>JAEEGG010002529.1_pt1 | contig 46988 bp, 34 predicted proteins | sample 9134161 | NCBI WGS metagenome assembly JAEEGG01 (sample SAMN16246543, study PRJNA631951) | gut metagenome | biome: gut microbiome; feature: rumen; material: CR-attached | host: Bos | place: Iran: Karaj | collected 2018-10
AAGCTATTCAGGCAGCGGCGGTCTCCATCAGGTGTTCCTTGGTGTGGGCTGGCGGTTGCTGAAACCGCTGTCGGTAGGTGTCAATGGAGGTTATATGTGGGGAAGTATCGACCGCACGGTGTTACCTGTCTCGTCGGTGGCCTCGAACACGCTGACCAAGACTTACTCCACGTCTATCAGCAGCTATAAACTCGACTTCGGTGTCCAATGGGACCAGCCCGTGGGCAAGAAAGACCGCCTGACGCTGGGTGCCGTCTTCGGACTGGGCCATAACCTGAATAACGATGCCGAGTTGCAGATTCTCAAGAAGAATACACTCTCGAACACCAACGATACGACGGTGATGAAGGTGAACAACGCTATGGCGCTGCCCATGAGTGTGGGCGGTGGTGTGGCCTACATCCACGACTATCGGCTGACGGTGGCTGCCGACTTTGCCTACGACATGTGGGGACGCGAGAAGTTCCCCGGATTTGTCAACGGCAGCTATGCCCTGCAGAGCAACATCTTGAAAGACCGCATGAAGGCTAATGTGGGCTTTGACTGGGTGCCCAACCCCTACGGTCGCAAGTGGTCTAACTTCGTGCACTATCGCTTTGGAGCCGGCTACGCTACACCTTATTATAAAATAAATGGGAAGGATGGTCCCAGCGAACTGTCCGTCAGCGCTGGTGTGGCTCTGCCCATTATCAACGGTTTCAACAACCGTTCCGTGCTGAACATCAGCGGTCAATGGGTGCGCTCGTCGGCCAGCGACTTTATTACTGAAAACACGTTCCGCATCAATATCGGCATCACCTTCAACGAACGATGGTTCATGAAGTGGAAGGTGGATTAATGCTCCGATAGAGAAGAGAGAATAAGGAAAAGTGAAGGGGGTTGTTCACATAAAGCGAATGGCGGGGGCTGGCTTGATGCTTGCTCTGTTGATGTTGGTGGCCTGCTCGGAGGAAGCGAAAGAGCATACGGCTGCAGCCATCCACGACCGTGACTCCGTGTCGACAATGACGTCGTACGGCATCAACACGCTGATTTCCGATTCTGGCGTCATCAAATACCGTATCGTTACCGAACGGTGGGACGTCAATACCATCAAGCGCCCTAACCGCTGGGAGTTTATGAAGGGCATCTTCTTCGAACAGTTCGACGAACAGTTCCACGTGCAGGCTTATATACAGGCCGATACTGCCTGGTATTTCGATCAGGCGAAGCTTTGGAAGCTGCGCGGAAGGGTGCGCATCCGCAACAACAACGGGCTGGTATACACAAGCGAGGAACTTTATTGGGACGGCATCAAGCATGAGTTCTACTCCCATGTGTTCTCGAGAGTGACTACGCCCGAGCGAACGTTGCAGGGAACCTATTTCCTGAGCGACGAGCGCATGACCCATTATACGGTGTCGAATTCCAAAGGCTCGTTTGTGCCTGAGGAGGAACAGGAAGAAAGCGGAAACTCAGCTACCTCTCCCGCTGACACCACCCAGCAGGAGCCTCAGGCTCCAATGCGACCCGCAGCCCGCAAGCATGCGAAGAGCACAGGCGATTAAGCACTTTGCTTCGTGAATGGATAGAGAGTAAAATGAATCGTGAATAGAGAAAAGCAATGACAGCGCTTATTATTGGACTTGTAATCTCGATGGTGTTCTCCGCCTTTTTCTCAGGCATGGAGATTGCCTTCGTTAGCAGTAACCGTCTGCTGGCGGAGATGGACAAGGAGAAGAACGGCCTGTCGCAGCGCGCTATCGGTGTGTTCTACCAGCATCCCAACAACTTTGTGTCGACGATGCTGGTGGGCAACAATATTGCGCTGGTCATTTACGGCATCCTCTTTGCCTGCATCTTCGACCAGCTGCTATTTAGCAACCTGAGTGATGGTGCACGCGTGATGGCCGACACATTGCTGTCGACGCTGGTGGTGCTCTTCACGGGCGAGTTCCTGCCCAAGACGATATTCAAGTCGAGTCCTAATGTGCTGCTGACATTTTTTGCCGTTCCCGCCTTTGTGTGTTACGTGTTGCTGTGGCCCATCTCTCGCTTTGCCACCATGCTGTCGCGGGGAATCTTGCGACTGGTAGGCGTGAAAATGGAAAAGGAGCATGACGACAAGGAGTTTACCCGCGTAGACCTCGACTACCTGGTACAGACGAGTATTGACAACGCCAAGAGCGAGGAGGAGATAGAAGACGAGGTGAAAATCTTCCAGAACGCGCTGGACTTTACTGAGACCCGTGTGCGTGACTGCATGGTGCCGCGAACGGAGATAGATGCCGTAGAGGATACCTGCAGCGTGGAGGAGCTGAAGCAGGTGTTCATAGAGAGCGGCCACTCGAAAGTGATTGTCTATCACGAGGATATCGATCATGTCGTGGGGTACATCCATTCCTCAGAACTGTTTCATACCCCTGACGACTGGCGAAAGGGCATTCGGCAACTGTCGTTTGTGCCCGAAACGATGCAGGCTTCGCGCCTGATGAAGACCTTCATGCAGCAGCGACGTTCGCTGGCCATCGTTGTCGATGAATTCGGCGGTACCAGTGGTCTGATAGCTCTGGAGGACATTGTGGAGGAAATCTTTGGTGAGATAGAGGACGAGCACGATTCCAACAACTACGTGGCCAAGCAGTTGGAGGATGGGGAGTATATCCTGTCGGCCCGTCTGGAGATTGAGAAAGTGAACGAGATGTTCGGACTCGACCTGCCCGAAAGCGATGAGTATATGACTGTTGGCGGACTAATCCTGCACGAGTACCAGTCGTTCCCGAAACTCAATGAAATCATCCAAATTGGGCACTTTGTGTTCAAAATAGTAAAGAATACGGCCACAAAAATAGAACTTGTGCGATTAAAAGTTGGTGAATAAGCGGTTTTTTGCCGAAAAATTTCGTCATGTCCGACATTTTTAGTAATTTTGCCGACTGATTGCGAAAACAGAATCAATAACAAACAAAAATAAAAGTAAAAAATGGCAGCAATTGGAAAAATTAGAAGTTGGGGACCAGTCCTTGTAACAGTGATTGGTCTCGCCCTTTTTGCATTCATTGCCGAAGAGATGTTCCGTTCTTGTGAGACATCAAAGAACAACGAGCGTCAGCAGGTCGGCGAAGTGTTAGGTGAGAAAATCAATGTTCAGGACTTCCAGTCACTGGTAGACGAGTACCAGCAGGTTATCAAGATGACCCAGGGACGCGACAACCTGAGCGAAGAGGAACTGAACCAGGTGAAGGATCAGGTCTGGAACACCTTTGTAAGTAACAAGATTATTGAGGCTGAAGCCGAGAAGCTGGGTCTTACCGTAACTGATGAGGAACTGCAGAACATTCTGCGTGAGGGTACTAACCCCATGCTGATGCAGACTCCGTTCGTCAACCAGCAGACAGGACGCTTTGATGCCTCTGCATTGCAGAAGTTCCTCAACGACTACAAGTCAAATGCCAACCCCCAGGTGGCCGAGCAGTACAAGACTATCTACGACTACTGGCGCTTCATTGAGAAGAACCTGCGTCAGCAGACACTGGCCACGAAGTACCAGGCTCTGCTCTCGCATTGTCTGCTCTCAAACCCCGTCAGCGCTAAGGCTGCCTATGACGCTCGTCAGAAGGAAGCTGACATTATGCTGGCTTCGCTGTCGTACTCAACCATCAAGGACGACGAGGTGAAGGTTGAAGCTTCCGACCTGAAGGAGAAGTACAACGAGAAGAAGGAAATGTTCAAGCAGATTGTCGAGACTCGCGATATCAAGTATGTTGACTTCCAAGTGCAGGCTTCTGCCAGCGACCGTGAGGAGCTGATGAAGACCATGCAGGAAGCCAGTCAGAAGCTGCAGAGCGGTGCTGCTCCTGCTGAGGTGGTTCGTAAGGCTCAGTCACAGGTTCCTTATGTCGGACTGCCCGTCACCAAGGACGCACTGCCCCGTGACATCGCTTCACGTATCGACTCTATGAGCGTTGGGCAGACCACTGCTCCCTTCGAGACTGCTCTCGACAATACTCTTAACGTAGTGAAGTTCATCAGCCAGCAGCAGTTGCCCGACTCTGTGGAATTCCGCATGATTCAGGTAGCTGGCGAAACTGCAGACGCTGCACAGAAGAGAGCTGACAGCATCTATAATGCAATCAAGGGTGGCGCCCCCTTCGACTCTATTGCCAAGAAGTATGGTCAGGAAGGTACCAAGCAGTGGCTTACCTCTGCACAGATTCAGCAGAACATGACAAGCCTTGATGCTGACACCAAGGACTACCTGATGGCGCTGAGTACGCTGGGTGCTGGCGAGATGAAGAACCAGAAGTTCGCACAGGGTAACCTTGTTATTCAGGTTACCGACCGCAAGGCTATGGTGACGAAGTATGACGTGGCTGTTATCAAGCACACCATTGATTTCTCAAAGCAGACTTATAGCGATGCCTACAATAAGTTCAGCCAGTTTGTTAGCGAGAACAAGACCATCGAGGAGATGGAGAAGAACGCTGAGAAGTTTGGCTTCAAGGTAAGTGAGCGTCCCAACATCACGAACGCTGATCATTATGTTGCCGGTATCCGTGCTACCCGTGAGGCGATGAAGTGGATTTTCGACGCCAAGGCTGGTGACGTGAGCCCGTTGTATGAGTGTGGTTCTAACGACCACCTGCTCGTAGTAGGTCTCGATAAGGTTCACCCCGTTGGCTATCGTGCTTTGGAGGCTAACGACGTGAAGGATATGCTGACCATCGAGGTGATTCGTGACAAGAAGTTTGAGATGCTGAAGAGCAAGCTGGCTGGCGTCAAGAGTATTGCCGATGCACAGGCTAAGGGCGCAAAGGTTGACTCTGTGAAGCAGATTACCTTTGGTGCTCCTGTCTTTGTACAGTCTACAGGTACTTCAGAGCCTGCTCTGTCAGGTGCTGTGGCTGCTACCAAGGCTGGCGGTTTCCACGCAGCTCCTGTAAAGGGTAATGGTGGTGCATTTGTTTTCCAGGTGCTCAACGAGGGTGCCAAGGAGCAGGCCGCATTCAATGCCAAGGAGGCTGAGGCTCAACTGAAAAACATGGCTATGCAGGCTGCAAGCCGCTTTATGCAGGAGATGTATCAGAAGGCTAATGTCACCGACAAGCGCTACCTCTTCTTCTAAACTCCGCACAGACAATAGCTGTGGCAATAGCCACGTTTAGAGATTCAGCCGTATCTTTACGGTAAGAAGGAATAAGCAGGCGACGGTTTACCCGTCGCCTGACTTTTTCTGTCAGGCCGTTACCTTCATTGCCCATAACGATGATACCTCCTGTTGATAGCTCCTGCTCATAGATGTTGTCACCGTCAAGCAGCGTGCCGTATACGGGAACGTCCTGAGGCAGCGAGTCTAGGTATTCAGGAAGATTGATATAGGAAATGCTGACACGGGCAATGCTTCCCATTGTTGCTTGAACAACTTTTGGGTTCCAGGCATCGGCAGTTTCCTCGCTGCAAATAATAGTGTCGATACCAAACCAGTCGGCTAGGCGGATGATGGTTCCCAAGTTGCCAGGATCCTGTACTCCATCAAGGGCTAAGACGAGGGGAGAGTCCTTAGAAGCGGAATCTGCAAAGATTGTCTGTCCAGAAGCAGAAATACCAGAGGCAAATGGTCTTGATGAAGACTCTGATGTTGCGTCTTTAGGCAAAGGAAAGAGCGCAAGTACCTGCTGGGGGTGCTGTAGGAAACTTACTTTACGTAACTCCTCGCTGCTGATGCGCTGCAGGTTATTGACAGTCGTGGTGGGGGAGTAGTCGTCTGTAGCATAGACAGCTACAGGCTCCCAACGTTTCATCAGGTCGCCTACTACCTTTGGCCCTTCGGCAACGAAGAGCCCTTCGCGTCGCCGGAACTTCTTTTGCTCCAGCTGCTTAATCAGTTTGATTTGGTTTTTCGTTATCATGATTGCCTGCAAAGATACATCTTTTTTTGGTATTAGCAATCTTTTTAGATGGAGAATACAAAAAAATGTATTATCTTTGCAGTCAAATAATGGATTCTTGACATTGAAACGAATTGTCCTCTCCCTTTTGGTAGCCATGCTGCTAATCTCATGTGCGGAAACAAAGTACGTGCCTGAGGGCTCATATCTGCTTGATAAGGTGAAGGTCGAAGTAGACGGTAATTACCGTGATGTGAAGGCCAGTAAGGTGAAAAGCTATGTGCGTCAGCAGAATAATGTCAGGTGGTTTTCGGTGGCAAAGCTTCCGTTGCTCACTTATTCGCTTTCTGGAAAGGACTCTGCCAAGTGGGTGAATCGTATGCTACGCTCCATTGGTGAGCCGCCCGTGTTGTATGACTCCGTACAGGCTGCATTGACGTGCAACGACCTGCAGCAGATGCTCCACAATAAGGGCTACCTTGACGGTAAGGTGGAGCTGTGGACGTATACTAAAGGCAAGAAGCTGACAACTGTCTATCGCCTCATTCCCCATGAACCTTATTTCTTGGGCAGCGTCGACTATGATATCAAGGACTCCGTTATTAACAGGGAACTACGTCTTGATTTGCCCCAAAACAGGGCATTGCAGACGGGACAGCAATTTGTGGTCGATGAGCTTGACAAAGAACGTAAACGGTTGACAACGATGCTGAACGATCTAGGCTACTACCGCTTTCATAAGGAGTTCATACGCTATGAGGCTGATACTGTGGGGAAGGATCATCAGATAGATGTAAGGCTGTTGCTCGATGCTGACCGTACAGAAGAGGGAGCTGATACTCTGCATATGCGATATAAGGTAAGAAAGGTGACCTACGAGAGCGGTACGTCCAACGACTCCGTCATCCATCTGAGAAAGGGCGTGTTGCGTGAGAGTACCTATATAAGGGAAAACGGCTACTATTCTGGCAGCGATTTACAGAACACCTATAACCACTTCGGACGTCTAGGGGCGGTGAAATACACAAACATTCAGTTCTCAAGCGTCCCTGACTCTGCGCTTCTTGACTGTAATATCCAATTACAGACAAATAAACCCTCGACACTCAGTTTCCAGCCGGAAGGCACGAACACTTCAGGAGACCTCGGAGCTGCTGCAACGCTTACCTATCAGAACAGGAACTTATTCCGCGGGGCAGAGAGCTTTTCGGTGGAGTTTCGTGGTGCGTACGAGGCCATCAAGGGACTAGAGGGCTACAGCAATCAGGACTTTGTGGAGTATAGTATGGAGGCTAAATTGGGATTTCCGAGGTTTATTGCTCCTTTCCTGAGCTATAATACAAGGCGCAGTATGAATGCTACGAGTGAAGTGTCGCTGCTGTATGACTTGCAGGATCGCCCCGAGTTCCACCGTCGCCTGCTGTCAACATCTTGGCGTTATCGCTGGAGTCCCCAAAATCGTTTTGTACAGTATCAGTTGGACGTAATTGACTTGAACTATGTGTTCATGCCCTGGATCAGCGACACCTTCCATCGACTGTATTTGGACGATGTGTCATCGCGCAATGCTATTCTTAGGTATAATTATCAGGACTTGTTTATTACCAAAACGGGTTTTGGCTTCAGCTTCAACAACGGAAGAACTGCTCTGAAGACCAATATCGAGTCGTCGGGAAACTTGCTGAATTTCATTACCCACCTATATGATGCCAAAGTCAACGAGCAGGGACAGAGGCTCGTGTTCAATATCGCCTATGCCCAGTACGTTAAGGGAGACATCGACTTCACCCGCTACTTCCAGCTCGACTACACCAATCAGTTGGTATTCCATGTGGGCTTGGGCATTGCCTATCCCTATGGCAACTCCAATCTGCTGCCCTTTGAAAAACGCTACTTCTCGGGAGGCGCCAACTCGGTAAGAGGATGGTCGGTAAGAGGATTGGGACCAGGCAGATTCAAGGGACACGACGGGCGTATCGACTTCATTAACCAAACGGGAGACATGAAGCTTGACTTGAATATGGAGTATCGTACCCATATCTTCTGGAAACTTGATGGCGCTCTTTTTGTCGATGCTGGAAACATCTGGACGCTGCGCGACTATCCTGACCAGCCCGGAGGTCAGTTTACGCTGAAAGATTTCCCTAGTCAGTTGGCTGCGAGCTATGGTATGGGATTCCGTTTCAATTTCGATTATTTCATTGTGCGCTTCGACTTAGGCATGAAAGCCGTAGACCCCGCTTATGAGGAAGAGAAAGAAGACCACTATCCTCTAATCCATCCGCGTCTCAGTCGAGACTTTGCATTTCATTTTGCGGTAGGCCTTCCATTTTGATGAGATAATCTCCATTACGTAAAACTACTTTCAAGTTGAATGTTGCCTCGTTGGTGATGTGAGCAGGACTGCCTATACTATCTCTTGTAACGAAATGGTCGACAACAATGGTCACTATGGAGATAGAGTCGTTGACCTTTGAGCAGTTGCTGACCGTCACGCTTGCTGCTTCTTGTGAATTGATGAAGTCGACGTCTTCCTGAGTAATGCTTGAAGACGCGAATTGCAGCCATTTTGCCGACTCGGGAGTAGAACGCTGACCAGCTTCCTCGAAATCGTAGTTGAAATATGCCTCAGCAAACGCTTTCGCCTGCCGACTGGTGGATTCCTCTGTATTGGTAGGCTTCCAAATACAGGCAACCATCAAACAAATAACGACGATAGATAGCAGTCCTTTCTTCATGTCATAAGTCTTAATAAAGTACAAAGGTAGGAAATAATTATGAAATATGAATCACATGCCTGTTTTTTTTCGCTTTGCTTGCAAAGAATTATGATTTATTTTGTACTTTTGCACAAAATAATAATTAAAATGCTGAGATTTATATCCTTTGGCAGCGGTAGTAGTGGCAACTGTTACTACCTGTTTACCGAAACAGAGGGACTGATTATTGACATAGGAGTTGGAATAAGGACGCTAAAAAAGCAATTTAGGGACTATGGCCTCAGCCTTAGTTCTATACATCATGTGCTGATTACGCATGACCATGCTGACCATATCAAATCCGTAGGAAGTATCAGTCACGAGTGTAATCTTCCCGTCTATGCTACCCAGAACGTTCATGAAGGTATAGAGCGGAACTATTGCGTCACCCGGAAGTTGCAGCCCAATATGAAGCGTATGCTTCTCTCTGGCAAACCACTGCAGTTAGGCGTTTTCCGGATAACTCCTTTTAGCGTTCCCCATGATGCTACCGAGAATGTGGGCTATCAGATTGAGGCGGAGGGTGTCGTATTCTGTATCATCACCGATGCCGGATGCATTACTGACGAGATGAAAGACTACATCACCCGTGCCGACTATCTTGTAATCGAGGCTAACCACGACGTGGAGATGCTTTTGCAGGGACCGTATCCTCAGCATCTGAAGGACCGTATCAAGAGCAAAACCGGTCACTTGTCGAACAAGGACTGTGCCGTAGCTATTGCCGAAAACATGAAAGAGGGGCTGAAGCATGTGTGGCTTTGCCATCTCAGCGAGGAGAACAACCATCCAGAGTTGGCTCGCAAGACGGTAGAGTCTGTGCTGCGCCAGTATGGTATTGTTGTTGGCAAGGATATTCAGTTGGAGGTATTGAAACGCAAAACGCCATCGGGTATTTACGACTTGGTATAAATGCCCGTTGGCATTTTCTGCACAACGCCATAAGCAAGACGTTTGTTTCAAAGCAGAGCGGGATACGGGAATCGAACCCGCCTCACAGGCTTGGGAAGCCCGTGCACTACCGATGTGCTAATCCCGCTTGAGTAAGTTTTCTGATAGTTTGGAGCCGATACCCGGACTCGAACCGGGGACCCACGCATTACGAATGCGTTGCTCTACCAACTGAGCCATATCGGCAACCTTAGAATTGTACACCCGCAGGGGCTCGAACCCTGGACACCCTGATTAAGAGTCAGGTGCTCTACCAACTGAGCTACGGGTGCATCCACTTGTATTTGTCTCAAAAAGAATGAGAGGTTGCCCTCTCTTGTTGTACACCCGCAGGGGCTCGAACCCTGGACACCCTGATTAAGAGTCAGGTGCTCTACCAACTGAGCTACGGGTGCATCGCGCTGTTTTTGCGATTTGCGGGTGCAAAGGTACGCATATTTTTTGAAGTAACCAAACTTTTTGCGCTTTTTCTTGAAAAAAGTTTTGCTCCCTCTGATAAATTATTTGAAAACGGCAGCTTTCTGGTTTACAATGTGTATTCCTTTGCGCGGATTGGTTGTGGTTTGTCCGTTTAGTTTGTAGACGGTATCGGCTTTTAAACTGCTCCTGATGGTGCTGAGGGCTGTGTCATCGGAGTCGTTCTCGCCAAAGATTCCCACGAGTGTCGACTTGTAGTTGTCAAGTAGTGCTCCCAGGCGTGCATCATAGGCAGCATCCGTATTGTCGCTGCCAACGTTGTCGGGGAACTCATAACTGATGTCTCCGTGATTGATGCGTCCCGCGCCATAAAAGCCCGTTACGATGGCTGGCACATCCTGAGCTGCGTCGGGGGAATAACTATAGATACGGGTAGGATCGGTATCAAAGTTGTTATAGGTGTTATTTTCCACGCGTGTCACCTCAGAGGCGGGAATCTGTTCATCGCGTGCATCTGCCTCATAGGCATCGTAGCCTTTGGCAGAGGGGGCCTTCTGGGTGTAGTACTTGAAGTTCTTGGCTGTACGGTCGAAGTAGTTGCCAAAACTTTTGATCATGGCACCGCTCTCGTCTCCCTCGAACGTGCTGCTGCCAATTCCGTCGGTTCCTTGTTGAGACGACAGGATGGGCTTCTTCGTCTTCAGGAAGTAGTTGTTCTCTACAAACACACTGGCGCCACTGGTAGCTCCCACGCCATATTTCGATACGTTATCGAAGTAATTGTTCCATACGTGAACGGTCATGGTACGTATGCGAGGGTGGCGAGAGTCGGAGTGGTCGAACCAATTGTGGTGATAGCTGATGTAGTTTGGACCGCTTTCACTCTTCATGCCAAACATGTTTGTCTTTCCCGTATCCCAATAGCGGCAGTAGCTGACGGTCACCATCTTTGAGTTGGCCTTGACGTCAACGGCACCGTCGCCCTTGGCGTGGTCGCCACTACCGTTGGGACCATAGAACACGTCGAGGTGGTGAATCCAGATGTTGGAGTTGTTGGTGTCGAGCGACACTCCGTCGTCTATGCATCGCATGATACCCAGATTGCGCATCTCTACGCTCTTGGCGTTACGAATCAGGAATCCGAATCCCTTGACGGTGGCATCAAAACCTATTCCCTCGATGGTGATGTTCAGTTCGCTGTCAGCCGCCTTGCCCTTGATTTGCAGTCCTTCGCCCGAACTGCTGATCTTGTCAAGGTCGTCCTTGGTAACGAGTCCAATGAATCTGAACGTGATGGGCGTGGTATCGTAGCCTTTCTGGTAGGCGTCAATAATAGTTTGTATGCCTGTGCAGGTGGTTTTGGCCCCCTTTGAGGACGTGATGACATCCGTCTTGATGGTCTTGGCGGTCTTGGCGGTCACGTAGAATACCTTGGCATTTTTCTTTAGTGTTCCGTCGTTGTTGTAGGCTCCTACACCAGTGGGGTAGTTAAAGTGTGCATAGCCTGCCCGGTCGTAGCTTCTTACCTCCAGCGTTTCTGTGGTCATAGCTTTCGAGGTCATCTCTCCTTGATTATCTACAGGCACCACCTTCATCTCGTATGAACCAGCTTTCAGTCCGGGCACGTCTGCACGTCCGTAACTTCCGTAGTTGCGAACCAGCTGAGGGTCTATACGGGTAAAGTCGGCATACTCGCCACCTTTAATATATACATGATAGGTGGTAGCGCCTTCAGTAGGTAACCATTGTGCATAGGCCGTCTCCAGCCATCCCTTCGATTCCGTGATTTGCGCGTTGGCCGTCATGCAGGTGATGGCGGCCAGCATTAGTAGTAGTTTTTTCATTTGCTTTTATCTTCTTCTTCTGTTTTCTTCTGACTTCTCTAACTTCTCATCTAAGGTCAATTACCTCTGCTGTGGGGAAATCCTTGGAGTTGAAGTCGAAAACGGCATCGTTCACCGCCTGCGTTTTCAGGTTGCTGATGTCGAACGTTGTCCATTTCTTGCCCTGGAGCAGTTTTACCTGTGTGGGGTGATAGCTTTTCTTGTCGATGGTTACAAAAGCTTCCTGTATCTTGCCAGCCTTATTCGACGTCAGGTGTACGGTGTAGCTCTTGTCCGACTTGCTCATCGTCATATCATATCCCTGCTTGTAGAGGTTGATGAAGTTGTAGGGATTGATTTTCTGCAGTTGTGCGTCGTTGGGTGTGGTGACGCTCACCTCGTCGCTCTTCTTCATATAGGTCCACATGGTTTTTCCGTTGAACCACATGGTGGCTACGGGGGTGGTAGCCTGGAATTTCCGTCCCTTGACGGTAATCGTTCCGCTGACATTGCCCATACCTCCCGTCATGGTGAAGTTAGCCTGAATGCCGTTTTTGTTGCTGACTACTGCAGCTGTCTTATCCAGTACACTTTTAGCTGTCTGGCCAAAGCTCATGGTGCAGGCCAACAGTAATGACATTACCAAAACAATCTTTTTCATACGTTTGTTATCTTAAATTTGCAATTAGGTTGCTTAATGTTACTTCGTCCTGTACGAGTACGTCGCGAGGCTTCGACCCGATGGCGGGCCCTACGATGCCAGCCTTCTCCAACTGGTCCATTAGTCGTCCGGCACGGTTGTAGCCAATGGAGAACTTACGCTGGATGAGTGATGTTGAACCGCTTTGGTTGATGACAATCAGCCTAGCTGCATCCTCAAACATCGGGTCAAGGTGGGTCATGTCTACGTCGCGGGCCTCACCGCCACCCATGTCGCTGTCCTCCATCTTGGGCTCGGGCAGTTCATAAGGCTCGGAATATCCTTGCTGGGAGGCAATGAAGTTGTTGATGTCCACCACCTCGGGCGTGTCGACAAAGGCGCATTGTACGCGGATGGGGTCGTTGCCCTGCAGGTAGAGCATATCGCCGCGTCCGATGAGCTGGTTGGCACCCATACGGTCGAGGATGGTCTTCGAGTCTATGCCTTGGCTCACCTTGAAGGCGATACGTCCGGGGAAGTTGGCCTTGATGGTACCCGTGATGATGTTCGTCGTGGGGCGCTGCGTGGCAATAATCATGTGGATTCCCACGGCACGTGCCTTCTGGGCAATACGGGCTATGGGCAGCTCAATCTCCTTGCCTGCAGTCATAATCAGGTCACCATACTCGTCGATGACGACAACGATATAAGGCATGTATCGATGCCCCTTTTCGGGGTTCAGCTTGCGCTCTTTGAATTTCTTGTTATAGTCCTTGATGTTTCGCTCTCCGGCCTTCATGAGCAGTTCGTAGCGGTCGTCCATCTCTACGCAGAGTGAGTTTAGCGTGCGCACTACCTTCGAGGTGTCGGTAATGATGGGGTTGTCCACCTCTTCGGGCAGGGCTGCCAGGAAGTGTCGCTCGATGGTTTTGTAGATGGAGAATTCCACCATCTTTGGGTCAACGAGCACGATCTTCATCTCTGCAGGATGCTTCTTATATAATAAAGAGGTAAGGATGGCGTTCAGACCTACCGACTTACCCTGACCAGTAGCACCGGCTACCAGCAGGTGGGGCGCCTTTGTCAGGTCGAACATAAATACCTCGTTAGTAATGGTCTTACCCATGGCGCAGGGCAGTTCCATCGTCGACTCCTGGAACTTCTTCGAGTTCAGAATTGACTCCATCGACACCACCGACGGCTTGGCGTTAGGCACTTCGATACCGATGGTACCCTTGCCTGGGATAGGCGCGATAATACGGATGCCGAGGGCCGAGAGGCTCAGGGCGATGTCATCCTCAAGTGAACGGATCTTCGAGATGCGCACACCCGGGGCCAGCGTGATTTCGTAGAGCGTGATGGTGGGACCTACGGTAGCCTTGATGGTCGAGATTTCTACTCCAAAGGTGCGCAGCACCTCCACGATGCGGTTCTTGTTGGCTGTTTGTTCTGCCATGTCGATATAGGGCTTACCGTCGTTGTCGTACTTCTTCAGCAGGTCGAGTGTAGGGTAGTGGTAGTTCTCCAAGTCGCGCTTCGGGTCATAGGGCTCCAGCTCTTTCTCACCTACCTGTACAAGATCCTTTCCGTCAGCAGCCTCCTCTTCCTGTGTTTTCTCAATTTCAAAGCCCGGGTCGTCGTTCCCATTAGGTTTTTCGGGCTTCCCGGATATTCCAGATATTTTAGAATTTCCAGTAATCACGTCGTATCCGTCATTAGCAATAGGTTCTCCATCTTCAGGGAACTCTACCGTCTGTTTCTGTGGATCGTCGAATGTCAGATCGTCGTCATCGGTAATGATCTGTTCCTCATACGATGGCGTTGACTCTTCCGGGTCGTTGTTGGTAATCTTGAATTTGACGGTATCAAAGAATTTCTTAGGATTCAGCAGCTTGCGGATAATAAGTATGGTTTCCGCACTAATATAGGTAAGAAACGCAATGGCAATCAGCGCCAGTATGGCGGTCAGTCCGGGAGCACCCACCAGTCCCTCTATCTGTTGGCAGACAAATTGCCCGTGGTCGCCGCCCGGGTTGAAGTGCGACTCTACAAACAGCGGCGAGAGGAACTTGGCCAGTGTCAGGGAACCCCATATCATGATGACCATCAATGCCAAGAACCATTTCAGCAGTTTAATGCGGTAGGCTTTCATCATGTGTAGCGAGGCTATGAACATGAATACGGCAATGAGGAAGGCGGGTATGCCAAAGCAGCGCTTGACGAAGAACCAAGAGACATATGCCCCAATAGAGCCGCAGAGATTGGAGAACTCGTTGTGCTGGTTCATGATTTCACCCTCATACAGGTTCTCGATGATGCTCTGGTCGGCAGCTCCTGTGGCGAAGAACGAGCAGAATGCGAGTGCCATGTATATGGAAACGATAAACAGCAACGCTCCTATAATGAAGTTCAAACGCTCGTTATATATGATTTTGTCAATGCCTAAAGCCTCCAGCAAATTGATATTCGGCTTTTCGGCACGTGTCTTGGTGCTCTTTTTCTTTGTCATTTCTTTTGTATTCTTGTATTTGTGTGCAAAAGTAGTTGAAAATTTCCACATTTTACCATATAATCCTGATTTTTTTTGTAATTTTGCACCTCGTAAACATTTTATGATGAAAAAGCAGATCTATAACAAGTTTGATAAATCCCAGATTTCATCGCTCCCTAAGGTTGTTTTCGAGGGGAAAATCCATGTGATTATATCCAGGGCGCAGGCAGAGCGTGCCGTAGACTACCTGCTTTCACAGCCCATTCTTGGCGTCGACACCGAGACGCGCCCTTCTTTTGCCAAGGGCACCGTCTATACCGTTTCGCTGCTGCAGGTGGCCACCTACGATACCTGTTTTCTGTTCCGCCTGAATGTAATAGGAATGACGCCTGCTATTATCCGTTTGCTGGAAGACACTACCGTTCCCAAAATAGGCCTTTCGTGGCACGACGATCTCAACGGCCTTCGTAAAAGAGGTAACTTTACCCCCGGGCTTTTTGTCGACATTCAGGATCATGTTCGGGAGATAGGTGTTGAGGACCTGAGCCTCCAGAAGCTCTATGCCAACCTTTTTGGCAAGTGCATCAGTAAGAACCAGCGACTGACGAATTGGGAACGTGACATCTTGGACGACCGTCAGAAACAGTATGCTGCTATCGATGCCTGGGCGTGTATCCAGATTTACGAGGAATTGCAGCGACTGAAGCAGACGGGCGACTATGAACTGGTAAAGAATGAAGAATGATATGAAACAGATACAACTGAAACGAGGAAAGGAAGAGAGCCTGCGACGCTTCCATCCGTGGGTCTTCTCAGGTGCCATTCAGCAGATGGACTCCGACATTGCCGAAGGCGACATTGTGCGGGTGGTTACCAATGGTGGCGAGTTCATTGCCGTAGGTCATTATCAGGAGGGCTCCATTGCCGTCCGTGTGCTGTCGTTCTCCGACGTGGCCATCGACGACCGCTTCTGGGCATCCCGTCTGCAGTCGGCGCTGGACATGCGCCTGGCTATCGGACTGGCCGACTCGCCCGTGAACAACACCTACCGTTTGGTGCATGGCGAGGGTGACAACCTTCCCGGGCTTATCATCGACGTCTATGGCAAGACGGCTGTTATGCAGGCCCACAGCATCGGTATGCATCTGTGTCGTAAGCAGATAGCTGCCCAACTGGTGGGTGTGATGGGCAGCCGCCTGGAGCATGTCTACTACAAGAGCGAGACCACGCTGCCCTATATGGAGTTGGAGAACGGATTCCTCTATGGCGGCAGCGACAACAACATCGCCTTGGAGAACGGCCTGAAGTTCTATGTCGACTGGCTGCGAGGCCAGAAGACGGGCTTCTTCGTCGACCAGCGCGAGAACCGCTCCCTGCTTGAGCAGTATGCCCGTGGCAAGTCCGTGCTCAATATGTTCTGCTATACTGGTGGCTTTTCGTTCTATGCCATGCGGGGTGGGGCAAAGCTCGTCCATTCCGTCGACTCCAGCGCTAAGGCCATTGAGTTGACCAACCGTAACGTAGAGCTCAACTTCCCAGGTGACCCCCGCCATCAGGCCTTCTGCGAGGACGCCTTCAAGTATTTGGAGAATGCCACCCAGCCCTACGACCTCATTATCCTCGACCCGCCCGCCTTTGCCAAGCACCGGGGGGCGCTGCACAACGCCCTCAAGGGTTATACCCGCCTGAACCAGAAAGCTTTCCAGATGATTCAGCCTGGAGGTCTGCTCTTTACCTTCTCCTGTTCGCAGGTGGTTACCAAGGAGCATTTCCGCAACGCCGTGTTTACGGCAGCAGCCTTGGCTCGACGCAAGGTGCGCATCCTTCATCAGCTGCATCAGCCTGCCGACCATCCGGTAAATATCTATCATCCTGAGGGAGAATACCTTAAGGGCTTGGTGCTCTATGTGGAGTAGTTGAGGAACAAGTGTTTTGAGTAGTAAGGAGATGGGGGCTAAGGAGATGAATGTTGAAGAAGCGGTTAGGCGGTTCATTGCCAGAGAGCGATTGTTCGACGACTGCGACGACTTGCACCTTGTGGCCCTCAGCGGTGGTGCCGATAGCGTGGCGTTGCTGTTGGTGTTGAAGTCGTTGGGCTACCGTTTGGAGGCCGTTCATTGCAACTTCCAACTGCGTGGCGACGAATCCCTGCGCGATGAACAATTTGTACGTTCGTTGTGTGAGCGGGAGAATATTCCTTTGCATTTAATCCATTTTGATACAGTAACTTACGCTTCAGTCCATCAAGTAAGCATTGAAATGGCGGCTCGCGAGTTGCGCTACCGTTATTTTGAGCAGTTGCGACAGGATATAGGGGCAGTCTCCGTCTGCGTGGCCCACCATCAGGACGATGCTGTCGAGACCTTGCTGATGAACCTCGTCCGAGGCACAGGCATCCACGGGCTTACGGGCATCCGTCCCTGCAACGGCTACGTTGTGCGCCCCCTGTTGGCGGTAAGCAGGGCGGAAATCATCCAATACCTCGATGCCATCGGACAGGACCACGTTACTGACAGCACCAACCTCGTTCCCGATGTGGTGCGCAACAAGTTGCGCCTTGAGGTGCTGCCGTTGTTGCGCGAAATCAATCCTGCCGCCTCCGACAACATTGCACGTAGTGCCCGCTATATGGCTGAGGCCGAGCGGGTGTATGACAAGGCTATGGAATCCTCTGTTGCTGAGGTGTTTAACAATGGCGTTATTGACGTAGAAAGGCTGCTGCAGACGCCCTCTCCCGAGTGTTTGCTGCACGAGCTGTTGATGCCCCTTGGCTTTACCTCCGCTCAGGTTCTCCAGGTGCTCGATGGCCTTTCGGGCCCTTCAGGGCGCGTGTTTACCTCCGCCACCCACGAACTGCTGGTCGATCGAGGGCGGCTGATTGTTCAGAAGCTAAGCGGCGCCCCGCTTCCTGCGATGACCATTCCCGAGACGGGCACCTATTGTTATGGCGAAGATTGGATGTTCCGTTTCTCTGTGTCCGATATTGTTGAGGTGAGTCGCCAGTCTGATGTTGCCACGCTCGATGCTGACAAGGTGTCGTTCCCGCTGATCCTCCGCCCCATTCGTGAGGGCGACCGTTTCCAACCTTTTGGTATGACGGGTAGCCGTCTGGTCAGCGACTACCTTACCGACCGCAAGCGCACCCTTTTCGACAAGCGTCGTCAGTTGGTAATTACCGACTGCGACGACACGATCCTCTGGCTGGTAGGCGAGCGCACGGACAATCGATTTGCTGTCGATGGCAATACTCATCGCGTTCTGACTATTACGATGGAAAAATGCAATTAGACGGCGCAATGGCATCATTATTGTTTTCCAACGTTTTCTTCTATTGCGAAATTTGCTTACATTTTTGAGGTAGTCTCTTCGCCCCTGAAATTTGCTCCGTGTAAACCGAAACTTTACCCGGACTAAACTGGCAGTTTACCCGGACTAAACTCCCAGTTTACCCGGAGTAAACTCAAATCCCTCTTTTTTCGCTGTTTTTGGGGACTTTTGTTGAATTTTCGTTTTCTTGAAATATGTTTACATGTAGCCGAACTGTCAACTGAACCCTCTACGATTTTTTATCGATGATGGATAAAAATAGAAGAATGTGCTTGTCCTGCGCAAACGTTTAAGCTGTTTTTAGGCCGTAATTATTTGGTGGTTTGAAAAAAACATCGTAACTTTGTCGCTGAAAAGAATAAAAAGCATTCAATCTAATAAACTAAAACAAACGACAATGGCAAAAATCGTAACATTGGGCGAGATTATGCTCCGCCTGTCTCCGCAAGGAAACGACCGTTTTATCCAGAGTGAATCATTCCGCATCATCCCCGGTGGTGGCGAGGCTAATGTGGCTATCTCGGTGGCCAACTACGGCCATGAGGCTTACTTCGTCTCTAAGCTGCCAAAGCACGAGATTGGTCAGATTGCTGTGAATGCGCTGCGCCGCTATGGTGTGAACACCGAGTTTATTGCGCGCGGTGGCGACCGCGTGGGCCTGTATTATGCTGAGACGGGTGCCTCGATGCGTCCTTCGAAGGTGATTTACGACCGTGCCCACAGCTCGATTGCCGAGGCTGACCCTCAGGACTTCGATTTCGATAAGGTGATGGAGGGTGCTGCCTGGTTCCACTGGAGCGGCATTACGCCTGCCATCAGCGACAAGGCTGCCGAGCTGACGAAGTTGGCCTGTGAGGCTGCAAAGCGTCATGGTGTGACGGTATCGGTAGACTTGAACTTCCGCAAGAAGCTGTGGACGAGCGAGAAGGCTATCAGCATCATGCGCCCCTTGATGCAATATGTGGATGTGTGCATTGGTAATGAGGAGGACGCTGAGCTCTGCCTGGGCTTCAAGCCCGATGCTGATGTAGAGGGTGGCCAGACAGACGCTGCAGGCTACGAGGGCATTTTCAAGCAGATGATGAAGGAGTTTGGCTTCAAGTATGTGGTGTCGACGCTCCGCGAAAGCTATAGCGCTACGTTCAACGGCTGGAAGGCCTTGATTTACGACGGTAAGGAGTTCTACCAGTCGAAGCGCTATGAGATTAACCCCATCATCGACCGTGTGGGTGGTGGCGACTCGTTCTCGGGTGGCTTGATTCATGGTCTGCTGACGAAGGAAACCCAGGGCGAGGCGCTGGAGTTTGCCGTAGCAGCATCGGCCCTGAAGCATACTATCAATGGTGACTTCAACCTGGTGAGTGTTGACGAAGTAGAATCATTGGCTGGTGGCAATGCCAACGGTCGCGTACAGCGTTAATAAGAAATGGCAAAGTTTGATAAGATAGCCGTACTGAAGAAGATCGGCGATACGGGCATGGTTCCCGTGTTCTACAACAAGGACCTTGAGACTTGTAAGAACGTAGTGAAGGCCTGCTACGAAGGTGGCGTTCGTGCCTTTGAGTTTACTAACCGCGGCGACTTCGCCCAGGAAGTGTTTGGCGAGCTGGTGAAGTGGGCCGACAAGGAGTGCCCCGAGCTGGCGCTGGGTATCGGAAGTGTGGTGGACGCCCCCACAGCTGCCCTTTATCTGCAGTTAGGTGCCAACTTCGTGGTAGGACCGCTGTTCAACCCCGAGATTGCTCCCGTTTGCAACCGTCGTCTTGTTCCTTACTGCCCGGGCTGCATGACAGTCTCGGAGATTGGCAAGGCTCAGGAGCTGGGTTGCGACCTGACGAAGGTTTTCCCTGGCGACGTGGTTGGTCCCAATATGGTGAAAGGCCTGAAGGCTCCGATGCCCTGGTCGAAGATCATGGTAACGGGTGGTGTGGCTCCCGAGGAGGAGAACCTGAAGTCGTGGTTCAAGGCAGGCGTGTTCTGCGTGGGCATGGGTTCGAAACTCTTCCCCAGCGACAAGGTGAAGGCTGGCGACTGGCAGTATGTAACCGACAAGTGCAAGGAGGCACTCGGTTATGTGGCTAAGGCACGCGGTTAAGCTACTGCTCGCAACAATTCTCTTTTCAGCTTGTTCACCCTCTGATAGGCAGCAGGTGGACAAGCTGAATTTGCTTTCGTACGCCTATCACTATCGCAGTCTTGATTCGCTGAAGCATTATTGCGACGAGTTGTCTGAGAAAGGGCATAGCGGGCTTTTGACTGACGACCAGTTGGCTGAATGTCGCAATAACGAGGCATTCTATTGGATTGCCAAGATGAAGTATGACGTGGCAGAGTCATGCTTGAATGAAATACCACAACTTACAGATAATCAGATAGAACTGTTTATTGGATATGTGCAGCAGATGCGCCTTTGCCAGCGCCGTTCACGTAACAAGGACTTCTATGATTACCGTGAGCGGGCCATTACCTGTCAGCAACGTATCAACGAGGAACGCGACCTGCTGAGCGAGCATCAGCAGCGACGCCTGCTCTATGCCGAGACGGAACTGGCCATCGTCACCTCCACCTATTTCTATTATATAGGACTCGAGCAGCAATCGATAGATGCCTTGATGGCTATCGACGCTGACGACGTAAAACAGGACACGGCACAGTTCCTGAACTATCTCTACAACGTAGGGGCAGGTGGAATCCTGACCAACGGCTCGGCAGCAGACATCTATCAGCAGGAGATGGACTGCCTGTTGCGTTGCTTCCAGATATCCCAGCGCGGTAACTATCCCTATTTCAAGGCCAACGCTTTGGAAGCTATTGCCGAACACCTGACAACGGCACAGCCCGACGAGGAACTCTCTGATCGTGGCCTGGCAATGGTGAATCCTGAAGGGTTGCAGGATTGTTACGAGCTGGCAGTATGGCTGGCAGAGGAATCGCTGATGCTGTTTCAGGACTATGGCGACGTGTATCAGATAGCGGGAGCCTACCGTACGCTGGCCTCCTGCTACCGTGCCCAAGGCGATTACGAACGAGCCCTCCAGCATCTGGAGTTGGCATTGTCGGACACGCTCATCAATCAGGCACCCGACCTCGTGGCCAGTATCCGCGAACAGCTTAGCGTGGCCTACGCTGCCGTTGACGACAAGGCTGCCAGCGACTATAACCGCAATCTCTATCTCGACCTTCAGGAACAGACGCGTCAGGATCGTCAGTTGGAAGCCCGTGCAGGACAGCTCGACCGTGCTGTCACCCAGCTGAACTGGATTCTCGTGGCTGTGGGCATTACCATCGTCCTGCTGCTCTTCCTGCTCTGGTTCTTCCGCTATAAGAACCGTCGTCAGCGGACGGAGAGCCCCCTTGACGAATTGATTGACGAACGGCGCGAGCAACTGGCTATTAGCCGTCAGCATATCGAGGAGGGCGAGCGGCGCCATTTGGAGCAGCGGGCCAAGATTTCGTTGGTGAACAGTTTGCTGCCGCTGATTGATCGCATGGTATATTCCATCAAGCGATCGCAGTTGTCAAATGGCCAGACAGGGCAATCCTCAAATGACCAATTAGCCTATGTCTGTGAGCTGATTGACCAAATGAACGCTGACAATGAAGTGCTTACCCATTGGATACAGTTGCAGCAGGGACAGCTGAGCTTGCGTATTGAGAGTTTCCCCCTGCAGCCGTTGTTCGACATGGTGGCCCGCAGTCGTAAGAGCTTCCAGATGAAAGGCGTGGAATTGCGTGTGGAGCCTACGGAGGCTGTGGTGAAGGCCGACCGCATACTGACCCTCTTTATGTTGAACACCCTGGCTGACAATGCCCGTAAGTTTACCGACGAGGGACATGTCGACATATCTGCCACCCAGACTGACGATTATGTGGAGGTGTCTGTCAGCGATACAGGCATAGGCATGGACGAGGAAAAGCTTGCCCATGTGTTCGACCGCAAGGTTATCCTCGACGATGCCGCCCCGCAATCCTCTCATGGTTTCGGATTGTTGAACTGCAAGGGAATCATCGAGAAATACCGAAAGCTGAGCCAGTTGTTCCATGTCTGCACCTTGCAGGCTGAGAGCCAGCAGGGTAGGGGAAGCCGGTTCTTCTTCCGACTGCCTATAGGGCGGGCTTTGGGGACTCTGGGGCCTCTGGGACTTCTGGGATTGCTGGGGATGATGAGTCTGATGCCTTTGTCGGCTATTGCCCAGACGGGCAACAGTCCACTGGCGCGTGCTGCCGTCTATGCTGACTCAGCCTATTTCTGCAACATCAACGGCAACTATGAACGCACGTTGCTCTTTGCCGACTCCTGTCGCGAGTGTCTGAACGACCTTTACCTTCAGCAGCACCCTCAAGGCTCTGACCTGATGCTGCGTGAGGGCGACACCTCGCTCACCCCACCCGAGATACTGTGGTTCCACGACTCCCTTCCTACTAACTACAACCTGATACTCGACATTCGCAACGAGTCGGCTGTAGCTGCGCTGGCACTCCACCAATGGCAGCTCTACAACTACAACAACCGTATTTATACCCAGTTGTTCAAGGAACTTTCAGCTGACAACACCTTGGCTGACTACTGTCGTAAGATGCAGCAGACCAAGACCAACCGCATGATAGCTGTGGTGTTGCTCATCATGGCGCTACTGGCTATCTTCCCCGCCTACTATTTCTACTATCTGCGTCCCCGTATCAACGCCCGCTTCAAGGCAGAACGGTTACGACGCGACGACCTTACGCTGCTCGACGACGATTTGCGCAGGGCCGATATGGAGGTGGCCAACCTCCACGTATCCAATGCCGTGCTCGATAACTGCCTGTCGACCCTGAAGCACGAAACGATGTATTACCCCTCGCGTATCCGACAACTCATTGCCCAAGGCGATGTAGAGTCGGTCAACGAGGTGGTGAGCTACTATCGCGACCTCTACAATATGCTTAGTCTGCAGGCCATGTCGCAGGTGGAGCGCGTCAAGCTGCATCTGAAGGCTATTGCTACGACAGACCTCCAACTTCCCCCGTTCGACACCCCTATTCTGGGCGATGAGACGCTCCTGCGCTATCTCTTCGATATCCTCAGGAAACAGGCTGGCCAATCGCAGCTCAACGCTACGGTCTCCCTGCGCGGCGACTCGTATGTCGAGGTGGTCATTGACGGTACGGAATGGATGCCCGATGGCGAACTCTTTACACCCGCCATCAATTATATACCCTACTTGCTCTGTCGCCAGATAGTACGCGACCACGGGGAGGCTACCAACCGTAGAGCATGCAGTATCAAGGCAGAACAAACTGAAAACGGAAACAAAACTATTATTATCATACTACCAGCATGGAAAAGTTCAAAGTAATTATTGTCGAAGACGTGCCCCTCGAACTGAAAGGCACTTTAGGTATCATCCGTAATGACATACCCGAGGCAGAAGTCATCGGTACAGCAACCAACGAGGCAGAGTATTGGAAAGTGTTGAAACAGGGACTGCCCGACCTTTTGTTGCTCGACCTCGGACTGGGAGGTTCCACCACTATTGGCGTGGAGATTTGCCGTTCTACTAAGGAGATGCATCCTGGCGTGAAGGTGCTCATTTTTACTGGCGAAATACTCAACGAGAAACTATGGGTGGATGTGCTCGACGCAGGTGCCGATGGTATTATCCTGAAGACTGGCGAACTGCTTACCCGCCACGATGTGCAGAGTGTGATGGATGGTAAGCAGCTGGTGTTCAACGAACCTATCCTCAAGAAAATAGTTGAGCGCTTTAAGCGTGCTGTGGGCGCTCAGTTGGCCAAACAGGAAGCCTTGATTAACTACGAGATTGATGAGTACGACGAGCGTTTCCTGCGCCACTTGGCCTTAGGCTATACCAAGGAGCAGATTACTGGCTTGCGGGGTATGCCCTTTGGAGTGAAGAGCCTTGAAAAACGACAGGCGGAGCTCATGCGCAAACTCTTCCCTGAGGGAACAACGGGCGTCAATGCCACCCGTCTGGTTGTCCGTGCCCTCGAGCTTCAGATTCTGGATATCAACAACCTTGAGGCAGACGAAGATTGAGAAGTCAAGAAGTTGAGGAGTTATGAGTAAGAAGCTGTTTGCGCGTCTGATATTAGCCTTGGGAGTTGCGGAACTTGTGTTGGTGCTCTTGTCATGGGTGCTGTCGGTGCTAACGACAATGGAGGTCCATTCGTTGTTGTCGTCTGAGGGCGTGCGCTGGTTCTTTGGCTCGTTTACCGATTTCCTGGCTACTCAGTATTTGGTGTGGCTCTTGTTGATCGCTATGGCAGGAGGCTGTTTTTGGAAGAGCCGAATGCTGACGAAGCCCCAGGACTATCGCGACCTTGTTGCCCTGCGTGCTGCGCTGGCCTTCTTAATAGTCTATATCTGCATCATGGCAGCGCTCACGCTGGCTCCCCATGCCATACTCCTTTCTGCCAAGGGCTATCTATTCCCGTCACCTTTCAGTCGGGCTCTCGTTCCTGTTCTAGCTTTCGGAATCCTTCTGGTGTCGGTGGTCTATGGCTGGATATCCGGACGCTTCTCTTCCGTGTTGGCAGTCATCGACTCCATGTCCTATGGCATAGGAAAGGCAGCCCCCCTGTTCCTGCTTTACGTGATGCTTATACAATTATACGAGTCAGTGAAGTTCGTCTTCTGACGATGCGTTCACTGACTCGTATGATATGAGCCGTATGCTCAACGTCTGCTGTTATTGTTTCAGCAGGTAGGCCTTGAAATCATTGAAGTCCTTTGTCATCGGGACGCTTTGCTTCTCGCCTCTCATGAAGGCAGCAAGGCGCTCGGGAATCTCCACGTCGATGTTCAGGATGTCGTCCACCTTCTCCTTGAATTTGGCAGGGTGGGCAGTCTCGCAGAAGACGCCTACTTCTCCAGGCTGCAATCCGTCGACGAGTGCCTGATAGCCACAGGCTCCGTGCGGGTCGAGTATGTAGCCCGTATCTTCATAGCATTGGCGCATGGTCTGCTTGATTTGTTCGTCGCTATACGTAGCACCGCTGATGAGGTTGGTGATGCGATGGTGCGTAGCCACATCCGTCAACTGCCCGTTCTCACTATAGAGGTTGATGATGCGTGCAAAGTTTGAGGGGTCGCCCACGTCCATTGCGTTGGCCAGCGTCTGAACCGATGCCTTGGGCTCGTACTTCCCCGTTTGCAGGTATTTGAAGAAAATGTCGTTGGCGTTGTTGGCAGCAATAAATCGCTTCACGGGCAGTCCCATGGTATGGCCGAACAGAGCCGAGCAGATGTTGCCGAAATTGCCTGAGGGCACACACATCACCAGACGGTCACCTAGTCCCTGCTCCTTCATGCGCGCATACGCATTAAAATAGTAGAACGCCTGTGGCAGGAATCGTGCCACGTTAATCGAGTTTGCCGATGTCAGCTTCATGTGCTGGTTCAGCTCCTCGTCCATGAAAGCCGACTTTACCAGAGCCTGACAATCGTCGAACACTCCGTCCACCTCTACAGCTGTGATGTTCTTGCCCAGCGTAGTAAACTGGCACTCCTGGATGGGGCTTACCTTGCCCTTGGGGTAGAGCACATAGACGTGGATGCCCTCGACACCAAGGAAACCGTTGGCAACGGCACTTCCCGTATCGCCGCTGGTGGCCACCAGCACGTTCACCGTCCCGTTCTGACCCTCCATGCGGATGAAGTACTGTAAGAGACGAGCCATGAACCTTGCGCCTACGTCCTTGAAGGCAAGGGTGGGACCGTGGAACAGCTCCAGCGAGTAGATGTTGTCCTTGACTTTTACCACAGGGCAGTCAAACTGCAGCGTGTCGTAAACCAAGTCTTTTAGGGCGTCAAGGTCAACGTCCTCGCCAAAGAAGGCGCTGGCCACGTTGTAGGCAATGTCCTGGAACTTCATGCCAGGCATATCGTCGAAGAAACTTTTCGGCAGTCGGTTGATTCGCTCGGGCATATAGAGACCTCGGTCTTCTGCCAGTCCCTTTACCACCGCCTTGTGAAGGTCGGCCACCGGAGCTTTGCCATTGGTACTGTAGTATTGCATATTACGTTTGTTTATTGTTTCGGATTGCAAAGGTAGTGAAAAATAGAAAGCTACTTGTTCACGCGCCCTTACATTTACTTTAAATTAACATTCATTTGTCGCCTGTCTGCCATCGCCTTTCAGAATTGACCAGAGCATTTTCTGATGGTGGTGGCCTTTAGAATTCGGATATCGTCCACCGGACGGTCATCGTCGTCGGTAAAAGCCTGCTGGATGCGTTTGACCACGTCGAGCCCTTCGCTTACCGCGCCAAATACGGTGTACTGACCGTCCAAGCGCGGCACTCCAGGCGTTTTGCGGTAGAGGTTGGTCATCTCAGGTGTCATCACCACTCGGTGTTGCGTCATGCTATCGAGCGTTGCCCCTATCTCCATCAAGTCCTTTGTCGAGTAAGTCTTTCCCCATACAATATAAAACTGGCTACTACTGGAACGACGTTCAGGGTTCTCGTCGTCGCCTTCCCGGGCCATGGCCAATGCGCCGCGCACATGATGGTGCAGCAATCGCCCCTCGCTGTCATAGAACTCAGGTTCTATGGTGTAGCCCGCATCCGCCTCGCCCAGCAGCGTGCCAGACTCTGCATGACGGCTGTTAGGGTCTCCAGCCTGAATCATGAATCCCTTGATTACCCGATGAAACAGTAGCGAGTCGTAGAAATGTTCATCTACCAGCTTCAGGAAACTGTCCCGATGTTTGGGTGTATCGTCATAGAGCGTCAGCACGATGTTTCCCTCCGTCGTCTCAAGGCGCACCTCATATTGCCCCCTGTTCTGTGCCCTCATGGGTAGTGAGGCCACCAACAGCAGCATCACCATCATAACCATCATGCTGAATGTTTGTTTCATTTTCAGCCCCGTGTCTTCCTAAATAGGTAATTTCATGAATTCCTGCATAAACTCGTTGAGCTTCAGCAATCCATAGGAACCGCTGACGCAACTGACTTCATCGTACTGCTGCACGTCGTCGGGCTCGATGCCCCGATACCAGAAAAGGAATGGCACGGGCTGGCCTACGTGGATGCGCTGCTCAACAGGAGTCAAGTGGTCGGGCAACACGGCAATGCAGACAGGTTCCTGCCAGGTGCTCACCTCATTATATATGGGGGCAATGAGTCGCTGGTCGAGATACTCAATGGTGCGGAGCTTCAGTTCCAAATCACCGTCGTGGCCAGCTTCGTCGCTGGCCTCAACATGGACGAAGACGAAGTCCTGTGTGCGCAGGGCATCGATGGCAGCCTGTGCCTTGCCCTCGTAGTTGGTATCGGCCAGTCCCGTGGCACCAGGCACCTTGACAATCTGCAGTCCGGCATAGCGTCCAATGCCTTGGATGAGGTCGACGGCAGAGATGACCGAGCCGCTTTTTACTTGTGGATACTGTTGCATCAGCGTTTCCATAGACGGACGGTAGCCGCCGCTCCAGGGCCAGATGCTGTTGGCCTGACGCTCGCCGCGGGCGGCCTTGGCAAGGTTGTAGGGGTGCTTGGCCAGCAATTCCTGCGAACGAAGGATGAGTTCGTTCAACAGGTCGGCGGTCTGTTGGGGGGTGAGGACCCACCCAAACCCTGACTTAACATCGCCTCCTTCAGAGGGGCTTGGGGAGGCTTTTACCAACAGGGGGCGCCATTCTTCGTTGGGATGGTCGTGCGGTGGTGCACAGACGATATGCTTCGAACCACCGCGGATGACCAGTAGGTGGCGGTATTGTATGCCGCAGATGAACTTCACACGCTCGAAATCGGTGGGGCAGTCATCGCCTAAGCGTTGGCGCTCACGTTCGTTGATAGGCTTGGCCAACGTCTCGTTCAGGTAGTCGATGAGCACGCGGGCATCGTCTGTCTGCAGGTTTCCACCGTTGTGGGTAATAATCTTGCCATCTTCAAGGGTGATGATGTTGCAGCGGATGGCGAAGTCGTCCTCTCGCATTTCGTAGCCAATGGAGGCAGCTTCCAAAGGCCCTCGGCCTTCGTACACCTTATTTAAATCATAGCCGAGAATGGCAGTGTTGGCCACCTCTGAACCTGGAGGAAACCCTTCGGGCACGGTAATGAGTCGGCCACAGCGACCTTCGCGGGCCAGCTGGTCCATCATGGGCTTATTTACGTATTGCAGCAGAGTCTTCCCACCCAATCTTTCAACGGGTAAGTCGGCCATACCATCGCCCAAAATAATGATATGTTTCATAGTCTTATTGGACAAACAGGACCCATGGAGCTCATAAGTCTTATAAGCCCCATGAGTCCCATAGGTTAGATGTTAGCGATAGACATGATGTTGGCGAAGACACCAGCTGCGGTAACGGCAGCGCCAGCGCCATAGCCCTGAATCAGCATGGGGTACTCCTTGTAGCGCTCGGTGGTGAGCAGCACGATGTTGTTGGAACCCTCCAAAGGATAGAAAGGATGGTCGGAGGGTACCTCCTTCAAGGCGACGCTTGTCTTGAACGACGACGGGTTCTGCTCATCAGCCTCCATCGTGGCCACGAAACGCCAACGTTTTCCCTCGGCCTCAAGTACCTTGCGACGGGCTTCGAAGTCGGCATCGAGCTCGGGCAACTTGGCCCAGAAGTCATCGAGCGAGCCCTCGAAGTAGCTGTCGGGCACGAAGAGGTGCTTTTCTACATCAGCCTGCTCCACTTTGTAGCCTGCTTCACGGGTGAGGATGACCAGCTTACGGATAACGTCCGTACCGCTGAGGTCGATACGTGGGTCGGGCTCGGAGTAGCGCTGCTCCTTGGCACGGCGAACGGTTTCGGAGAAGGGCACGTCGGCAGCTATCTCGTTGAAGATGAAGTTGAGTGTACCTGACAAGATAGCTTCAATCTTCAGAATCTTATCGCCCGAGTTGCACAAGTCGTTGATGGTGCCGATCAGGGGCAGTCCAGCGCCTACGTTGGTCTCGTAGCGGAACCAAACACCGCGGTCGCGCGCTGTCTGCTTTAGCTTGAGGTAGCTTTCGTAGTCGCTCGATGCAGCAATCTTGTTGGCAGCCACCACGGAGATGTTGTGCTCAAGGAATGTCTGGTAGAGCATGGCAATCTGCTTACTGGCGGTACAGTCGACGAATACGGAGTTGAAAATGTTCATCTTCACGATTTCGTCGCGCATATGGTCGGTGTTGGCGGGATAGCCGGCACGGAGTGTCTTTTCGTAGTTGTCGAGGTCGATGCCGTCGCGGTCGAGCACGAAGTTGTCGACATCGCTGATGCCGACGACGTTGAGCTTGAGGCGGCGTGACTGCATAAGGAACTGCTGCTGGGTGCGAATCTGCTCAAGGAGCATGCCTCCCACGGTGCCGATACCGCAAATGAAGAGGTTGAGCACCTTGTATTCTGAAAGGAAGAACGAGTCGTGCAGTACATTGAGCGACTTGCGGAGGAAACGTCCCTCGACGACGAACGAGATGTTGGTCTCGGAGGCTCCCTGGGCACAGGCGATGACGCTGATACCCGAGCGTCCAAGTGTGCCAAACAGCTTACCGGCAATACCGGGTGTGTGTTTCATGTTCTCGCCAACGATGGCGATGGTGGCCAGTCCGCTCTCTGCCTGCATGGGGAACATGGCTCCCGTCTCGATTTCCTTGGCAAACTCATCGTTGAGCACTTCGATAGCAGCCTCGGCATCCTCGTCACGGACACCAATAGAGGTGGAGTTCTCGGACGAAGCCTGACTAACCATGAATACCGAGATGCCCTGATTGGCCAACGTGGTGAAAATGCGGCGGTTGACACCGATGACGCCCACCATCGAAAGTCCCGTCACCGTGATGAGCGTGGTGCCCTTGATGCTGGAGATACCCTTGATGGGCTTCAGGTCGTCGTCGATCTTGTCCTTGATGAGCGTGCCCGGATGAGTAGGGTTGAAGGTGTTCTTAACTCTGATAGGTATATTCTTGATGCAGACAGGATAGATGGTCGGGGGGTAGATGACCTTTGCACCGAAGTTGCAAAGCTCCATAGCCTCTACATACGACAGTTCATTAATGGTATAGGCTGTTTTGATGACTTTGGGGTCAGCAGTCATGAAACCGTCGACGTCAGTCCATATTTCCAAAATCTCTGCATCGAGGGCAGCAGCGATGATGGCAGCTGTGTAGTCGGAGCCGCCACGTCCCAGGTTGGTGGTCTCGTGGCTGTCGCGGTCGCGGCCAATGAAGCCAGGGACTACATATATGTTCTTGTCGTTCAGATCCTTGAAGGCCTCTTTTACCATCTGAGTGGTGAGTTCTGCGTCGAGAGTGTGTTGACCGTTCTTGCGCTCCGTGCGGATGAAGTCGCGGGCGTTCATGCGGATACCGTTCTTGACGAGTGCTGCTACAATGTTCGAACTCAGACGCTCGCCATAACTGACGATGGTGTCTTGGGTCTTCGTCGACAAGTCGTGAATGAGGTACACACCGAAGTAGATGCTCTTCAACTGTTCGAAGAGTGAATCTACACGTTTGAATAAGTCTTCGCGTTTCTTGGGATCGTTGATGATTGTATCAATCATCTGGTGATGACGCTCAACGATACCCTCAAACTCATCCTGATAGCGCTTATCACCCTTGAGGGCCATTTGCGAAATAGCAATCAGCTTGTCGGTGATGCCGTTAAGTGCGCTAACCACAACTACGACAGGTTGCGTCCGAGCCTCTGTCTCAACGATTTCTTTTAAGCTTAAAATGCTTTTCACGGAACCTACGGACGTTCCGCCGAATTTCATTACTTTCATATTTCTATGCAATTTATCTTACCGCCGGTACCCCTTCCACAAGTGGGGACTTCTCCAACGGCGGTGCAAAGGTACAACGAAGAAAGCAAAATACCAAAGAAAAAGAGAAATTTTTGAAGATAGAGGTAGATAGAGGTTGTCAGAGAGAGTTAGAAGTATTAAGGGGGTATAACCGTTCGAATTGCTGGCGTAGGAGGGTGGGCGAGGCAATGATGGTGCGTAATTCGTTGAGTCGGTTTTCGTTGGGTGAGCCAGGAATCCAGAGGCGGATGTAGCCGTTGACGGAGTATTTCTCTTCCATGTGCTGCTGAAAACGCTTCCACTGCTGTTCGTAATCGAGCTCCGGGTAGTTGGCTAGCCCGAAGTCAATAGTACGGCGGAAGACGACCTCAGGGACGATGTCGCGGTCGGCCTCGGCAATGATTTTTCCGTATAGCGAGCGGGGAGCATGGCTGGCAGAGGCACGGTGGTCTTCGACGGCTTCCTTCATGATCTTGATTTGTTCAGGCGAGAACCATCGTTTCAGACGGGCATCGGCAGCGAGTATCTTTCCCCCCGTAACATGGTGGATTGCCCGTGGTCCAGACATGCCGAGATCGTGGTAGGCGGCAATGACGTAAACCATATTGATATCGGCACCGGTAATACGTACCAGATCTAAGGCATTGCGAATGACGCGGGTAACGTGTTCTAGGTTGTGGGCACGGTCGAACTGGGCATACTGCGGCAAGATATTCGTTTCTACGAACTCCACCAAATCAAGGCTCGGGCTATTGGTAATCATAAAAAAGTCGGTAATATTTTTGCAAATGTACGAAATTCTATTTACTTTTGCAAGGAAATTATCCGGAAAATGAATGAGATGTCAAATATAAAGACCGATTCGCTGAAGGCATGGCTGTTGGCTGCGCGTCCGAAAACCCTCTCGGGGGCTGCTGTTCCTGTGATGATAGGCTTGGCGTTGGCTTGGGTCGACGCTCGTGGGTATGTGGCAGGAACTTTTAGCTGGACAGCAGCGTTGCTATGCCTGCTGTTTGCTTTTGTAATGCAGATAGATGCCAACTTCATTAACGATTTCTTTGACTTTACTGGTGGTGCTGATGATGCAGAAACCCGTCTGGGACCTCGTCGAGCCTGTGCTCAAGGGTGGGTGAAACTCGATTCCATGAAGCGTGCCATTGCGCTGACCACTTGTGTGGCATGTGCTATCGGTTTGCCGCTGGTGTGGTATGGCGGTTTGGAGATGATTGCCGTGGGAGCCCTCTGCGTGCTGTTTTGCTTCCTTTATACCACCCACCTCTCTTATATGGGAATGGGCGATGTGCTGGTGCTAGTGTTCTTTGGCGTGGTTCCCGTTTGTATTACCTATTATATACAGTTGCATACGTGCACGTGGCAGGTCTTTGTAGCCTCAGTAGCCTGCGGACTGGTGATTGACGGACTATTGTTGGTAAACAATTTCCGCGACCGCGATAACGACCGTCGCGTGGGTAAGCTGACTCTGGTGGTGCGTATAGGCGAGGAGGCCTCGCTCTGGCTTTATTTGGGCGTAGGAGTTGTGGCCTGGCTGGCAGGGTTGGTGTTTTGGAAAAATGGCTATGTGCTGGCTTTCCTGCTGCCAACGGTGTATTTGGTGCTCCACGTCTTTACCTATTTAAAGATTAAGCGCATACACCAAGGAAAAGCGCTGAATCTCTGCTTGGGAGAAACAGCGCGTAATATCTTTGTCTATGGTGTGACGGTAGCCCTCGGACTGCTGCTTAGTTGAAAAAGTTCCAGGAAACGCCGATATGCATTACTGAACTGTCGAGCGGATAGTGAGGCGTGAGGAAATATTTCCTGTTGCCGATGCCGCCGCCCACATTGTTCATCATGATAAAGAAGCGGGCACGCTTAAGGTGCATGTTGGCATAGACGTCGATGAAAGGGTATTCACCCAAGGTAACCTTACTGTCGGGGTTCTCCTGAACGGCATACTGGTTAATCTGTGGACAGAAGTCGGGAGCCTCGTATTCCGTGAAATAGGTAGCACAGGCACCGAGCTCAACGCTCAGCACGCGGGCGATCTTGAATCCTAAGTAAAGGTTCGTGAAAATGTTAAACGTGGGCAAAGGCAGCACTTCCTTGTTGCTGCTATTCTGGTAAGTGAGTACATTCTCCCAGTTGAGTGGTCCCAATTTGAAACGCTGCTGCAGCTGAGCCGTCAACAGATTGATGTTTCCGCCGTGCTGATTGATGTTTGCCATTAGTCCCTTGCGAGAGTTGTCAGTATCGACGAGATAACTCATGCCAAAGTAGGTGTAGTTCATGATTTCCTCAATAGCTACCCGCAGGGTAGTGTTTGTCTTCTGATACTTGAAAAGTCCCTCAATACGGGTATGCGTTTCCTTTGACAGGTCGTTGTTGTCCCACCAGAAATGCTTCGAGTGGTAGTGGCGTTGGTAATAGGTGGGGTTCAGACGGTAGAAATGGCCATGAGCTGCCAACGTGATAGTGTCGCCAAACAGTCGGAAGTTAAGATCGGTGTTGAAGTCAGCCTTTAGTTGTCCTGCATCCTCACCGATGGTCCATAACTCGGCCATGGCATTGTAATGGAGTGTATGTCCCTGACTTTTGATGAGCTGTCCGCCAATACTGATGTTGTGCTCTGTTTCTTTCTGGCGGACGGGGAAACCGCCCAGTAAGTCGTCCATCTCAAAGGTGCGCAGCTCGTGAGTGGCAAATATCTTCAGACCTGCCTGTGCCCATTTGTTGAATCCTTCAAGCAATGCCAATGCTACTGTATTCTTGAGCTGCAGGTAATTGGTCTGGTCGTAAAGGGAGTCTCTGTTACCGGTCTTGTCGATGCTGAAGTAGCTGTTGGCATAGAGACCGTCGGACGAACCATAGGACTGGTAGATGCGCTCGTGGGTGTTCAGTTCTGCCGTGTGGATGATGCTGGTAACGGGAACGAACACCTTCTTCATGGTGGAATCAATGGTTTCCTTCTTTGACTCTAACAACATCAAACTGTCTAATTGCAGCTGACCGTCAACCTTGATGCGGGTGCTGTCCGTCTTTTCTGTCTTCTTGCGTGCAGGCTCATTTCCTGCAATTACCGCATCGTCGGGACGGCCAGAGAAGGTTTGCTCTTTTTCCTGTTCCTTTTTCTTGGCAGCTTTCTTCTCTTTCTCCTTTTTGGCATCGCTGGCAAATTTCTTGGCTTTGAGTTCTTCGTCGGTCATCTTCTCCTGACGGTAGAATCCTAGGCAGTAACGGTGAGAAAGAAAGAAATGCATGTTGTCGTTGCGGTTCCAATCGCGAGATAGTACCGTCGGTATTTCGCTGGGAGTGAACGTGCTTTCAACGGCCTCTGGATGAACGATGTACTGGTCAGTTGTAATACCGCCGTTCTCGGAGACCTTTTGGTGATAGATGGAAAACATCGTGTGCAGCTTATATTGGTCGCCAAGGTAGGAGCCGTAGATGGTGGCCCCTAGGTGGGAGGCCGATTGGTTGGCGTAATAGCCACGGGCATAGGCGTAGTTGACATCGAAACCGATACCTACTCGTTTGCCGGCATTAACGGCAAACTTGGCGCGGAGGTGGTCTTCGCCATCGGTCTTGTCGCCGCAGTTGTCGTACGACAAGTTGGTAATAGGCGATAGCGTATTGGTGAAGTGCAACTGGTCGGGAGCCATGTTGATAAAACTATAAGGCTCTGTAAACATAAATTGCTGAGGTTCAGGACGGTCGATGTAGATGCGGTTCAATCGAGCCGTGTAGTTGTTACCCGTTGTGTTGAATTCCCCATACTTACCAGTGTTCATAGTAGTTGTAGGGTAGAGGTGGGGGATGGTGTCGACATCAGCTTTCCTGATGTCACCAAACTTTCGGTCTATAGTCCATACATAGAGCCCCTTGGGTATTTCCTTGTTCCTTGTGGTATCGTTGTTGTGCGGATTGAAGTTCGTGTTTTCCCTTTCGTCGTGCTGGGTGATATTACCCATCTCGTCTATCTGGTTATATGTCTGCGCTTGGCAGATAACAATAGAGAAGTGAAAAGTGAAAAGTAAGGCGCATACTTTCACTGCCCAGTGCCTTTTGCTGATACTTTTGCTCATCACTTTCCTACAGTTTTGCTATTCTTAGTGTCAACTCTATAAACTTGAATACCACAGCACCGATCATGATATAGACCGCCGTGTTGTGGTCGCCCTTAACGTACCATAACATACCGACAATGGCTCCGATGATGAATATCAGGTTGAGCCATTGCCGAAGGCCTCTGAGGCGCCCTGTGTCCTTAAAGGGTTCCAGGTTGCTGTATTTGTTCATTTCAGTAACTCTGTAAACTTATTGAACAGGAAGTCCTTGCGGTCGATCGTCTTGCGGCGGAATTTGCCTGAGATGCGTGCCAACTTCGTCTTCTTCTTGTTCAGGCCCTCTTCATCGGTAATCCATTCCTCAGCCTTAAATGTCTGAGGCTCCCGTTCTTCTTCATAAAGGTAATAAATGCGGGTCATCGTGATTTCTGCCTTACCGTCCTCACATTTGGCAATGAGTGTATACATCATGCGGGTGCGGTCAAGCACCAGGGCTGTAGATTTGAAGACAAGCCATTCCTGATAACTGCCTACCACCTCATGATTGAGCGTATCGTCCATGACGATGCGGCTTTGCTCCAGCTGATTAGCTTCTTTGGTCATCTTCATCATGTATTTCCTGACGATGTCGGTTACTTGGTCGGCTGTTTTTCCTGGTGCGCTAATGGTTGTTTGGAAGGTTACTTTTCCTTCGACGACAGGCACGGCTCCTGCCAGGTATTTCTGGTCGGGGTTAGCTGTCTCAGATACTTCGGGCATCTCCCAAGTGTTCTGTGCATAGGTCGTTGCGCTCATGCACATCATCATTGCAATCAATAGTTTTTTCATATCGTTTTTTTCTTGTTTTGTTCGTTTAACCGGGCAAAATTACAAATAATAATCTGTACTTGGGCAGAACTTAACGTCCTTTTATAATTTTTTTCATTATTCCACTCACCCTTTGCCCTTCTGTGTACCTTTGGCAGCAAACGCCTTACTTTAGCTCCAGCTCCTGTTGGAGACGGAGTATTTCGTCGCGGTATTGGGCTGCCTGGAGGAAATCCAGGTTCTTGGCAGCCTCCTTCATGAGCTTGGTGGTGTTGGCAATGCTCTTCTGCAACTGTTCGCGAGTCATACGTTCCACAATGGGGTCGGCTGCCATTCCAACAATAGCAGTATCAGAAGGTAAGGGCGAAAGACCAGTACGCTGCAGCTCCTTGATGTCTGGTCGCTCATCTCTGTGTAATGCGCTCTGCTTGAGCGTTCTGACGATTTGCGTCGGGGTAATGCCGTGGATTTCATTATAGTGTAGCTGCTTCGTGCGACGACGGTTGGTCTCATCGATGGTCAGCTGCATGGAGGCAGTAATGGTATCGGCATACATAATCACCTTTCCGTTGACGTTGCGGGCAGCACGGCCAGCAGTCTGCGTAAGGCTGCGATGGCTGCGGAGGAAGCCTTCCTTGTCAGCATCGAGGATGGCTACCAACGACACTTCTGGCAAGTCAAGGCCTTCACGGAGTAAGTTGACGCCCACCAACACGTCATAGACGCCGTTACGGAGGTCTTCCAGGATTTTTACACGGTCAAGGGTTGCCACATCGCTGTGGATATAGGTCGTTTGCACCGAATGGTTCATCAGATACTCTGTCAGTTCCTCTGCCATACGCTTGGTCAGCGTGGTTACCAGTACGCGCTCCTTCCGTTCGCTGCGCTGGCGGATTTCTTCCATCAGGTCGTCAATCTGATTCTCCGTAGGACGAATTTCAATCTCGGGGTCAAGCAGTCCCGTAGGGCGTATCACTTGCTCCACGACAACGCCTTCGGCCTCGTTGAGTTCGTAGTCGGCAGGCGTGGCACTAACGTAGATGACCTGATGAATCATTTCGTGAAACTCGTCAAAAGTAAGCGGGCGGTTGTCGAAGGCAGCGGGCAGACGGAAGCCATATTCCACAAGGTTGGTCTTCCGGGAACGGTCGCCCCCGTACATGGCGCCTATCTGGGGAACGGAAACATGGCTCTCGTCGACCACTAACAAAAAGTCCTCGGGAAAGAAGTCGAGCAGACAATAAGGGCGCTCTCCTGCCTGACGTCCGTCAAAGTAGCGAGAGTAATTCTCGATACCCGAGCAATGTCCCAGCTCCTTAATCATTTCCATATCATACTCAACGCGTTCCTTAATACGCTGAGCCTTAATTCCATCGCCCAATTCGTTAAAGAATTCAATCTGCTTTACGAGGTCGTCCTGAATCTGGCGGATGGCGATGTTCGTCTGCTCTTGAGAGGTGGTGAAAAGATTGGCAGGGTAGAGCTTGTATTCCTCGAAAGTGGCCATGCGGGTAAACGTGACGGAGTCTACTTCCTCAATCATGTCAATCTCGTCATCCCAGAACGTTACCCTGAGCACCACATCGCTATAGGCCATGAAAATGTCAACGGTATCTCCCTTAACACGGAAGTTTCCGCGTCCGAGGTCAAGGTCGTTTCTCACATAGAGGGCCGATACCAGTTTGCGCAGCAAGGCATTGCGGTCGAGGATCTGGCCTCGATGCAACTCGATGACATTCTCCTGTAAGGCCACAGGACTTCCCATACCATAAATGCAGCTGACAGACGACACGACGATGACGTCCTTTCTCCCAGAAAGGAGGTTGGATACAGCTGACAGCCGCAGGCGGTCAATCTCCTCGTTTATATCCAAGTCCTTTTCTATATAGGTGTCGCTGCTGGGCAGGTAGGCCTCGGGCTGATAGTAGTCGTAGTAACTAACATAGTATTCTACGGCATTTTCAGGGAAGAATCCCTTCATTTCCTCATATAGCTGGGCTGCGAGCGTCTTGTTGTGGCTCAGTATCAGCGTTGGCCTGTTGACGTTGGCTATGACATTGGCAATGGTGAATGTCTTGCCAGAGCCTGTGACACCCAAAAGCACTTGGGAATGGTCGCCACGCTCCAGTCCTTCCGTCAACTGGCGGATAGCCTCAGGCTGGTCGCCTGTGGGCTTGTATTTTGATGTAAGCTTGAAGTTCGCCATAAATTTTGGAGTGCAAAGATACGGCAAAAACCGCATAATCAAGCATGATAAGTGCAAAAAATCTTCAATTTTCAATCTTCAAACTTCAATTTTCGCTAATTCCCTTTGCTATTCGCTGGAAAAACTGTAATTTTGCAGTCCAAATGAAGAAAAGTGTATTTTTCATCAGTGTTGCTTTCGTGCTGAGCAGTTGTGCTGGCGAATTCAATAAAGTGTATAAGTCGCAGGATTATGACTATCGTTATGAATACGCCAAGCAATGCTTTGCCCAGGGAAAGTATGGTCAGGCAGTAACTTTGCTGCAAGACATGATTACCTTGTTGAAAGGTGGTGAGAACGCTCAGGAAAGCTTGTATATGCTGGCGATGTCGCAGTATATGAGCGGTGACTTTGAGAGTGCTTCGCAGACTTTCAAGAAGTATGGTTCCTCTTATCCGAAAGGAATCTATGCTGAGAAGGCTTCCTATTATGTTGGCGAGTCGCTTTTTGAGAGCGCTCCAGAGCCTCGTCTTGACCAGACTCCGACCATTGGTGCCATCAATGCCTATCAGTCGTTCCTGGACTTCTTCCCCGATTCGGAATTGCGTCCAAAGGCTCAGCGTAAGCTGTTTGAGTTGCAGGACAAGCTGATTATGAAGGAATATCTCTCCGCCAAGCTTTATTATAATTTAGGTGGATATTTTGGTAACGTCAATGCCAATAACGAGAGTAACTACAACTCTTGTATTATCACGGCTCAGAACGCGCTGAAGACCTATCCTTTCACCAAGATGCGCGAGGACTTCTCGCTGCTCATCATGAAGAGCAAGTTCCAGCTGGCAGAGAACAGTTCCGATGAAAAGCGACTCGACCGCTACCGCGATGCAGAGGATGAGTGCTATGGATTCCTCAACGAGTTTCCCGATTCGGAGAATAAGTCGTTGGCAGAGCGCTATATTGCTAAATGTAAGAAGATTACCAAAGATTAAATCGTCAAATAGTCAAACAGTAAAATATAAAGATGGATTACAAGAAGTCAAAGGCTCCGGTTAACACCGTTACCCGTAACATTATGGATCTCTGTCAGGAGACCGGAAACATTTATGAGAGTGTTGCTATCATTGCCAAGCGTGCAAACCAGATTTCTGTTCAGATAAAGGAAGACTTGAGCAAGAAACTGGCAGAATTTGCCAGCTATAACGATTCTCTGGAGGAAGTGTTTGAGAATCGTGAGCAGATAGAAATCTCCCGTTATTACGAGAAGCTGCCCAAGCCCTCATTGCTGGCTACTCAGGAGTTTGTCGAGGACCAGGTTTACTGGCGTGACCCTCAGAAAGAGCAGCTGCAGAAGGATAGAGAGAGGGAATTCGCAGAAATGTAAGTGTCCCTTCATTCGATATGATACAACGTAAGCAAACAATATTCCTGCTGCTGGCCTGCATATTGGCATTGGTATGCTTCTTTATGCGCCTAGAGTGGATTGATGCCTTGCAGGTGGTTTCCGCCGCACTTTCTGCATTTACCATATTTCAGTATCGTCGCCGTATCCAGCAGGCTCGTTGGTGCCTGTTGGGTATTCTCGTCATCTTTGCCTGGTATATTGCCTTGGCAGTTATTGAATGCCGGGTAGGTACCATTGAAGGCCTGCCTATGGTGAATGCCATTCTCCTTTTCTTGGCACGTAAAGGCATTCTTGACGACGAGAAGCTGGTGCGTTCAGCCGACAGAATCAGATAACCCCAAAACAACATACTATGAAGAGAATCATCTTTTCCTGCATTGCCCTGGCGATGACGGCCGTTTGTGCCGTGGCCGGTGGCGAGCTGAGCTTGAAGAGTATTCTTTCAGGCGAGTTCCGAAGTGAGAGTATGACGGCAGTAACACCCCTGGCTGGTGGCGATGCCTATGCTCAGATTAGTGATGACGGTAAGCGCATCGTTGCCTATTCGTATAAGACAGGCAAGCAGACGGCTGTGCTCTTTGATGCCGAAAAGGCCCGCGGCCCCAAGGTGAGTCGTGTCGAAGGCTATATCATGAGTCCCGACGGCAAGCGGATGCTTATCCAAACGCAGACGAAACCCATCTACCGCCGCTCGTTCACCGCCACCTATTATATCTATATGATCGAGAACAACAAGCTGGAGCCCCTTAGCGACGGCGGTCCCCAGCAAACGCCTGTGTTCTCGCCCGACGGTAACGTTATAGCTTTTGTCCGCGACAACAATATCTACTTGGTGAAGCTTCTCTACGACAATGCTGAGAGCGAGGTGACGAAGGACGGAAAGTTCAATGAGGTCATCAACGGTATTCCCGACTGGGTGTACGAAGAGGAGTTCAGCTACAACTCGGCCTTGGTCTTCACAGCCAATTCCGAGCAGGTGGTGTGGGTGCGCTTCGATGAGAGTCAGGTGAAGCAGTATTCCATGCAACTGTTCAAGGGCATGGCACCTGAGCGCGAGGAATATCGCGAGTATCCAGGTTTCTACACCTATAAATATCCCGTCCCCGGCGGTCAGAACTCGAAGGTTCAGGTCATGAGCTATGATATCAAGAGCCACCAGACGCGTAAGATGGACCTTCCGCTCGATGCCGATGGATATATTCCCCGCATCCTGCCTACGAAAGACCCTGCCAAGGTGGCTGTTGTCACGATGAACCGCCATCAGGACTGCCTGCGTATCTATATGTGCAACCCACTGTCAACGGTTTGCCAAATGATTATTGAGGATAAGGTCGACAAGTATATCAAGGAAGATGTGCTGACCAACCTGACCATCACCGACAACCATATCCTGCTCTCCAGCGAGCGCGATGGCTACAACCACCTTTATCTCTATGCCTTGAACGGACAGCAGATGCGCACCGTGGGCGACCTCGAGAAACCAGGACAGCGGCTCGGAGGTGATGCTCATACCGTCGTTACCGATGTCTATGGATACGACGAGCTGACGGGCGACATCTATTTTGCTGCCCTCAACGGCGATCCCACCAGCCAGAAGGTCTACGTCAACCACAAGAACGGCAAGACCGACTGTCTGACGCCGAAGGAGGGCTGGAACACGGCCATCTTCTCGTCCGACTTCAAGAACTTTGTCTCGACATGGAGCGACATCAACCATCCTGCCGTCTGTTCCCTTTGTAACAACCAGGGAAAGACGCTTACGACGCTCATCGACAATAAGGCCCTGCAGGACAAGTATGCCTCCTACGATATGGGCGAGAAGGAGTTTGTAGTATTCACTACGCCTCACGAGAAGTTCATTGCTTGGATGGTAAAACCCAAGAACTTCGATCCACAGAAGAAGTATCCCGTCATCATGTACCAGTATGGCGGCCCCGGCAGCCAGCAGGTTCGTAATGCCTGGGGTATCGGCATGAGTGGCAATGGTGCCATCTTGGAGCAGCTCATGGCCCAGCAGGGCTATATCGTATTCTGCGTTGACAACCGCGGCACGGGCGGCCGTGGGGCAGCGTTCGAGAAGTGTACCTATCTGCGCCTTGGTGAACTCGAGGCCACCGACCAGGTGGAGGCTGCCTTGTGGCTTGGCAATCAGCCTTACGTCGATAAGGACCGTATTGCTATCTGGGGCTGGAGCTATGGTGGCTGGAACACGCTGATGTCGATGTCTGAGGGGCGTCCCGTCTTCCGTTGCGGCATTGCCATTGCACCACCTACCTGTTGGCGCTACTACGACACCGTCTATACAGAACGCTTTATGCGCACACCGAACGAGAACCAGAGTGGCTATGACGAGGTGAACCCCATTGCCCGTGCTTCGAAACTTCACGGAGCATTATTGCTCTGTCATGGCTTGGCCGACGACAACGTTCATTATCGGAATACCGCCGAGTATGTCGAGGCGTTGGTGCAGGCCGACAAGGACTTCCGTCAGCTCGTCTATACCAACCGCAATCACGGTATCTCGGGCGGCAATACCCGCAACCATCTCTTCCGCCAGTGTCTGAACTTCTTTGAGAAGGAACTGAAAAATTAAGGAATTGAAGAATTAAAGAATTAAAGAATCGTTGATGATGCGCAAGCTACTGTTGACATTTCTCACCATTCACTTCGCACTATTCACTAGCCCTGTAAGTGCGCAGATGACCGTCGAGGTGAAGAACCCGACAAAGGATTTCCGCCACGAGGTGGTGGCCGTCTGTGCCGACAGCGTCAGGGCAAGGGTGGGGGAGTCGTTCCGCGTGCTCGAAGGTGCGGGACTCGACGTGCCTTATCAGCTTTCCTATGATGGAAAGTTGTTGATAGAGGCTGCCGTGCGTCCGCAGGGAACGGCCCGCTTCCGCATTGTCAGCGGAGAGCCTCCCGTGTTTCCCACCGTTTGTCACGGAGCTTTGCACCCCGAGCGAAAGGACGACCTCGCCTGGGAGAACGATCGTGGCGCCTATCGCGTCTATGGTCCTGCCTTGGGTCGTACTGGCGAGCGTTCCTTTGGCATTGATGTATGGACGAAGAATACGCCCGACCTCGTTGTCGACGACCGCTACTATATCGAGGATGTGGTGATGATGCCCACCGTCGACTCCCTTCGTCGCGTCAACCGCCAACGTGGCGACTCGCTCTACCGCATCAACAGCTATCATCATGACCACGGCAAGGGCCTTGACCCCTACAAGGTGGGAGCTACCCTTGGCTGCGGAGCTCCGGCGCTGATGCTGGGCGACAGTATCGTCATGCCCTACACCTTCCGCGACTATAAGATTCTCGACGATGGTCCCTTGCGCTTCACCGTCCATCTTATATATAATAAGGTTCGTGTGCGCGAGGAGGAAATCGAGGAGCATCGTATCATCCAGCTCGACAAGCAGTCGAACTTCAATAGCATGACCGTGTGGTACGAAGGCCTTTCCTCTACAGTCGGGTTCTGCTCTGGTGTCGTCATTCAGCACGAAGACCCCGAACCTGTTGCCCTCGGCCCCAACTATGTGTATTATACCGACCCTACCGACCAGCCCAATGTTCATCAGGCGCCACTCTATGTGGCAGCCCTCTTCCCTAATGGCAAGGTCGAGACGCGCAACTACCGCGGCCATGCCCTTGGCGTGCTAAGCGACTATCACGGCGAGCGCTATACCTATTATTTCGGTTCTGCATGGTCGAAATATGATGTACGCACTCCCGAGGAATGGAAAGCCCGCATAGAATGGTATCTACGCGGGCTCCAGGTGCCGTTACAGGTAACGGTCAGATAATAAGTTCTGTGTAAAGGTGGCTATTTTCCTACGGCCACCTTTTTCCCGTTTATAAGGTATATGCCCGAGGGCAGCGCGTGCAATGTCTGCTCGCTGCAGTCGGTACTGATCAGTTGTCCGCCAATGGTATAGATGCCCGCCTTCGGGGTGTTCCTCGACAGTTGGATATCGTCAATACCTGTGGGCGGAAGCTCGTTGATCTTGAATCGGGTATTGTCGAGATAGTTCATTCGGCGCGTGAACCAGTCTTCAAGATACTCCATCTCTGTTTCAAAATTCAGCGGCAGCCTTTCTACGTCGGTATCGTAGCTCCAGCGGGCATATTCCCGTTGGTCGGCACCACCTGTCTTGAACAGTTCGAAATAGGCCTTGAATCGGTTCAGTATGCTGTTGGTGGCCAGCCACGACTGTCGCAGGTCGCGGTATCGCAGCCTTACCTGCATATTGAAGTCGTCGACATTGGTATTGCGCAGTCGACGGAAGAGGTTGTAGTCGCCGTGCTCGTTCCTCGATATGTATTCCGAATAGTCCTGATCCGGGCGCATGCCGTTCCAATGATAGTAGGCATCGCTCCAACGCTGGCCGCAGGTGGCATCCATGTCCCAAACGCCGAAGGTGATTCTCTTGTCGGTCTGCTGGTCGTATACTCCGAAGTACATGTTCTTGCCGTGATTGTCGGTGGCCAGGATGGTCTCCATCAAGATGTAGTAGTCCATGACAACGGGCAGGTCGAAATATTCTGCCACATGGCTCCTGAAGTCGTTGTCCGATGCCGTGCACACGAAGTTGACCGCATTATACAGCGTGGTCCAGTCGGTTTGGTTGCCATAGTCCTCAAAGTCGGGATATTTCACCTCGAACTGATCCCACATTTCTCTGCCTTTGCTCGGATTCGACAGGTAGTCCTTGGGCTGATAGTGGCCGTCGGGCTTGGTGCCCATGAGCGTGGCGTAAGTCCAGTCCTTCGATTTCCAGAGCTGTCCGTGCACTTCGCCTTTCTCCTCGTCATATTTCATGAGCTTCATCTGCTTGCGGTCCATGGCCTCGGTCATGCAGTAGATTCCCCGGTATTCCCCGTTGAGAATCAGCTCCACAAACTGTCCGCGCGAACCCGTCAGGGCTTTCTTCTCTTTGTCAATATAATAAGGTGGGGTAGAGTAGTCGTTCCACAGGTCGGTCAATGTGCGGTTCCTGATGCGCGCCATGTCTACCTGGCACGATTCCAGTATCCAGGAGTTGTCGTTGCGCAGTCCGAAGAACTTCTGCTCCAGCTTGTTGCCCTCGGCATCCTTCAGCTTCACGTGGTAGTTGCGCTTGTGCTTGCCGCTGCTGTTGGTGATGCCTCCGCGCCATTTGGCTTTCATGCTCAGTAGCTGTGGCATGGGCTTGTCGGTTTCGTTCACGCTGATTCGTCCGTCGGAGTAGTTGTCGTTGAACGTGCCGTACATCTTGACAACGGGCAGCGAGGTAAAGGTTACCGTTTTCTCGATGGCCCTTCCGTCGGCCGTTGTGATGCTGAACTGGAAGGTGCCTCCAGGTTGGATGCTCCTGAAGGTGAAGACGGAGTCGGGTTCCACCGTCTGGCGGTCTATGCTCAGTAGCGAGCACCCTTCCTTGGGAGTATAGCCGATGGCCGTGGTCAGCTCTTTGCCGAATTGCTTCTGGGGCAATGGGCAGAGATAGTAGTCTAACGACGGAACGTAGATGACCTCCCGTCCGCCGATGGTGATCACGCCCGCAGCCTTTGCCAGGGGGTCCGACGGAATCAGGAGCTTTTGCGTTGCCCGCAGTTCCTCCAGCTGCAGGAAGTCATCTCCCGCCTTATTGATCAGGGCGGCTATTTCCTCTTCGTTATAGAAGTCGCTCAGCTCCTGGCGTACCTTCTCTTTCTCTCCGGCAATCAGCTCTTCCTCCGTGCCATGATAGATGAGTGTGAAGTTGTCGCAGGCCACCCAGTTGGCATCGGTGTTTGCAATCTCCAGTCCGAAGTCCATCACGCCTTCCTGCCCCACAGCCACCTCCAGCGCATAGGTTACCGGGCGTTCGCTGCCCGTGCTGCAGGCTGTATGCTGGCTGTTGGCAAATAGCCATACCCCTTGTGCCGGTGTTCCGTATTCGCTGGCCATTCCGCCTTGTCTGACGGCAATCACGTCGGCCTTCAGCGTGTAATTGCCCTCTGGAAGGTGCTTAATGGTCTGCTTCAGCGTACAGTTGCTCAGTCCTCCCATGTAGTTGGCCTGCCATCGTTCCAGGAATGGTGACTGCACGGTAGCCCCTCCGTTGGAATAATTGCCGAAGCCCGGGTCGCCCCAGGAAGCCCCGTCAAAAGTCCATCCATCGGGCGATTCGGCAGTAGCGTTGAGCCAGGCGTTCACGTTGAAGCCGTTTCCCACGTCGTTGGGCTGGCGTTCGTCAACCGTGTTGCCTTGCTCGTCGGTAAAGAAAAACAGCTGGTTCCTGCCGAAACTATCCCATTTCGAATAAGTTCCCACGCAGTAGCTGTCCACCCTCACATCCCATACATGGTCGTTCTGTTCCAGGTTGCGGATTACATAGTTGCCGTCGTCGTCCTTGCTGAGCGTCCATAGCGATTTGTTGCCGTCCTTCTGGCTGGTCATGCTCACATAGCGGCGCAGTTCGGGGCTGTCCTGTCTAACCCCGTCGTAGGTGACGTATTTCCCCGTCTTTGCGTTCTTGATAGAGTAGCAGTCGTAGGATTCTTCCGTGATAATCCAGGCCGACTCGTCATTCTTGTTAGCAGTAGAATAGTAGTATACCGGGGTGTTCTTCCCCGCAGATGCTCCGTCGGCTACGCATCCCTGCGTAAACTGTCGGCATACAATATGATAGCGCTTGCCTGCCTCAAACTTCGGAGAAGCATTGAGACAGGCAGCACTAAGTAGAGTTAGTATTAGTAGTTGTAGTCGATGCATGGTGTCAGCGATTTTTAGTAGGCGAAGAGCGGATACTCTTTCATCTTCTCGTTGACACGCTGGCGTACAGAGGCAATTACCTGCTCGTCCTCAGGAGCGTTCAGCACCTCCTCAATCCAAGCGGCAATCTGAATCATCAAGTCTTCCTTAGCACCACGAGTGGTGATGGCGGGCGTACCGAGGCGGATACCAGAGGTCTGGAAGGCCGAGCGACTGTCGAACGGCACCATGTTCTTGTTCACCGTAATGTCGGCAGCCACGAGGGCGTTCTCAGCCACCTTACCCGTCAGGTCGGGATACTTCGAGCGCAGGTCAACCAACATAGAGTGGTTGTCGGTACCGCCGCTCACGATGCCGAAGCCGCGCTTTACCAGCTCGTCGGCCAGCACCTTGGCATTCTTCTGCACCTGCTTGGCCCACTCCTTGAACTCAGGCTGGAGTGCCTCGCCAAAGGCAACGGCCTTGGCTGCGATGACGTGCTCCAGCGGACCACCCTGTTGTCCGGGGAATACGGCGCTGTTCAGCAGAGCCGACATCATCTTCACTTCGCCCTTCGGAGTCTTCAGGCCCCAGGGGTTCTCAAAGTCCTTACCCATGAGGATGATACCGCCACGCGGTCCGCGCAGGGTCTTGTGGGTGGTAGAGGTCACGATGTGAGCCCACTTCACGGGGTTCTCCAGCAGACCGGCGGCAATCAGACCGGCGGGGTGAGCCATGTCGATCATCAGCAGGGCACCCACCTTGTCGGCAATCTCGCGCATGCGCT
>JAEEGG010002530.1_pt1 | contig 46987 bp, 36 predicted proteins | sample 9134161 | NCBI WGS metagenome assembly JAEEGG01 (sample SAMN16246543, study PRJNA631951) | gut metagenome | biome: gut microbiome; feature: rumen; material: CR-attached | host: Bos | place: Iran: Karaj | collected 2018-10
ACAATAAAACGGCATCGGACAGCGTTAAATATCACGAAAAAGCCAAAACTGTACCCAATTTTCCAAACATGGAGACCACGATGAAACGTTCATCCAACCCGAATCCTCAAAAAAACAGCCCGCTGTACAATCTGGTGTTCATCATTGTCCTGCTTCTCACGGCGCTGCCGTTCATCCTCTTCGCGCTGATCCAGTTCGCTCCGCCCTCGTTCAATACGTCCAAGACCGTGGCGGTCGCGGATACATCCACGAAACGTCAGACCGCGGCGGAACGCCGTGCGGCGCGCGAAGAAGCCCGTGCGGCTGAAGCTGCTGCCGCGGTCGCTGCCAGAACAACGGCCGGCCCCGCCATTTCGACCACGACGGTTCCCGGTCCCGGCATGGGTCCGGGCATGGACTTCGGCGGCCCCGGCGCCTTCGGCCCCGGCGGCATGGGTCCCGGTATGGACTTCGGCGGCATGGGCGGTTTTGGCGGTCCCGGCGGCATGGGCGGTTTCGGCGGCTTCGGCGGCGGCATGGACTTCGGCGGCGGCATGGGCGGTTTCGGCGGCCCCGGCGGCGGCTTCGGCGGTGGCATGGGCGGCTTCGGCGGCGGAGGCTTCGGCGGCGGCATGGGTGGCATGGGCGGCTTCGGCGGCGGCATGGGCGGCTTCGGCGGTTTCTGATCACCCCGTTTCATCAATCAGTTTTTTCAAACGGTCATTTCTTTTCGGATTTGACCGTTTTTTATTGGTTTCGGATTTGCAAACGCGCGTATGTGATGTTATATTGTGTTTCGTTGCGTGAATATCGAGGTGAGCCGCCTCAACCCAATTCAAATTCAGGAGCGTAATTATGAAAATCTTGATCGCGGTCGTCATGTTCCTGTTCGGACTCTTTGTCGGCATTCTTGTTGTTCCGACGTTCAAGGAGTTTTCCACGCCGTTATATCTGGAGGAGGAATACTCCACGCCGCGCATCAAAACGCTTCTTTCCGGATTCGGAATCACCCTCCCGCTTGAAGTATCCAATGTCAATCTCTTCACGAAGCAGGACGGGGAAAAGAAACAGATGTGGATGAAATTCGAGTGTTCCGAGGACGTCAAGGATGAATTCGTGGCTCAGCTGAACTCCAGCCATTCCGGGCTGTTCAACCGGGTCATCGAAACGCCGAAAATGCTGGACGGTTCTCCGATTACCTGGTGGACCTACAGCAATACGTTCCATTACTATGAATTCAAAGACTTGTGCGTGGCCTATGACGATATCCTGCGGAACCTGTATCTCTATGCCGTAAACGGAGAGCCTGATTCGGTCAATCCCCGACAGGACTGATTTCAACCTGCATTCAAGCGGAAACAGCCTCTTCAGACCTCACTCTTGAGCAAAAGACCGGAAAAAGCGGGAAAAAAATGGACTTTTTCGGAATCGGCGCTTGACAATACGGAGTTTTATGCTTAATTTCTCTATGCGATTTATCTGAACCCTTTTCACAGAGGAACTCAAGGTATGGACAAATACTACTCGAAGACCCACGAATGGGTCAAGACGGACGGCGAAGAAGCCATCGTCGGCATCTCCGAATACGCCGCGGCCGACCTCGGCGACATCACGTTCGTCGATCTCCCCCGCGAAGGTACGGACCTGATCTGCGGCGACAGCATCGGCACCATCGAATCCGTGTCCGCATCCTCCGACGTCTATTCCCCCGTGAGCGGGACCGTCACCGCGGTCAACCACGCGCTCGACGACGACCCCGGCATCATCAGCACCAGCGCCGAGGGGAAAGGCTGGCTGTATAAGCTCGACAATATCGACCCGACCGAGGTCGACGAGCTCATGTCGGAAGAAGAATACGCAGAGTATCTGGAAACCCTGTGAGGTGACGCATGGCCGATCTTGATTCAAACAACCTTGCCGGTTTTTCCGACCTGGTCGGCTTGAACGCCGAAGAGCCGTGGCGCATCTTCCGCATCATGTCGGAATTCATCGACTCCTTCGAGACCATGGCCAAGTATAAACGCCTCGTTTCCGTTTTCGGTTCCGCCCGTACGAAAACCGACGATCCTGTCTATCAGGACTGTGTCCGTCTCGGCGAACTCCTCACGGACGCCGGCTACGGCATCCTTACCGGCGGCGGACCCGGCATCATGGAGGCTGCCAATCGCGGCGCATGGAACAAGAACGGCGACTCCGTCGGCCTGAACATCAAACTTCCGATGGAGCAGCATCCGAATCCGTATCAGACCGAATCCCTTGATTTCCGCTATTTCTTCGTGCGCAAGGTCTGCTTCCTCAAGTATTCCGTCGCGATCGCCGTCTATCCCGGCGGCTTCGGCACGCTCGACGAGTTTTCCGAAGCGCTCACGCTCATCCAGACCAGCAAAGTCCGCACCGTCCCGCTCGTGGCGGTCGGAAAAGAATACTGGGGACCGCTCTTCGACTGGTTCCGCGGGACCATGCTCCGCGACCGCATGATCAACGAAGACGACCTGAACCTTTTCTACGTCGCGGAAAACGCCGACGACGCGTTCCGCCATATCAAACGCGTCCACGACAGATGCGGCGTCAAGACGACCGTCAGAAAAGACATCTGAGCCGAGACAACGTATCTCTGCATTTTGACGAGTGCGGTCCGCTTCAACAGGCAGGCCGCGCTTTTCTTTTTGCTTTTCGCTAAAAACGACTTGTTTTCTCATGTTTTTCGGTGTATATTAAACACACACCACGGGGTGCTGGATCGCGCGTCATCCGATGCGCGGCCCGGCTGAGATCATACCCGCACAACCTGATCCGGATAATGCCGGCGTAGGAAATTCGACAGCGTCATCCTTTCCGATGGAAAGCCGCCCGTGTTTTCTGCGAAACCATCAACCTAACGAAAGGACAGACAATCATGTCGGACTCCTCCTCACAGGTCATCGAAACGACCATTTCCCGCGCCATCGTCGAAAACTTCTCGGCGAAACTCCTCGACAACCTCACCGTCGACGTCGCGATCGTCGGCGCGGGTCCGTCCGCGCTCGTCGCGGCGCACTACCTCGCGAAAGCCGGGATCCGCACGGCCATCTTCGAACGTAAGCTCGCGCCCGGCGGCGGCACGTGGGGCGGCGGCATGCTCTTCAACGAAGTCGTCGTTCAGGACGCCTCGCTCGAAATCCTCGATGAATTCGGCATCGGCCATAAGCCCATCCCTGGCGCGCCCGGCTACAACACCCTCGATTCCGTCGAAATGGCGAGCGGCCTCATCTTCGGCGCGGTCAGCGCGGGCGCGAAGATATTCAACGCCGTGAGCGTCGAGGACATCGTGTTCCGCGGCGAACAGGTCGGCGGCCTCGTCATCAACTGGACGCCCGTCGAACGCCTTGGCATGCACGTGGATCCGCTGACCGTGATTTCGCAGTGCGTGCTGGACGGCACCGGCCATCCGAGCGAGATCATGCACCTCGCGGTCGAAAAAGCGCAGCTAAAACTTGCCACGAGCACCGGCGGCATCCTCGGCGAAAAGCCCATGTGGGTCGACAGCGGCGAAGCCTCCACCGTCGAGAATACCCGCGAATACTTCCCCGGCCTCTTCGCTTGCGGCATGAGCGCGAACAACGTCATGGGCGGCTACCGCATGGGGCCGATCTTCGGCGGCATGATGCTCTCCGGACGCAAGGCCGCTGACCTCATCCGCCAGAGACTCGGGAAGTGACCCCATGCCGCGCCGCGTCTACACTACATTGAATAAGCGCATCGAAGCGTTCCGGCGAACGGACGTGTACCCTGTTGTCACGTCCGAATTCTGCGCCGGACGTAGCCCCGTCGACATCGCCGCGTCGCTTCTGGCGGGCGGCGTCCGTCTCCTGCAAATCCGCGAAAAGACCATGCCGGACCGTCCGTTTCTGGACCTGCTCCGGCAGGTCCGCGAGCTCACATGGGACTATGGCGCACTGCTGATCGTAGACGACCGCGTGGACGCGGCGCTGATCGCGCAGGCGGACGGCGTGCATCTGGGACAGGAGGATATCCCGCTCCCGGACGCCCGCTGCATCGACCCGAACCTGCTGATCGGCGTTTCCACGCACAACGCCGACGAGTTACGTCGGGCGCAGGACGAGGGATGTTCTTACCTCAACATCGGCCCGATCTTTCCCACGAAGACCAAACAGCTCGCCTGTACGTTCCTCGGGTTGGAACAGCTCAAATCCCTGATTCCGCTTGTTCGCGTGCCGTTTTCCGTGATGGGCGGCATCAAGTACGAGCATCTCGCGGAACTCAAAGCCGCCGGGGCAGGGCGCATTGCCGCCGTGACCGCCTTCACGCAGGCTCCCGATCCCGGCGCGGAAGCCGCGAAATGGCGTGCCGCGCTGCAATCCCGATGAACTTGTACACAGACACCATCTTCACATAAAACAATTCAGGACTCCGGATGGATGCATTTCACCGGAGTCTTTCTTTTTTCCTTTTTTTTTGGAAGATTATTTCGTTCTCTGCTTGAAAAACCTCGAAGTGAGGCTATATTTTATTCATTCCTTTTTTTTACGAATTGAGGCAAACACAAATGATGTTCCAAGCGACAGCCGATTTTGAACCGCGCGACGGTGAATTCTCCGCCGCGGCGTTCGCGTCTGCCCGCATTACCTCGATTCGTATTCCGTCCGATGCCATTATCGACATTATTATTACCAAGGCCGCCCGTTGAAACCCTTTGCACAGGGAAGATACGGGTGGTCCGGACGTGTTTCCACCCGTATCCGGATGCCTGATTTTTCCTGAGCAATCCTAATACCAAACCTAAACAAGGATCGCAAGACATGGAAAACAAAGAACAAATCTCCATGAGAGTCCGTGAGCTCAGGGCTCAGAAAAACTTCACCGTCGAACAGATGGCTGAACTTCTCGGCGTCACCCCGGAAGAGTACTCCCTGTTCGAAAGCGGAGCCAAACAGGCGCCGTTCTCGTTCTACTACAATCTGGCAGGACACTTCGGACTGGACGTCTCCTCCGTCATCAGCGGCGAAGCTCCGAACCTGGCCCTGTATACCGTCACGCGCAGCGGCGAGGGCTTCCCCTTTGTCCGCCGCCCCGAATTCTCCTATCTGCATCAGGCGATCCGCATGAAGGACCGCACAGGCGAACCATTCATCGTCACAGCTCCCCCCGCCGGCGAGAACGAGCCGCTTCAGTATTCCGAGCACAACGGCCAGGAATTCGTCCTGATTCTCTCCGGTTCGCTGCGCGTCTTCCTGCACGGCAAGGAGGAAGTCCTGAACGAGGGCGACAGCATCTATTTCGACGGCCGCGAGGCGCACGCCATGCAGGCCGCCAACGGCAAGCCCTGCAAGTTTCTCTCTATCGTCATGCACAGCAAGTACGACGACGCCAAGCCCGACCGGTTCGCGTTCGTGCCGCAGCCCGTGGTCAAGGAACCCCCGACCGGCAAACGTCGTCTGCTGTACCAGGACTATATGGATGAAGAGTGGAACCCCGATGGAACGCTCAAAGCCGTGCATTTCAAAGTGCCGGAGAAGTTCAACTTCGCGTTCGACGTGGTGAACCGTCTCGCATCCGAGTGCCCGGACAAGATCGCCATGAAGTGGGTCTCCAAGGACAAGGTTTGCCGCGACTTCACGTTCCGCGACATCTCCGAAAACGCCATGCGCTGCGCGAACCTGCTGCATTCACTCGGAATCCGCAAGGGCGACCGCGTGATGCTGGTGATGAAACGCCATTATCAGTTCTGGTTCGTGCTGAACGCGCTTCATATGATGGGCGCAGTGGCGGTCCCCGCCTCCTGCCAGATGACCGCGCACGACTTCGAATACCGTTTCAAAAAGGCCGACATCCGCTATGTGGTCTGCTCGGCGGACGGCAACATCACGAAGGAAGTCGACGAGGCCGCGGCCGTGACCGGCATGACCCTCAAACTCACGGTCAACGGACAGAAGGACGGCTGGCTCGACCTCGACGCCCTGTATCCGAACTTCCCGCCCGTCTTCCAGCGTCCCGCCGACCTGAAGACCACCGATCCGCTGCTCGTCTTCTTCAGCTCCGGCACGACCGGCTATCCGAAGATGGTCGAACACGACCACGCCTATCCGCTCGGACACATCATGACCGCGCGCCACTGGCACAAGGTCAATCCCGACGGCCTCCACTTCACGGTCGCCGACACGGGCTGGGGCAAGGCGCTCTGGGGCAAAATCTACGGCCAGTGGCTCTGCGAAGCCGGCGTCTTCACGTTCGATTTCGACCGTTTCCATGCCGCCGACCTGCTTCCGATGTTCAAGCAGTACGGCATCACCACGTTCTGCGCGCCGCCGACCATCTTCCGTTTCCTCGTGAAGGAAGACCTCTCCAACGTCGACTTCTCCACGCTCGAACACGTTACCACCGCCGGCGAGGCCATGCCCGCCGAGGTCAGCGAGGCGTTCGCTCGCGTTTCCGGCCAGCTTCCGTACGAAGGCTTCGGCCAGACCGAGACCACGCTGACCATCGCCACGCTCGCCGACATGAAACCGCGGCCCGGATCCATGGGACGCCCGAATCCGCAGTACGAGGTCGTCCTGCTCGATCCCGAAGGCAATCCGGTCCGCACCGGTGAAACCGGCGAAATCTGCGTGAAGGCGGAGCCGGACGATCATCCGTGCGGGCTCTTCTGCCAGTACGTCAAGAATCCCGAGGACACGCGGAAAGTTTGGCACGACGGCTACTACCACACCGGCGACCAGGCGTGGCAGGATGAGGACGGCTATTTCTGGTATCAGGGCCGCGCCGACGACATCATCAAGACGTCCGGCTACCGCGTCGGCCCGTTCGAGGTCGAAAGCGTCCTCATGGAGCTCCCGTACATCCTCGAATGCGCCGTGACCGGCGTCCCGGATCCCGTCCGCGGCAAGGTCGTGAAAGCCACGATCGTGCTCGTGAAGGGCAAGGAAGGTTCCGACGAGCTCAAGGAAGAGATCAAGAACTACGTCAAGACGCATACAGCGCCGTACAAATATCCGCGCATCATCGAGTTTGTCGCCGAACTCCCGAAGACCGTCAACGGCAAGATCCGCCGCGCCGCGATCCGCGAGCAGAACGCCGCCGCTTCGGCCGAAAAGAAGGCATAAGGAGGCGAACGCCTCCTCTGCGGCAGTGCCCGGCTTCGCTCGGGCACGGGGTAATCAGGTTGCCGCAAGAAATAGTCCGAGGAAAGCCATAAAAGCTCTCCTCGGGCTTTTTGTCTGTTCAGGATAAAAGAATTCCTGCCTCGAATATGGTTCCGGGGCAGGGGAAGAAGATATCTTTTTGAAAAAGGGCAGGGCGTTGTTTAGTCTTGTGCAGGTTCGAAGTAGACCTTCACGCGGCGGGTACGCGGTCCGTCGTATTCGCAGAAATAGATGCCCTGCCAGGTGCCGAGCTCAAGTCGTCCGTTGCGGAACGGCACGGTCTGACAAAATCCGGTCAGGATCGCCTTCAAATGCGCGTCGCTGTTTCCCTCGCAGTGCTGGTAATACGCCTCGTCATGCGGAATGAGCGAGGAGAGTTTCCGCAGGACGTCGTGCTTCACGTCCGGGTCGGCGTTCTCGTTGATCGTGATCCCGGCGGTCGTGTGCGGGCAGTAGATATGGCACATGCCGCACGGGATGGACTGCGGCAGCACGCGGTTGACGTCCTCGGTGATGTCGATGATCTCGCAGTGTCGGTTCGTCTTGACGGTGAATTCGGCCATGATGGATTCCTTTCGGTGTGAGGTTCTGTTCGATTCCGACAAATAATATAATGCGCGTGCGGCGGGTTTGCAAACGCGCGGAAATGATTTTGTGCGGAGAGGGCAGGGCGGGACCGGATTCAAACGCCGCGAGGATCGCCGGAGCGACCGGTTCGGCATTTCTTTTGTGGATCAGGATTTTTGAGATATTTTATTGAAACTTGTTTCAATAAAGTTTCAGAAAAGTTTCAATTTGAGCTTGACTTTCGTGGCGACGAGTACTATATTTTCCCGAAATCCGGACAGATGCCTGATAAATGAAATCAGACACCCGGATTTATCTCGAATCATACAGCATCGACCCCCAAACGAAAGGACCGGACATGAACCGTTCGCCGCCAGAAGTGTCGTACATTTGTACGATAAAGTCCCCAGACACCTTAACACTTTTTTGCACATGTACCCCATCCATCAAAACGAAAGAAAGATGCGGACGATATCATGAGTGAATACAACGAAGAGATCGGATCAGATCAGGGAATCGGTATGGACCAGATCCTCCGCGAGGCGGAAGAGAACACCGCCTCCTGGAAAAAGAATGATATGCCGGGAACCGAAACGCTGCGGCGGATGATCCTGCTGGCGGACTGGGCCAGCATGGAACCGAAACGCTGGGCCGCCTACAAGTTGTTCTACTACGAGAAGGTTGGAAATACCACCGTCATCGCGCAAAAACTTCACATAGCGGAGCGTACCGCGCGGCGTTATCTGCTTCCAGTCAGGCTCGGCAGACATCTCCGGCGCAGACGGACCGCGAAGAAACCGCTTCGCCGTCTGTCGCGCCAGAGCAGAGGAGGTGACCTCGGACTGAACACGCTCTGAAGGCGGTGTTCAAGCAAGAAAGAGTAAAAATATCATTTGTGGCGCCTTGTCCGAAAAGGGCAGGGCGCCCGTTCTATTTGCCGGATCGATCCGCCGGGGCAGGGGACGACGGTTCGTTTGCTGTTTCGTTTTCCGCGGCGACCCGGGTATGGCACCGCAGGCAGACATGATGTTCGGAGTCGAAGTTGTCTTTCGTGCGCGGCGTCAGGCAGTACGGACAGCGCCGTCCGCTGAACCATGTATAGAGCAGATGCCACGGGATCGCGAGGGATGCGAACAGCACCGGACACAGATAGAACCCGTAATCATTCGGATCGCGCCAGTTCATATAATCGGAATATCCGCGCGCCCAAGATAAAATGAACATGGAAATCAGAACGGGATAAATGACGATCATCCAGAATGTTATTCCGCGGCTGTAGCAGTTCTCCATGTTTGCAAAGGTTTCCGTGGAGACCGATACTGTCCTGGCAATTTTCGGCGTGCCGTCTTTGTTGTAACGGAAAAACGATGGTATGATATCCCGGCGGAAAAACGATGGAAACGGAGCAACGAAGATATAACAGAAAAAGGTGAAGACCGACAGGACAATGAATGCCGCTCCGCCGAGCAGGAAAATCCCCCAAGCACACGAATCCACATATCCGGCGAATAGCGCAACCGAAGGTCCAAGATACACGGAAGCCATCGCGGCGGCAAGGATCAGCCAGACGATCCGCCACGGACCAATGATGGCGCACAACCTTCGGAAGGAAAAACGATGTGCCGTGAATCTCATTTTTTACTTCGCCGTGTCACTTTTTCGATAACCGGATTGATATTGTCGTACGAGTGCTTGCCCCCTCAGCGAGAAAGCGCGGATCATGTCAGAAGATTTCCTTTTGCTCATCAGGATCCAGATGGCGGATGATCCTGGCGGGATTGCCGCCGACGATGACATTGTCGGGTACGTCTCTGGTCACGACGGCTCCGGCGGCGACAACGCTGTTTTCGCCGATTGTCACGCCGGGACAAATCGTGGCATTGGTACAAATCCAGACGTTTTTCCCGATGGTCACCTTGTGGTAGGTAAAGAACCGGTGACGATTGTTCACGTCATGGTTCACCGTCGCGATGCACACCCGAGGGGCGATCAGCACGCCGTCCTGTATCTCGATGCCGCCTCCGGCACAGAAATACACGTTGTCGTTGATGAAGACCTTATGGCCGAGGCTGACCCGGATCCCCATATCGCAGTAGAACGGCGTAAGGATGGTCACATCGTCGAGTTTGCGCTGAAACAGCTCTTCCAGATATGTCCGGTACGACGGGTCATCGGATCCGTCATGTTCGCCTTATGGCAAAGCGACTTCGAACGGCTGATCTCCGCCACGGCATCCTCGATATATGCTTCCCGGTCGTCGGTAGGGCCGCCGTTGTCCATGATCCGGAAGACGATCCCCTGATGTTTCGTATGGCTGTACATATTCGATCCCTGTCCTGATGTGTCTTTTCCCGGTTATGAGATAAACTTTGTTTTTTTAACAAATACATCACCGGCTCAGATACGCGGCGATCCTCTTTGCCACGTTGTCCTTGAGGTTGTTGTAGTAGAACGTATAATCGTCTTCGTGGAAGCTCTGCGGCCCGAAGAATTCGGCTGCCGCGGGGTGGTCGTACTTCGCGTTCGTCAAGATTACGCCGCGCGTCAGGACCACCTGCGCGTCCGCGCCGATGTCGGTGATCTCATAACGCATTCGTTTTAAGTTCGGCATGAACGAGCCCAGATTCTCGCTCGCCGGCGCGTAAGTCTCGTCGAGCTTCCAGTTCAGCGGGTTGATGCTGATCGCGCCCGGCAGCACCACGGCGTTCCGGGCATTCTCATTCACGTTTTTCGGTCCCTCGGTGTTCCAGCTGACGATGACGCCCGTGTCGGTCTCGCCGGTCGCGAACTTCAGATGCGGGTATTTCTCTAGATCATCCTTCGTGACGGAGAACCCGATGACGTAGGCCGCCACCATGCGTTTGTAATACTCGGGATGCGCCTTGAAGTAGTTCTTCAATACGTACTTGACCATGGACGAACCCTGGCTGTGCCCCGCGATGATGAACGGACGTCCGTTGTTGTGTTTCTCAAAGAAGCAGTCGAGCGCGGTGCGTATGTCATCATAGGGGATGCCGGAAATCGCCGCGTCGATGTCCCCGGTCTTCTGCCTGATTTCCCCCGCGTACCTCATGCCGGCCTGACGGTAGTACGGCACGAACACGTTGGTGGATTCCTCATATACGCTTGCATTCGTCACATATTCGCCCTGCGCGCCCTCCAGCATTTCCGGGTTGTCGATCGGGGCGTAATCGGGCGCGCCCTCTTCGAAGCTAGACTCATAGTAAGAGGTCGCATAGATGTAGAACGTGTCGACGTCCTTTGTGATCTCCGGGATCTGCAGCCAGCTTTCCTTTCGGGTATAGTCGGTCGCTTTCCCCTTGCTCGCAACCGTTGTACTGTCTTTTTCCGCCGACGTGCCATCGCAGCCGGGTAGACTGAACACCGCAATCGCGATCACTGCCAATGCCGAAATGATCTTCTTCATCTTCTTTTCCGTTTTTTGTGAATCTCGTCAATCCGAGACTCCGCGGCCATTGGCCGCGGAGTCCCGGTAAAGTGTGTCATAGTGGAACTTATTTCTGCTCCCGGAAATCAGGGAAACGATCACCGGTGAACATCTGGGGAAGCACCTTTGACAATCCGGCTGCAACCCGGAATGCTGCCAGATCGTCGAACGTGTTGCCCACGATCTGCACACCGATCGGCACCCGTTTGGAGCTGAGCATGACCGGCATATCCACCACCGGATAGCGGTTGAGCAAATTCCAAATCGGGGTCAGTATGATGTCGTTGGAATTGACAAATTTGCCGTTGACAATGGCTCCGTCTTCGGGAGTGGCCTGAAAAGCCGGGGAGACGAAGGGAGTCGTAAATGTCGGCATGACCAAGGCAATACAGCCTTTGTCGAACACGTTTTCCTGAACGTCCGCATGTGACTCCGTTCCCATCGCGGTGGCTTTAATCAGAGACTTGGGACTGTAGGCGTCAACGTTCTTGAAGAAGGGCTTCACATTGTTGCAGAGCAAATCCTGCTTATCGGCGGCAAGTTCAATGAGTTCATACATTTCGGTGGACAGCAGGCCATTGATGAAGGTAACCATTTGTCCCCCCTGGATGGTCCAGTCGGAGTTGATGACCAGCACTTCCGCCCCGGCCTTTTTCAGGGCTTCCACCACCTTGTCCATGGCCTGATTGACTTCCTTGTCGCATCCGTCGGCGGCCCACTTCGGGAAATAGCACACAGCGACCTTGGCGCCTTTCAGGGACTTGTATTCCGTGGGATAGTCCAACTTTGGGCGGAGCGATGCATGGTTCTTCGGATGAGGTCCGGCAATGATGTCCTGCATCAGGACCAGATCGTCAAATGTGCGGGTCAATGGCCCCAGTGTTTCGTATGCAATTTCCGATGTGGGAACACGTCCAAACGGAGGCTTGAATCCGTAGACGCCGTTCATGCTGGCGGGAAGCCGAATGGAGCCGCCCATGTCGGAGCCTGTGGCAATCGTGCAGAATCCAGCCGCCAGGGAAGCGCCGCTTCCACCGGAGGAACCGCCCACGCCGTAGGCCAGGTTCCACGGATTTCTGGTGACGCCGTACAGACGGCTCCAGGTCATGCAGCTGACATAAAGTTCGGGCACGGTCGTGGAGAAGACCAAAATCGCACCCTCGTTTTTCAGTCGTTCGATGATGGGGCTGTCATCCTCACAGGGCGGCACATCTTTAAGGACCAGTGAGCCCATGTCGACTCGCCATCCGACCACGTTGTTTTCGTTCTTGACGCCGACGGTCACGCCTTCCAGACGGCGGGCGGTGCCGTTGCGGTAGCGTTCGGTCGCAGCTTTGGCGGCCTGACGGGCCTCGGCGAAGCGATCGAAGCAGATGGCATTGATCTTACCTGCATTGAAGGTGTTCAATTCCTTTTCCAGGTCGCGACGCTCGGTATTGTAGGAGCCGTTGTATTTTTGAACTTGCGCGATCTGGGCTTCGAGCACATCCGACGGCGTGATGATTCCCGCCTTGAATAGAGCGATCTGAGCCGTTGCCGGCAGGTAGGCCAATTCTTTCTCGGTGAATTTCGGCTGAGCTGCGGAAACGATCACACCGAACAGCATGACCAACGCCATCAAGATTGTTTTTTTCATTTTTTCTGTTCTCCTGAAATTAAGTTTTTTGTTTTCTCTTCAATCAGTTTTTTGAGAGAGGTTGTTTTCGGTTAAGGATCGCCGGGATCAAACCCGCGCGTGCATAAAGTTCAGCAGGCTTTCGATCTCCGTCAGCTTGTCTTCGATGGGGCCGCATTGGATTCCCTTGTCCGAAACGATAAGAGCTTGAGGGAAAACCTTCCAGTCGATGGCATTGACCCCTTTGATCTCGTTTTTGTAGAGCTGCATCTTCTCGCCGCTGACATATTTCTTCAAGAACGTCTGGAGCATATCGGACAGATCGAAATTCATCACGTTGCCGTACATCAGCGAGGCGTCTAGATTCCCCAGGAAAGACGCCGCCACATCGACCGTGCCCGCCCCCAGGTTTTTGAGCAGGGGTTTGCGATTCCAGAAAAGAAGACGCACTTTGCTTCCGCCGATTGCCAATTCATTTGCGCCGTAATAAACGCACAAGGCGGTCCATTGCTCGAAGAACTTCGCTTTCGCCTCAACCTCCGGCATCGTTGCCATCTGCTCCTTGATGTAGGCGTTCGCGGCATCAGCGGTGGCGTCGTCAAGATAGGATATGATCTCGGTCGTCCTTCCGAGAATGAACTCCTCGTATTTTTTCGCGCCGATAAACGATTTGTATATCTGCCGTTCATCGCTCGGAATCCCGAAGATGAATTCGCCGCACGAGACGGCTCCGCTCCGGTAGGCCGCATATACGTCCGTGGGGATCAGTTTCCCGTCGCAGGTCGGTATGGTTACGTTCCGCCAGAGATTTTGCGCCGCCTTCTTCAATTCTTCCGTCGGGAGCCGCTGCAGCTCTTCCATCGTGGCCGTCGAAGTTTCTTTCATGAGGTCCTTTGCCAAGGCTCTGGACGCATCGGGCCTGTCGTTCGCGGATTCGGGGCTGCCGAAGAACACGAACGCTTTTTGGAACAGCCCCTTCGCCTGTTCGCAGGCCGCAAGCAGGCTGATGGAGCACGCCCCGGATTCGAACCCCATCGCGGTGATCCGGTCGGGATCCCCGCCGAACGCGGCGATATTTTCTTTGACCCACTTCAACGCGGCGATCTGGTCGAGCAAGCCGAGGTTCAACGTGTCGGGGCAGGACTCTCCGCCCGGAATCTCCGAGAAATCGATGAAGCCGAAGATGCCGAGACGGTAGTTGAAGCTCACGAAGACGACGTCGGGATGCTCGTTGAGAAAAGCCTCCGCGTCCATCAGAGGATCGACCGTTCCGCCAAACGAGAAATCGCCCGGGTGGAACAGCACGATGACCGGCTTCTTCCGTTCCGTTGCTTTGCGTCCGACGCCGATGTTCAGCGTCAGGCAGTCTTCGCTTTGCCTGTGATATTTCAGGATCGAGCCCTCATGCTCCACCTGGATCGGCGATGCGCCGAAGTGTTTCGCCTCGAATACGGCATCCGATTCGGGAAGCGGTTCGGGCGCTTTCCATCTGAGGTCGCCGACAGGAGGTTTCGCGTACGGGATCCCCAGGTAGTAAACCGCCTTTTTCCGCTTGAACCCGACATAGGTGCCGGTTTTTGTTCTGACCGCATACGCGGCATCATATTCCCCCTGAATCGGCTGGTTCTGCATGTTCAGGTCATCAAGAAAGGCCTGGTCCGGCGCCTCGAACACAAAGCCTTTGCTTCCGTCTCCGTAGCGCTTGCGGACCTTCCGGACAAAGTACCATCGGACGAGACGGCTTGCGACCAGCCCCAAAACGGGAAGGCCGATCGCATACTGGTATTGTTCCGCCAGATAATCGAGCAGAGACACGTTCAGCCAGAAGCTGAGAAAGCACTGAATCGCCGCAAAGACGAGAATGAACGCGGCAAAGATCATGACGCTGTACGACTTTTTCTTCTGTACGGATTCACTGAAGACAAGCGCTTTCACAAGCATGTCCAGCGCATTTCCCGCGACCATGCTCAGCCCCACGCACAGCCACGGATGCCAATCCAGAAGTTTCGGGACTTCAGCGCCCAATCCATAGCCCAGCGCGGCAATGAGGGCGACCATGAAATCGTCAAATGTAAATAATCGTTTCATTTGTTATCGGGGAATTGTTTGAAGATGAGATGTTTTATATTCCGTTCTCCGGGGCAGGGGGCGTTTGATAATACTTGGAGGACGGATCGAGAAACACCTTTTTGATATAATAGACCAGCCGGTCGAATTTCAGAAGTTTCGACTTAAACGCATCGTCGCATTCGATCTTGCGGCATCCGTGACGGGACACGTCGATCGGTCCGTCGTAATCGGCAGCGCCGATTTCGATAAACTGCTGCAGCCGCTTGTCGTCATAATACCTGTTTGCACCGGTCTTTTTCTCGTCCCAATACCGTTGGAGGAACTTCGGGCGTTTCCCGTAAAAGACGTGCAGAGCGTCCAGATTCCGCAGTTCGAGGTCTTCCAAGGTGCGTTTCGTGATCCGGAAATCCCGGTCCATGAGGACCCGGAAGCTGCTTTTCAGGACCGTTTCATCCGTAATGGCATAAAAACATGTCACATCGACATTCCAATACGTATCGGGATAACGGTTGTCCGGTTCGCCCGTTACATAGGATACTTTGATGCGTCCGTCGCGGTCGAAGACGTTGTACGCGAACCATACCCCGGCATCAAACTGTATATTCTCGCCTTTCGGTCCAGGATACTCTTCCGCGCCGACGGAGTGAATATCCAGGATTAGTTTCCCGTCTTTGGACGACCAATACCTGGTCAGACGGGTCTTCTCGTCTTCATCATAAAAAACGGTTTTGTACATGGGCTAACATTCTCTGCTGAGGTGGAAGAAAAAGAGATTTACAAGTATTATACCTCATCTTAACAAAAATGCAAGGGCTGATCTGTTTTTTTGCGGACAATTCCGATTCGCGATAGGGCAGGGGGGATGTTTTGAGCTCAGAGGAACGGGAAAGAACATCACATATACCCTGATTCCCTGCCCCAGGAGTCATTCAAAAAGGAGTGAGAACAGATAGGCTGAATCCCAATTCGATCCATGTTTGCCGGTGTTTTTGAGCAAAAAAACATAAACTGAAAAGACGAACAAAAAAGGGGCAGGGGTATTGCCAGAGTCCGCCGTACAAACTCGTCTCATGCCTCATAGATTACAATACCGATACGTTACTTTGTCTTGCGCGTCTCGCGTTCGGTATCCAGTCGAACTCGCATAGACGAGTTCACCAAGGAGCGAAGCGACCCACGGACGCATCGCGTCCAAAACACGCTGAAGATAAGTTGATTATATGTATTCATTGTATCAAACGCGTCTCGCGGTCATATTCTATCGAACTCGCATAGACGAGTTCACCAAGGAGCGAAGCGACCCACGGACGCATCGCGTCCAATCTTTCCATGTTTTATTTTCCTCTGTCTCTTTTTGGGGGCTGTGCCCGGAAACGCCATAAATCGCTAAAAGTTGTTGAAAAGTTATTGACAATGCCACTGTACACAACACGCAATGTGCTTATTGGTAATATGATACAAACGCATCCGTGCGTCCTTTCGGGCGTGGTCGATTTAACATAATATATATTATGCGACGTTATAAATGCGGCGCGCAGGCTGTTAGAGACGGGGATAATGTCAGGACGGCTGGACGGATGTTTCGGTTGTTATCATCCGCTTAAAACGCGTGGAATGAAGAATGAATTATCTGTCGGAAATGACAGAACCGTGCATCTATGTCTGCGCGATAGAAACAGTCGATTGGCTACGGCACGGGGATATTTGCCCTGCCCTTTTTCCGGAGATTGTGCCGATTAATCTTTCCCTCGGGAAAGCGCGGACGAAATAATGTAGATCAGATAGATGATCGTGCCACCGAGGATGGCATACAGAATGACGACCAGGAGAAGCAGTCCCAATCCGAGCGGAGCATTCCCCAAAGACATCTGTTCCGTAAAGAATGTTTCTCCGAGCCGGTAAGCCGGGGTCATGTACGCAAGATCGAGGAAACGTTCAAATCCGCCTCCCCTCGTTCCAAAAATTGACCAGAGCAAAGCGGCGGCCAGTTGCAACATCAGCAGGAGAACGACACAGAGATACCAGAGCAACAGCGCCCGGAATACCTTGCGATTCAAGTTCAAACAATCCATTGGATATACACCCTGCCCTCGCTATGTCCCGACAGACAAAAAACGTGCGATTGATGTTAATAGTTGATGATTCGATTACGATAGCATCTCTTTGACCGGATGTCAAGCGTAAAACATTTTTTATTCTATTCTGTAAAGGGAACAATAAATAGCATGAGTATCCCCCCTGCCCTTTTCATTTTTTCGCGGCTTTTGCATGGTTATGCGGCAAATCGGGTTGAAAAATGCAAACATGATGCTATTTTATCTGATGTAATATACTTCTTTGTTCGAAGCGGTAAATCGTTCATCGTGCATTTACAACGGAACAGAAAGAGGCCATTTGGATGAAAATTCTTGTAACGGGTACAGCGGGGTTTATCGGGTTTCATACCTTTCTGGCGCTGCGCGCGGCCGGACACGATGTCCTGGGCATCGACAACCTCAACTCCTATAACGATGTGCGGCTGAAGCTCGCCCGCCTCAGATTGAGCGGATTCGACGTTGACGAGATCCTGCTGGATCAGGTCATTGAGAGCAAACAGGGCGGACGTTTCGCGAAATTCGACCTCGCCGACCGGGACGAACTCCAGAAAATCTTCGCAAACGAGAAATTCGACGCCGTGTGCCATCTGGCGGCCCAGCCGGGGGTGCGTTACAGCCTCGAAAATCCGTACGCCTACATCGATTCCAACATCGTTGCGTTCCTGAATGTGCTGGAATGCTGCCGTCACTACGAGGTCCCGCATCTCGTCTACGCCTCCAGCTCGAGCGTCTACGGCAACACCAAGCGCGTACCGTTCTCCGTCGACGACCCGGTCAACGAGCCGATCAGCCTGTACGCCGCGACGAAGAAGAGCGACGAGCTGATGGCGTACTGCTACGGGCACCTTTACCGTTTCGCCACGACCGGACTGCGCTTCTTCACCGTCTACGGCCCGTGGGGACGCGTCGATATGGCCATGTTCAAGTTCACGAAGGCGATCCTCGAAGGAAAGCCCATTGATGTATATAACCACGGCAACCTGTCCCGCGACTTCACCTATATCGACGATATCGTGGAGGGCGTCCGCCGCATTATCACGAAGCCGCCGGAGAAGCCCGAATACCGCCTCTACAACATCGGGCACGGCAGCCCGGTTCAGCTCATGGATTTCATCCGCGCCATCGAAAAGGTCACAGGCAAAAAAGCCATCCTGAACATGAAGGAAATGCAGAAGGGCGACGTTGTGACGACCTGGGCGGACACCACCGCGCTGGAACGCGATTACGGATACTGCCCGAAAGTCGGCATCGAGGAAGGCGTCGAACAATTCGTGAAGTGGTACCGCGAGTTCTATTCCTGCTGAACTGAAGAGAAACAAAACGCCGGACAATCCCAAATTAATGAAAGATACGCCACATGACAACATCGGCACAAAAAAAACTGAAGAGTAATATCGCTGTTTTGTTGCCCTGCTATAATGAGGCGCTGACGATTTCCAAAACAGTCACTGATTTCAGAACGGCTCTGCCGGACGCGACAGTCTATGTTTTTGACAACGCCAGCTCCGATGATTCCGCATCGCTTGCCGAAGCGGCGGGAGCGACCGTTGTTTCTGTTCCGCAGCGAGGCAAAGGCAATGTCGTCCGTGCGATGTTCCGGCAAATCGACGCCGACGTGTATGTTATGGTCGATGCCGATGACACGTATCCGGCACAGGAAGTCGAAAAACTGATCCGGCCGATTCTGCAGCATGAAGCGGATATGGTGGCGGGAGACAGGCTTTCCACGACCTACTATTCGGAAAATACGCGGCCGGGCCACAATTTCGGAAATGCCCTCGTGTGCTTCCTGGTCAGTCTTCTTTGGGACAAAAAAGTCAAAGACGTTATGACCGGCTATCGCGCTTTCTCCCGCCGTTTCGTAAAGAATTGCCCTGTCATGTCGCAGGGATTCGAGATCGAAACGGAGATCACTTTGCATGCCCTCGACAAACGCTTCACCATCCTTGAGGTCCCCATTGCATACAGGGCCCGTCCGGAGGGGAGCCATTCCAAGCTCAATACATTCAATGACGGATTCAGAGTGCTGGGAATGATCTTCAATATGTTCCGCATCTACAGGCCGCTTCCGTTCTTCGGCGGACTGGGGACTTTATTCCTGCTGGCCGGATGCGTTTTCCTTGTGCCTGTCTTTATCGACTATTTCCGTACAGGACTTGTCCCGCGGTTCCCGACACTGATCTTTTCAACGTTCCTGCTGTTGACCGGATTGCTCTCCTGGGTCATGGGGCTGATCCTGGATGCGATCAAAAAGATGTCGGACCGGGAATACGAACTCCGGTTGATGGACCATTGCCGAGGCACGAATCCCCCTGCCCTGAAATAAACCTGATGTGACAATGTGCCTTGCGGCTCAATCTTTCATCAGCGACTTCAGGAAATCCTCGTCATCCGCCTTGCGCAGAAACCCGAAGAGGTCGGTCCCGATCGGGATCAGATCGGATTCTCCGCCGTCATGATCCACAAGGAAATACAGCGAGTCCTGCATCGCCGGGTCGGCTGACGCCAGAATATAGGATTCGAATGTGGAGGACATTTCGTTTCGCACGCGCGCCACGAGATACCACGCGGTCTCGCATGGTGCCAGCGGGATGATCTGCATTTCATCGCAGTACCCATAAACATCGAGGGCGCCGTGATAGGACGCATGGGAGAAATGCCTGCTGAATTCCTGCCAGTCATCGGGGAGTTTCGTGTGGATCAGACGGGAGTATTCCTCCCGGAGCTCCGGCGGCAGCGCGGGCGCGTAGGTCTGCTTGCCGTAATCTTCTTCCGGATCGTCGATCTCCACGGGCGGGAGCTCGCGGTCCCAGTCCGGCCCGAGGATCGAAACAAGTTTTTCGGAGACGCGGAACGGCTTTTCCTGTTTCGGCGAACCAAGATTCGGCGCGTTGAAGAGATTCGGGAAGAAGTCCACACCGAGCACGTCGAAGCCATTTTCCGCCAGGTAATGCTGCGTGAACTGGATCGTGCCGACCTCGCCGTCCGGGGAGACGCTGATGTCCGCGAAAAACTCCTTGCCGTCTTTGCTCAGGCGGACGGATGCGAACGGGACTTCCAGGACCTGCGGATGCTTCGGCATGATACGCGCATCATCGGGCAGAGACTTGAAGGAAATCGCGAGCGCGGAATCCTCGTTGGCGCGTTTTGCCTTCTTCATCAGGTCGCGCTGCATGAGGATCCGGTTTTTCCATTCGAGCTGCGCGGAGTCCGCGAGAGAGGTGAAAAGTTTCTGCGCGATGTCGTAGTATTTGTCTTTTTTCGAGCCGAAGAAGAACATGCTGAAATCCTTTCTTTTCATAGCATGGTGAAACGTTTTCCGCCAATCAAGATACCACGCGGAAGAGAAAAATACAAGCCGGAAAGCAAAAAACTTTAAGAAAAAAAAGAAGTAGTTTGCATTTATGCGTTTTTGTGCTCGGATCATCGCAGACAGTTCAGAGAAATCCGGGGGGCGGAATACGGTGCATTTTTCTGATTCCCGCTTGATATTTTCGCGCACGATGCTATATTTGTAGAAAAAGTTATAGAATAATTACCGAAAGCCCCGCGATGAGCTCGAAAACTCCCCTGCCCCCAAATCTCCTCAAGAATAAACGCTGGAAATGGCATATCCCGTCCGAAAAGACCGCGGAAACCGTCCGCGGCCTGGTCCTGTCCGCGCCGCATCTCGTGAAGAGCACCCCTGTCCGCGCGGTGTACCATTGCGGGGATTTTTACCTGAAATTCGAGCGGTCGCCTGATCTCTGGTCGGCCATCCGGAAAAGCTTCTGCCCGAAGGCACGCGCGGAATACGCGATCGGGCGGAATCTGGCGGCGGCGGGGATTCCCTCGGTGGAATGCCTCGGCTGGGGCAAGCTCGGCGGCACGAACGTGCTGATCACGCGCGCCATGCCCGGATTCGAGCCGATGGAACGCGTCTTCTACCGGGAGATCGTCTACGGCGGCGGGAACCCGGACGGCATTCTGTCGGAGATCACGGCGTTCATGCGGAAATTCTTCGATGCCGGATTCTACCACGGCGACCTGCATTTCGGCAACATCCTGTACAATCCCGATACGCACGCGCTCGCGTGGGTCGACCTGATCGCGATCGGGCATCCCGGCACCATCGAACCCGCCGCCCGCCGGTTCATGAGCCGGTGCATCGTCACGCTCCGCGAAGGACTGTCCCGCACCCGGATGCTCCGCACGATCCGCGAAGTCGGCGCAGCGGAGACGGACGCCGAGGCGGAGACGTTCTATTTCACCGAAGTCAGGCACGCCGCGCAGCACCTCCTCGAGACATGGGAAAAACGCAGCGGCCAGGCGTTGAACGGCTATCCGAAGTTCGCCGACGCCGTCCCCTGCCCCGGTGCGCCGGACCGCACGATGCTCCTGCGGAAAGACTGGTTGATGCGTCCGATCATTGCGAAGGAAGACATCGTGAACGGGATACCTGCCGGATGCGAACTCCTCCGCACGGAAAACGAAGCCGAGGCGGAAGCCATCTATCTGCGGAGTATCTATTTGCAGACGCTTCGGGTCAGCCACCGCCGCGTCGTGGCGTTCGCGCGTCCGGACGAACTCTGGCTGGAGCCCCTGCCCGCCGGTCTTGACGGATCCCTCTCCCACGACGATCCCGATGTGGCGTTCTTCTGGCGCACGCTGGACGAACAGATGATCGAAGCGCCCGCGAGCAGTGTCGGCCGTCTTCCGAACGGTGCGTTCCACCTGACCGACCTGACGCAGATCCGCGCCGGCTTCGAGGAGTAAAAAAGCTTTTTCAACAGCTGCCCGATGAAGGAGACGAGGAAGATGAGCAGTGACTTGATCGTATATCAGACCGAGGACGGAGAGCTGCATCTCAACGTCCAGCTGGAAAATGAAACCGTATGGCTGACGCAAGCGGCTATGGCGGAGCTCTTTGGATGCACATCCGACAATATCTCCTTACACCTTCAGAATATTTATTCTTCGGGCGAATTGATGGAAGAAGCAACTACCGAGGATTTCTCGGTAGTTCGGTCGGAAGGCGTGCGTCAGGTGTCCCGCAAGCTCAAACACTACAACCTTGATGCGATCATTGCCGTAGGGTATCGTGTCAATTCAAAACGGGCGACACAGTTCCGCATCTGGGCAACGCAGATACTGAAAGAGTATATCGTAAAGGGATTCGCCCTGAACGATGAACGGATGAAAACCGGCCGGAATATGACGTATTTCGACGAGCTCCAGGAACGCATCCGGGAAATCCGTCTCTCGGAAAAAGTCTTCTATCAGAAGATCAAGGATATCTACAAGACGAGCGTCGATTATGATCCCCACGATGAAAAGACCCTCCTGTTCTTCAAGGTCGTCCAGAACAAACTGCTGTGGGCGATCAGCCGTCAGACCGCGGCGGAACTGATTGCACGCCGCGCGAATGCCGAACTGCCTTTTATGGGGATGCAGTCCTACGACAAGAAGAATGAGCACAGGATCACTCTGCGCGATGCCGACACCGCCAAGAACTATCTGACCGAGGACGAGATGAAAGCCCTCGGACTCCTGGTGGAACAGTATCTTGCTTTTGCAGAGGCACAGGCACAGCAGCATATCGCCATGACCATGAACGACTGGATCGCGAGACTGGATGCCATCCTGACGCTGAACGGCAGGGAGTTGCTTACGCATGCCGGGAGTATCTCAGCAGAAATTGCCAGGGAAATCAGTGCAAAACAGCTCGATCAATTCCGGGAACGTCTGCGGAGACAGGAGATCGAAGCGAGTCTGGACGAACTGGAACGCGATCTGAAGTCTGCCGAAGACAACAAATCTCAAAGCGATTCCGGCAACAAGTAGAACTGAATACAAAAGATCTTTGCCGCAAAAAACGTTTTTGTAGGCTGAAAAGCAAAAAGAAAGCCCGTCTGCAGGAGAGAATGATTCTCGGCCAGACGGGCAATGTTTTATCTATTATTGATTCTTATTCCGGTTTGCGGAAATCCAGCGTGCAGCTCCATTCGTACTGGTTCGGACGAAGCTGGTACTCGTTGTGGACGCTGACGGACCAGCCGTCATCGCCGCCGACGCCCATGTGGAAGCCGTCGAGGATCAGCCAGGTCTTCTTGCCGGGTTTCAGTTCCCAGCTGTGGTCCGCGGCCATCAGGTCCTGCGGAGAGAGGTGCAGCGAGGAGAAGCGGAACGGCTTGCCGCCGTCTTCCCAGACGCCCAGATGCTGTCCGCCTTTTCCGGTCAGATTCAGCTCCACCACGTCGCCGCGGCTGCCGCATTCGGACGGCACGAGATAGTTCTCCAGCATGTCGGAGATACTGTTTTCCCAGCGGCCGACGAGCGAAGCGACGAAACGGTCCGGATAGTTTTCATACGGGCCGCGTCCGAAATACTTCGCGGTTTCGAAGCCTTCGACCAGCGGGAACATCATGCCGACGCGCGCCACGGAGCGCAGGTCGTTCTGACGGAACAACGCGTACTGGTGGAAGTTCAGGAGGTGCGCCTTCGCGGGATCGACGGTCCAGACAATGACCGATTCCACAGCGCCGCCGATACGGGTTTTCGCGATGACCGTGTACTTGCCGCCGTCTTTTTTCCATTCGAGGCCGACCAGCTCGCGTTTCGGGTTGATGATCTTGGGCCAGTCTTTCGCGAACGAGCCGTCATGGTCCATCATGCGGTCGTTGCAGGTGGGGGCGCGGTAGAAGATTTCTTCAGCGGGCGCGGCGAGGAGTTCCTTGCCTTCGGGCTTCATGGAAACGAGTTCGCCGGTCTTTTTCGACCAGGTCAGGAATCCGATGGTGAGCGTGTCCGCGGTTTCCTTCACGTCGGAATCCGTGATGGTCATCTTTCCGGAACGGGCGTCCTGGAGCTTCGAGACAGCGGCGGGAGCCTGGGCCGGAGCGGAAAGCGCGAACTGTGTACGGGTGATCTCGTGTTTCGGACCATCGCAATAGACGTTCAGGAAACACCATGCGTTGGAGGCGGGCGCGTCGAACGGGACTTCGACGACTGCGGATTCGAAGCACTGGGTCACCGGGACGTTCAGGACGCCGGATTTGACGACTTTGCCGTTCGCGGTCTCTTCCCAGCGGAATTTCAGGTCTGCGGTCGAGGCGTTGTTGCGCTCATTGATGACCGTCAGGTTCTTTCCTTCAAGCTTGAAGCGGATCGGAGCCTGGCAGACGCGGACTTCCTGCGCGCCGGGATGCGGCGTGACGGATGCGTCCACGATGCCGTTCAGGACCTGGGTGCGGTTCTGTCCGTTGGCCTGGTAATTGTAGTTTTCGCCGAAGTCGTTGCCGTAGCCGTAGTTGACTTCGCCGGTCTTCGCGATCACGTTCAGGAGCGCCTTGTCCGCCCAGTCCCAGAGGAATCCGCCATGGAATCCGCGGTTCTCATTGACGAGATCCCAGTATTGGAAGATGTTTCCGGTGGAGTTGCCCTTCGCATAAGCGTATTCGCACAGGATGATCGGGCGGTTGTCGTTCCGGCCGTTCATCATGGACCGGATGCGGTCGGGACGCGTGTACATGGGGCACAGGATGTCGCTGATGAGCGGTCCGGGGTTGCCGCTTTCATACTGCACGGGACGGGTCGGGTCGGTGAAGCGGATCCAGTTCGCCATGGCGGCCTGGTTCGCGCCGGAACCGGATTCGTTGCCGAGCGACCAGAACCCGATGCACGGGTTGTTGCGGTCGCGGAGCACCATGCGTTCGGCGCGTTCGAGGTAAACCGGTGCCCAGGCGGGATCTTTCGAAAGCTGCGCGCCCATGCCGTGCGTCTCGATGTTGGTCTCGTCGACGACCAGCAGGCCGTATTCGTTGCAGAGTTCGTACCAGCGGTTGTTGTTCGGATAGTGGCTGGTGCGGACGGCGTTGAAGTTGAGCTTCTTCATCGTCTCGATGTCGAGGCGCATATCCTCCTCGGTCACGGCGAACGCGTGTTTCGCGCTGATGTCGTGACGGTCCACGCCGCGCACGATGAGCCGCTGGCCGTTCAGCAGGACGTCCCTGCCCCGGATCTCGATCTGGCGGAATCCGACCGGCACATACTGCACCTCAAGCGTCTTGCCGGAATCGTCGACGAGGTGCAGGAAGAGTTTGTAGAGATACGGGGAATCCGGGGACCACTGTTCGGGCGCGGCCACACGCATGGAAATGATCGCGGCGCCGCGTTCCGAGCGCTGACCGAACATGCCGGACTGGCCGCTGAAGCGTTCCGTACGGCTTTCGGCGACAAGCTTGCCGTCGGCATCCAGCAGGCGGGCTTTCACGCGGACGCCGGGATACGATGACATCGGGAGATCCCCGATGGGCTGACGCGGCAGCGCGCGTGTTTCCACATACGCCATGACCTCCAGATTGGCGTCGGATTTTTCATGACGCTGGTTCTTCGCGGGATCGGTGAACGTGGTCCTGACCGACCAATCGCGCAGATGCACGGGGGAAAGCGCCATCAGGCGGACGTCGCGGTAAATGCCGCTCATGCGCCAGACGTCCTGGCATTCAAGGAACGTCCCGGTCGAGAAACGGTATACCTTTACGGCGAGCGTGTTTTTGCCGGGCTTCAGGAGCTTCGTGATCGCGAATTCGGACGGCAGACGGCTGTCCTCCGCATAACCCGCGTACTGGCCGTTCACCCAGAAATCGTACGCGCTGTCCACGCCGTCGAACACGATGCGGACATCGCGTTCCAGCCAGTCCGCCGGGACGTCGAACGTGCGGCGGTAGCATCCGGTCGGGTTGGCCTCGGGCAGCAGCGGCGGATTCGCCTCTTTCTGGAAGAGGTAGATATTATTGATATAGACGCCGCGGTCGGGGACACGCATGTCGCTCTGCCAGTTCGAGGGGACCTTCATGTCCATCCACGAGGAATCCGCGAAATCGGGACGGATGACGTCGTCCGGCACTTCGTCCGGCTTGCCGAACAGCTGGAACTTCCATGTGCCGTTCAGGTCGAGCGTGTACTTCGACGGCGTCTTCCGGTAATCCGCCGCGGACGCTTCATCGAAGAATGTCCCGTAGATCGGGGCATGGCTGAGTTCGCGGTTGACGCCGGTGGTGCGCAGGTCGGCGAAATGATGGGGATGTGCCGATACGGCATCCTGCGTTTCCACGCAGTACGCGGATCCGGCGGTGGCGCATGCGATGGCGAACGAGAAAAGCGTGAGGGGAGCGTGTTTCATGTTTCGTCTTTCTCTTGGTTTGGGGTATAATGAGAGTTAAAGAACAAGTTAAAAGATAGATGACTTCTGTTTTGCGGTTCTTTCCGGTTTTGAATTTGAACGGAACGGCGGAAAGGATGTCCGCATCACGCAAAACTATACACTCATCCCTGCCAAAAGTCAAACCATCTCATGAGAAAGTGCGAAAATAACGTAAAAATAACGTTTGGCACAGAAAACGGGTTCCGGCACGATCCCGACGCGGACCGGAAACTCTCTTTACATTGCGGCAAACAAATCCACGAGTTTGTCGTAGGTCAGCGGTTTGAGGAGGGTCCCGTTGAAGAGCTTCGTCCGGTCATCGCGTTTGAATTCCGTGTCGGCCGTCAATGCGTAGACGGGGAGACCGCCGAAGCGGGAATCGGCGCGAAGCTTCTCGACGAACTCCATGCCGTTCATGTTCGGCATCCAGAGGTCGGAGAGGACGAAATCGTAGGGACGCCCTTCTTTTTCAGCCAAATCAAGTTCCGCGAGCGCTTCCTCGCCGTCGCATGCCTGGCCGATCGAGACGACGCCCGCTTTCTTCAGGAAGGCGGACAGGATGGACCGGTTGACCTGGGAATCGTCGATGACGAGCACATGTTCCGGGTGGTTCTTCGGCGCGGCAAACATTTTCGGCGCGGCGGCCGTTTTTGTCGTTTCTCCGGAGACCGCGACCCCAGGGATGCGGGCCCTGAACGTCGATCCCGTCCCGACTTCGCTTTCAACGGCGAGTTCGCCGCCCATCGCCTCGATCAGGCTCCTGCAGATGGAAAGACCCAGCCCCGATCCGGTCGCCCGGTCCGGCGCATGGCTGGGGTCATGGACCTGAACGAACGGATCAAGGATGCTTTTCAGCATGTCGGACGGGATGCCGCAGCCGGTATCGGAAACGGAAAACTCCAGGTTCGTGTCCGCGTAAGACGCGGCAACTGTGATGGTGCCGCTCTTCGTGAACTTGACGGCGTTGCCAATCAGGTTGAAGAGGATCTGACGGAACCGGTGTTCGTCCAGAAGGACCTCCGGCACGTCCGCCGTCCGGTTGACGAGTTCGATCCCCTTCTCCGCGGCGGCGAGCCGGAAGGAGGCGAACACATTGTCCGTCAAGCGGGACAGCAGCAAGGGCTCCGGATGGAGCGTCATCTTTCCCGAGTCGAGTTTCGCGAGATCGAGGACGTCGTTCACGAGCTGCAGAAGAGTCGTGCCGCTTTCGCGGATGGATTGAAGCGCTTCGTCCATCTCCGCCGGACTCTTGATCCCGTTCTGAAGAAGCTCGGAATATCCGAGGATCGCGTTGAGCGGCGTACGGATGTCGTGGCTAACAATGCTGAAGAACATGCTCCTGGCCTTCTCCGCCTTGCGGGCACGTTCGAGCGCTCTCTCAAGCTCGATCATGTGCCTCGCCGCCTCGACGTCCTGGATGACGAAGGTATGGAAGAAGCAGTTGCAGACGAGGCATCCGAGCGAGGTGAACGGCGTGAGCGGCCAGATGACCTGGAGGAGATTCGCCACCGCGATCGTGACGGAGAACAGCAGGATCATCATGTTCCGTCTGCGGACGGCGGGATCGCGTGCGTTGAGGGCATTCGCGAACGCGGCCCCGGCGATCAGCATGATGAAAGCAATCAGAAGCGTAAAGGTCAGATAGCGTTGGTTTCCGAAAAGATACTTTCCATTCTCGTCGAAATAGAAAATACAGCCGTTGAAGCAATTGGCCGTCAGCATTACGATGTTGAAGACTAAAAGCGCATACCCGAACCAGGAGAAGAGCCGCGATGCCCGTTTGTCGAAGTCAAGATAGACGATGACGAACCGGCACCACATGAAAACGAACACGGGGAGCGAAAGGAAGTACAGAATGGTATCCGCATACAGGATGCGCGTCCAGTCAAGTCCCGCAAAGACGCCCCATGCGCCGTCCGCCAAATAGTAGAACAGGACGCCGAACAGGAATCCGCGGTAACGCCGCCCGCGTTCGGTAACGATCCCGCGTCCGGTGAGCGGTTTAAAATTGATGATTAAATGAATCGCGATTGCGAGTAAAGAGAATATGGAATACGAGTAGCCCTGCATAATGTCAACCTTGCCGAACCCAGCTTTGTTTTATGTGAGTTAGCCTCCCCTCCCCTGAAAATCCCTTCAGCTGAACAATCTGGAAAGTTTTTCGATGGTGACGGGTTTCAGGAGGATCCCCGTGAACCCGTGCTCCTCGAATTTCTTCTGTTCCTCGATGTCGGCGGTAACGGCATAGACCGGAAGGTTGGCGAACCGTTTGTCCGCGCGTACCTTTGTTACCAGGTCCTTGCCGTCCATCTTCGGCATCCACATGTCGGTCAGGACCAGGTCGAACGGAGTGTCCGCCCCAGCGATCTTTTCCCATGCGGCCTGTCCGTCGACGGCGGTCGCGACATTGCGCAGGCCGATCCTTGTGAGGAGCGCTTTCAGGACGGCGAGATTCAGCGGGACATCGTCCGCAATCAGGATGCGGTATTCGCCGATCTCTTTTTGCGTGCCGGAAATCCTGATCCTGGCGCTCGTGTCGTCGCCGTTGATCCGTTGATTGAGGAGTTCCTGCCCGGCGGCGGCCTTCTTGTCCGCGTCGGGCGAATGCTCTGTACACTTCACCTCGCGGAGTTCCAGCGTGAACGTGGAGCCTTTCCCGAGTTCGGAGACGAACGTCAGGTTGCCGCCCATGCGCATGGCAAGCTGTTTGCAGATGGCGAGACCGAGGCCGGTCCCCTTTGTCTTCGCTTTCGTGCCCACCTGCACATACGGAGTCATGAGTTTTTCCTTTTCGGCTTCCGCGATGCCGCAGCCGGTGTCCGAGACGGACAGCGTGAAAACGCCGTTCGCGTTGCTGATATTATTTCGGAACGACGCTTTGACGCGGATTTCGCCGTGTTCCGTGAACTTGACGGCGTTGCCGATGAGGTTGAACAGGATCTGCCGGATGCGCTGCGGGTCGATCTCGAGCAGCGGCAAATCCCCGTATTCCTCCTTCAGCTTGACGTCGCTGTTCACGGTGGTCACGTCAAAGGAATGGAGCACGGAAGTGACGATCTCGCGGACGTCGGTGAGTTCCGGCTTGATGTCCATCTTGCCGGATTCGAGTTTGGAGAGGTCCAGCACGTCATTGATGAGCTGGAGCAGCGTGTGGCCGCTGGTGGAAATGGCGGACAGCGCTTTTTCGCGTTCCTTCATGTCGTCGATGCCGCCGATCAGGAGCTCGGTGTAGCCGATGATGGCGTTGAGCGGCGTGCGGATGTCGTGCGACACGGAGGAGAAGAAGTAGCTCTTCGCCCGTTCGGCTTCGATTTCCTTGTCGAGCGCGGTGTGCAGTTCATCGTTGGCACGCTTGCGTTCCAGCGCGTTCTCCAGCACCTTCACGCTCATCTGGATGAATTCTTTTTCGATCTCGGCAAGCGTCCGTTTCTGAGCATAGCCGATGACGATGTCGCCGAAGCGTTTGCCGGCCAATGTGACGGGCATGGAATAAGACGTCGACGGCCTCCATGTTCTGGTCTCGGGATCAAAAATGCCGTAGGTATGGATGAGCGACTGCGGCGCATCTCGGTCGATCACGAAGGATTCCATCGGCACAATATCTTTTGTGTAGTAGCGGAAGTCGTCCAGAGTGGCGACGAGGCGTTCGCAGGGGGCCTCGTGGATACGGTGCGCGTGGCAGTCCGGCTCGACGATCGCCTGCCCCAGTGTTTCGTCGCAGCGGATCAGGTGGCAGAAATCCGCGCCGAGACGTCTGCGGATGACCTCGATCACTTTCTGCGGATGGGACACCGCGTCGTAGGACTGAAGCGCGAGCAGGGCTTCGCCGATCGCCTCGCTGTTGCGGTGGGTCTCCATCGCCTCCGTCACGTCCTGCGACATGCCGAAAAGGCAGGTGTTTCCGTCCAGGTCCGTGAGTTTGAGTTTGGTCGTCAGAAAACTGTACGGTTTCCCGTGCGCGTCCAGTGCATTTTCAAAAAAGGAATTGGGTTCATCGCCGGAAAGCGCCTTGCGGTCTTTCGCCACAAAGTCCGTTGCCGTGCTTTCTTCGAACAGTTCGGCATCGGAATACCCGATCGTTTCGGCGACCGAGGGCTTGCACGCAAACCGTGAAAACGCCATGTTGCAGTCCACATAGCGCTCCGTTTTCGCGTCCTTGATGAAGAACATGATCGGGATGTTGTCCAGGACGCTGCGCAGGAATTTGTTCGCACGTCCGCGCAGACGGAGCAGGAACAGGGTAAACAGCACAAGAAGCGGAGCAAAACAGGTCATCGCAAGCATTTGGTAGAAGTAAAAGCGATGATACCGGTCGAGGACATCTTTTCTCTGCGATGAAAAGAACAGAATTGCATTCCCGAGGTTTCTGTCGATCGAGTTGTATATTTGGTCTTTATAGAGGGAGTAATCTTTCCCGAAGACGATTGCGATCGCCATTTCGCGGCGCTGCTCCGGCGATGCCGCAAGTTCCGCTTCCGTGAGAGGATAATCGTGCACTTCTTTCGGACAGGACGGATCGTCCAGATCCTGATCGGAATCGACCAGCCTCATGGCATGAAACTCCAGCTGCATCAGGTTGACCGAGTGCTTCATGCCGTTCACGAGGATCTTTTCGAGCTTTTCTCCGTTCGGGAGACGGGCGGCTTCCTCGATGCCGGCTTCGCGATGCTTGTCCACGTAGGCTTCTTTGAAATACGCGTCGCGATATTCCTTATTCCCGGATACGATATAATTCCGCACGGCATTCGTCAGGATGTCCGAACCGGTCTGGAGCAGATCGCCGGCCTGATTACATTGCATGAGATATTCATCGGTCATCCCCGTTTCGATCGTGATGCGGTTCAGACGAACGGTGTTGAAAACCAGAAAACCGAGCAGGATCAGAGTCAGCAGACTGAAAATCAGGATATAAAGTTTCGCCCGGTGCGCAACGGTGATTCTGTGATCCAAGGGTGGCTCCTTTCCGATGAAGTATTAATTAGATTGTTGTTTTTCGCGGGAATATAGCACACCTTTTGGGGTTTGTCAAGGAAAAACAAGTCGCAAAAGCCCAAAAAGACGTTTTTTTCATCACTTATTGCACGTTCTAAATATAGAAAAGCCCAGTTCCTTGCGGAAACCGGGCGATATGTCTGCGATAATAAAAAGAGATGAAGGCTTGTCAGGCATCCGATTTGCTGTTCTCTGACTCGGTGGCGCGGTTGCGGATCAGAGCGTATCCCGTCACGCAGATCCCCGCCAGGACAAGCAGGTCAAGAGCCGCAAGAAAGAGAATCAGATGGTTCCGCGAAGAACCAGCATCCGACGGATCATGTTCGAACGGTTCGATCCATTTCCGCTGCAGGCGTCCCAGCGTACCGTCGGCGCGCATTTCAGTCAAAGCGTTGTCGAGCTTCGCTAGAAACTCGGAATTCTTTTCCGCGATCCCCAGGCACATTTGCCCGGTTGCGATGTCCATGCGTCCGCGGAAACGTTCCGCATCGCGACCGAACGATCGAAGCGCGACTTCTCCGATGGTGGCATGTGCAATGAAGCAATCGCGTTCTCCCCGCAGGACGGCATTGACGCAGTCCGTGACGGTTTCATATTCGAAACAGTTGCGCCAGAGATGCTGGCGGATCATCGTCTCCTTCAGGCCGCAGCCTTCGATGAGCGCGATCCTTTTGTTGTAAAGATCGTTGAACGATTCGCTCTGTTTCAGTTCGAATGCGACAAATTTCTCCTCGAACGTCGGGATCGTGAACGCGCAGTCCATGACCGAGGAGTCCTGTTTGTCGCAGCCCATGATCAGGTCGGCCTCGCTTTCCTTGATCATGGCGACGGCTTCGACCCAGCTCGTAAGCTGAAATTTCAGATTGTATTCCAGACGGTTGGCAAGTTCGGCGACAAGCTCGATGTCATATCCGCGCGGGACGAAATCGCCGTGGGCGTAGGAAAAAGGCTTGTAATCGATGTCCCCGACGACACGGAGCGTCCTGTCGAACGTGTTTTTCGGGAGAACGGTCATCTCCGGCTCGATCCATTGATCCTCCTGGGAATGACGTGTCGGCAGGGCAGCCACCAGGATCGCGCCCGTGATGATCAGGAAAAGGACGGCAAGCCAGAAAATCGATGCTCCGGGCTTCCGGATTCGTGAAATAGAATCGTTCATCTTTGTTTGGAGTGGAAACGTTGTAAATGGATGCGTGTTTTCATAATATATTTCATCCGGCAGAAAAATCAAGCGGAAACCTCTATTTCACGGCAAAAAACAGGAAAATGCCATCCTGTCTTTCAAGCGCGGATGGAGCGGATCGGAATAGTCAGCTTTCGGGCACGGTTTCGATCCGGCATCCGTTTTGCATAATCGAAGAAAATAAACGCGCCATGCTTGCATTTTTCAGGTCAGCGGAGTATATTATAAGATAATTTATGTTATGGGCGATTAGCTCAGCTGGTTAGAGCGTCATGCTTACACCGTGAATGTCGGCGGTTCGAATCCGTCATCGCCCATGTTTTTCTGTTATTTCAACCCATTCAGATACAACGGAGAACGAATCATGCATGAGTTCAGAACGCATACCTGCGGCGAACTGAGAAAAAGCGACGTCGGAATCACTGCGCGCCTGTCCGGCTGGATCCACAGCGTGCGCGACCACGGCGGAATCATCTTCATCGACCTGCGCGACCACTACGGCAAGACCCAGGTCGTGATCGACCCGACCAAGGATTTCTACCAGGAACTCGAACGCTGGCGCGTCGAGACTGTCGTGTGCTTCACGGGCAAAGTCGTGGCGCGCACCCCCGAAACCGTGAACCCGAAGATCGCGACCGGCGAGATCGAACTCGTGGCCGACGAGATGACCGTGCTCGGCGAGACCGAACAGCTCCCGTTCCTCGTGGCGAAAGACGAGGACGCGCCGGAAGCGCTCCGCCTCAAATACCGTTTTCTGGACCTCCGCCGCGACGAGCTCCACAACCATATCGTGATGCGCGCCAAGCTCATCGAAGCCCTGCGCCGCAAGATGTGGGACCTCGGGTTCACCGAATACCAGACCCCGATCCTCACCAGCAGCTCCCCGGAAGGCGCCCGCGACTACCTCGTCCCGAGCCGCGTCCACCCCGGCAAGTTCTACGCCCTGCCCCAGGCTCCGCAGCAGTTCAAGCAGCTGCTGATGGTCGCCGGGTTCGACCGCTACTTCCAGATCGCGCCGTGCTTCCGCGACGAAGACGCGCGCGCCGACCGTTCCCCGGGCGAATTCTACCAGCTCGACATCGAAATGAGCTACGCCACGCAGGACGACATCTTCGCAATCCTGGAAGACCTCCTCACGGACATCTTCCCGAAGTTCACCGACAAGCAGATCAGCCCCGCCCCGTTCCCGCGCATCCCGTTCCGCGAATCCATGGAACGCTTCGGCACGGACAAGCCCGACCTCCGCAACCCGCTTGAGATGATCGACGTCACCGACATCTTCAAGGACAGCGGATTCCAGGCGTTCTCCAAGACCGTCGCGGCGGGCGGCGTCGTGAAGGCGATCAAGGTCAGCGGCATCGCGAAGGCGGACAATCCGCAGCCGCGCCGTTTCTACGACGAAATGATCGCGTTCGCGCAGGAATGCGGCGCGAAGGGCATGGCGTATATCATCTGGAGCGCGGGCGAGACCAAGAGCCCGATCGTGAAGTTCCTCACCGGAAACGAACTGCCTTCCCTCGCCGAAAAGGCGGGCATCCGGGACGGCGACGTGCTGTTCTTCCTCGCCGACAAGCGCGCCCTCGTGAACTCCGTGGGCGGCAAGGTGATCGGCGAACTCGGACGCCGTCTCGGCCTCATCGACCCGAACGTCTTCAAGTTCTGCTGGATCGTCGATTTCCCGATGTTCGAGACCGACGAGGAGACCGGCGCGCTGATCTTCTGCCACAACCCCTTCTCCATGCCGCAGGGCGGGATGAAGGCCGTCGAGACGCAGAACCCGCTTGATATCGTGGCGTACCAGTACGACATCGTGTGCAACGGCATCGAACTCTCCTCCGGCGCGATCCGCAACCACCAGCCCGAGCTCATGTACAAGCTCTTCGAGATGTGCGGCTATACCCGCGAGGTCGTCGACGACAAGTTCGGCGGCATGATCCGCGCGTTCAAGCTCGGCGCGCCGCCGCACGGAGGCATCGCCCCCGGCGTCGACCGCATGGCAATGCTCCTCGCCGACGCCCCGAACATCCGCGAAGTCATCGCCTTCCCGTTCAACCAGCAGGCCGAAGACCTGATGATGAACGCCCCGGCGGCCGTCGACATGAAGCAGCTCCGCGAACTCCGCGTGATCCCCGTCCCGCAGGAGCTCAAATACGAAGAGACCTTCAAGAAACTTCTGGCCGAGGCCGAACGCATCCGCGCCGCGGAAGCGGCCGCCGCAGCCATGAATTCATCCGCGGCTCCGGAGCAGAACTGAACGCGCTCCGGACCACCGCCCTGCCCCGCCGCAACGGAGGACCGGTATGCCAGCCAAACGGCAGAAACAGACCACCATCAAACGGAAAACCGCCGGAAAGAAGTCCAAAAAGACGAATCAGCCGAGCACTCTGCTGATCTCCGTCCACCGGACGCAGGCGGTCTTCCTGCTTCTGCTCTTCGCGATCATCGGCATCCTGATGGGCATCGGAGTATGGAAGGCCGGAACGTCCATCATGAGCTACATGGACCGTTCGTCCCGCTACGATAAAATGATCGTGGCCGCCGGACGCCGCAACGGCGTTTATCCGCCGCTCCTGAAGGCCGTCATCTGGAAGGAAAGCCGGTTCGACGCGTCCGCACGCGGCAGCAAGGGCGAAATCGGCCTCATGCAGGTCATGCCTTCCTCGGCGGTCAAGGACTGGGAAAATACCTTCCAGCGTCATGTACCGTCCGATGGCGCGCTGATGGATCCCGCGCTCAACATCGAGATCGGGTCCTGGTTCCTCGGTCGGGCGCTGGACCGCTGGAAGGACTACAACGATGCGGAGGCGCTCGCCCTCTGCGAGTACAATGCGGGCATCCAGCGCGCCGACGCATGGAAACCGCTTCTCCACGACGGCAAAGTCATGCCGAACATCGACATCGAATCCACGCGCAAATACGTCCGGGACATCCTCGAACGGCGCGATGAATACGCACAAACCTGGAAATGGGAGAAACTCAAATGAACAAACGTTTCCGCCTGATGAAATCCGCCTCCATGCTCGCCGTCCTCCTCGCTCCCTGCGCCTTCCTTTCCCTCGGATTGGGCGCGAAGGACAAAGAACCCGTGCGCCACTGGGACTTCGAGAAATCGAAGCTCGACAGCGACGGCATCCCGGACGGCTGGAGCTATCGCGGCAAACCCGGCACGCCCGACGTGAAGTACGAAATCGTCGAGGACAAGGAGCTGAAGCACAAAGTCCTGCACATCACATCCGATAAAGCGTCAGGGGTGATCATGGTCGACAGCTCCGACGTCGATCTGAAGAAGTATCCGATCATGCGCTGGCGTTGGAAAGCCGTCACGCTCCCGACCGGCGCGGACGCCACGGTTAAGTCCAAGGACGACCAGGGCATCGCCGTCTACGTCGGCTACGGCAAGCTCACGCAGAGCAGCATCTCCTACAACTGGCAGACCGAGACTCCGAAGGGAAAATCCGGCAGTTCCACCTACAATTGGGTCGTCGACGTCGACTGGTTCACCCTGCGCGACAAGAACGACAAGATGGACACCTGGTTCGAGGAGGAAGTCAACGTCTACGACGACATGATGAAGATTTTCAAGAAGATCCCGTCCGGCTGGGCCCTGAGCATCTCCTCGAACAGTCAGTACACAGCCTCGAAGGCCGATGTCTATCTGGACTACGTCGAGTTCGTCGACAAGAAGACCGCCGAGGCGAAGAAGGACGAAAAGAAAGACGAGAAGAAGGACGAGAAGAAGGACGAGAAGAAGGACAAGTAATCCTCCCTTCCCTCTACGCTTTTTCTGCTTTTTTCGGGCTGACGGACTTCGCATCCGCCGGCCCGTTTTCTGTCTTTGGGTGTCACCGTTCGACGCATATAAAATCGCAAAGCGCCGGAATTCCGTATATTTCGTAAGCTTAAATTGCTCATTTTATCGGATTATTTTTCGTTTTTTTTGTTTTTTGAGCTTGATTTTTCGGCCGATATGCAGTATAATATGTTAGACGTGCGTGCAATGCGTGCCGCTCGTCGACAGAGTTGATATCGGCCGTCCTCAATTTTTAGCGGCGGCTTCCGAAGACAACACACAGGCACCCGAACGCAAAGGAGGCTTGAAACATCATGAAAAAACTGTATTTCACCGCATTGACGGCGGCCGTGCTGGCGCTCGTCGCGGCGTCGGATTTCGCCGCGGACGCGGAACGGACGACCGAGACGGAACAGGAAAAGAAAACGACGACCACGACGACCACCACGACCGTGATCACGGAAACGGTCAGGACGAAGGCGAAGGAAAAGCCCGCTTGGAAGCCGTTCAAGGTCTGCGTGCTGGATTTTACCTCGATCGACATCAACGGACAGATCCGGTTCCTCGACACGAAGAACAATCCGATCGTGATCCCGCCGCAGAACACGCTGAACGACGCCGACCATCGGACCATCAACTCCATCATGCAGGGCTATGTCCGCATGATCGACGCGTGGGACAGCAGCTGGACGAATTCGGCGAACCGCGAGGCGCAGGTGGACGACAACGTCTTCACGCGCAAGAAGGCGATCGACCTGTACAACACGATCGTGAAGGGCGAGCCGCGTCCGATGGTGATCGGCGCCGAGTACCTGAGCGCGTACCTGGGCAAGCACAACGACGTCTTCGGGACCATGGAAGTCTCGCAGGTGGCCGCCGCCATGCAGAAACTCCAGAAGGAACCCGATTTCCCGCGCGACTTCATGCTCCGCATCGCGAAGGAGACCGGAGCCACGCACCTGATCTACGGCACCGTCTCGGACATCCACAGCAAGACCCGTTCGTTCTCCGGCTACGGCATCAACACCAACACCACCACGTACGAACTGGACGTCACGATCAAGATGATTGACCTCGCGGCGCAGCACAGCGTGTACAGCAACGTCTACACGGGCAGCTACCGCGAACAGCGTCCGGTCAGTACGGAGGCGTTCGACAACAACATCTTCCTGTCGCTCATGAAGTCCGCGCTGGAACAGGCCGCCGAGGACCTCTACAGCGTCTGCCAGGAAGGTCGCAAGAACAAAGTGACCGTCACGCCGATGCCGTACATGGTCACGGTCACGCCGACCGGCGGAGAAGGGTTCAACGCATCGGATGCCACAGTTTATGCGGACGGCATCATCGTCGGCGCGGGCGGCGAGGCGTTCCCCCTGCCCGAAGGCGCGCACAAGATCGAGATCAAGGCCGACGGCTATCAGACCAAGACGCTCTCGCTGGACGTGAAGTCCGACCAGAAGATCACCACCACTTTGGAACAATAACCGGAAAGGATGACTGCAATGAACTTCAAAAAACTCATCACCGCACTTGCATGCGTCGTTCTGTCCGCCGGCGTTTTCGCCGCCGATAAGCTTGCCGTCGCCGAACCCGTCGGAAAGGGCGGCGTGCCCGCGTCCGACATCGAGGCGTTCTGGGGCATCCTGGAATCCTCGATCCAGTCCGACGAATACACGCTGGTCTCCCGCGGCGCGCTGAAACAGATGCTCACGGAAATCGGCCTCACGACCAGTTCCGACCTCGTAAGCCTGAACTCCACCCAGAAAGCCAAGCTCGGCGAAGTCGAGGGCGTGAAATACATCCTCGTCTCCGAGATCAGCAAGTTCGGCACCCGCCTGAACTGCACCATGCGCATCCTCGACGCCACCACGGGCGAGATCGATCAGGCGCGCACCGCGAATCTGCGCGTGAAGGACCTCGACGAACTCGCCGACCAGATCGAAGCGACGCTGCAGAAACTCCTGTCCGACGACAAATCGCTCCACCGTTCCGCGATTCTTTCCCCGGTCATCAAGGTCTCCGCGCCGTCCTACCTCGCCGACGACTTCAATGTCCGCCTCGAAAACGAGATGCTCGACAAGGGCCTGCGTCTCCAGAATCTCCAGTCCGTCACAAAGATCCTGAAGAAGAACGATATGGACAATCTGAACGAGCTGGAACCGAAGATGTACGTCAAGGTCGGAAAGCTCCTCGAAGTCGAAATGCTTCTCCAGGCCACGATCACGCGCTTCGAGATCGAAAAAATCGCCTACAACGTCGCCGAGACCGGAGCCAGCGGATTCCGCTACATCGGCAACCTCGAAGGCAGCGTCCGCATCATTTCCGCGCAGACCGGCGAAACGCTCGGCAGCGTCCCGTTCGACGAACGCGTCGACTTCCGCACCATTCCGATCTCGACCAGACGCGACTGGACCGTCGACGACTACGGCAAGCACCTCATCCGGACCGTCATCCCGCAGAAAGTCATCCCCGGCATCATGAAGTCCCCGGCGTTCAAAGACAAGAATCCGCCGAAAGCCGAAGCAGAGGAAAAGAAGGCCGAAACGAAGAAGGCCGGCGCTCCCGGCAAGCCCGACCCCGCGATAGAACTCGAAGGCGTTATAGAATAACACCATGACGATCCGCCGTTTCCTCTCCATTCTCGCATGTCGTATTCTCCCCGCTGTGGCGGCCGGCATCCTCTTTGCCGGCTGCTCCAGCGTCGTGAACTCGCATTCGCAGAAAGAGGACATGATGGAGTACTATCTGAACGGCGAGAACGAGGACGCGCTGGACGAGATCGAGTACAAGCTCCGCGAACCGGCATGGTACAACACCTCGGTCGTCGACACCGGCGACGAACTGGTCTGGCGGCTTGAGGCCGGAAGCATGAACTTCCACGTCGGAAACTTCGAGGAATGCATCGACCAGCTCAAGATCGCCGAGGAGCTGATCGAACAGTACGACGATCGCGCCGAAGTCAGCGCGCGCGACATCGGCGCGGAAGCCGGAGCCGCCCTGACCAACCTCAACGCCCTGCCCTACCGCGGCTGGTGCCGCGACCGCATCGCGCTCGCCGTCTACAAAGCGTTTGCCTACCTCGGAAAAGGCGACGAGGAGGCGTTCCACGCGCAGATACGCCGCCTGCGCAACGAACAGAAGAAGGTTCAGGACGACTACAGCACGTTCTTCGAACAGGAGAAGGCCGAGCTCGAGGCGGAAAAGGCGCAGAACCCGGACGCGGCGAAACAGACCGATTCGCTGGGAAGCATTGAGAAGCTTACCGGCAATTCGGACAATGCCGCGTTCAAAAACAACCTCGCCAAAGTCAAGAAGGTCGCCAACAAAGGCTACGGAAATTTCCTCAACCCCGCCGCGATCTTCCTCTCCGGGCTCGGGTCTATCCGAGACGGCGAATACGACAACGCGCGCATCGACTTCCAGCACCTCGTCGAAGCAATGCCGAACAATCCGCTGTTCCGCCAGTATTACGTCACGGTCCTCCAAAAAGCCGGACGGGAGATCCCCGAAAACCTCGCGGACGTCCAGCCGTTCGATTTCCCGCTGGATCAGAACTGCGTTTTCGTGGTCTTCGCGAACGGACGGAGCGCGGCGCTGGAGGAAAGCTCGATCTACTTCCCCGTTATGGCCGCCTGGCCCTCGTGCGCGTTCTTCGATGCGCCGTTCAAGGACCTCGAAGCCGAGGCCGCGGGCAAAAAATACGGCTCCCTGATCCTCGCGGACATGGACGGCATCCTCGCGCAGGAATTCGACGAACGCCTCCCCGGCATCATCACGCGCATCGTCCTGAGCACGCTCATCAAGGAGGCCGCCTACTACGCCGGGATCGCGGTGATCGCCGCGCAGAAAGACATGGATCCGGCCGTTCAGGCCGCCGCACTCGCGACCGTCGCCATCGGCGGCGCCGCCTACCGCGCCGCCATGAACACCGCCGACACGCGCGGCTGGGAGATCCTTCCGAAGGAATTCCAGCTCACGCAGTTCCCGGTTCCGGCGGACAGGCAGGTCAAGCTCAAGCTTCATCTGACCGGAGGCAACGAGCTCGTCAAGGAACTGCAGCTCCCCGCGGACTGCAAATCCGCCATCATCTTCGTCGATGCACCCAGCGTGCAGAACGTGGCGTTCCACGTCCTGCCGATCAAATCCAAATAAGGAGAACAACCATGAAGAAAATATGCATGATCGGATGGTTCGCCGCCGTCATGATGCTGGCCGCGTGCCAGAACTCCGTGAACACGATCGAAAACGCGGACAAGACCATGACGCCGAACTATGTCAACGACTCCCGTTTCGTGACCGACGGCTTCCTGAAAAGGCGTCTCGCGCTCCAGAGTCTCACGCTCGGACAGACCGCCGACGGCTACAAGCGCGCCCAGGTCGAAGTCACGAACGTCCGCACCGGCGTCGCCGCGCAGTTCTGGAGCACCATCACGCGCGAAAACCCGTACCATATCCGCTACCGTTTCACATGGTTTACTGAGGACGGCATGGCCGTGAACCATACGGTCCTCGCCGACTGGCAGGACGCCGTCATCATCCCCGGCGAAACCCTCTTCCTCCAGTCCGTCGCCCCGAACAGGAATTGCAGCGATTTCAAAATCAGCCTCAAAGAGGCAGACTAATCATAAAGGATACCGCATATGAACGCACGTTTTCTGATCCTCGGTCTTTCCGCCGCCGGAGCCCTCGCGCTCGCCGCGTGTGAAAGCAATAACACCGTCATCTACGACCCCGCCACCACCAAGACCGGGCTCCGCGCCACCAAAACGGTCTCCAGCGAGGAAATGCGTGAGGTCACCGTCGCCGCCGTCCAGGAGGCCATGACCAACGCCAAATTCACCTCCTTCCTGAGAAAGTACAGGGAGGAAGTCGGCGATCCGGACGCCTGCCCCATCCTGAAGCTCGACAAGACCGTCAACAACACCGACGATCCCGATTTGAACACCTCCGAGATCACCGATATGCTCTTCGAAGAGCTCCTCAATGCCGGCAAGGTCGAGGTCACACTGGCCGAGGGCGCGGGCCGCACGCAGGCCATCGCCGCCTCCCGCGATCTCGAATACGACGAGAATTTCGACCAGAGCACCGTCGCGAAACGCGGCACGCTTCAGGCCGCCCGCCTCGTGCTCCGTCCGAAAGTCACCTCCAACTCCGTGAGCGACGGCGGCACCCGTGCCGTGACCCGCACCTTCGTGCTGGAAATGGCTGACGTGCAGACCGGTCTGGTCATGTGGCGCTTCACCAAGCAACTCGCGTTCATGAAGAAGAAAAGCTCCGTCGGCTGGTAATCCGACATCCGGTTCATCGTCGCATTGACGGATCCGCCTTCCCTGTCCGCGTGGCGGGGATTCGGCGGCATTACCATAAGGAGATTCATCCTATGCGCAACATCATTCTTTCCGCGGCATTCGCCGCTGTCGCGCTCGTCCTGAGCGCCTGCACCAACGTCGCCAAGTTCGACTATCAGGCGGCCCCCGGCACGCTGGCGAAACTTCGCGAACCCGGCTCCGCTACGAAATCCGTCGCCGTGATGCCCTTCATGGACCAGCGCGGCATTGGGAATATCGACCCCGGTCAGGCTCCGGCCCACGACGTCGGCGATCACGGCTCGTTCTTCCTGGGCTTCATCCCGCTCATGCCCTTCGGGTACGTCGAGAAAACCCAGCCTGAGAACAGCGAGGACTTCGTTTCGCTCGGTCGCTTCCACTTCGATGTCCAGAACGACCTCGCCGCCGCCTCGATCGCGAGTCTGAAGAGCTCCGGCCTCTTCTCGAACGTCACGAAGGCGAACAACGCCGCGCAGGCCGCGAACGCCGATTACATCTGGCGCGGCTCCGTGACCAGCACGTTCTACCGCGGCCGCATGTTCTCCTACGGTATCACATACTGCTTCTCGCACATCCTGTGGATCGTGGGCGTCCCATACGGCAGCTCCACCAACGAACTCGGCGTGAAGTTCGAGCTGGTCGACCGCGCCAGCGGCGACGTTGTCTGGGAATACAACTACCTCAACAGCGATTACCTCAACCACTGGATCTACGCCCGCGTCGGCAAGGACGTCAGCATCTATCCGCGGCTGATGAAGGAAGCCATGAATCAGGCGCTCTACAAGCTCTCGCAGGATATGCCCGATCTGTGAGGCATTCTGAACTGATCGTTTAAAAGCAAAAGAACCGCCCCCGGAATCCGATGAGGACCGCCGGGGGCGATTTGTATCTTCGCTATATGTTAGAGCTTACAGCGAGGCGAGGATGCCCTGCGTGCGCATTTCTTCCGTCTCGAAGACAGCTTCCGCAGTGCATTCGAGGAAGGCTCCGACCGCCGCGAGGTCATCGAACTTCTCGGGATCGTTGTCGTCGCCGAATTTGAGTGATATCTTTTCGAGCGCAACGCCGGAGACTACAACACTGTTCTCTCCGTCGGTGTAGGTGCGCGTGGAGGCGTTCCAGTTAGCGAAACTGCCGGACTCGAACCACAGCGTGACGGCGCCGGTCGCAGACTGGGACACCACGTCGTTGCCCCAGTTCCCGCCGAACGTGAACGTATCGTTTCCGCCGCCGCCCGCGAGCGTGTCGTCGCCCGCGCCGCCCGCAATCAGGTCGTCGCCGGTGTTGCCGACGATCCGGTCGTTTCCGGCGTCGCCGAACAGCGAATTGCCGCCCTCGGCGCCCCAGAGCACATCGTTGCCCGCGCCGCCGCGCACGGTCATCCCGGCGAGCTCGGCGGTGTAACGTTCGCTGGTCATATCGACCACGTCGTCGCCCTCGCCCGCGCGGACTTCGCGGATAAGGCTGAGACGCGCGGCATCGCCGAACTCGGAGTAGATGTCGTCCATGAAGAGGCCGTCGCCGTTATCCGTGTCGGAGAGATACAGGATGTTCGCCTCGGAATCCGCCCCCGTGAACGTATCGCGGATGCGGTTCTTGCCCGCGATCTCCGCAATGTCGCCCGTCACGGTGTTCTCCGCCTGATAAAGCGCACTCCAGACGTCTACCTCGTCGACGGTCGCGAAGAAGATGTCCGCCCGTCCGTTGCCGTTGGATACGATCTGGCACGGATCGAGGTCGGTCGGGACGACATTCGATTCGGCGTCGTTGAATGTTCCGCCCTCTTCCGCCACATGGCAGAAATAGAGATAGTTGCTCCGGTAGGAAACGTCGAACGCCGTACCGTTCGTGGCGATGCGGATCGCGGTGCTGAAATCGTCCTCCTGCGTGAACTCGACCCGGTATCCCCCCGTGTAACCTTCGTCGCTCCAGACCACAAGAGACCCGTCGCGAGACACCGCGGGTTTGAGGTCTTCCAGCTCAACACTGTGAAGGAATACTGATCCGAGTTCATGATGCACCAGGCGCAGCACCATATCCCCCGCGATCGCAAGGTCGTTCATGAGAGAGCCGTCGCTCACGGTAAAGACGTCCGAGGAAAGCGTGTCGTCCAGCTTGACGGAGAGTGCGCCGGTGAAGTACCCGATGTCCTCGGAGAGATACGCGCCCGCGTGGGGGGCCGCATCCTCCCCGGAAACTTCGATGAGGTAAGTCCCGGTGCCGTGGAAGTGGGTGAGATCATTGAGCAGGAACCCATCGGCATTGATGCAGAAGGTAACATCGCCATCGTTGACGAAACCGGTTTCGATGCAGTTGTAACCGTGGAACGTGACCGATCCGCAGTTGTAGACGGTATTGTTCTCGAGTTCGGGCGCGGGCTCGTCATCGGATCCATCCTCGGAACCGGCATCCAATCCGTTCTCGGATTCATCGTCGAAGTCGTCGTCGAATCTGTCATCATAGTCGTCATAATCCTCGTAATCACCATAGCTTTCATAGATAGCCACGTTTTCGAGTGTCATGACGCCCTCGTTCCAGATCGCACCGCCCAGATTCGCCCGGTTGTCGGAGAAGCTGCAGCCTTCAACGGTCATCGTCCCGTCTTTTGCATTGGCGATCGCGCCGCCGCGCCGGACAGTTTCCGATTCCGTAGAGATGACCGTATTGCCGTTGAACACGGATGCGGCAACCAGCATGACCGCGTCGTTGTAAATCGCGCCGCCCTCCGCTTCCGCGCTGTTCCCGTTGAATTCGCTGTTGTAAATATCCGTGTTGCTTACCGCGGCATAGAACGTGTCGTTGTAGACCGCGCCGCCGCGCAGAGCGGAGTTGTCCTGGAAGATGCACTGGTCGATGGACGCCTCGGCCCCCTGATGGAGCTCGATCGCGCCGCCCGCGTTCCCGGTCGGGTACGTCTCGGTCGCCTCGCCGGAAGTCGAATTGCCGGAGAACATCGCACCGGTCACGCTCATCGTGCCGCCGTTCTGCTGGATCGCACCGCCGAAATACGCCGTGTTGCCGGAGAACGTGCCCCCGGTGATCGTGTTCTCCGAATACATCAGCGCCATCGCGCCGCCCGCCGCGCCGCTGCCGGTCGCGCTGTTTCCCTCAAAATCGGTATTGACGAGGGAAAGCGTGCCGCCGTAGGTCTCGATCGCGCCGCCGTGCCCGGTGTAACCGTTCAGCGGACTTACCGAACAGGCGGAGAAAAATGCGTCTCTCAGGGAGATCAGGCCTCTGGCATCTTCCGGGGATGTGACGCCGGGCGTGAAATATCCGCCGTCCACGGTCATGGCGGTCAGGCAGATGCCCGCGCCGTACCAGCCGACCGCGTTCCGGCAAATGCCCGAACCGGAGATCGTGCCGCCGTTGACCTGGAGCCCGTAGAACAAGCCGGTTTCGTCCACGGCGACCAGGCCGTCCACGGAAATGGTCGAGTTGGCAAATGTCGCATCGTTGCCGACGAGCGCTTTGTCGTACTCGGGGGGAAGGATGGTCTCGCTCCAATCTTCGTCGTATTCGACTCTCGTGCCGATGGTCACGAATTCGACTGTTTCCTGTTCCAGTTTGGGGTTGGGGTCGCCGGTCAGAAACAGCTGCACGACGCCGTCTGTGGTTGTCTTTGTTACCATGTACTGCGGTCCTTTCTTGTGTTTTTGTGCAGGAACGCAGGCGCGAAGAAAAACAGCGTCGCAGTCCGTTCATCCGTCTATGAGACAGAACAGACTGTCCGCGATGCTTCCCCGTCTTGTGTTCCGGGCACAATTCCGCTTTTGCGGAGGGAACTTGAACGGAGCGGGGATCTGGCTCACCGCACCGTTGCGGCTCACAGTTGCGCGACAGTCCGTGAATTTCACACGGTTCACCCGGATTCCGTCCGATTGAAAGATGTTTGATGATATTAATATACCGTATCCATCCATTTTTTCAAATGCGCAGAACGAAAAAAAGCACCCCAAACCGAAGTCCGGGGTGCAGAGCGTTTTTCCTGACGTCCGTCCGGAGATTTGAGGTTCCGGCCGGGCGGAGTATCAGAGAACCGGAAGGATTACTTCGCGGGCTTCAGATACTTGTCGAGGAATTCGATGACGCGCTTGGAGTTCTTCTCATCGAAGAAACGTCCGTCTTCGTGGCCGCAGCCGTCGAAGAATCCGGCGCCTTCGAAGATCACTTTGTCCTTGCCGATGTACTTGGCAACGGTTTCGGCGAATTCCTTGGAGGAACCGATCGGAACGACGTTGTCCTTGGTGCCGTGCTGGATCAGGAATCCGGGAGCGGTCTTGGGATCGAGCGTGTGGGCATACATGCCCGGATCGGCGCGCTGCGCGGGAGCGGGATTGGTCTCGCGGTTGCTGTGGATCGGGAGACCGACGTAGGAGCTGTAGGGCCCCTGGTCGGCGTCGTGGCCCATCATGCCGCGGCCTGCTTCGGCCTCGGCGTCCTTGGCCTGCTGGTCCATGGTGAGGACGTTCATCGGGCCGAAGAGGTCGACGACGGCCTGGACGGAGGAGGAGTATTCGGCGTTGTCGCCGATATCGCCCATCATGAGGCCCTTGATGTTGCTGGTAGTGCCGAGGAAGCCCGCCATGTGACCGCCGGAGGAGTCGCCGATCGCGCCGATGTGGTCGGCATCAAGGTTGAGTTCCTTCGCGTGGGCGCGGATCCAGCGGACGGCGGCCTTGGCGTCATTCATCGGACGCGGGAAGGAGGCCTCGCTGGAGAGACGGTAGTTCAGGGAGAAGACGGCATAGCCGGCCTTCACCAGGCGATCGAAGAAACCGGCGTTGCAGCCGCGGGCGCTGCCGCCCATCCAGGCGCCGCCGTGGATGTAAAGGATGGCCGGAGCCTTCTGGCCTTCCTTGATCTCGGGGAGATAGCCGTCCATGTACTGGGAGCTGGAGCCGTCGGCCGCGAACTTGATGTCGGCCATCTGCTTGACGCCGATCGGCTGGCCGTTATTGGTCATGACGCCGCCGCCACCGCCGCCGAAGCCGCCCATCATGCCGAACATGCCCATGCCGCCGCCACCGGTCTTCTTCGGGGGCTCGATGTCGGTCCATTCCTTCTTGGCGGAATCCCAGAGGGAGCAGACCGGGCACTTCTTGTCCGCGGTGCAGAGGTCGACCTTCACATAGGTCGGGCCGTCGGCGTTGTATCCTTTCGGAAGCTGGCTGCCTTTGTCCGGCTTGGCTTCCTGCTGCTGACCGCCGGGAGCGCCGCCCATTCCGGGGAAGCCGCCCATGCCCATGCCGCCGCCGAAGCCGCCCATCATCGGGAAGCCGCCCATGCCGCCGGGAGCTCCGCCCTGGCCGCCCATCGGAGGCATACCGCCGCCGAAGCCGGGGAATCCGCCTTCCGGCATCTGGAAGCCGCCGGGAGGCATCTGGAATCCGCCTTCCGGCATCTGGAAGCCTCCGGGAGGCATCTGGAATCCGCCTTCCGGCATCTGGAAGCCGCCGGGAGGCATCTGGGGCATACCGCCCTGGCCGCCGCCGAAACCGCCGCCGAAACCGCCGGGAGGCATCTGGAAGCCGCCGCCCATGGGCATGCCGCCCGCGGGAGCGCCGCCAGGTGCAGCGCCGGGAGCGCCGGCCGGA
>JAEEGG010002531.1_pt1 | contig 46984 bp, 43 predicted proteins | sample 9134161 | NCBI WGS metagenome assembly JAEEGG01 (sample SAMN16246543, study PRJNA631951) | gut metagenome | biome: gut microbiome; feature: rumen; material: CR-attached | host: Bos | place: Iran: Karaj | collected 2018-10
ACTAAGTTGTTTTCTTTTGTTGGTGCAAAGATACGACGATATTCTTTTGGTTCCAACTTTTTTCTTGTTTTTCTTCTTCTGTAGTAGCGACACAAAAGTCATTTCGCGACAAAAGTGTGTCATAGGGTAAACTCTTGTCGCAAAACGGGGTGAAATTCTTGAATATTAAGTTAATATACGCATATTTTTTTGCTCATTACGTCGATTATTAGTAATTTTGCCGCGATTTCAAGAGAAATGAAGCGACATGTATTGATATTATCTGCGTTTCTGGCCTTCGTGCAGAGTGGTGTAGCCCAGACAAATAAGCGCCCTGAGGCTGTCGACATGGACAGCCCCACTTTTGTGCCTACTGTCAAGGTGGGTAAGGTGTTGGAGGGTGGCGACAGCATTCAGTACATGGAGATGAACAATGTCTACGTGTTTCCACCTGTTGAGTTCGGCAACAAGAAGCAACAACAGGCATATATGCGACTGGTGAAGAATGTGAAGACGGTGCTGCCTATAGCCAAGGAAGCCAACATGATTATGATGGAGACGGCGGAATATCTGGAAACGCTGCCTAATAAGAAAGCGAAGGAGGAACACATGAAGCGTGTGGAGAAGAGCATCATGCAGGAATATAAACCCCGCATGAAGAAGCTGACCTATTCGCAGGGTAAGCTGCTTATCAAACTGATTTATCGTGAGAGCCACTCGTCGGGATACGAACTGATTCAAGCCTTCCTCGGCCCAGTACGTGCTGGTTTCTATCAGGCTTTTGCCTGGGCCTTTGGTGCGTCACTCAAGAAAGAGTACGACCCTGAAGGCATAGATCGTCTCACAGAAAGAGTAGTCTTGATGGTGGAAGCCGGTCAGCTGTAAATCAACTGTATCAAAGTCTGTCCTACAGCCTTGAGTGTATTCTTGTCAATATGTTGCATATCGTCGTTGACAGTATGCCATGTTGGACCGAATGAACTCTGCTCACAATCGGGATAGTGATTGATGATGTCAATGCAGGGAATGCCGGCTTTTTCGTTGACGGGAACATGGTCGTCTGTAACTCCACCACCATCCAGATAGGGGAAGATGCTGCCGTAGCCTGCGGTATTAGCTGCCTGCCAAACGCGTTCGACAATATTGCGGGCGTAGTGCATGGAGTTAGATTCGCGATAGAACTTAGCCCCCTGACCACCGACCATGTCGAGCAAGATGCCATATTGGTAGCTGCTAGCTGCTTGTTTCTGGTAGTTGGTTGCCCAATACTGTGCGCCAAGAGCCCATGAGTCACCATCGACCTCTTCTTCCCATTGCGGAATGCCCCAGTCTTCAGCATCAAAGCAGATAAAATCGACAGCCATTGAGGCAGAATCGTTCATTTGTAATAGACGAGCCAACTCAAGCATAACGGCAACACCTGAGGCTCCGTCGTTGGCTGCCATGACAGGCTTACGCCAGTTGGCTTCATCAGGATCGTTATCGGCCCAGGGACGACTATCCCAATGGGCGCAGATGAGGATGCGAGTTGATGGCCGATGGTTGATGGCTGATGGCTGGTGAGCGATAATGTTGGTGCTCTTGAGGATAGTGCCGTCGTAGCCTTTGAGGTCGGCTTTCTGCAGTTCTATCTGATAGCCGTATTGGCTGAACTTCTGCTGAATCCATTGAGCGCACCTTTCGTGAGCCTCGCTGTTCATGGTACGAGGACCGAAATCGCACTGGGCTGCGCAGAAAGCATAAGCTGAATCAGCATTAAATTCGATGCTCACAACGGATTGTTCTGTTGTCTGGCTCTTCTTAGTGGTGCTACAGGCACAGAAGAGACAGGAGATGAAGAAAATGAGGAAATGAGAAAATGAGAAATTATTCATTGTTCACGATTCATTTAACACTTTGTACTTGTTGCATGACACGCAGGAAATTGCCTCCCCATATTTTCTGGATATCGACTTCATTGAAGTGGCGTGCCATCAGTTGACGGGTAAAATGGATGAGTTCTGACGAGTTGGCCAAACCACGAATGCCACCGTCGCCATCGAAGTCGGTACCAAGACCTACATGGTCGATGCCCATCACTTGGATGGCATGTTGCAGATGGCGCATGGCATCCTCGATGGTTGCTTCGCCATCCTTGACGAGGAAACCATTGTACAGTGTGACCTGCATGACACCACCTTTCTGTGCAAGGGCACGCATCTGCTGGTCAGTAAGATTGCGCGGATGGTCGCAAAGAGCACGGCAGCTGCTATGGCTGCATACGATAGGTCGAGTTGACAACTCAAGAGCATCGTAAAAACTCTTTTCGCCAGCATGACTCATATCGACCATGATGCCCAAACGGTTCATCTCGCTGATGACCTGACGACCAAAGGCACTGACGCCGTTGTGGGTATGATTGCCGCGGGCTGAGTCGCAGATGTCATTGTCGCCGTTGTGGCAGAGTGTCATATAGACGATGCCGCGTTCGGCAAAGTGCTGGAGGTTCTCAAGCTTGCCGTCAAGGGCGATACCGTTCTCAATACCCAACATGATGCTCTTCAGTCCGCGATGTTTGTTCATCCAAAGGTCGGCGGGTGTGTGGGCGATACTGATATATGAACTATTCTGAGCAACGATAGTCTCTATCTTATCGAAGATGTTGTCGGCAAAAACCGTCGGATTGTCCGTAGGCTGGGGTAGGTAGGCCACCATGATGGTCGCGTCCTGATGACCTTCTGTCATCTTATGGAGATCGACAAGTAATTGTTGGTCGCGCGTGCTAAAGTCGACATTCTTGGGGAAGAACATCGGCGTGTCGCAATGTGTGTCGAGCGTCAGCACACGCTTGTGCATATTACAGGCATCACGATATTCGGTAGCCTGTTGGACAAGCCATTGGAAAAGGGGTAAACCCTCAGCGAGGCATTCTGGATGCCACTGGACACCGAGAATGCTTTTATATTCGTTGCTCTCGAGGGCCTCGATGGTACCGTCGGGGGCTGTGGCACTGATACGCAACAAAGGACCGGCATCGCCTACGGCCTGATGGTGGAACGAGTTGACGTAGAGCTTTTCTTCCTGCTTATATATATTAAATAAGGTAGAACCCTGCTCGACGGTGACACTATGGGTGGGTTCCGAACGGTCGGCATCCTGTGAGTGCTTGATACCGCTTTGTCCGATATCTTGCAGGACCTTGCCGCCTAACGCCATTGCCAGAGTCTGTATGCCACGACAGATACCTAAGATGGGAATCTGACGATTGTAGGCCAGACGCGTGATAAGCAGTTCAGGTAGGTCGCGTTCGCTATTGATGCCGTGCAACGCGGGTATTGGCTCTTCGTTGGCATAGAGTGGGTTGTAGTCGGCTCCACCACTAAGTAGCAAGCCGTCAATATGTTCCAACGTGTTGATGATACTATCGGTATCGCTCAAAGGAGGAATAATGACTGGTACACCACCAGCCTTCTGGACAGAACGATAGTAGCCGTCGGCCAGTTTGCAGGTATGTTCGTCATAGTTGCCTGTAATGCCGATAATTGGTTGGCGCTGTGCTTCTGGGAAAGAAGCATAGATTGTTGCCAATTGCGACTGCCAGTCGAAGCGCTTTGCCATGTGCTTAATCTTCAAGGGTTACAGGAATTTCGCGCTTGATGCTCTGTTCCAGAGATATAAGCGTTTCTGTGGCGACCACACCTGGAATGTCTTGTAGGCGTCCGTTGAGCAGGTGCATTAACTGCTCGTTGTCGCGAGCATACAGTTTGACCAGCATGGTATAGGGACCCGTGGTGAAGTGGCACTCGACGATTTCAGGTATTTCATGCAGACATTCAACCACGTTCTTATACATGGAGCCGCGTTCCAGTGTGATACCCACATAGGTACAGGTTGAGTAGCCCAGACTCTTGGGATTGACGTCGAAGCCACTACCCATGATAACACCAGCGTCTATCAAGTGTTGTACGCGTTGATGGATGGCGGCACGGCTTACGTTACACTCTGCGGCAACATCCTTGAATGGTATGCGCGCATTCTTCGACAGAATATTGAGAATCTTCTTGTCGAGATTGTCAATTTTTTCCATTGCTTATTGTTTCGTTTTACAATTTGTAAGCAAAAGTAAGCAATTTTATTGAGATACCAAACATTTTGCAAGAAAAATGTGCAAAAAACATGCAAAATGTTGACTATTCGTTGCGGAAAGGCAGATTTAACGCTTGCGGATGAGTGTTAAACCGTCGCGAAGCGGCAGGATAACTTGTTCGACGCGGTCGTCGTGGCAGAGGAAGTCGTTGAACGTCTCGATGCCACGGGTTTGTGGGTCACGGTCGTAAGCGTGATCAACGACATGACCGTCCCAAAGGGTATTGTCGGCAAGGATAAAACCGCCAGGACGCAGTACGCTGAGTACCATTTCGTAGGTGTCGCGATAGGTACGTTTGTCGCCGTCGATGAAAGCCATGTCGAAAGTAATGCCAAGTTTTGGTGCCTCGACGTTGGCGTCGCCAATGATGAAGCGGATGCGGTTGGCGACGGGCGATGCTTCTATCCAGGGACGGGTGAAGTCCTCCTGTTCGTCGTTAATTTCAAAGGTATAGACCATACCGTCTTCCTCTTCCAATCCTTCGGCCAGACAGATGGCAGAGTAGCCGCTGAAGGTTCCTACTTCAAGAATGTTTTTAGGACGAATCATCTGCACCAGCATTTTGAGCAAACGGCCTTGCAAATGACCTGAAGCCATGCGACCGTGTAGCATGTGGATGTTAGTGGCGCGCCAGAGCCGATAAAGGTAGTCGGGTTCTGGTTCAATGTGTTGCGAAATGTATTCGTCGAGGGTCATTGCTGTTGGCAATTAGCTTTTAGCAATTGGCTTTTAGCGCTTCAATGGCTAAGCGATAAGAATCGAGTCCAAAGCCGCAGATAACACCACGACAGGCCGCAGAAATCATGGAGTGGTGGCGGAACTCCTCACGCTGGTGGACGTTAGAGATATGTACCTCGATAACGGGTGACTTCAGCGAACGGATGCAGTCGTGCAGGGCGACGGAGGTATGTGTGTAAGCGCCTGCATTCAGCACGATACCGTCGTAAGTGAAGCCTACTTCCTGCATCTTGTTGATGAGTTCGCCCTCGATATTGCTTTGGAAATACTCTATGTCGATATCGGGATATTGGGTCTGTAACTTAGGCAAATATTGCTCGAAAGACGACGAACCGTAGATGCCTGGCTCGCGGACACCGAGAAGGTTCAGATTTGGACCATTAATAATTAGAATCTTCATATATTTGAAATTATTTTTGTACCTTTGATTTCATTGAAAGCACTCACGCTCAAAAAAGCTCAAATAAATTTGGCTTTCTATTCGCTTATTCGTACCTTTGTCGCGGCAAAGGTAAGAAATAAAATGGAAACAGACAAGAAAACGCCGACAAATATTATGCGACAGTATCAGCGCTACCTGAAATTGCAGCGCGGTTACTCACCTAATACGCTGGATGCGTACGTCCGTGACCTGCTGAAATTGATTAACTATCTGGAGGATGAGGATAAGCATGTGCTGGACGTTGAGTTGGCGGACTTGCAACACTTTGCCGCCTCGTTGCACGACATCGGCATCCATCCGCGCTCGCAGTGCCGAATACTGAGTGGCGTACGTTCGTTCTTTCGTTTCCTGGAGTTAGAGGGTTATCGTGACGACGATCCCAGCGAACTGCTGGAGTCGCCAGTGCTGGGCGAGCATCTGCCCGAAGTACTGTCGGCTGAGGAAGTGGACAAACTGGAGTCGGCCATCGACTTGTCGAAGTGGGAAGGTCAGCGCAACCGCGCCATTATTGAAGTGCTATTCTCCTGCGGATTGCGTGTGTCGGAACTCGTCAACCTCAAGCTCTCCGACCTCTTTTTACAGGAACAGTATGTCCGTGTCGTTGGAAAAGGCTCGAAAGAACGACTGGTGCCCATCTCTCCCCGTGCCATCAAAGAGCTCAACTACTGGTTTATGGACCGTCAGGCAATGAAGATAAAACCAAACGAGGAGGACTTTGTGTTTTTGAACCGACGCGGTGCGCACCTTACTCGTGTAATGATTCTGATAATGATTAAGGAAACGGCCGTTGCTGCGGGCATTCAGAAGACGATTTCTCCACACACACTTCGCCACTCCTTTGCGACAGCATTGCTCGAAGGCGGTGCAGACCTGCGCGCTATTCAGGCGATGCTCGGCCATGAGTCCATAGGAACGACAGAGATTTACACGCACATCGACATGTCAACGCTACGGGAACAGATTCTGAACCACCATCCACGTAACCTTAAGAAGGCTGATGTGTGATGTAAGAAGTATGAAGTTTGATTACTTTACGCGGTAGTAATCGAACAGCGCCTGCCCATCTTCGCCGTAACAAAACAGGCCGGTGCGTATGCCTTTCCAGTAGCCGCCCTTTAGCGCGAATGCTTGGCCGGCCCGCTCGTAGTGTTTGCCGTCGATGCTGTACCAGAACTGATGCTCGTTTCGTTCCGCATCGATGTCGACACGAAGCCACGCCTTCTTAAAATGCCCCCGGCGGACCAACTGCAGTCCGCCCACTTCCAAGAAAATACCATCTCGACAAAGACCGACACCGCAGAAGTACTTTCCCGACAGTATTAGCCCTGCCCGACAGTTACCCTTCTGTTGGACCAACGTCGTTGCGCTACTATGATAGCCCACGACTTTCTGCGTCAACTGATTGCGGCACTGCTTTAGACTGTCGGCCGGCATGGCGCGTAGCGTCAGCCAACCCGTGCGCTCGGTCAGGCTCCAGTGCGAATCCACTGGATTGTGGTTCCACTGCCACTGTAGCCCTATCGTACCATCGAACTCGTCGCTCTGCTGAAGGATAAACGGCGTGTCGTTAACACCTGGATTCTTCCAGCGCTCTACCGGTTCGCCGATTCCGTTACCATCAAGGTCTTGCCCTATAACGGGCCAATCGTTTTCCCACCGCGCTGGTTGCAGATGTACAATACGGCCAAGCACGGGCGTTTCCTGAAAGTGATAGAACCACCAATCTCCGTTCGATCCTTCTACTAATGCACCCTGATGCGGCCCGTTTACTGCCGTCATTCCCTGCTCTAATACGACACGACGCTCATAAGGTCCGTAGATGTTCTTCGAACGGAGCACCGTCTGCCACCCCGTCCTAACGCCACCTTCCGGAATGATGAGGTAGTAGTAGCCGTGCCGCTTCAAGAATTTCGTGCCCTCAGCCACTGGTCCTGTATATACGGTCACGCCGTCGTCAAGCAGTTCACGACCGTCCGGCGACATACGATGTACGATGATTGGTCCCGCACGATGTCGGCTGCGACCAAGATACGCGTGTCCGTCGTCGTCCCAGAACGGACACGGGTCTTCCCACTTCGCCACGTGCCGTACGCAGTGCAGCGGCGACCATGGTCCATGCGCACTTTTCGCTGTCGACATAAACAATCCTTCGTCTGGCGTACAGAAGTAAACGTAGAACGTACCGTCGTGGTAGCGAATGGCCGGAGCCCACGAACCCCCTGCATAGTGTGCCATCGCGTCCCAACCAGGCTCGTCGAACCGACGGTATATCTGCGACGCATAGCGCCAGTTCACACCGTCTTCTGACTCCAATACCTGCATGCCGAGAAAGTGGAAATCGCTGGCCACCATATAGTACTTCCCGTCGACGCGAATCACGTCGGGGTCGCTGAAGTCCGCACACAGTACGGGGTTACGGTATGTGCCGTCACCTTGGTCGCCCCACTTCTGTGATTGTGCTACCAAGTATGAAGGCAGAATAGCCAGTAGGTATATGAGTACTCGTTTCATTGTACGTCAATCTTTACGAATTCTGGTCTTGCGTCATCTGTTTCTGTATAGATTTCCACATTCTCGAAACGCACATTCCGCGCGTGTCTTACGTAAAACCCCTTGGCGGGCAATGGCCCCCACATCGTTGCCTCGGGATACTCTGCGGTTTTCTCGTCACGCAGTGCTTCGTCTATCAGCTTCAGATCGTTATGCGTAATGCCTCCGCGTTGGCGAATATTGACATTACTGAAGCGCACGTCCTCAACTTCGTGACCCTCCAGACCGGTGATGCTCGAGCCGAAATTGCCGCAGTCCCTCGCGTGTACATTATTTATATATATAGAGCGCATACGGCCAACGGTTTCTACGCTGTCGGGCTTCTGGCTCCGCGTTGCACCCTCGTTGCCGCCTTGCACGCTCTGGCTGACAAATGCTTCGGCACCGCTTTTGTTGAATGTATAGCCGCGACCACGATGGGCCAGTCGGATGAAGATGGGCGACTCGGTGCCCATGATGTTCATACCGTCTACGCTCACGTTCTCCATCAGTCCGCCGTCCACAATCTCCAGCGATAGTGCCGACGTGCCGCGCTCTCGTCCGAAGAACTGTGTCGTCTGGTCGGCACTGGGTTTGACTACAATACTGTGAATTAGTATGTTGCGGAATCCGCCGTTGGTCTCCGTGCCTAACTTGACGGCGTTGCAGTGCGACGAGACAATACAATTCTCAATCACGATGTTCTCGCATAGTCGCGGTGACGTAGACTTCAGCGTGATACCGTCGTCATCGGAGTCAGCTATCACCCCGCGGACAATGACGTCATGACAGCCGTCCAAGTCAAGGGCGTCGTTATTGTAGTTATTGCGGTTTGTTACCTTGATGCCGTCTATCCGCACACGGTCGCAAGCCAGATAGTGCTGCATCCAGCAGCCGCTATTGCGTAGGCTGATGTCCTTCACAACGATATCGTGGCTCTGTATGAAACGCAACAGATGCGGTCGTGTTATGCCTTCGTCGTTCCACGACAACTTCTTGAAACCGCGACCCTGCCCGTCTATTGTTCCATACCCGTCAATCACAACGTTCTCCACCGAATCGGCGTATATCAACTGTATGGTTGGCGTATGCGTTCGCAGCGAGATATAGCTCGACTTCATGCGGCGATAGTCGCGTAAGTCCGTTGAACCGTAGAGCGTTGCCCCAGATTCCAGATGAAGGTTCACATTGCTCCGCAGTACGATGGTACCAGTTTTAAAATTGCCCGCTGGTACTACCACACGACCGCCTTCATTGGCGCAGCAGTCTATGGCCGTTTGAATCGCCGCTGTACTCAGCACTGTTGTGTCGGACTTTGCCCCGAAGTCGGTGATAACAAAGTCGCGAGCGTTCGTCTGTAGACAAACGCTCACGAATAAAACAGTCAGAAACCCTGATTTCATTGCTTCGTCGCTTTGATAAAGTAAATGATTAACAAGATGTATGCTACTAACGAAGCGAACTCCGACAACGGATTGGCCCACCAATTCTCATAGTCGAACTGTACGCCGCCAAAGCGGAGAAGTGCACTAATGACGCCCATCAGAGCACCGCCCGCAATGAAACCTGAGGCAAGGAGATTACCCTTCTCGCCGCGAGCCTTATTCTCACCTTCGTCCTTCGAGCGCGTCGTCACATACCAGCTAATAGCACCGCCGATGACGAGCGGTACGTTCAGCTCCATCGGGATGAACATTCCCAGTGCGAAGGCAAGGGCTGGAACTTTGCAAAGCGTCAGGATCACGGCGATGACTGCGCCAATGGCGTAGAGCGCCCACGGTGCACCGACGCCGTTCATCAGTGGGTCGATAACTGCTGCCATAGCGTTCGCCTGCGGTGCGGCCAGTGCTCCGCTCGCGAAACCGTACGTTTCGTTCAGCAGCATCATCACGCCGCCCACGGTCGCAGCACTGACTAACGTTCCCAAGAACTTCCAAGTCTGCTGTTTCTTCGGCTGCGTGCCACACCAGTAACCTATCTTAAGGTCGGTAATAAACGAGCCTGCCATCGAGAGTGCCGTGCAAACGACGCCACCCATGATGAGCGCTGCTACCATGCCACCAGTCCCCTTCAGTCCGACCGCGACCATCACGACACTCGCCAGTATCAACGTCATCAGCGTCATGCCGGAAACAGGATTCGAACCAACGATGGCAATCGCGTTTGCCGCCACTGTCGTAAACAGGAATGCGATGACCGCCGTCAGGATGATAGCGACTAGCGCAAACAGCAGGTTGCCGTCCATCACGCCGAACCAGAAGAACAGGAACGTCAGTACGAGGGTTATGCCCGCCGCGATGGCGATAAAGCGGAATGGTAGGTCGGCATCTGCCACAGCTCCCGACGCTTTTCCGTCGGACCCTGCGCCCTTCGTCGCCAGTCCTACTGCGCTCTTAATGACACCCCACGATTTGATGATGCCTATAATGCCCGCCATCGCAATAGCACCGATACCGATACTTTTGCCGTATGATACGAAGATTTGTTCGGGCGACATATCGCCTACTGCTGTCGTGATACTGGGATTCCATTGGTTCAATATGGTATCAGAAAAGATGAGCGCCATGCCCGGCACCACGAGCCACCATACGAATAGCGAGCCGAGCGTGATAATCAGCGCATAGCGGAAGCCAATGATATAGCCGAGACCCAGGACGGCAGCACCGGTATTGTTCTTAAACACCAATTTTGCCTTTTCCGCAATGTCATCGCCATACGGAATCATGCGGCTCGTCACGTTCTCGTTCCACCAGCCGAATGTAGCAACGATAAAATCATAAAGTCCACCGATAAGACCGGCAAAGAGTAATGGCTTGGCCTGTGAGCTCCCTTCATCACCGCTCTTCAATACCTGTGTGGTGGCTGTTGCCTCTGGGAAGGGAAACTGTTCCTGTGGTGCCTCGACGAAATAGCGACGGAAAGGAATGAGGAACAGGATGCCAAGAACGCCGCCGAGTAGTGAGGCAATGAATATCTTCAGGAAGTCGGCGCTCATTTCCGGGTATTTCGCCTGTAGGATGTAGATGGCCGGCAGAGTAAAGATGGCGCCAGCCACGACGGCACCCGAACAGGCACCAATACTTTGGATAATGACATTTTCACGGAGGGCGTTCGAACGCTTGGCAGCGGCAGAAACACCTACAGCAATAATTGCAATGGGGATGGCGGCCTCAAAAACCTGACCGACTTTCAGTCCGAGGTAGGCAGCAGCAGCCGAAAATAGTACAGCCATCAGAACGCCCCAAGTGACTGACCAAAAGTTTACTTCGTTCTTTTTCATATTTTCATGTTTTTAATTCGTTCTAATGCTTCCATCAGGCGACTGCGAGGACAAGCAATGTTGATACGCAGGTAGCCTTCGCCCGACTGCGGACCATACATCGTACCGGGATTAACCCAAACACGAGCCTCGCGGAGAATGTCTTCACAGTATGTTGCGGCTTGGTCGCAACAAGCAGAACAATCTACCCAAACGAGATAGGTACCTTCGAGGGGCATAACGCGCCAAAGAATAAGGTTTTGTGCGACGTAATCGCAGAGTGCTTTATAATTGTTATATAGGTATAGGTTGAGCGCGTCGAGCCAGTCTTCGCTCTCGTTATATGCAGCCTTGACAGCGACGGGAGCGAAGGGATTGACGTCACATACCTCATTAATATTGATGGCACGGTCGAGACGCCGGCGTGTAGCGGCATCCCGACAGAAAATGTTCGCCATCATCAGACCTGCGATATTGAAGGACTTTGACGGAGAACTGAGAATGATGGCGTTTTCGTCGATTAATCCCATCGTATAAAATATATGGCCAGGCATGATGAGTTCACAATGAATCTCGTCAGAAACAATCCGAACGTGATGCTTGTGGCAAATGTCACGCATCCGTTCTAATTCCTCACGACTCCATACACGACCAGTTGGGTTGTGGGGATTACAAAGCAGGAAAAGCGTCGTTTTTTCATCGGCACATTGTGCCTCGAAATCTTCCCAGTCAACTTCAAAGCGTTCATTGCTGCGATGGAATCGCAGCACACACTCCGCTACTTCGCAACCATTGTTTTTAACACTCGAGAAGAAACAGTTGTAGTCTGGTGAGAGAATCAGCACCTTTTCGCCAGGCATCGTCAATGCTTTGATGGCCACTGACATAGCGGGTACGACGCCCGTCGTGTAAAGAATCCATTCGCGTTCTATCTTCCAATGGTGACGACGCTCATACCAAGAAATGACGGCATCATAATAGTCATCCTGTACATAGGTATATCCAAAAATGGGATGCTGAGCACGTTGGCGAATGGCCTCTTGAATAGCTGGTGCTACGGCAAAATCCATATCGGCGACCCACAAAGGAATGACAGATGGTGATGGCATTTCATCCCACTTGACACAACCAGTACCTCGGCGTTCTATGAGTTTATCGAAATCGTAGTTCATTTCCTTGTCTCTATGATGCAATTGTTTGGTTGGCGGACGTGCTCGTCAATGGTGATAGTGCCAATACTGTCGGCAACAATATGTCCACTGGTAGGGTTCTTGATATTCTCGATATGTCCACGAATGTCGGCTTCAACAGTAGAATACTCAAAGACGCGATCACATGCCTTGTCGAACGTGCAATTCTCGAGTACAAGGTTCTGCGTATAGCAGAGGAGCTGTTCACCAGCCAAGTGGCAATTGACCAGTCGTACGTTCTTTGAGTGCCATGCAAGATATTCGCCATCAAGGTCAGAATCGTAAATCGTCACGTTTTCGCACTCCCAGAATGAGTCCTTAGTAAGTATCTTGGCGTTGTGCACCTCTACGTTTTTGCAGTACTGGAATACGTATTTCGAGTCGCTGTTCAGTCCGTCTACATAGATGTTCTCGCTGAACATGAAGGGATAGGTGCCGCCGTGCAAGGTGACATTCTTCAGTTTAAGACCGTTAATCTTCCAAAACGTTTCGTCGGCATCAGTGATGTTGATATCTTCCAGTTCCACATTTCTCATCTCACGGAAGAACTTGGGACCGTCTATACGGCAACGGCGCATCACGAGGTCGTTGGTGTACCAGATGGCTGAACGTGAACCAACGGCAAAGTAGCAGTCTTCAATGAGGGCACCATCCACATGCCACCAAGGGTACTTGCCATAAAAGCGGCATTCGCTGGCCTCCATGTTCTGACATTGTTTGATGCCACTCTCACCATCTGTAATGATAACCTTTTCTAATCTAAGGTCGTGGGTGGCAAAAAGAGGACGCTCGCCTCCGAATTCTTTGTCCTTTATCAGTTCCATATGTTAATAATTCGTTCGTGCCTGCAAAGATACGAAAAAAAAGTTGTAACTTTGCAGCCGAAAAGTAGAAAAAATATGAAGAAGTTATATATAGAGACTTATGGTTGTCAAATGAATGTGGCAGATTCTGAGGTTGTAGCCTCTGTCATGCAGATGGCTGGCTATGAGACGACGGAGTCGCTGGATGAGGCTGATGCCGTATTTCTCAATACCTGCTCTGTTCGTGATAATGCCGAACAAAAGATATATCACCGTTTGGATGCTTTGGATGCTATCAAACGTAAGCGTCCTTTAATTATCGGTGTGTTAGGCTGTATGGCAGAACGTGTAAAGGACGACTTGCTACAAAACCACCACGCTGACCTTGTGGCTGGTCCTGATGCTTATCTCTCGTTGCCCGACTTGATAGCACAGGCAGAGACGGGCCATAAGGCCATTAATATTGAGTTGTCGACGAGTGAGACCTATCGTGATGTCGTTCCTCAGCGTCTGCATGGTGCCAAGATTGGCGGTTTTGTCAGCATTATGCGCGGTTGCAATAACTTTTGTCACTACTGCATCGTCCCCTATACCCGTGGTCGTGAGCGCAGTCGTGATGTGGAGAGCATTCTGCGCGAGGTGAGAGACCTGAGAGACAGGGGTTTTAAGGAGGTGACGCTGTTGGGTCAGAATGTCAACAGCTATCGTCTAGAAAATCTCGATGGTTTAGATAATCTAGACTTTCCTAGACTTTTGCGCAGGGTGGCTGAGGAGGCTCCTGAGATGCGTATCCGTTTTACCACGAGCCATCCTAAGGATATGAGTGACGAGACATTACGTGTTATTGCCGAAATGCCTAATGTCTGCAAGCATATTCATCTGCCTGTTCAGAGCGGAAGTGACAGGATTCTGAAGCTGATGAATCGCAAATATACCCGTGAATGGTATATGGGACGTGTTGAGGCTATCCGTCGTATCATTCCCGATTGTGGTCTTTCTACTGACATTTTTGTAGGCTATCATTCAGAAACGGAGGAAGATCATCAATTGTCGTTGAGTCTGATGCGTGAAGTAGGCTACGATTCTGCTTTCATGTTCAAATATAGTGAACGTCCTGGTACTTATGCTTCAAAGCATCTGCCTGACGATGTGCCTGAAGAAGAGAAGATTCGTAGACTGAACGAACTTATTGCCTTGCAGACAGAAATCTCTGCCCAGCAAAACAAGAAGGACGAAGGTAAGGAGTTTGACGTATTGATTGAGGGCTTCTCGAAGCGTAGTCGCGAGCAGCTGATGGGACGTACGGAACAGAACAAGGCTGTGGTGATGCCTAAGGCTGGCCATCATGTCGGTGAGACGGTGCGTGTTAAGATAACAGGTAGTACGAGTGCAACATTATTAGGTGAGATAGTATGAAGGAATTCCTGAATATCCTGCGGCGATTCGTTCCGCCTTACAAGAAATATCTGATATTGTCGATAGTCTTTAATATTCTATCGGCTATACTCAACATCTTTTCTTTTGCTGCACTCATTCCAATACTTCAGATATTGTTTCAGACCAGCGATGCAGAGGCGGCTACAAGCTATATGGCTTGGGACTGGGGTAATGTACAAGCTGTGCTGATGAATAATATGAACTATTACGTCAACGGTCTGATTGCGGATTACGGTCAGACGACGACGCTGTTGTTCATCGGTCTGTTTTTGGCATTTACCACATTCCTTAAAACAGGAGCCTATTTTCTGTCTGCAGCCACTATCATTCCTATTCGTACAGGTGTTGTAAGGGATATCCGCAACCAACTGTATCAAAAGATTACCTCTCTGCCATTAGGTTTCTTCTCTGAAGAGCGTAAGGGTGATATCATTGCACGCATGAGTGGCGATGTGCAGGAGATAGAAAACTCGATTATGTCGTCGTTGGAGATGTTGTTTAAGAATCCTATTCTCATCATCTCTTATTTCGCAGCCCTTATCTTCATCTCATGGCAGCTTACCCTCTTTACCCTCATCATCGTGCCTATCATGGGTTGGTTTATGGGCTATGTTGGTCGTAAACTGAAGGCACAGAGTATCAAGGCGCAATCGCTATGGAGCGATACGATGAGTCAGGTGGAAGAGACTTTGGGCGGTTTGCGCATTATCAAGGCTTTCTGTGCTGAGGGTAAGATGAACCGTCGTTTCGACGGCATCAACTCGGCCTACAGGGATGATATCATGAGAGTCAATATCCGCCAGTCGTCGGCACATCCTATGAGTGAGTTCCTGGGCACTATCCTCATCGTTGTCGTACTTTGGTTTGGTGGTGTGCTTGTGCTGAACTATCAGGCTCTAAGTGGTCCTATATTCATCTATTATATGGTGATGCTCTACTCTATCATCAATCCGCTGAAAGACTTCTCAAAGGCTGGCTACAACATTCCCAAGGGTTTGGCATCAATGGAACGTGTGGATAAGATATTATTGGCGGAGAATACGATTAAGGAGGTTGCTCAGCCCAAGCATATCGCTTCGTTCGAACATCAGATAGAATTCCGTAACGTGTCGTTCCGCTATGCCGACCAATGGATTCTGAAGGATATCAACCTCGTTATCCCCAAAGGCAAGACCATTGCTATTGTGGGACAATCGGGTAGTGGTAAGTCGACGATGGTCGACTTGATTCCCCGCTACTACGATGTGCAGGAAGGTGAAGTGTTGATTGATGGTATCAACGTCAAGGATTTAGGTATCTTCGATCTGCGTCAACTGATAGGTAATGTCAATCAGGAGGCAATCTTGTTTAATGATACCTTCCGCAATAATATTTCGTTTGGTGTTGACAATGCTACAGACGAGCAGATTGCTGAGGCTGCCAAGATAGCCAATGCCTACGACTTCATTATGCAGTCGGAACAGCAGTTTGAGACCAATATAGGCGATCGTGGCGGACGCCTTTCTGGTGGTCAGCGTCAACGAGTCAGTATTGCTCGTGCCATTCTGAAGAATCCGCCTATCCTGATTCTTGATGAAGCCACAAGTGCCCTTGATACAGAGAGCGAACGATTGGTGCAGGATGCTCTGGAGCGCTTGATGAAGACGCGTACGACGGTAGCCATTGCCCACCGTTTGTCGACAATCAAGAATGCCGATGAAATATGTGTCTTACACGAAGGACGCATCGTAGAGCGAGGTACCCATGAGGAATTGCTGGCAACAGACGGATATTATAAGAAACTGAACGATATGCAGTCGTTATGAAGCAACGGGCATTTTATCTTCTGGAAACGTTTCTCTTGACGGTGCTGATTTTCATCATCGCCAAGGTGGTGTTCATGCTTTGCAATGCTGATGAACAGACGTTTTCATTTGGCGACATGCTGGAAGTGATTTGGCATGGGTTGACCCTTGACCTCAGTACAGCACTCTATTTCCTGATTATTCCATTCCTTGTTACGCTTGTCAGCATATATTATCATCAAATGAAAGTGCAGGCAACAATCCTAACTATCTATAATGTCATCATTGCCATAGCTTTCTCTCTGGCCTTTGTTGCTGACACCAGCCTCTATAAGTTTTGGTTTTTTAAGCTTGATGCCTCATGCTTGCAGTACTTGGAGACACCTACTGAAGCAATGGCAAGTGTCAGTGGGTGGTATATTGCTATGAGGCTTGTGATATTCCTACTGGTAGCAGGTCTTATTTTTAGTGCCTTTAAACTGACAGTTTACCGGCTGCGGACTGCCAGTTTACTGCCGGTAAACTTCAAGTCCGCAACTTGTGGACTTTTATCGGCCTTGGTGCTTATTCCGCTTTTCATTATTGGCATCCGTGGAGGCTTGGACGAATCAACGACGAATATCGGGCAGGTGTACTATTCTCAGAACCAGTTTCTGAACCATTCTGCCATTAATCCTGTTTTCAGTTTCCTCTCATCGTTTGAGAAGACAGCTTCTGATATCGTGGACTATGACTTTTATTCGGAGGACGAGTGGCGGAAAATGATAGACGGACTCTATCCTACCACTTCGGTTGATACCGATACTTTGCTGACTACTACGCGCCCTAATGTCATCATTATCCTGATGGAGAGTGCGGGTGAGGTCATAGCTCCATATATGCCCCGCTTGCAACAATTGAAGCGTGAGGGCATCAGTTTTGATAGCTGTTACGCCAATTCCTGGCGTACTGATCGAGGCACGGTATGTACCTATAGCGGCTATCCGTCGTTCCCCACTTCGTCCGTTATGAAGATGCCCCATAAGACACGCCTGTTGCCATGTTTTGCAGCATCGCTACAGAAGGAAGGATATAACACACATTATATTTATGGAGGCGACATTAACTTTACCAATATGCGTGGCTATTTGGTAGCAGGAGGCTTTCAGACGCTGACGTGGAAGGATGATTACTCTTCAGACGAGCAAAGAACATCAAAATGGGGAGTGCAAGACGGTATTACGTTTAAGACCCTTATGCAGATGGCAATGTCGACAAAGAGTCCGTATCTGATAGGCTACTCAACGCTAAGCAGTCACGAACCTTGGGATGTTCCCATAAAAAAATATGATGACGAGGAAGCTAATGCTTTCTACTATCTTGACCAGTGTATCGGACACTTTACGGATAGTCTTAAGCATACACCTCAGTGGAAAAATACCCTCATAGTTCTATTGCCGGACCATAGCATCGACTTCCACAATGTTCATCAGGACTCTATCCTGCGCAATCGTATTCCAATGGTGTGGATAGGCGGAGCAGTAAAAGCCCCTCGTCGTATCAATACTATTTGCAATCAGACGGATATGGTAGCCACTTTGTTGGCGCAGATGCAGTTGCCTCACGATGCTTTCCGTTGGAGTCGCGACGTGTTGAGCCGCTCATATCGTTATCCGTTCGCCATGCATACTTACCGTAATGGCTTTGCTGTGGTAGATTCTACTGGTTTGATGGTCTATGACTTTGACTCCAACCGTATGGTAACGGACAAGAGTACTGACAGCCGACGGTTGGAACGTATGGGTAAGGCCATATTGCAGGCTAACACTTATGACTTAAAATCGATAGGGACAAAATAAAATATGAAGGACTTTCGGAAAATAGGACTGCTTTCGCCCATCGTGGCTACACTCTTCAATCTGCTGATAGCCTATGTGGTTTATTTCATAGCCCGTATATCCTATCTGTTTGAAAACTGGAGCTATTTCTCTCAGAATCTGAGTTTTAGCCATCTGATGGAAATGCTGGGTGGTGGGTTGGTGTTCGACACCAGCGCCATCTTAGTGACCAATATCCCCTATATAGTACTGATGCTATTTCCTCTGCATCAGAAAGAAACACGCTTCTACAAACAGTTGTGTAAGTGGGTATTCCTCATTATCAACTCTTTGGCATTGGCAATTAATCTATGTGATGCCGTCTATTTTCGCTTTACGATGCGTCGTACTACGACAACAGTGTTCAGCGAATTCTCGAACGAAGGCAACCTGGGTAGTATCTTCCTGACCGAGACGTTGCGTCATTGGTATCTGGTGCTGGTTTTCGTACTGTTAGTTTGGCTGATGTGGCGCCTATATCGCACAACCAATCTCGACAGTCGTAAACTTAGCTGGTGGCGTTACGATTTAGTGGCACTATTGTCTTTAGCCGCCTTTGCTCCCTTTGTAGTGGCAGGTATTCGTGGTGGTTTTACGACAGCAGTTCGACCTATCACCATCTCAAATGCCAATCAATATGTAGACCGTCCTGTTGAGGCTGCTTTAGTCTTGAATACGCCATTCTCACTCTATCGAACTATTGGTAAGTCTGTATTTGTCGTACCTGAATACTTCGCAGACGAAAAAGAAATGGCAGCCATCTATTCACCCATTCATATTCCCAGCGATTCTGTACCGATGACTAAGAAAAATGTCGTGGTACTAATAGTTGAAAGCTTTGGTCGAGAGTATATAGGAGCTTTGAATGCTAATTTGGAGAACGGCAGATATAAAGGCTATACGCCCAATATCGATTCTCTTATCAGCAAAAGCATTACCTTCACCCGTTCGTTCTGCAACGGGCGTAAGTCAATAGATGGCATGCCTTCCATCTTATCGTCGATACCAATGTTTATTGAACCATTCTTTCTGACACCTGCTTCGATGAATCACGTCAGTGGTATTGCCTCGTTATTGGCAGGTGAGGGGTATCAGACGGCATTCTTTCACGGTGCCCAAAGGGGTTCGATGGGCTTTATGGCCTTTGCCCGTAGTACAGGTTTTCAAGACTATTATGGACGTGAGGACTATGATGCAGACAAGCGTTTCGGTGGCGACGAAGATTTCGATGGCATGTGGGCCATTTGGGACGAACCTTTCCTGCAATACTATGCGACGAAAATGTCAGAAATGAAGGAACCCTTTATGACAGCTGTCTTCACCGCCTCCTCGCATCATCCTTATGTAATCCCAGAGAAGTATAAGGACGTCTATCCTGAGGAGGGGATTATCATGCACAAGTGTATCCGCTATACGGATATGGCATTGGGCAAATTCTTCGCTACTGCCAGTAAGCAGCCTTGGTTCAAGAATACCATCTTCGTGCTTACCAGCGATCATACTAATATGAGCGATCATGACTATTACCAGACCGATCTTGGTGGTTTCTGTTCACCAATCATCATATATGAGCCTGGACGTGAGCCTGCAATGCAGGATAAGATAGCCCAACAGATTGATATTCTGCCAACGTTGATGGGCTTGCTACACTATCCGAAGCCTTATTTTGCTTTTGGTATTGACGTACTGAACACACAAGCTGAGGATACGTGGGCTGTCAACTATTTGAATGGTATCTATCAATATGTGAAATATGGTCATGTGCTCCAGTTCGACGGACAACAGACTAAAGCTGTCTATGCCCTTACCGACTCGTTGATGCAACATAATCAGCAAGGGAAACTGCCCCAGCAACAGCGGATGGAACGTGAATTGAAGGCAATCATCCAACAGTATATGGAACGCATGACACAAGATAGGTTGGCACCATAATACTCTTTTATGGAATGTATAGTTCGTCGAAATGACGGAACAGATAATTGAAAGTCTTGAAATCTGACAAAGTCAGAGTCTTTGTTGCATCTGTAATCCAGTAGAGTGGCGTGTCGTGATACATTGAAGCCACTAGTGTAAATGTGCTTGGAGGGCCTATCAGGTAATCGCATTGAGACAAAAGACAGAGATCTTCTGCTGGTGAGCCGTCTGGGAACTTGACACGCGTGCCGCCAAAGGACTTAAGAAAATAATTACGGTTCAACTTGGGGTCATTTCCACAAATGAAAATCTCTATTTGCTCCTTAGGCAGTAGTTCTATGACTTGCTGAATGACAGATGCATACTGCTCGTCGTTATAAAAGTAGGTGCCTCGACACCAAGTAGCGTAGTCGCCTCGACGAATATGCACACCTAGTCTGATTCTATTATCTTTTGGAGACAGCAACTTTTGGGAAACACTTGCTTTCACCTGATTAGAAAAGTCGAAAAGCTGAAGAATCTCATGTTTGTATTTCTCAAACAGGTCTGGGAAACGCACACACCAGCCCTTTGCTAATACATGGCTCTTGTTCAGCATTATTTGCTGTTCACGGGCATAGTCACTATTGATGTCGTTGAAATCTACGGTAGGAATTAATTCGCATTTAGCAGCCATTTTTGCCATAACATATACAAGCGTGTTATGGTATTTGGTATGGCTGATGTGAAACTGCGGATACATGTGAGCAAACCGCATAGATATAGTTTGTCTGCCATGTTCTCTGCCCCAGGCATAGAGATGCCCGTACTGCAGGATGTTGTTACATAATCGCCCTTTGTCTGTTACAAAAATCATAAAAATCTACAACCCTTTTGCAGGCAAAGATACGAAGAAAAAACGAAAAAAGAAAATATTATACCGAATTTTTGGGCGTTTCAGAATAAAATCGTATCTTTGCAAACAATAAAGCGCGATTGATGATGTACTACATATTATTTGTTTTTTGGTATTTGTTTTCTTTACTCCCTATGAGAGTACACTACATATTATCTGATTTGATATATGTATTTATTTATCATATAGCGCGTTACAGAAGGGCACTTGTCAAGAAAAACCTGTCTACTTCGTTTCCCCAAAAGAGTGAAGCGGAACTGCATGACATCGAGAAACGCTACTATCATTGGTTTTGTGACTATATTGTTGAGACTGTCAAAATGTTCTCCATGTCTGAGCGCACCATGCAAAAACGAATGCGGTTTGATGGCATTGGCATGATTGACGAAGACCTGAAGAACGGTAGAAGTGTCACCATTTATTTAGGACACTATTGCAATTGGGAGTGGATAAGCTCTTTGCCATTGAGTATCTCGGCGGATGCAGTTGCTGCCCAGTTGTACCATCCAATAGAGAACAAAGCAGTCGATCGCCTGTTCCTTTACTCACGTGGCCGTTTCCATGCTGTCTCGTTAGACATGATGGAAGCTTTTGGTATGCTTCGTAATTGGCAGAAAGAGGGCAGACCGACAGTGACGGGATATATTTCAGACCAGGTTCCAGGCTTCAGCAGTATGCATTATTGGCCTTGGTTCCTCAACCATGATACGCCAGCCTATACTGGTGCGGAACGAATTGCCCGTGTGTTGAATACAACGGTCTACTATTTGGATATTTATCGGCCTCGTCGTGGCTATTATGTTGCCAAAGTCATTAAGATGACAGATAACCCCCAGAAAGAGGAAAAGTTTGCTTTGACAGAACAGTATTATCGTTTGTTGGAGAATAGTATCATGCGTGCTCCAGAGTTTTGGCTTTGGAGTCATAATCGTTGGAAGCGTACTCGTGAACAGTTTAACAATGAATATCCTGAGGAAGAGCGCAAACGCATTCTCAGTAAACTATAACCCCAATAGGAGGTCATCATGAAGATAGGTATATTATATATAGGTATAGGTCGCTATGTATGTTTCTGGCCCGACTTCTTCAAGAGTTGTGAGGAGAAGTTAGTGACGGAGGCAGAGAAACGCTACTATGTGTTTACAGACCAGGAGGGTCAGATAGAACCCCACGAGCGTGTAAAGGTGTACCATCAGGATGACATGGGCTGGCCTCTGAATACTTTGTTCCGCTTTAAAATGTTCAATCGTATCAAGGATCAGCTTACAGACAACGACTACCTCTTTTTCTTTAATAGCAATGCTAAAGTAGTGCTACCAGTTACTGCCGCTGATATCTTGCCCGACGAAGAAGACTACTCGGCACTCTGTATGGCAACTGATAACCAATTGGGACACGAGACTCGTAAAGAGTCGGCTGTCAGCGTACAGCCAGGCGAGACGCGATATTATTTCTCTGGTGCTTTGAATGGCGGTAAGTGCAAACCGTATCTAGAGTTGATTTCTGCTTGTAATGATCTTGCAGACACCGACTTACGTAATGGTATAATGCCTATTTGGCACGACGAGTCGGTTGTTAACAAATTTCTTGTGGGCAAACGTGTCAAGTTGATGACTCGTACAATGGGACGTCCGGTTAATTGGAGTGAGCCCAAGAATCCAAAAATTATCCTGCGCCGTAAGGAAGATGTGCTGGGACGTAGCTGGCTTCGCAACTATAAAGGGCGCGAGCATACCAATACATGGTTCCGCAAACTACTTCGGAAAATTGGATTGGTGAAATAGGCTTGTGTTTTACAAGTATTTATGTCTGCATGTTGAAACAAGTAGGTATGAACAAAGATGAGGTAGGTGATAACAAGATTCGGATACTCTTCTTGTTGAGTAGGTTCTTGGACGGCGGTATTGATATGGTGCTGGTTGATTATCTGCGTCATCTGATTGGCAATCCAGCTTATCAGTTGACGCTGGCCATAGGCGTTTCCATGAATGAACTTGAGGTGTTTGCCAAGGAAATTCCTCCGCAGGTTTCTGTAGTTCATCTGGTGGAAGCTGATTGGTTGACGAAATGGCGACGCAAGAAGATCGTGAATCGCCATTTGCCTCTTGTAGCTAAGGTTTGCGATGAGGTGTGCCTTTCGCCATTGCGCCGAATGATTATCAGTCGTGGTCTTCGTCGCCTGTCTGCTGAGCACGATGTGGTGATTGATTTTGACTGCTGCTTCTATTCCTATCTTAAGGGCATCCATATTCCCAAAATAGCTTGGTTCCATTTCAGTTTCAATCAGGCATTACGCCAGAATCGTTCTCGTACACTTCGTATTGGTAAATGCTTGGAGCATTATGACCGGGTGGTGTGCATCTCGGAATCGATGCGGGAGGAAGGCGATCGGCTGTTCCCACGGTTGGCTAATAAATGGTGTGTCATCTATAATGCAAAGAATCGTGAAGCTATACAGGTCCGTGCCTCACAGCCAGTCGACGACGAGCGTATCCATCAGCCTTACATGTTGGCAGTAGAGCGTTTGGAGGAAAGTCAGAAAGACTTGTCGACCCTCCTTCAGGCCTGGCAACTATTCAAGCAGCAATATCATCACACCGAACTACTCTATCTGTTGGGAAAAGGCAATTCTGAGGCACAACTCCGACAACTTGCTTCCGACCTTGGCATTGCTGACAGCGTAGTGTTCTTAGGTTTCAAAGCCAATCCTTATCCATGGATGCTGAATAGCCGGATGCTGATTCATAGTGCGAAGTTCGAGGGACTGCCGACGGTGTTGACCGAGGGCTTGATGCTTGATAAACTGATGGTAGCTACTGATTGTCCTACGGGACCGCGTGAGATTCTTGATGGTGGCAAAGCGGGATTGTTAGTACCAGTAGGCGATGCTCAGGCGATGGCTGAGGCCATGCACCGCCTAATGACTGATACTGCCTTGCAGGAAAGCATCCTTCATGGTGTGGCGCAACAACAGCAGACGTTCACTTTCGAAACTACTGAGCGTCAGTTCCAGGAATTGGTTCGTCAAGTTAGAAGTCGCTAAGGAAACAAATATCCTGTCGATGCGTACTCATCGTTCCTCTATCAGTTTTGCGACAATGACAAACTGATAGTGGGCATCCAATAGGGCATGTATTAGTCCGGCCTTCCCATCCAGGAAGCCGCGCTTGATGAAATATGACTTGAAGAAACGGAACAGCGGACGACCAATCAGTGCGCCAATGCCATAGTTCTTGTGACGACGACGAGGTAACTCATAATTAGAATAGGTATCAGATTTGCGAAGAATATCGCTGACAGTGTCGTTGGCCAGGTGTTCCAATGCCAGCTCTTTTTGTTTGGCTGGGATGTGAACAACAGTTCCGTTCACTTCTGGCGAACAATGAATGACGGCAGGCCAATGCGTCAACTCCTGACGGAAAAAGCGCAAAACATAGTCTGGATAGGCAGAATGAAGGAAGCGTCCCATAAAATAGTTCTTTCTGGGGATGGCGATGCCGGATGGCGCATCTGTCTTATTGATAATCGTATACAGATAATCTTTTAATGCAGGTGTTACCAGTTCGTCGGCATCAATCACCAATACCCATTTGTTTGTTGCTTCATGGATGGCAAATTCGCGGGCAGGTTCCACAATGGTATGTCCTTCCTTGGGGAAAGTCACTATACGGCAGCCATTCTCACGGGCAATCTCAAGTGTATGGTCTGTGCTCTCCATGTCACATACCAACACTTCATCGAAGTCCTTTACTGCATCAAGAACGCGTTGCAGATGGAGCTCTGCATTATATGTGTTGATGACCACTGATATCTTCTTCTCTTCATTCATTGTGGCAAAATTACAAAATAAATTGCAAATATCAGTTATCAATTGGTAATTATTTGTTATCTTTGCACAAAATTTCCGATTATGATAGAGAAATGTAAGGCTTTTCTGGCCAAACCCTTTTTTCGCGACTATCGCACTCTATTGGGGTTGTGGCTGATATTAGGCATCGTGTCGGCATTGGCTAAGATGCACTCACACAATAATTTCCTGATTTTCCGTGGGGTGTTTTGGCACGTGTGGCAACAACTGCCGTTGTACGAGGCTTATCCTCAAGAGTATTGGGATGTGAACCATTATGGTCCCTTCTTCTCGTTGATATTTGCCCCCTTTGCGGTGGTGCCTGAGTGGGTGGGTATGCTGATGTGGTGTATAGCGCTGTCGCTTTTCCTGTATGTGGCAGTTCGACGCTCGGACATGACAAAGTATCAGCAGATATTCATCTTCTGGTTCTGTGCCCATGAGTTGTTGACAGCCCTCTTCATGCAACAGTTTAACATCGCCATAGCTGCCATCATTCTGTTGGCATTCTTCTTAATAGAAAAAGAACGCGACGCTGAGGCGGCTTTCTTCATCGTTGTGGGAACTTTGGTAAAACTATATGGCATTGTTGGACTGGCCTTTTTCTTCTTCTCCAAGCATAAAGTCCGCTTTGTCCTGTCACTGATAGGATGGGGTGCCGTGTTGTTTGCGCTGCCTATGCTCATTAGCAGTCCAGACTATATCATTGGCCAGTATCAGGATTGGTTTGTATGCTTGACAGAGAAGAATGGTGAGAACTTGGAATCGATAGCTCAGAACATTTCCCTATTAGGAATGGTACATCGCACGACTGGGTTGATGTTCAGCGACCTATGGCTCATCGGACCTGGTTTGCTGCTATTTGGCATTCCTTATCTGCGCTTTTCACAGTACAAGCATGTGGCCTTCCGCCAGACGCTGTTGGCCTCGGTGCTGATGTTTGTGGTGTTGTTCTCTACAGGTAGCGAGTCCAGTGGCTATATCATTCCGTTTGTTGGTGTGGTCATCTGGTACACAGCAGCCCCCTGGCAACGTACGGGTTGGGACATCGCCCTGTTAGTGTTCGTCTTCGTGCTGAGCAGCCTGTCGCCCAGCGACCTGTTTCCTGCCTACTTGCGTAAGGAATGGGTTCAGCCCTATGCCTTAAAGGCCCTGCCGGTGACATTAGTATGGCTGAAGCTCTGTTGGGAGATATATACTAAGGATTATGCTGCTTCTGAACAAAAACAAATCGCAGAATCAGAAAGTTGATAGGTACAACCACGATGAGTGTCAGGATGCCTGCCAGTCGTTCGTCCATTCCCAACCAGATAAACACGTTCAAGACGCCTATCTCTAATAGGTAGTTCACAATGTGGCTGGCCACGAAGCCAGCTGCATTGCGCTTGCTGGGCTGTTTTTTGAAGGTAAAGAAAGTTGTGAGTATGTAGTTGAGACATAAGCCTACGCCATAGCCTATAGTATAAGCAATGGTGGCATTCACCCAATTAAGGGCTATTAGGTAGGCACCATAGTGTACCAATGTGGATAGTGTACCTGTAATGCCGAAACGTATGATTCGCCCCAACTCCTGTCTGTAGTTCATAGGATGTCCTGAATGTTGTAGAGTGGACGATGTTTCACCTCATTGTAAATTTTACCGATGTAGACACCCGTAATGCCTACGCAGATGAGTACAAAACCGCCCACCAGCCAGATACTCAGAATGAGTGACGACCAGCCTGGTACTGCGGTGCCTGTAATCAGGGCGTGCAATACGTAGATGCCTATGCCAAAGCTGATAATGAGGAACACGATTCCCAGATAGATGATGCTATAGAGGGGTTTGACACTAAACGACGTGATACCGTCAAGTGCCAAATTCAGCATTTTGCTCAGCGTGTATTTCGAGGCACCAGCCTGTCGTTCGCTGATGACATCGTCGACGGTGGTTGATGGCAGACCAATCATGGGAATGAGTCCGCGCAGATAGAGGTTACGCTCCCCGTAGCCTTCCAGCATCTCTAGGGCACGACGGCTCATCAGACGGAAATCGGCATGATTGAATACGCTTTCCACTCCCATTGAAGCCTGCAATTTATAGAAAGCCTGTGCCGTCATACGCTTCATCAATGGGTCTGCCTTACGTGACACCTTCACACCATAGACAATATCAAAACCCTCCTCGAAGTCTTTCACCATCTTTGGAATGCACTCGATGTCGTCCTGTAAGTCTGCATCAATGGTGATGACCGCATCTGCCCAGTCCTTGGCAGTCATCATACCAGCCATGATGGCATTTTGGTGACCAACATTCCTGGCGAGGTTGATGCCGCGAACATATTGATTCTCCTGATGCAACTCGCTTATCATCTGCCAAGTATTGTCGCGACTTCCATCGTTGACAAATACCATCATCGAGTCCTCAGAAATCAGGCCTTCAGACATCATGTGTTGAAACAAGGCTGTCAGACGTTCAACACTCTGGCGGAGCACTTCTTCTTCGTTGTAACAGGGCGATACGGTAGCTAACTTAATCATGATTGGCGATTAACAAATTCGTTGAACGTAATAAATTCATGCTCCTTTTTCAGCATCTTAATCAGGTTGTCCAAACGTTGCATCATCTGGCGCCCGCTATGATTCTTGATGATAAAGGGCATCTTATATTCTGGGTGTTCCTTCAGGTCGAAGAACTCCCAAGGATGGAAATAGGTGACGAAATAGCCGTCGTGCTTCAGCGTACGACGCACCATGCTGTGATAGAGATTTTCTGGTAGGTTGTGTAGCGAAAGCCAAAACAACGGGAAGCGAATCCAAGGGGTGACAGAGGCGGGAATCTGCATGACCTTACCTTTCTTGAACCATGTGCGTGGTGCTGTCAGGTGCATGTAACGACCAGGGATGAAGGCAGGATTCAACGACGAGTTGTAACGATAGCCCACACGCTCTATCTCACTGTCGCTGACAGGAAACATACGGGGCTGTCGATAGCCATAGATCTGGCGACCCGTCACGCGTTCTACAATTTGTTTCGATACTTCAAAGTCGCTCTCCTTAGGCTGCCAATGGTCCACCCCATGACAAGCAACCTCGTGACCCTCGTCCATAATGCGTTGCATCACTTTTGGTGCATGCTCGGCAAAGTTGCCTGTACAGAAAAATGTGGCTTTTACGTCATTCTGCTTCAGTACATCCAGAATACGGTTGGTACCCTCGATGCTGACCTTCATACCCTCTTCCAACGAGAAATCGACCCCATGTTCGCGAGGCACATCAAACTCTTCCGTGTCAAAACTCAGTAAAATCATATCTTTTTCATATTGTCGCTGCAAAATTACTAAAAAAATCTCAATTCACAATTCTCAATTCTTAATTTATTTGTATCTTTGCAACCAATATGACGAAAAAGATTATCGGATTCGACGCAAAACGCATTGTTCGCAACGGCACGGGACTGGGTAGCTATGGGCGAACGCTGGTTAACGATTTGGCTCAAAGGCAAGATTTGGAGTTGCGTCTCTATGCACCAGACCAGGGACGAGACGACTTACGTTCACAGATTATAGAACGTCCTAATGTCAGCTTCTGTTATCCTCATTTTTCGTCTTTCATCCATCTTCCATCTTCCTGGTGGCGTGTGAAGGATGTGGTGACTGACCTGCAGCGCGATGGGGTACAGTTGTATCATGGTCTCTCTGGCGAGCTACCCATTGGCATTCGTAAGTCTGGCATCCGTAGTGTGGTGACCATTCACGACTTGATATTCCTGCGCCATCCAGAGTTCTACCATTGGTTAGACACCAAGATTTATGCCTGGAAGTTCCATCAGACGCTGAAGGAAGCCGATTATATTATCGCCATCAGTGAGTGTACCAAGCGCGACATCCAGTATTATGGCGATGTTGACAACAGCAAGATATCCATCGTCTATCAGAGTTTTGCCCCTCGGTTCAGTGCCATCGTCACTGATGAGCAACGTTCCCAGGTTCGTACTACTTATCAGTTGCCCGAGCGCTACATCCTTAATGTGGGTTCGATAGAGGCTCGTAAAAACATCTTGCAGGCCGTACAGGCGCTGCCCCTATTGCCTGATGATATTGCTTTGGTTATCGTAGGACGACATACTTCCTATACCGACCAGGTGTTGCAATATGTCCATGAATATCATTTGGAACAACGTGTCCGAGTGCTGCATGGTGTTCCTGATGAGCATCTCCCCGTATTGTATGCTTTGGCTGAGGCTTTCGTTTATCCTTCTGTCTATGAGGGATTTGGCATTCCCATCATTGAGGCCATCAGTTGCGGATTGCCTGTAGTAGCTTGTACGGGTTCTTGTCTGGAAGAGGCGGGTGGTCCTGATAGTGCTTATGTCCAGCCTGGCGATGTGGAGGGTATGGCTGAGGCCATTCGTCACTCATTAATAGGTGAAGAGGGTAGGGAGCTCCGTATTGAAAACAGCAAAAAATACATCCGCCGTTTCAGCGGATGTGATGTTGCCAGTCAGGTAGCGGATATCTATCAGCGCCTGCTGTAATAGTTCTGAAATTTAATGTTTAATCTTTAATTTAATACAGTTCCGCAGGAATCAGTTCCTTTGCACGTTCGAAGTCCTCTACCGTATCCAACTCTATTGAGAAGAAATCGGTGGTGTCCACCACACGGAAGTGATGTCCTTGTGGTATGAGTCGCTCGAAAGCACGTTCGTAGAAGATATCGATGAGTCCCTCACGTTCTATCATCTGTTCCAGTTCGCGGAACAAGGCGGTAGAATAGTCTGAAGCGATACGCTCTACACCTACTGATTCGCCAATGGCGTCAGCAATGCTGCACGTCTTGCTAAGTTCCACTACGCGATCTTCGCTGTCAACGATAATTTTGATTTCCTCTTCGCCACATTCATGGCGGTTCAGTGCCAACGCTGTGCCTGCTTGTTCGACGATTGCCTTCACCAACTTCGGATCCAGCAGAATGTCGCTGTCCATCAGCAGAAAGTCCTTGCCTTCGGTATAGGGACGCGTCATCCACAACGAGAAGATATTGTTGTTGTGCTCGTAGTCGGCATTGTGGATGAAGTGGATGGTGAGGGTAGGATAGTGGTTGGTCAGGAAATCGCGAATCATCTCACCACGATAGCCCGTCACTACCACCAATTCGTTGATACCTGCAGCCAGCTGGGCATCAACGGTGCGCTCCAACAGCGTACGCTCACCCACCTTCAACAGGCATTTGGGCTGTGTATCCGTAAGCGGACGCAGGCGCTTGGCCATGCCTGCAGCTAATATGACGCCAATCATAGTTCCTTGTTAATCTTTGCGGCAATCTCCTTGAACTCCTCTTCCGTCAGCTTCAGCTTCTCCTTGCGGAAGTCGGCGTCGGCTTCACTCTGCATGGGGATGAGGTGGATGTGTGCATGAGCAACCTCCAGACCAAGTACGATTTGAGCCACCTTCTTGCAGGGGAATGCCTTCTTGATGGCGATGGCTACGCGCTTGGCAAACTGCTGATAGCGAGCCAGCTCGTCGTCGTCCATATCAAAGAAATAGTCTACCTCGCGGCGAGGAATCACCAATGTATGACCCTTTACCAGCGGATTGATATCGAGGAAAGCATAGAACGCCTCGTTTTCTGCCACTTTATAGCTGGGAATCTCACCAGCAGCAATCTTTGCAAAAATATCCATAATGCGCTTTCGCTAAATGATAAATGACAAATGATAATTTACGCTATCGAGATGTTCTCAATGCGCAGTTTGATGGTGCCGCGGGGAATGGTAATCTCCACCTCGTCGCCAACCTTCTTACCTAATAGTCCCTGGGCAATAGGTGTCTTGATGCTGATTTTTCCTGCACGCAGGTCGGCCTCGTTCTCACTCACAATGGTGTAGCTCATCTTGGCATTGGTGGTCAGATTGGTCATCTCCACCTTTGTCAGAATCTGAACGCTGTCCGTGCTCAGACGCGACGTGTCCACAACCTTAGCTTCGGCAATGGTAGCCTTCAGCTTGTTGATTTTGTCCTCCAGATGAGCTTGTGCCTCTTTAGCAGCATCATACTCGCTGTTCTCACTCAGGTCGCCCTTCTCGCGAGCTTCTGCAATGGCAGCAGATGCTTTAGGACGCTCTATCGCCTCTAAGCGATGCAGTTCGGCTATCAGTTTGTCGTAGCCTTCTTGTGACATGTAAGCCATATTCCTTATACTATTTTATTTACTTTTTTATTTATTATTTTATATTTAGGGCATAGCCCGCAATATTGTTTGACGCAGAAAAAAGAAAGAATCCCGACCATAGCCGTCGGAACCCCCTGTTTTCTATCTATGTCTTTTAGTCGTTTGCAAAGGTAGCTATTAATTTTGAAACAGCCAAATATTTCGCTTCAAATTTTTTTATTTCCTTTGATTTAAGTCAAGAAAGTGTTTCTGCTACACCATCTTTTTGGCGTTTAATGTTTGATGTTTCATGTAAATTCGTACCTTTGCAAACGTGTTTTTCATAGTATTAGATTTAAGGTTAACAAAGGTCGGGGCTCAGCGGAGTCCCTTTTTTATTTCTTACCTTCCAGGAAAACCGAAACCCTGAGGCTGCGGAGCTTTCTCGGGCTGTCCGAAGAAGGAAGCTTCAACGTCTTTCTCATTCAGTTTGAATACCATGAACTTAGGATTCTTTTCAGTACAGGGTTCCCACTTGCCCCCCTTCGGTCCGTTAGGATCGCTGTACTTGGCAAAGTTGGTCCAAGCAGTCAGCATCTTTTCAGAGAGGTCCCAGTCGCCCTTGGTCCAAGGACGCCAGCAGTGCTTCAGCGACTTGAAGACAAACCAGAGGTCGCTTGAGTGGAAGGCACCTTTCAGACGCTGTGTCACTTCAGGATGTGAACCGTCATCAGGCAGCGGACGGGCAAACTGGTAGGCCCAGGCCTTGCCGCCTTTCTGCTGACGAACCTTGCAGAACTCTGCAATGTTGGGAGCCATATTGCCCATGTCGTTCAGCGTAAATCCTATCATATAGGGTACATCGGCCAAAGTGCCCTCGCGTGTGGCGTCGTCGAAACTTTTCTTGCTAACGTAACCGTCAATCATCGGCATGAAGGGCAGTCCCCTGCGCAAAAACGCCAATGGACTGTTGTCCTGTTTCCCATCGCTGTTTATCTGATAATATAAGGTGTTCAGTGCAAAGACGGTCTCTGTCGAGGCTTGTCGCATCTTCTGCAGGTCTGTCAGGCCTGCCCAGTCGAACACCTTCTTCGCATTGGCTTCAGCATCGGCAAACGAACCGCCGCTATAGCGGCCACCCATCGGATTGCCGTTGGCATCAGGGATGCTCAGACCTTGGGCACTCATGATGACAGCCTTGTGGAACAGGCCGCGTGCCAACGGACTCTCACAGAGCGTGCGCACACTACCGCCACCAGCACTCTGTCCGAAGATGGTCACATTGTTGGGGTCGCCACCAAACTGGGCAATATTCTTCTTAATCCACTTCAGCGCCTCAATCTGGTCCAGAATGCCGTAGTTGCCAGAAACCTTGTGTGGGCTCTCTGCTGAAAGGGCTGGGTGTACGAGGAATCCAAAGACACCTAAACGATAGTTGATGGTAACCAGCACCACATCCTTGGCACCCCACTCCTGTCCGTCGAACTCTGGTTCAGAACCGAAGCCCTCACGATAGCCGCCACCATGAATCCACAGGGCAACGGGCAGCTTTTTGTTCGCCTGACCAGGCGCCTTTGTCCAAACATTCAGATACAGACAGTCTTCGCTGAAGGCGGCCTCCTTGCCGTAGCCCCATTCCGTGTAATAGCCACCAGTATACTGGATGGCCTGATAGCTCGGACGACCGAAGGTGTCGCAAATCTTCACGCCTTTCCAAGGCACAATGGGCTGTGGCTCCTTCCAACGGTTCTCCTTGATGGGAGGCGCAGCGTATGGAATGCCGCGATAGACAAATACATCGGGATGGTCGTCGGCCAGTACACCTTGTACCTGACCACCTTCAATTGTTAACACTGGATTCTCTGACCCTTGGTCAGAGTGTGGCGTTGCAATTTCTGCTGCCTGAGCAGACACTGCTACCAAGAGCAGAAGAGGTAAGAATAGTTTCTTCATAATGGCGTTAATTAAGTTATGTGCTGCAAAGTTACAAATAAGTATGTACACTACAAAAAAAAATCGTCAATTTTTTTTAATTCAGCACGTGAGGTGATGCTCAGACACCTCACGTACACCTCCCTTGAGAAAGGTAGGTGTTAGGTAGGTGTCAGGTACCTGTTTAGCCAAACACCTACCTATCGTAATTTCTTTCCGCATCGATGTTTGACGGGCCTTAGGTACCTGTTGAGGTGTTTGCAGTATTCTCGCTAATAGATTACAGTAAGCAAACTGCCAGTCTGCTTACTGTAAACCCGTAGTTTACTACCGGTAAACTGCCAGTTTACTTACTGTAAACCTGTAGTTTACTACCGGTAAACTGCCAGTCCTTGGGAAGCGGACTGCCCGCCTGCTTCCTTTGCGTTTACGAAGGTTGTATCGTTTAGCATGTTTAGGTGTTTCGAAACTTCTTGGCGAAGTAGGGCTTACCATTTGGTGGTAAACAGACTGGGCGATATGACCAGCGAGAACCAGCCCCAGCGGGCGCGCTTATTGCCTTCGCCTTGCTTCAGGCAATCCATAGTCTCAGTGCCATGCATCTGCGTGTAGGATGCCGTTAGTGATATGTCCTTCGAAAACTCGTAACTGGCTGTCAGTTCAATGCTATGGCCTAATGTGCGGTCCAAACGGTTCAGCTTGGTAGCAGTAGCCAAATAGTGGTAGTTTGCACTACAAGTAAATTGTGGAATTGGTTTGAAGCTGGCACCAACGAATGCATTCTGCAAACCAGGTGTAAACCCGTTTCTATAGGCGCTCTCGTAGAAGTAATCCATAATGCCATAGAACTTGTTCTTTGAACCATACAGTGGTGTAAAACCCTTGTAAACATCATGTCTCACCATGCCGAATCCACCATAGTTCACAGGTACATAGTCATCACCGCTCAGATAATCATAACCCAATTCGAAACCAAATTTGCTGGTAGGCTCGATGGCGGCTTTCACACTGGCCATCCATGCACGGACGTCGCCTGCCGCCATTCTTTCATTGACAATCTTACCTGTCTGTCGGTAGTATGATCCTTCAAGCGTCAGGTGTTTGGGATGGAAGTTCAAGTAGCCGCCAAACATCTGTTGATATTCTGTACGTGGACCATTAACTTTAAAGTCCCATTCCTTGGGGTCGTCCTTTCCGGCCTGCAAACCAACATTCATAAAGAGGAGCGAGGCACCCAACGGGAATTGCGGTACGTCGTAATGATACCATATCGTGTGCATGGTCTTATAGCCTTGTGCGCCATTCACATAATAGGTGCCGTTATACAGATTGCTGGCATTCTGGTTGTAGGCGAGGAGGGCGTGAACTTTGTGTCCGTGGCCTTCATAACCCAGTCGTAGCACGTCGTGCGAAGAGGCTGCCACAGCAAAGTCGTTAGGACCAATGATTCGTTCGTCGTCGTAAGACAGGGCTATTCGTCCCACTTGTGCGAAGAAACCGGTTTTGTTCGTCATCTTTACCCAACCTTCATAGAGGTTAAGCCCCTGATTGCCACTCATACCCCAGATGGATTTGTTTTGGATAACGACATGAGCCTGCAAACCTGGTCGGCTGTAGTCTACATTCAGACGCATTCGCCCCAACAGGAAATGTGCACGGTCTTCCCTCGTAGGGTTGTCATCAACATCCTTGGGCAGTCCGCCGCCACAGGTCTCTCCGTGGGTCAGAAAATTTAAGCCGATACTCAGCGTGTTCTGTGTAGAATCACTCTGTGCCAAACTATGCTGTGGCAACATGGTCATTACTGTGACCGATGCGATAATCAGAAGTCTTTTCATTTTGCTAATAATTGCATTATACTTTAAAATAGTCAAAGCCTACGATGGTATCCATATATCGAAATAGAAGATACCATTTTTTTTTAGTTTTCAGACAAGATTGATACATTTTCAGACAAGATTGATATATTTTCAGACAAGATTTATCATTTTACTTTCTTGATGAGTGTCAGAATGTTTTGTCCGTCTATACGTTCGTAGTTGATGGAGTCCATGAGTTCGCGAACCAGCAGGATGCCTAATCCACCTATCTGACGGTCTTCTGCCGAGAGTGATGTATTGGCTTTCTCCTTCGCTGTGGGGTCGAAGGCCACACCTGAGTCAATGAGGATAGTCTTTAGTGTTTTGCCATCAGACATGATTCGTACTTCGATGTTACCCTCTTGTCCAGCAGGGTAGGCATAGTCTATGACGTTCACTACTGCCTCCTCGATAGCCAGGCGAAGCTGGCGGGCCAGTGTTTTCTCGATGCTCAGCTTTTCCATTACCGACTTGATGAATGTGCTGAATTTCGACACTTCGTGAACGTCGTTCTTGATCAGAAGTGTTTCTGTCAGCGTGCTCTCAAAGTGTTTCGGCGTGTAGTGGATGGCCAACAACGTCAGGTCGTCGCTCTGCTCGGCATCGCCGACAAACTCTCGCACTTGATGACTTATGGCTTCAAGTAATTGCTGGGGGTGAAGCTGATGGTTGGCAGCCAGCACCTCTTCTACGCGTTTAATGCCAAACTGCTTGTGCTTGATATTCATGGCCTCCGTCAGTCCGTCGGTATAGAGGAATAAAGTGCTGTCGGGCTTTAACAGAGTTTCCTGTACGTCATATTTTACGTCGTCGAACACACCAACGGGCAAGTGTGGATTACACTCCTCCATTCTCAGTTCTCCATTCTCAATGATTATCGGAGCGTCATGTCCTGCGTCGCAGTAGCGCAGACGTCCAGTCGGCAGGTCTAGTACGCCAACAAACATGGTGACGAAGATATTCGAGTCGTTGCCCCTACAGGATGCCTCATTGATGGCTTGCATGATGCGGGCAGGACTGTTCTCGTGAGCAGAGAAGGCACGGAACAAAGAATGGATAACGCTCATGACCATAGCCGAGGGAGCCCCCTTGCCACTGACGTCACCGATACAGAAGAACAACTTCTCATCGCGGATGTAATAGTCATACAGGTCGCCACCCACCTCACGGGCAGGTACCAGTTTTCCAAAGATATCCACATCGTCGTGCTGCATATAGCTATGAGGCAGCATGTTTTGTTGTATCTCGCTGGCCACGCGCAGTTCTCCGCCGATACGTTCCTTTTCTTTATTCACCTGACGCAGGCGCTCTAAGTTGCGCGAGGTGCGCCAAACGATGAATCCAATCAGTATCAGACCGGAAAGAACCAGCAACAGCAGGTTGGCGCGTATCTTTCGTAGTTTGCTGAAAACTTCTTTGTCGTCTTGGATGCTGATCAGTATCCAGTCTGTGTTGCCGACTACAGGAGTGAAAAACACGTGGTGGTCGTCGCCATGCTCGTCTTCCATGGTTATGTTGCCAATCTTGTCTTTGTCGGCTTTTATCTGCTTAAGAACTGTTTGGAACATAGCATTATCCTCTCCTGCCAGCAGATGTCCGTCCCCTGTCACAAGATAACGCTTGGTGCTTTTATACATTTTTGCCTCCTCCATGACCTCGTCGAGCCAGTCGAGGGAGATGTCGGCATATACTACAGCAGCAATGCACCCATTGTCGTCTCGGATGGGAACACCATAGGTGGTTATGATTTTCTTAGCGCCTACAATGTCCAGATATGGTTCGCTCCAATGGGCTTTACCCTGTGTGGCGGGAACACGGAAATACTCGTCTTGTGTATGGTCTTCGCCCGACTTGCCCAGTTGCATTGTCACAATGGAGTCTTGTCCTCTGCGCACGGCATAGGGTTCGAAAAACTTCCCCTTGTTCGGATAGTAGTTGGGAACGAAGGCTATGCCGCTGCCCCAGAAGGAGGGGTTTTGTTTCACCATTTCTTGGGCAATGTCGTACATCCACTCTGGCTCATCCAGACCGTCGGCCACCACCCATGCCATGTTGTCGACAGTCACTTCAACCTTAGCCAGCTTGTTGCGTATGCAGAGGTAGATGGCGTTCATCTCGCGCTCAATCAGTTTCTCTACGGTCTTGTGTATGATGTTCTGAGCCGAGTAATACATGACACCCGACACCAGTTCCACCAACAATGCCGCAGCAATGATGTTAACCAAACTGATATTTGCCTTTATGAAGTTTTTGAACCTCTGCCAGTTGGGTTTTTCTTTTGTCATTGGTCATGTTTAGTTCGAAATTAACCGCAAATATACAATATTTCTTGGAAAATAACGAATCAAAACACGGTTTTTTGGAAAATTAACATTTCAGGCGATGCCATAGGGCTATGAGTGCGAAGTAGAGTAGGGCTCCAGTCACGAGTCCTGCTATGGCGTCGATGGCATAGTGGGCATAGATATAAACAGTAGAGAGACACATCAGAATGTAGAATGGTAAGATGGTGAAGATGAGGCCCTTGCTGCGTGTGCGCAAGGCCAATAACATTACGACGGTGGTGACGCCGACATGGCTGCTGGGGAAAGCGGCTGTAGGACGCTCGCCGGCATCGTGTGTCAGGTCGAGCATATGATACCAGAAACCGTCCGCCCATCCTGGAGCAGCCATCCGTTCGGAATGTGTCAGGAACCAGTCGCCAAGGTTGGGGAAGACGCCTGCGGCAATCTTTTCCGTACCCACGGCGAGATAGTAGAACTGCGGCCCTGTGACAGGCAGGAGCACGAAGACGACATAGTAGGCAAAGAAGGAACTGAGCATGACGAAGGCCGTCATTTGAAACTCCTTATAACGCTTTGCGAAATAATAAAGGTATGTAATCAGCATCAGCGGGAAGTAGCTGACGTAACCCAGGCACATCAGTTCAGAGAACCAGCCGTATGGTACCTTTTGCGAGAAAAGCAGGGATGGCTGACAACCGAAAAGCGATTGCTCCCATTGGGCAAAGATGTGGTCAAGATTGGGTAGAGCACGATTCAATTCGTATGTGTCAGGATACCACCAACCGAGGAATGCCATCTGCACCACAATGCGAAATAAGAGTGCGATACGGCAAGGCCAGAGACGGTAGACGCCCCACATGGCCAAAGTGACCAGCGTGAACTGGATGCGCCCCTTAATCATATCACTGGGATTGACTATCCTGTCCCACAGGAAAACCATCATCACTACCGTGAAAGCCAAATAGCCAAAGGCAACCCACTCGAAAGACAGCAATCCCTTTGTTGGTTTTTTCTCGCGAATAAAATAATCCTTAATTCTCATTCTCTCATTTGCTCAATTTCTCAATATCCTCTAAAGCCATTTGTTGTCTTTATACCATTGGATACTGCGACGTACACCTTCCTCCAGTTTTACCTTAGGGTCATAGCCTAATTCCTTGCGGGCAGGCTCAATGTCGCAGCGCCAGTTGCGCTGACGCATAATGTTGTATTTGTCATTGTTGAGGGCCGTCACCTTACCAGAATACTTGCTATAATACTCCCCTGCCATGCAGACCATCTTAAGAACCCATAGGGGTGCCTTGATGCGAATCCACCAGGGATTGCCCAACTCCTTGCGAATCAGGTCGCTGAAGGTTGACGACTGATAGACCTCACCGTCCGTTAGGAAGTATTTACGACCAGTCACTCCTTTCTCCAAAGCCAGAAAGACGGCCTGCACGACGTCCGTCACGTAGACGAAGGTGATGTCCTGCTGTTTGTAGCCTACGGCAAAGTCGGTATGTGCCTTGATGCTCTTGGCCATCATGAAGTAGTCTCGTTCACGAGGACCATAAACGCCTGTGGGACGCAGTACGACGTACGGCAGGTCCTCGAGGGTTGCCAGCCATTGTTCTGCCTCCAGTTTGCTGCGACCATAGGCGGTATTGGGCTGGGCTTTGTCGCTCTCGCAAATCTCTGTATAAGGCTGTTGTTCACGGATGGCACCCATGATACTCAGACTACTGATGTATACGAAGCGTTCCACTCGCATCTGTAAGGCCTTCAGCACATGCACCAAGTGTTGGGTGCCTTCAGTATTGATACGGTGAAAGTCGGTCTTGTCAAGACATTTCGTGACACCTGCGGCATGTACGATGTAGTCGAACTGCAGACCAGTCAACTGTTCGGTCATCTGCGTCTCTGACGAGAAGTCCAGTTCAATGAAGTGGATGCGCTCGTCCTGCAGGAATGCCCGCGAACTGCTCTTGCGTACAGCTGCCCACGTCTCAAAGCCCCGTCTCAGTGCCTCTTCAACAATGAAGGAACCTATAAAACCACTGGCTCCAGTAATGAGAATCTTCATGAATTATTAATAATTTTGCTGCAAAATTACAAAAAAAACTCAATTCTCAATTCTCAATTCTCAATTATTTCGTATCTTTGCGCAAGAAACTATTAAATACGTGATACTATGAGTAAGAAAAAAGGTGGAAAACGACTGAACAAGCGCATGCTGCAGGAGATGCTGCAGACGCTGTTCCAACAGAATCCGAACGAGACATTCTCGTTTAAGCAAGTATTCAAGGCACTGAAGTTGGATACGCATCCCGTGAAGATGATGGCTGTCGACCTGATGGAGGAGATGGCGTGGGACGACTTTCTGTCGAAGGTCAGCGACAACTCGTATCGCCTGAACCTGAAAACACAGGTGCAGGAGGGTACGTTCATCCGTAAGGCCAATGGCAAGAACTCATTCCAGCCCGACGATGGTGGTACGCCCGTCTTTGTGTCGGAGCGTAACTCGCTGTTTGCCATGAATGGCGACCGCGTCCGTGTGGCCTATATGGCTCGCCGCGAAAAACATATCAAGGAGGCAATGGTCGTCGAGATATTGAGTCATAAGCGCGACCAAGCTGTTGGTAAGCTGAAAGTCGAGAAGGACTATGCCTTCTTGGTGACGGAGGGAAACATTTTTGTCCATGACGTGCTGATACCGAAGAAGAAGCTGAAAGGCGGTAAGACAGGCGACAAGGCTGTCGTCAAGATTACCCAGTGGCCGTCGAAGGACTCTAAGAACATCGTTGGTGAGGTGGTCGACATCCTGGGTAAGGAAGGTGATAACAATGTCGAGATGCATGCTATCCTGGCACAGTACGGTCTGCCGTATAAGTATCCGAAGCAGGTAGAGGATGCTGCTGAGAAGATAGATCCAGGCATCACACCGCAGGAAATCAGTCGCCGTGAAGACTTCCGCGACGTGTTTACCTGTACCATCGACCCCAAGGATGCCAAGGACTTTGATGATGCACTCTCGATTCGCCAAATTGTAAATGGTAAATCGTCAAATGGTAAATTATATGAAGTTGGCGTACATATTGCCGATGTCAGCCACTACGTCAAGGAGGGTTCTATCATCGATAAGGAGGCGACGAAGCGAGCCACGAGTGTCTATCTCGTCGACCGTACCATTCCCATGTTGCCCGAACGCCTTTGTAACTTCATCTGTTCGTTGCGCCCTGACGAGGAGAAACTCTGTTATAGCGTCATCTTCACGTTAGACGACGAGGCCAACGTCAAGGACTATCACATTGCGCATACTGTTATTAAAAGCAACAGAAGGTACGCTTACGAGGAGGTGCAGGATATCCTGGAATCTGCTAACTCTGGTAAATCTGGTAAGTCTCGCCAAGAAGACCCCTATGCTAACGAGCTGCGTACGTTGGACAAGTTAGCCAAGTGCCTGCGCGAGCGTCGTTTCAAGGGCGGCGCCGTGAAGTTCGACCGCGAGGAGTTACACTTCGACATCGACGAGAAGGGCAAACCTGTTCGTGCCTACTTCAAGAAGTCAAACGATGCTACCCAGCTCATCGAGGAGTTTATGTTGCTGGCCAACCGCACGGTAGCAGAAAGTGTTGGTAGGGTCAAGAAAGGCGTGAAGGCCAAGACACTGCCTTACCGTATCCACGACCAGCCCGATCCCACCAAGTTGGAGACGCTACGCGAGTTTGTGGTGAAGTTTGGTTACAAGATGAAGACCAGCGGAACAAAGGGTGCTATCTCTAAGAGTCTGAATACCCTGATGGATAGTTGTCAGGGCAAGAAGGAGCAGAAGCTTATCGAGACCGTTGCCCTGCGTGCGATGATGAAGGCCAAGTATTCCACACATAATATCGGGCACTATGGGTTGGCTTTCGAGTACTATACCCACTTCACGTCGCCCATCCGCCGCTATCCCGATACGATGGTGCATCGTCTGTTGACAAAATATCAGGACGGAGCCCGCTCAGCCAACCAGCAGAAGTACGAAGAATTGTGTGAACACTGCTCGGATATGGAACAGACGGCTCAGATGGCCGAACGCGACAGTATCAAGTATAAGATGGTGGAGTTTATGGAGGATAAGATTGGCAACGAGTACGACGCCCACATCTCTGGCATCCAGTCGTATGGCATCTATTGCGAGATCGACGAGAACCACTGCGAAGGCATGGTGCCCATGCGCGATCTGGATGACGACTACTACGACTTCGACGAACGTAACTACTGTCTCGTAGGTCGTCGCCATCACCATAAGTATCAGCTCGGCGACCCCGTACGTATCAAGGTGGCAAGGGCCAACCTCGAGAAGCGCCAACTCGACTTCATCTTGGCTGACTGAACAGAGAATTCCCCGTTGAACAAGACAATAGCTGGCAATCCTTATCGGGTTGTCAGCTATTGATGATTATTATGTCTGAATCAGTCTTATCTTCATTCTGTTATCTTTGGGGCGAACGGCGAAATGAAGCCATATTGCGCCACGCGCATTCTTTTCTATTAACAGCTCATCGAACGTCTCTTTCGATTCATCCGCAATGTCCAGCAGGATGACGGCATATCGTAATAGTTGTTCCATACCCTGTACGTGGATATCCACTGCACAACCAGTCAGATGATTACTCGACGGTACACCACCAACGGCGGCATTAACCTGTGGAGACCGATAGCCAGAGTTGATGATAATCGGCTCGTCCCCCATCTTACATCTTCCATCTTCCATCTTCCTTCTTCCATCTTCCATCTTACTTCCAGCGTAGCGTCTGTTCCATTCGTCGCGAAGCTTCTCCAACCACCCGCATAGGCGCTTCAAATTCTCAATATGTACGTGCGAAGGGATGTTCCCATCAGGAGTCCTTACACTTGTCTTGCAGAGCTCCCCCAGCGTGAAGTGCTGGGAAAGCTTAATGTGCTTATTAATACTTACTTCTATCATCATCTTCATGTTTTACGTTTTCCTTATGACGCTGTGTAGCTGCGTAGCTGTGTCACTGCGTCAGAGCATGATCGAACCCGTTTTCCTGTACTTGGCCTTGGTGGTGCCGTTCTCTACAAACTCATCCACCTTTTCGGCCAGACGGTCTTTCAGTAGGCGCACTACCCTGGTACGGGCCGAGGCATTGCTCTTCAGCGTGAAGCAGCGCACCACATCGTCAACGGTAAACTCTTCTGGCAGGCGGTTGAAAGCCTCGTAGGTCTTTTGACGACGCTGTACATTGACGCTGGCATCCTTCAACTTATTGTCGAAATAGGCCTCTGCCATTGCACCAAAGTAGTGGCGCTGACAGGCGTACTGGATGTTCACAATCAGTTCTGCCAAACGCCAATCTACCTCGTCCGTCTCGAACTCACCACACCAGTACTGACCCTCCTGCTTCATCTTGTCCCAATGGCGCATGACGATAAATGGCGCAGCGAAGTTCAGGCCATGATAGGCACAACGTTTCAGCAACATCTCGTCAGCCTTCGAGTCGTTCTCCTTGGCATCCTCCATGCGGCGTGCCGTCCAGTCGTAGAGTTCATCGACGATTTTCTGAACGCTGAGTTCACCCTTCATCCTGTCAAGTTTCTCTGCCCACTCCTTCAGGCGATTGTCGCTGTCGTAGTCAACGTTCGATTCACGCGCCATCATCTCAAAGTTGGTGGCTGGCAGAGGGATGCAAGTCAAGCGAGTAGCGAGACCTGAACCAAAATTCTGCTCATTCACCTTCTTCTTCAACGCGATGGGCGTACCAGTATAGATGAAGTTCCACGTTACGTAGAAGTCCTGAAGGATGCTGTCGTTATTCGAATACGCTTGACCGTCTTCTTCATTGTGAAACGCCTTCAGCTCCAGCGACTGCTTGTCAATCCACGAACCGCCTTTCTGAACGGTTACCGTGTTATCCAGCTCCGTATCAAACGTCAGCATGTGCAACTGCATATCCACGCCATCCACATTCTCAACGCTGTTCACCATGTCTTGAATAAACTGAGCGTTAGAAGTACGAGCCGGATGCACACGCACGATGACCTTCGGCTTCTTGGGCTTCTCCTTGTTGGCGCCCTTGGTACGCATCTGCTCTCGATAGGCATTGATGGCATCCTTGCCCACTTTGTCGGCAGCGACGATAGGCGCAGCCAGGAGCTTGAACAAACGAGTCGCAAAAGACTTTCCTGAAGCAGGATCGCCAATGATGAGCGTCGAGTTATTCAGACGTCGCAACTCTTCAGGACGATGGTAGAACCTATAAGTGCAGCGCGTCATCAAGGTCATCAGCAGGCCACCACCAACGAACAGCGCCGCAGGATACTGGTTGCGCTTCAATCCCTTGCAGATGTCCTTCAACAACGGGAAGTCTGGCATCAGCGCTTCTATCTGTGCGCCCCAGTCCCACAAAAGAGGGTCGATATTTGAGGGCTGATGGTTGACATCTGGCATTCTTCCATCTGACATCGCAAGAATGCTTTGCATAGTCTTGCTAAGTCCCTTCGGCGGCTCCTTGCAGGCCGATTCCACGATGCTGCGCAGTTCCTGTTCATCCAGTCCCAGACGTGGCATGACCTCCAAGAGCAACTCGCGGTTGTTGTCGCAGATAGCCCTCAGGTTCACTGCCAACTGATACAGCTTCACATTCCTCTCGCCCTCCTGCGGCTCGCCACCATTGCGCTGCCACCACTCGCTGATGATCTCGCTGTAGGGAATGCCTTTAAACGATGGCTGATGGTCGATGGCTGATGTCTGAGTTTCCACATCTTCCTTTTTACATCTTACCTCATCCATCGTTCTCTCAGCCTGTGAATGACCGTCTCGATATAGAGCATCATATCGCTCAGAAAATTCCTTGTTCTCATACGTAAATAGTTCCTTATCCAAATACAAAATATCCGTTTCCTTGCAGATGAACGACATGCGCGATGCATCCTTGCAACTCTCGTCAACCTCCACGCCCAAGACCTTCGCCATAGCGTGCTGGTTGTCGATGAGATTACCCTTTTGGACATCGGCCTTAAACACAATCTTCAGACCTTTGCCTGATGGGGTGATATAGATGAGCACAATGCCCAACGCCTTCCAATCCAAGCCCTTCTCGACCCAACCTTGATAGAGAGTAAGCGGCTCCTCCACGTGGTCCACGTCCATCACCACCAGACCTGTCAACCTCGTTGCAGCCTGCTTGCGCCAACGCCCCAGTTTTCCTGCCTTCGACGTGGTCTCATCAAAAGTCGCCTGGAAGATAAATGCAGGCAATTTGCGCTTGAGTGCAGCATCATGCGTCTCGCGATATTTGTCGATGTTCTCGTTCCATTGTGTCGCCTTGACGAGGGCCCAGAATTGGGCCTCGTCAACAGGCAACGTTGGATTACTGAAATTCTTCTGATAACAAAATCCCATACTTACAGCGTTTGAAGGTCAGTAATGTAGAATGCGTTCTCATGGCGATCATTATTGTCGCCCCACGTGCGATGCTTCCAGAATCCCTTTACAATGTAGGGCATACCCTGCTGGAATTGCGTATCACGGTTTTTCGATGCCAGTTCGCCAGTCATCTCACCATAGATCACGTCACCACCACGCTTCATTGTCACACCACGGCTCTTGAAGTATTCAGAGCTGCCGTCTTGCTTCTGATACTGGCGCTCAGCGTATGCGCCCACCGCAATAATAGTCACTAATGCTTCCATGTTACTTTAAATTATTAGGTTTAACAAAACTCTATCAACTCCAGTTCCTTCTCAACAAGCGCATTCTTTGCGTCCTGGTTGTGCTCGTTGAGCAACTCGATGATCTGCGCCGTGCAGAAGTCCTTGGGGAAACTGCCGAACACCTTGATACGCTCCATCGACTCCTTCACCCAGCCCCACGGCAACTTCTTCACCATGCGGTCCTTCTCGCGCACTCGCGGCTGGCGGTTGTACGCCTTGAAGGTTAAACGACCTGTGTTCTCGTCCATGTACAGAACACCTTCCACTCGCTTGCCCACCATGAGCTTCGTCATCAGCTCCAGGGCATCTAAAACAAAAATGTACTTTTTCATAATCGATTCGAATTAGTGAGTGAAGGTCGTGTCAGAATTTGGCCATTTTCACTACGTAGACTTCCTCCACCACGCTTCGACTCGGTTATACTTTCTTAATTCTTAACTCTTAATTCTTAACTCTTAACTTATAATGATTTCCTTGCTTTCTATGTCGCGCACTATGCCATCTCCTTTCCCTGCGTTTTTCAGACCGTCAGACATCTGCCACTGCTTGCACTTGAACTTCTGTTCCACCACCATCATCTTCAGCGCACAGAACCTCGTGCCGTCCTTTTCAATGCACTTGTGTTGGCAACTGGCGCAGCAGCGCTTCACTTTCACGTCGTAAGAGTTTCTTACGCTCACGATTCTCATCTTATCCATCGCTCTCAATTCTTTAATTTTTCAATTCTTCATTTAATTCCTTAATCACTCTCTTCTGTTCTCTGATTTCCTTCTTCTGCTCAGAAATCAGGGTCTTTAGTTCTGTTACTTCAGCTTGAAGTTTCTTCACCACACCGCCATCCTTCAGCGCCTTGAGCATCGCCTTGATTTCCTCCTTCGTCATTGCTTCCAGTCGCTCCATGCCAATGTGGATGCAGAAACCTTCCAGCAAACTCTGGGCATTGAAGTACATATAGCCCTCGTTGTTCACCTCCAGCATATAGCCGTTCGTCATCGTTCTCAGCAGAATGGATAGTCTTTTAACCTCCTGCTTGTTTTCATCTTTCTTATTCATAACTTCCATATTTTAAAATGTTCGTAACTTCGATACTTTCTGCCTCTACATCCGGCTCAAACATTGCGGCCAGATCTACCAGCGTTCCTACGTAAATAATTCTCTTTTTCATTTTCTAATTTGTTATTTTGTTATTATGTCTTTGAACTGTGATTCTGTCCTTTCGACGATGCAAAGGTAGGGGGATTTTCAATGCAAAATATCGATTTTTTTCGTGGTTTCCGAAACATCGTCCGACATCTCAGCGATTTTCCGAAAAACCGTCCGAAAGGCGTCTTTTAGCCCTGCCGAAAGCACTCAAAAACTGCTTTACGATGTTCTTCCGCCTCAATTCTTCGGCAGCTTTCGGCTGGTCATTGAACGTCCAGTCAGGATAACGGCCACTCACTTTGCTGATGGTGTCGTAGATAGTGGAACGACCAGGCAGACCGTCCAGATCCAACGCCTTCAGGTAGTCGACGAACTCCTGCGGACTAAAAAAGAAAGGCATTCCTGGAATCAGCCCTTCGTTGGCCGCAATCATAATATAAGTATAATAGCCTGGATAGCGGAAGGCGCCATATTCACGCATTTCACGTATGGCAACTGCCACGTACGAATTGATGGCCTCGCGGGTGTCTGTATGGCAAACCTTACTTACCAGTTCCATCTCAGGAATACGCTTGGCCCATTCCTCCAACAACTGTGCCAGGGATTCTGGCACACGAAAAGTCATTTCTGTCATTGTCTCTCGAGTTTTGCGAGATGTGTGGTCGGCGTCCGGACTTCCCTCATGAGACCTCACAAACCTCAGATTCAACATTCTGTTTCTTTTGTCACTGCAAGGACAGTGCAAACCGAACGCAGAGAGCTCGCTCTATGCTGAGGTGCAGCCTGTTCTCGCAACTTGTTGCAAATTTACGACGAATCATCGGCATGGAAAACAAAACACGCAAAATCTAGTCGATAGCCGATTTTAACTTTTCCTCAAAAATCTGAGGCGAAATCGAAAACTTTTCCTTGGAAAACACCACTTTCCTTCAAAACGATGGAAAACTTTTCCTCTGGGCATCATCAAATTGAGGAAAAGCTGCCAACTTTTCCTCAGAAGCCATCAAAACGATGGAAAAAAAGAAGATGGACCCCATCGGAATCCATCTACACATTTTTACAAGAAATCGAAAAGTACACAGAAGGGACTCTAATTTTGCGCTCTGATAGAATATATCAGTGAAGAATTTGCT
>JAEEGG010002533.1_pt1 | contig 46965 bp, 40 predicted proteins | sample 9134161 | NCBI WGS metagenome assembly JAEEGG01 (sample SAMN16246543, study PRJNA631951) | gut metagenome | biome: gut microbiome; feature: rumen; material: CR-attached | host: Bos | place: Iran: Karaj | collected 2018-10
GCCCGGCTGGCGTCCCGATGCTCGCCGACATGTCCAGCGACATCATGTCCCGCAAGCTCGACGTCTCCAAGTTCGCCATGATCTACGGCGGCGCGCAGAAGAACCTCGGCCCCAGCGGCATGGCCGTCGTGATCATCCGCAAGGACCTCGCGGAACGCACCCCGGCGAACGTGCCGACCATGCTCCGCTACGCGACCTACATCGAACACAACTCCCTCTTCAACACCCCGCCGACCTTCGGCATCTACATCTTCGGCCTCATCACCGACTGGGTGAAGGACATGGGCGGCCTCGAAGTCCTCGAAGGCATCAACAACAAGAAAGCCGAGACCCTCTATGCGGCCATCGACGGTTCCGACGGATACTTCCGCAACCCCGTCTGCCCGTGCAGCCGTTCCAAGATGAATGTCGTCTTCCGTCTCCCCTCCGAAGAACTCGAAGCGAAGTTCCTCGACGAGGCCAAGGCGGCCGGCATGATCGGCCTGAAGGGCCATCGCTCCGTCGGCGGCATCCGCGCCAGCATCTACAACGCCATGCCGCTCGAAGGCGTCGAGAAACTTGTGTCCTTCATGCAGGATTTCAAGAAGAACAACTGACCTGACCGGATGGTGTCGTCATGCTCGACCGCTATTCCGTACTGAACGGCCGCATCGCCCACTCGGACGAAGGCCTGATCCCCGTCGACATCTACGTGATGCCGGACGGGGACGAACGCGCCTACCTGACCGACGAACTGGGGATCGATCCGCACACGCTGGCGTCCTCCACCGACCCGGACGAGACGCCGCGTATCGAGTTCGAAGACGACTACATCGCCATCATCCTCAAGTACCCGAAAAACTATTCGGCGGACGACAACTTCCTCTTCCTCGTGAAATCCATGGGCGTCTTCCTCTTCGCGGACCGCGTCGTGCTGGTCATCGACGAGGAGCTGCCCCAGCTTTTCACGGGGAGGTTCGCCACAAAGGTCTACACGAAGCAGGACGTCCTGCTCCGCATCCTGACCCAGACCATCCGCCACTTCGAGAGCCACCTGCGCGTGATCAACATGTGCAGCAACGACATCGAGACCCATCTGAACGAGTCGTACAACAGCAGCAACCTGCTCGACATGTTCACACTGAAGAAAAGCCTGGTCTACTACGTGAACGCACTCAGCGGCAACCGGCGCGCCTTCGAGCGCATCCAGGTCGGCGCGTCCAAGTTCCAGTTCACGGAGGACAATATCGAGCTGCTCGAAGACCTCCAGATCGAAAACCGTCAGTTCCTCGATCAGGCGCAGGTGTACTCCCAGATTCTCTCCGGACTCGTCGACGCCCGGTCCAGCATCATCAACAACAACCTGAACGTGCTGATGAAGAACATGAACGCCATCGTGATCGCGGTCGCCATCCCGACCTTCTTCACAGGCGTTTTCGGCATGAGCGAGTTCACGGACTTCTTCTGCCGCGGACTCAAGTGGTACGTTTCCTACCCGCTCTTCTTCATCCTGATGACCGGCCTCGCGCTCTTCGTGTTCTGGCTGATCAAGAAATTCGAGAAACACTGAGCTGACTTATGCCTATTTTCGAATACGAATGCAAAAAGTGCGGCCATCAGTTCGAGGCTCTGCTCAAATCCGCCTCCTCCCCCGCTCCCGAATGCCCCGAATGCGGCGCATCGGACGCCAAACGCCTGCTCTCCCGCTTCGCCGCCGCCTCAAAAACGGAGTTCGGCTCCTGCAAAATGTCGAAGGACTGCATGGCGGCCGCGCAGGGCGCCTGCGGTTGCGGCTGCGGCTGCGGACACCACCATCACTGAGACATGGTTAAAGCCGAACTCAAACCGCTTCTCGAACGCCTCGGCATCGCGCCGAGCAAGCGCCTCGGCCAGAATTTCCTCGTGGACGACCAGTTCCGCGCGAAGATCCTGCACGAGGCCGATCCGAGGCCCGGCCAGACTATCCTTGAGATCGGCCCCGGACTCGGAGCCATCACGCGCGGCCTCGTCGCCTCCGGCGCGGACGTGACCGCGATCGAGTTCGACCGCAAGATCGCCGAATACCTCCGCACCGCCGTCGTCCCGCTCGGTCTTCACCTCATCGAAGCCGACGCATGCCGCGTGAAATACGCCGAGCTTTTCCCCGGCGACTTCCGCGTGGTCTCCAACCTGCCCTACAGCGCGGGCACCATCGTCATCGCCAAACTGCTCGACCTCGAAACGCCCCCCGCCGACATGCTCCTCATGCTTCAGAAGGAAGTCGCGGAACGGTTCCTCGCGGGGCCCGGCACGGCCGACTACTCCGCGCTCACGGTGCGCATCTCCGCCGTCTACGAAGGCCGCATCGTCCGCATGGTCCCGCCCGAAGTCTTCTACCCGGAACCCACAGTCGATTCCGCCCTCTTCGCGCTCGTCCGCAAACCTGTCGTGCCGCCGCAGAACATCCGCATCATCCTCTCCCGCCTCGCCCGGACCTCGTTCGCGCACCGGCGCAAGAAGATGTTCAAGCAGGCCGCCGCGGTCTTCGGCGCGGACGTGATCGCCGCCGCCATGGCGGACGCCTCGGTTGACCCGGACATCCGCGCGGAACGCGTCACGGTGGACCAGTTCATCCGCATGGCGGAATTCATTGCCGCACACGCTCAGACTCCGCCGGAAACGGCTCAGGACGACAATACAGACGCGGATGAGGATAACCAACAGTAAATCCGCCTCGATTTCACCTCAATCTTCTTTCTGACTATGAGTAAAGCCGCCGAGTTCAAAACCAACGTCATGCGCATCCTGGAACAGGCGAAAGTCCCGTTCAGACACCACTGCTACGTGGACTCCGGCGCGGTCTCCGGGCTTGAGGTCGCCGCCGCGCTCAATCAGGACCCGTCGCACGTATTCAAAACGCTCGTCACGGTCGAGAAATCCGGCGAACACTTCGTCTTCGTCGTGCCGGTCGATTCCGAGCTCAACCTTAAAAAAGCGGCGAAGGCGGTGAACGGGAAATCCATCGAGATGATCAAATCGAAGGAGCTTTTCCCCCTCACTGGATACATCCACGGCGGATGCTCGCCCATCGGCATGAAAAAGCAGTTCAAAACGGTCATCCACGAATCCGCCGCCAAGCTCGAAGTGATCTTCTTCAGCGCGGGCAAGATCGGATACCAGATCGAGATCGCGCCCGCCGACCTCGCGAAAGTTCTGCGTTTCACCTACGCCGACATCACCGACTGACACATCTTTTTTTCCCTTTTTTTTTCGCGTCCCTTTTCGTGTCTTTCTCTCTGTTTTTTCGTGGCAGTTATTGACAAAAGTCCGTTATTGTCCGCCGTTTTTTCTTCTTTCGGACGATATTTTCCGCCTCAAAAACCGGCTTCCTGGAGATTTTTGTTTATTTTTTGAATTTTTCGGGTTTTCACACTTGATTTTTCATCGCATCCGTGTATCTTTTTAGCGTCCTTTTCCCACCCCCTTCCCCATAGCCCGTTTTATATTTTTCAAGGCCAGAAGAAAACATGAAAAAAGCAGTCAATGCCACCACGTTCGTCGCCCTCGCGCTCGCAGCATCCGTCACGTACAACATCGTCCAGTACCAGCGCGCGAAAGGCATCCGCCCCGAAAGTCAGAATCAGGAAGACAATGCAGCCCAGTCCGTCGCGAACAAAGATGAAGCCACAGTCATATCCGCCGCGACAGCAGTACAGAATTCCGCTTCCGCAACAAAACCCGCGTCCGCAGCACAGCAGAGTTCCTCTATCACGTTCCGGTCCGCACGCTATGACAGGTATGACGACGAGCTCGAGATCTCCTTCTCGACCCCGACCTCACTTCCGTCCAAGCTCGCAAAGGACGCCATTGAGTTCACGCCCGCGGTCCCGAATCTCTCCTTTTACGCGTCCGGTTCCTATATCACGGTCAACGGCGGGTTCAAGCCCGGCGTCACTTATCGCGCCCGCGTGAAAAAAGGTCTCATGGACCGTTCGGGCAAGGCCACGCTCGAAAACGACGCGGTGTTCGACGTCACGATCCCCGAGCTGACGGAAAAGATTTCCTTCCTCACAGACGGCAGTGTGTTCCCCATCACCGAAAAGACGGTCGAATTCCCCTATTCCGCCAGAAACATCCGCAAGCTCGACGTCAAGCTCTACCGCGCATTCGACAACAACCTCAACAATATGTCGAACTATTACTGGGACGACCGGGTCGACACGTCCAACATGCTTCTGGTCGGCGAAAAGACCGTCACGCTCTCCGATCCCCGGAATGAAACAGTCAACCACATGCTCGACATCAACGACATCCTCGTGGTCAACGACTCCAATCCCAATACAACGCGGCTCTTTTCCGCCACGCCCGGGTATTATGTACTTGAGGTCACGTACGACAGGCAGTCCGACTGGGGCGACTACACCTGCCGGGAGACCAAATACCGCAATTTCATGCTTACCGACTTCGCGCTGGTCGCGGCCACGGTTTCCGACCCCGCCGGCGGGATCGTCCTCTACGCCCGCCGCATCTCCGACGGCAAACCCGTCGCCGACGCCGAGATCGAGCTCTCTTCTGATAAGAATCAGCTACTCGCGAAAGGCAAGACGGACGCGTCCGGCAAGGTCGTTTTCCACGTCTCGCAGAGATCCATCGACAGACTGCATGCAGGGGAGAACGACAGCAATTTCCTGAACAGGACGGGTCAGTTCGGCAGCCTCTACTCCGCGACCATCCGCAAAGGAAAGGAATTCGCCTGGTTCCCGCTCGACCTCTACTCCGGCAAGAACGATCAGCTGCCGCGTGCATTCGCGTTTTCGGAACGCGGCATCGTGCGCCCCGGCGAATCTTTCCTCGCCGCGGCGTTCATCCGCGACCGGACGGACGCCGAGCTGGAAATCGGGCATGAAACGCCGGATGCGTCCAGCAAGGAGGGAAAAGACAAATTGGGCTCCACTGTTACACTGGAAAGAGTTCCTGTCACCCTCACTGTCGTCGCTCCGGACGGTAAAGAGTTTTTCTCGAAACAGCTCACGCCCGACAAGAACGGATTTGTCTCGTCCGAGGTCAAGATCCCGGAAAACGCCGCGTCGGGCTACTACACGTTCCGTTTCGGCGTCGCCAAGCGCGCCTGGGGCGAATCGCACATCCAGGTCGGCGCGTACGTGCCGGACCGCATCAGGACGAAGCTCGAACACGCCGTCCTGTCCGCCGGTCCCGCCGCCGTGAAGGAGCCGATTCAGGCGGTCCTCTCCGCGGACTATTATTTCGGCACGCCCGTGCCGTCCGCGTCCGGCAGGATATTCTTCGACTGCACACCGGGCGGGAAACGTCCCGACCACTGGAAGGACTGGACCGTCGGCGATGCCTCGCGCTTTAATTTTGACGAATACGAGACGACCGCGGTGGTCGAAAACGGCAAAACGAACCTCTCCCTGCCCTCGTTCGGCTCACGCGGCGTGTCGTATGATCCCGTGCGCGTCGTGCTTCAGGCGTCCGTGCAGGAACCCGGCGGACGCGCTGTGAGCGGATCCGACAACTTCACGCTGTATCCCTCGGACTGGTTCATCGGGCTGAAACAGAAGGACGGCGCGGGCAACGAATGCCTGCTTGACCTGGCACTGCTCGCGACCGAACAAGGCAAGGCCGCCTCGCTCGATGACGGACGCGATATCCGGTTCACGGTGTACAAACGTGCCTGGGATTACGTGCTGGTGCAGGAAGGCAACGGCTACCGCAGGCGCTGGCAGGAGACCGTTTCCGTGGTGGAAGGCGCTTCGAAGACGTTCACGATCCCGCAGAACGCCGACCTCGCCGCCTACACGTCGCAGGTCTCGTTTGAACTGCCCTCCGGCTGCTACGACATCGTCGCGGAATACGGCGACAATATCCGTACGAAGCTCAACGTGTGGCATTCCGCGGGCGAATCCGGCCGTCGCACCGGCGATCCCTCCGAACTCGTCTTCAAGACCGACGCGAAGACCTACACGCCCGGCCAGACCGCGAAACTCACGTTCACCAGCCCGGTCGACGGCGAAGCGTTCGTGACGACCGGCGCGCTGCGTCTGGATACCGCGGAGGCGGTCAAGGTCAAGGCGGGTGAAAACACCATTGAGGCGAAGATCCCCGCGGATTGCCTGAACGGCCGCTATCATGTCGGCGTGTTCGCGGTCGGCAAACAGAACGGCGAATACATCCGCGCATCCGGCAACGCCAGCCTCGAACTCGACCATTCCGCCGCGCATAAGCTCGACGTCGCGATCACCGTCCCCGGCATTGTCCGTCCCGAGACCGAGACGGATGTGACCGTGAAGCTCGCCAGCCTCGCGGGCAAGCCGCAGGCGGGACAGGTCTGCCTCTTCGCGGTCGACGAGGGCGTGCTCGCGCTCACTGGATTCAAGACGCCCGATATCTACAAGTTCTTCCTCCAGTCAGACAACTCGTTCATTAGCATGAGCGAGACCTACAGCGACCTCTTCCCGAACCTCAGGATCCGCCCGGACGGTACCATCGGCGGCGGCGACGCTCCTGAAGCCGCCAAGTCCGCGCTCGCCGCGTCCCTCCTGAAGATGAAGGACGCCGCGCGCGTCGTCGTGCCAGTCGTGAAGGTCCCGGAATCCGGCTCCGCCACGGTCAAGGTGAAGATCCCGGACCACTCCGGTTCGCTCCGGTTCATGGCGGTCGCGAGCGCAACCGATGCGGTCGGCTCCGGCGACCGTGAAATGATCGTCCGCACGCCGGTCAGCCTCACGGTCTCCGCGCCGCGCGTGCTCGCTCCCGGCGACGAGGCGGTCATCAGCGTCCGCGCGTTCAATCACGACGCGAAGGACGGCGCGGTCAAGTTCACGCTCGACCTGCCCGACACGCTCCAGGTCATGGGCGACCGGCCGCGCATCGACGCGCTGAAGGCGGGCGAAACAAAGGACATCTCGTTCCGCGTGAAAGCGCTCGACAAGACGGGCGAAGGCACGCTCGCCGCCACGCTGTCCGTCGGCGCGGAATCCCGCACGGAAAAGACCTTTATCACGGTCCGCCCCGCGACTCCGCCGCAGACCGTCGCGAAGTTCGCGTCCGTGGCCGCCGGAAAGGATTACACGCTCGATCTTGCCTCGGAATTCGTCTCCGTGGAAAGCGCCGACCTCTCCGTTTCCTCCTCGCCCGCGATCAGCGTGAAGGACGCGCTCGACTGGCTCAACGTCTACCCCTACGGCTGCCTGGAACAGACCGTTTCCGGCGCATTCCCGTTCGTCGCCACGCCGTCGCTCGTGAAATCCGGACTGCTTGACGCCGAGGTCGCGAAGACCATGCAGCCGAAAGTCGCGTCCGCCTACGCCCGCATCCTCGGCATGATGGTCGGCGACGGCGCGTTCGCCATGTGGCCGGACGTCCGCAAGGAATGGCCCGAAGGCACGGTCTACGCCTCGCACTTCGTCTTCGAGGCGAAGACGGCGAAACTGGTCACGGTCGATCCCGTCGTCGAACGCAGCATCACGGCGTATCTGCTCCGCCTCGCGAACAGCGCGGGCAGCTACAAGCCCGAACTCCGCGCCTACGCCGCCTACGTGCTCGCCGCCGCCGGCAACAAGGATTTCGTCGTCCCGGCGCGCAACGTCCTCGCCGGAAGCAAGCCCGGATTCGCGCAGTTCCTGGCCGCGGCCGCCCTGATCCGCGGCGGTTACGCCGGAGAAGGCGCGGAACCGCTCCGCGCGTCGCTCGCCGATCCCAACTGGCTATACAAGACCTCCGACCTCGTCGGCATCACCGACACCTCCGCGCGCGCCGGAATGGTCCTGAATATTCTCATGAAGTGCGACCCGAACGGCAACAAAGACACCGCAGCCGAGCTCGCCGCGTTCCTTGCCGGACGCGTCCGTAAGGACGGCAACTGCTGGGGCACCACGCAGTCCAACGCCTGGGCCGCGATGGGGCTCGCGGCGTTCGCGGAGTATTACCCGCCCGCCGAACTCTCCGGCGCTGTAACCGGAGCCGACAGGACGAAGCATGAGCTTTCCGGCAAATCCCTCGCCGGATTCAAGCTGGCGAACGGCGCGAACACCGTTTCCAACACTGGCAAGTCCGACTTCTTCGTGAAGGCGGTCGTCAGGGGCATCCCGAAGAACGCGAAAGCCGCCCCCGGCCCGATCACGCTCAAACGCGAGTTCTTCGACGAGAAGGGCAACCCGGTCACCTCGCTCAAACACGGCGAGCTGGCGTTCGTCCGCATCACGGCGGATTCCCCCGAAGTGGTCGAGAACATCGTGATCTCCGACATCCTCCCCGCCGGACTCGAGATCGAGGACGAGGCGCTCGCCACGCGCATGAACGCCTCCGGCCGCATCCCGAAAAAGATCCTCATGAACAACCGTCAGGAGTTCAGCCGCACCGAAAAGCGCGACGACCGCTTCCTCGTGTTCGGCACGCTCTACGGTTCCGCGTACGCGATCTACACGGTGCGCGCAGTCACGCCCGGCAAGTTCCTCATCCCGGCGCTCCAGGCCGAGGCGATGTACGATCTGGACATGAACGGCACGTTTGTTCCTGCGGCGGATGAAGACATCTTCGAGGTGAAATGAACCTCGGTTTTCACAAACTGAACAAACGGAAAGCCGTTCGCTTCGCCGCGGCGGCTTTCCTCATTTTCGCGGTCCTCGCCCTCGCGGCATGGATCGCCGCGCCATACTGCGTGGCGGACCCGATGATCACGCTGCGGCGGATCACACCGACACACACCTACCTCGACCGCAACGGCGTTCCAGTGTTCTACGAGACCACGCACGACTACGAATGGCGTTTCCCGGTCGAGCTCAAGGACATCGCTCCGGAGGCCGTTTCGATCATGCTTTCCGCCGAGGACTACGCGTTCTACGAACACGGCGGCGTCGACTATCAGGCGATCCTGCGCGCGCTGTGGCAGGACGTCAAAAACGCGAAGATCATCTCCGGCGCGTCGACCATCACCATGCAGCTGGCCGGATTCGCGCTCGTCGATCATAGGCCGAGCCTCGTCCGCAAGTTCAAACAGGCAGCGATGGCGCGCCGTCTGGAACAGTTCTACACGAAGGACGAAATCCTCGCCGAGTACCTGAACCGCATCCCGTGCGGCGGCAAGGTGTACGGCATCGAGGCGGCGGCAAGGTTTTATTTCGGGCTTCACGCGTCCCAGCTCAACCGCGCCGAGGCCGCGCTCCTCTGCGGCATTCCGCAGATGCCGAACAAATACAAACCGAACGCGCATCCCGAGGCGGCGAAGAAGCGTCAGAAGATCGTGCTGGACCTGCTCGCACACCACGGGCTCATCACCGCGGACGAGGCGCGAACGATCTACGAGTCCGAACCGCTCCGCTACCGCGATTTCACGCAGCCCGCCGATTTCGAGTTCAAAGCCGCTCCGGATGAGACGATCCACGCCGTCCGCCGCGCCCGAGCCGAGAAGGAAAGAACCGGATGGTCGCACACGCAGGGCGAACCGGTCCTCTGCTCCATTGACGCCGATTTTCAGCGGGACGTCCAGGCTATTCTGAAACGCCGCCGCGACACCCTGCCCGGAGTCCATGACGCCGCCGCGGTCGTGCTCGACAATGCATCCGGCGAAGCACTGGTCTTCCTCGGCACGCTGGATTTCAACGAACAGGACGACGGCCAGTACAACGCCGCGAACGCGGTCCGCTCCGCCGGGTCCACGCTCAAGCCGTTTCTTTACGCGGAGGCGATCGAAGGCGGCCTCATCACGGCGGACACGCGCGTCCTCGACGCTCCGTTGCGTTACGGCACCTATGCGCCCGGCAACTTCGACGGTGCTTTCAGAGGAACGGTGAAAGCGTCCTATGCGCTCTCATATTCGCTGAACACTCCGGCGATCCGGCTTGCCGCCACGCTCGGCGAACCCCGCATGATCGAGCTCGCCGACAAACTGCACATTCTCGCCTCGCGCCGTCCGGGAAACGGATTCGGGCTCTCCATGGCGCTCGGCAGCGCCGGACATACGCTCCTCTCCCTCACGAACGCATATCGCACGCTTGCGAACGACGGCATGTTCCGCCCCGTTTATTACCGGCACGATCCCGAACGTCCCCTGCCCCCGGGCGAACGCGTCTTTTCCGCCGGGACCGCGCAGACGGTCATGCGGATGCTGACTTCGCTCCCGCTCACGGGATTCGAGGGAACGGCGGCATGGAAGACCGGCACGAGCAACAATCTGCGCGACGCGTGGTGTTTCGCCTGCACGGAAACGCTCACGGTCGGCGTGTGGTTCGGCAACAAGGACGGAGCCTCGTCGGAATCGCTGGTCGGCGGCACGGCGGCGGCCCCCGCGGCGGGGGAAATTCTTTCGCTCGCGGCCTCGAAATACGATCTCACGCCGTTCAAAAGCGCCTGGCCGAAGGAAGACGCGCTGGAACCTGTCACGGTCTGTGCGAAGACCGGACTTTCCGCCTCGCCGGACTGTGAGAAAACGGAGTCCTCCGTAAAGCCCGCCGGAATCCCGCTTTCCGTCTGCAAATCCTGCGGCGATGCCGCATCCGCCGAAACCGCCTTCCGCATCCTCTCTCCGACGCCGACCGTGTACGTCGCGGAAAAGGACGAGGGCGTCAGGCTGGACCTTGCCACAAACGAGGGCGCATACTGGTTCGTCGACGGTGTTTATCTCGGCGAAAATCCGGCTCCTCGAATCTTCGCTCCGGGTCTGCACCGCGTGGAGGCGGTCCGAGCCTCGGATTCCGCCGCGGACGCCGTGGAATTCACGGTCGTGCGGAAAAAATAGCCTTTTTCGCGTCTTTTTTATTAAAAAGCGAAAAAATCGTTTTGCTTTTTCAGCAAGGCGGGCTATATTGTGAGAAGCTTTTTTATTTTTCAAACCTCAAAATAATGGAAAGTGTACTCACAATCATGTCGGAACAACCGATTGATACCTGCATGGAAAAGATCGTCAGCCTGTGCAAACGGCGCGGCTTCGTATTTCAGAGCTCCGAAATCTACGGCGGCTTCAACGGCTTCTGGGACTACGGCCCCTACGGGATCGCCCTGAAGCGCGCGGTGGAACGCCAGTGGTGGCTCTACATGGTCGAAAAACGCAACAACGTGGTCGGCCTCGACTCCTCCATCATCTGCCATCCGAAAGTCTGGAAAGCCTCCGGCCACGTGGACCGTTTCGGCGACATCATGTGCGACTGCAAGAAGTGCAAGACGCGTTTCCGCGTGGACCAGATGCCCGACCCGACCACCTGCACGAACTGCGGCTCGAAGGACCTTACCCCGCCGCGCGAGTTCAACCTGATGATGAAGACCTACGTCGGCCCCGTGTTCGACGAGGACCACATCGCGTATCTCCGCGCCGAGACCTGCCAGCCGATCTTCCTGGACTTCCACTCCATCCGCATCGCCACGCGCATGCAGCTGCCCTTCGGCATCGCCCAGGTCGGCAAGGCGTTCCGCAACGAGATCACGCCCCGCATGTTCACGTTCCGTTCCCGCGAATTCTCGCAGATGGAAATGGAGTTCTTCTGCGCGGACGAAGGCTCGATGGAATGGTTCGAGTACTGGCGTCAGGAACGCTGGAACTTCTACCTGAACGTGCTGAAGTTCCCGGTCGACAAGCTTCATCTGCATCCGCACGACAAGCTCGCCCACTACGCGAAGGCGGCGGTCGACATCGAATACGAATTCCCCTTCGGCTGGGGCGAACTCGAAGGCATCCACCACCGCGGCACCTGGGACATGTCCCAGCACCAGCAGTTCTCCGAGCAGGACCTCCAGTACCTCGACCAGTCCAACAACACGCGTTATCTGCCGACCGTCGTGGAGACCTCCGTCGGCCTCGACCGCATGGTCCTCGCCGTGCTGTGCAACGCCTACGACGAAGACCGCGCCCCGACCCAGAAGGAAGGCATGGAGGACGACGTCCGCGTGGTGCTCCACTTTCCCGCCACGGTCGCACCGGTCCAGGTCGCGTTCCTCCCGCTCTCCAAGAAGCTTAACCAGAACGCGCAGGACCTCCAGGAGAAATTCCTCGGCCGTTACCGCACCGAGCTGGACGTGACCGGAAACATCGGCAAGCGCTACCGCCGTCAGGACGAGATCGGCACGCCGTATTGCGTCACGTTCGACTTCGATTCGCTCGAAGACAACGCCGTGACCGTGCGCGAACGCGACTCGATGGCGCAGGAACGCATTCCGATCGAAGGTCTGCGCGCCTACCTCGACGAAAAGGTTCTCGGCTGATCTTGAACTGAAACGCCTCGGATAACACAACGGGAGACAACGGGACCATGAAAGGCATGAAACAAATCCTGCTCGCGGGCTTCGCCGCCCTCTGCATGGTCCTGCCCGCGTGCAACCAGTGTTACACGGGGGAATATTTTACCGAAAGAGCCCCGCTTGTCATCTCGCCCGAACCTCTGAACACGGTTTCCTACACCGCCGAATACACGCAGGACGGCGCCCTGCCCTTCATCTGCGAAGTCAAGCTCGGCACGGACGGACGCATCCGCCGCGATTACGTCTGGAAGGACGAAAAAGACGCGGAAAAGAAAGTCTCCGTCGTCATCAACGGCACGGAAGCGATCAAGTCGGAGGCTGGAAAGAGTGCCGCCCTCAATGATTCCGACACCGCGATGGCACGGTTCTATTCCGGGCTCATTCTCGCCCCTGCCCCGCTCATCTCTTGCGTGTGGAAGCAAGGGAACGTTTGGGACCTGGTTCCCGCAGACGTCCCCGGCGTGGCAAGATTTTACGTATGTGTCGACACGGACAGCCGTCATTGGACCGATCTCGTTGTGAGGATGGGAAATATTGAAGATACTTCCGACGACGTCTCTTCCGTCTTCTCCGAGTACAAAACGGAATCCGGCGTGACCTACCCGTCCCGCATCGTCAGCACCACGAAAGAAGGCGCGCCCGTCACCTGCGTCATCCGCGACGTCAAGATCAACCCCGAACTCCCGGACGAGCTTTTCCGGCTCTCCGAACCAAACGGATAATCAACGCTTTTCAGCTTTAACAACAGGATATTCTTATGAAACTTCAGACCATCCTCCTCCTGACCGGATTAGCAGCCGGTCTCATGACAGTCTCCTGCCAGTCGTCGACCCAGGCTGAAGCCGAAGCATTCTTCGGCCCGCCGCCGAAAGGCAAAGCCGCCGCCGAAGCCGAAGACAACGCGGCCAACGCCGACTTCTACACCCAGGTCAACAGGCACATCGACCGCAGGCTGAACGAGTTCAACGAGAAAGAAGAGGCCAAGCTCCCGCTTTTCGAATCGAAGGACGCCCGCGACGAATTCCTGTCCCTCTCCTTCATCCGGTCCGCGGACCAGATCAGTTCGCTCTCCATGGATTTCGAGGGTCCGCAGAAAAGCAAGCTGAACGTCTTCTTCGACCGCGAATCCCGTACGATCACCCGCACGCTCGATGACAAGACCGAGGAATACACGTTCGAACCCTTCTCGAACGGCGTTCCGCCCGCCATCCCGTACGACATCCGTATCCTGTACGCGTTCGCGGCCGACTTCAGCCGCATCGCGGAAACGATCACGGTCCGCAGCTTCGAGAAGCTGGAAAAGGGTGAAAACCCCGCGGTCGCCAAGCAGGAAAATGAGGCGAACATCGATGAAAAGGGCAGAAAGAAAGACAAGAACTTCGTCGAGCTTAAGCCGAAAGTCACGTACGAGCCGCTCGAATACCGCATCGACAACCGCTGGTGCAAATGCTACGACGTGAAGCTGAAAAAGAGCTGCGCCCCCGCGACCGACCTCGCGCTCTACGTCAGCAACGAGGAAAAGACGCTCGCCCGCGTCGACATCATCCTCGATGACGATTCCAAGACCTCCTACATCCTCGACTGGCGCGAAGAGGACGGCATCGTGCTTCCGCGCGTGGTCCAGCGCCTCGGCGAAGAATCCAACGACGTCTACTTCCGCGAGGACGCCAAGGTCATCCTGAAGAGAGACCTCCTCATGGCGCAAGCGGAAGCCGCCGCTCAAGCGGCTCAAGAAGAAGCGCAAGCAGCCGCCGAGGCTTCCGCCGGGGGTTCGGAAGAAGCCTCCGAGGAGGAAATGGTCGAATTCGACGCTTCCGGCAATACCGCGGAAGAAGCAACTGAAGAGGAAGACGGCTTCGAGGAAGAATAACCTCCGCATCCTGCATCCATTCAGGAACTCCTGTCCGGACGACACGGCATCCGGCTCCGCGCCGGACGCAGGAAAACCGGGCAGGATTTTTTATGCCGTTCGGCGTTTTTCCCCTGATTTCCGGTTGATTTTTCCGCGGATGGATGTATCTTATCTTGTTTGACAAAACAACTTTATATTCAATACTCACGAACCGAAAGGAATGTAACGTGAAACTTATTGTCGACGCGAGCAACCTCCAGGGGCGGATCAGCCGCCATGTCTACGGCCAGTTCTCCGAGCACCTCGGACACTGCATCTACGACGGCCTGTTCGTCGGGGAAAAGTCCAAAATCCCGAACATCGACGGCATGCGCAAGGACGTGATCGATGTCCTCCGCCGGATCCGGATCCCGAACCTCCGCTGGCCCGGCGGCTGCTTCGCCGACTGCTACCACTGGCGCGACGGCGTCGGACCGCGCTCGAAGCGCCCGTACATCGTGAACGACACATGGGGCGGCGTCGCGGAAGACAACTCCTTCGGCACCCACGAATTCCTCCGTTTCTGCGAGCTGATCGGCGCGGAACCGTACATCAACGGCAACGTCAGCAGCGGCACCGTGCAGGAGATGTCCCAGTGGATCGAGTACCTGAACGCCAAGGTGCAGGGGCCGATGACCGAACTCCGCAAGAAGAACGGCCGCAAGGAACCGTGGGGCGTCAAATTCTGGGGCTTCGGCAACGAACCCTGGGGCGACGGCCACATGCGTCCCGAATACTACGCCGACCAGTTCCGCCGTTACACCACCTACGCCCGCGACTACGGCGACACCAAGCTCGTCCGCATCGCGGCGGGCGCCAACGGCGGCGACCTGAACTGGACCGAGGTCCTGATGCAGAGCGCCGGGCAGTGGCTCGACGCCGTCACGCTGCATTACTACACCGTGCCCGGCGTGTGGGAACACAAAGGATCCGCCACAAAGTTTGACGTGCCGGAATACTACACCACGCTCGAAAAAGCCGGCAACATCGAAAACATCATCAAAGCGCAGTCCGTCATCATGGACAAGTACGATCCGGAAGGCCGCGTCGGCCTCTTCGTCGACGAATGGGGCACCTGGTTCGACGTCGAGGAAGGCACCAATCCCGGATTCCTCCATCAGCAGAACACCATGCGCGACGCCATGGTCGCCGCGATCTCCCTGAACATCTTCCACCGCAACAACCGCCGCGTCCGCATGGCGAACATCGCCCAGCTCGTGAACGTGCTCCAGGCGATGATCCTGACCGAAGGCGAGAAGATGCTCGTCACCCCGACCTGTCACGTCTTCGACCTCTACAAGGTCCACCAGGACGCCGACCGCGTCGAGACTTTCGCGCAGTCCGCCCCGATCGACGGCTGCAAGCTCCCGGCGATCACCCACACCGCGTCCGTCAAGGACGGCGTCCTCCACGTCAGCGCCGCCAACATCCACGCGGACAAGGCGCTCCCGGTCGAACTGGACGTCTGGGGCTTCGATGCCGCGTCCGTCTCCGGCGAGATCCTCGGCGACGGCGACATTCACGCGCTCAACACCTTCAAGAAGCCGAACGCGGTCAAGATCCGCAAGCTCGACCTCATCGAGAAAAACGGCAAAATCCTCTTCGAGCTCCCGCCCTGCTCCGTCGCGACCATCACGCTCAAACCCGTCGCGAAGAAGGCTTCCGCGAAGAAAGCTGCTAAGAAGGCTTCCAAGTAATCAAAACCCACAACACGCGAACCCCGGCACAAGCTATGAAAGAAAATATTCTCTTCTATCTGAAACGCTTTGGAATACTCGGGAGGCATCATGTCTCCCGAGGCCGGAGGTTCGCGTTGATACTCGCCCTCGTTGCCGCCTCCTGCGCACATTTTACGGCGTGTTCCCCTGTCGACGAAGCAGGTACCATTCCGCGTTCCCATGTGCGCGCCCCGCGCGCGGCGCATCATCTTACCGTTAATCATGCCATGCTCTTCGAAGTCGGGGAAAATCCCCTGGAAAAGAAAACGGTCAATATCCCGGCGGGTGAATACGTTTTCGAGGGTGAGGACGACGTTTTCCTTTATTTCCGTTCGCCGGAAGAGATGGAATACCGCGTCTACCACAAGGAAGGCTACGCGGAAGGCGCGTTTCAGATGGGCGGACTGGCGCTTGCCCGGAAAGATCAATGGGATAAGGTCGAATACCCTGTCTGTACCTACATCGACGGGGAAGAGCAGCATCAGAAACGACTCACGTGTCCGCTGGAAATATCGTTCCTCCTGAACAAACGCGGCACGGACTGGGACAGCGATTTCGACAAGGACAATCTTCCATGAAACCCGTCCGCAAACAGATCGCCCAGCTCATGACGGCGTTGAACCGCATCAACTGCTGTTATGCTGTATGCGCACAGTCTGCTGCTCTCAAGGAGAACGAGCTGATGATCCTCTACGCTCTCGCGGACGGCGTGCCGTATTCCCAGAAGCAGATCTGCGACGAATGGGGCATCCCCCGCACCACGATGAACACGATCATCAAGGACTGGCAGAAGAAAGGGCTCGTCTCCCTGAGTCCAATCCTCGGCAAACGGCGCGAAATGAACATCCTCCTGACCGATGCCGGACAAAAGCTCGCCGACAGCGTCCTGAACAAGGTGTTCAAGATGGAGAATGCCGCCATGCAGGAAACGGTCGAAGAATTCTCGCCGGAGTTCATCCGAGCATTACGCAGCTATGAGGCCAAGCTCCGCGCCCATTGCCAGCGGCTTTTCGGCATCGCGCCGACCGGGCCCTTCTCGCCCAAAGAATAATCGACTTCTTTCCTTTTTTTCTCTGCTTTTCCACGGAACCCTGACCGGGTTCCTTTTTTTCGGGCAAAAGCGTCTTATTTCTGCCCAAAACTGTTTTTTACCGAAAAAAACCAGTTTTTCACGAGAGTTGCACAATAATCCGAATTCGTATTTCGTTAATAATACGAAACAGAATTATTAAACACTCTTCCAACCCCGCAAAACTGGAGCCGTCACCATGAAATCGATTCTCATAGCCATCAATGTCATGCTCGCCATCCTCGCGGCGGGCGAAGTCATCAAGTGTCTCTCTATGAAAGAAGATGTCTTGACCGCACGCGAATCCACTACAGTAAAAAAGGGAAAGGAAACGTCCAAGCCTCTTGCTACCGCTTCCGTGAAGCACTCTCCTCTTTCTGCCACCGCAATACAACGTTCTCCTGCACAGACGGAAGAACAGGTCAATGTAATCACGGCGCTGAACATCTTTTCGTCCGACCGTACGCCGAACATTCCGACGGCGGCCAAGCGCATGACAGCCAGCAATGGCAGAGCGGAGATGAAGCTCGTCGGCACGTTTGAGATCGACGGGGCCAAAGGTGCGATCATCCTCCAGCGCACCAATCAGAGAAACGGAAATCGGAACAACTTCGGTTTCGACGGAGGTTTCGGCTTTGGAGGTTTCGGCTTCAGAGGTATGGGGTTCGGTATGGATCAGAACATGGCGAATCAGAACAATAATACCGCGCAGGCATCGGCGGAAGAGGTGTCGCAGGCGCAGATCGAAGATGCCCGGCAGCGCCTCACACAGCTGCAAAGCGTGATGCAGACGCTTCAACGCAACAACGCTTCGGCGGAACAGCTCGCATCCATCCGCCGTCAAATCGAAGCGCAAAACACCCTGCTTCAGCAACTGCTGCGATCGCGACGCCTCAGGACGCCTCGGAAGATGGAATCGCCTCAATTACCGCCACAAACTCCAATAATGTACGCCAGTACCTGAAAATCGGGGATTCGACCGCCGACGGGTATATGCTCGTTGACGTTACGCGGACGACAGCCACGCTCAGACGCAACAACGATGTCATCGAACTCACCCTCCAGAAAGCTTCGGACAACCAGGAAGCGATGGCGCTTGCCGCATCCAGGGCAAGCGCAGCTCAAGTGGTCGTGTCTGACACCGTGGCGAACACTTCATCCAGTCCGGCTCCGTCCAACAACAACCGCGGCAGACGTAATAACGGCGGATTCGGTGGAGATTTCGGCGGATTTGGCGGCGGAGATTTCGGCGGCGGAGATTTCGGCGGATTCGGTGGCGGCGACTTCGGAGGGTTCGGAGGGGGCGATGGTGGATTTGGCGGTTTCGGAGGCGGAAATGGCGGCTTCGGTGGAGGAAACAATGGTTTCGGTGGGGGGAATGGTGGCTTCGGCGGTAGAAACAACAATTCCGGAACGCGTTCTATGACCGAGGGTAATCGTGCCGGAATGAATTCCAACAGCCAGACCACCATGAACTCCGCCTCTTCCCGCAATATTGGCAACAGAACCGGAATGAACAATAATACGGCAGGCCGCACAAACAACGCGACACGCACCAATACGGGCTCACGTACCAATTCCAATACAACGCGGAACAATATGAATACCGGGCGTACTAATTCCAATACATCGCGGAACAATGCCACCGGGCGTACGGGGGTGAATACCGGGAACCGCACCGGCGGCGCGGGCATGGGAAGGAGATAATTTTATGGGGGAGTATTGATCGGAAACCGGGTGTTTGCGACACAAATCCGGTTTCCGCCCCTGTCTTCATTGGTGGTTCTTGTTCTTTCCTGAGAGAATCAAAAGGAAAGAAAGCCTGAAAAAAAGGCAAAAAAAATGGAGCGGGCGACCGGAATCGAACCGGCGTAGCCAGCTTGGGAAGCTGGAGCATAACCATTTTGCTACGCCCGCAAAAAAATGTATGTAATAACATACCTCCGAAAGCCGAAATTTCAAGCGCCGAACGGCTCATTTTCTCAAAAAAGTTGAACGAATCGACCTCGTTGCAATTCACCTCTTTTTGCAAATTTCTCATTTCTAAACATGGCGTCAAATCGCCTGCAAAGGCCGTTTCCGGCGATTTTAACCTTTTTTCTTAAAATTCCTCGCACACGCGCACACGCGCGCTTGAAAACAGCGCCTTGCCGTGATATATTATAGTATTAAAAAGCAACAACAAAACCCCACCTTCTTCTGAAAGGCAAAAAGCATGTCCGACACTCCTCACAATGTGTTCCCGATCAACATCGAAGACATCATGCACACCGCGTACCTGCAGTACTCGCTGAGCGTGAACGTCGGCCGAGCCATCCCGGACGTCCGCGACGGCATGAAACCCTGCAACCGACGCATCCTCTACGCCATGGGCCAGCGCGGACTCACCAAGTCCCACAAGACCGTCAAATGCGCCAAGGTCGTCGGCGATGTGCTCGGCAGCTACCATCCGCACGGCGACGCGTCCGTCTACGACACGCTCGTCCGCATGGCGCAGGATTTCTCCATGCGTACGCCGCTCATCGAAGGCCAGGGCAACTTTGGCAGCATTGACGGCGACCCGCCGGCCGCCTACCGTTACACCGAGTGCCGCATGGAACGCATCGCGGAGGAACTGCTCGCCGACATCGAAAAGGAAACGGTCAACATGGTCCCGACCTTCGACGAGGAGACGAAGGAACCCGAAGTGCTCCCGGCGAAGTTCCCGAACGTGCTGGTGAACGGCAGCGTGGGCATCGGCGTCGGCATGGCGACCAGCATCCCGACGCACAATCTCGGCGAAGTCGTGAACGCCACCATCCATCTGCTCGAGAACCCGACCGCCACGGTCCGCGACCTCATGCAGTACCTCCCCGGCCCCGACTTCCCCACAGGCGGCATCATCTGCGGCATCAACCCCGTCCGCGCTCTCTACGAGACCGGACACGCCGTGCTGAAGATCCGCGCGAAGACGAAGATCGTGGAGAAGAACGACCGCGAACAGATCATCGTGACCGAGATCCCGTACGCGTTGAACAAGGAACTCCTCGTCAAGAAGATCGCCGACGTCGTGAAGGAAAAACGCATCACCGGCATCTCCGGCCTCCGCGACGAGTCCAACAAGAAGATCGGCATCCGCATCGTCATCGACATCAAGCGCGGCGCCATGGCGAGCGTGGTCCTGAACCAGCTCTTCGCCACTACCCAGCTCGAATCCGCGTTCGGCTGCAACATGCTCGTGGTCGACCATAACCGTCCGCGCGTGATGAACCTCGTCCAGATTCTTCAGGCGTTCATCGACCACCGGTTCGAGGTCGTGACCCGCCGTGCCGAATACGAACTCCGCAAGGCGCGCGAACGCGCCCACATCCTCGCCGGACTGCTCATCGCCGTCCGCAACATCGACGAAGTCGTGAAAATCATCCGCGAGTCCCGCGACCGCGAGACCGCCGGAAAGGCCCTCATGGCGCGCTTCGACCTCGACGCGATCCAGGCGGCGGCCATCCTCAATATGCGCCTCCACCAGCTCACCAACCTCGCGGTCGACGACCTCGAGAACCAGTACAACGAACTGATGGCGCGCATCGCCGAACTCGAAGAGCTCCTCGCAAGCCGCGAGAAACGCCTCGAGCTCATCAAGAACGAACTCGCCGCCATCCGCGACAAGTACGCCGACCCCAGACGCACCGAGATCACCTACGACGACGGCGACATCGACATCGCCGACCTTATCCCGCGTCACTCCTGCATCATCACCGTCTCCGACACCGGCTACATCAAGCGCGTCCCCGCCGACACCTACCGCACGCAGCATCGCGGCGGATCCGGCGTCATCGGCATGAGCACAAAGGAGGAAGACCATGTGGCGCGCCTCTTCAGCGCCGACAGCCACGACATTATCTTCTTCATCACCAACCGCGGATTCATGTACTGGCTGAACGTCTACGACATCCCGGAAGGCGCGCGCACCGGCAACGGCAAGGCGATCGTGAACCTCATCAAGTTCGAGAAGGACGAGCAGATCAGCGCCATGGTCACGATCAACCGCGCGATGTTCGACCAGCCCGGCATGTCCCTCGTGATGTGCACGCGCAACGGCATCATCAAGAAGACCCCGCTCTCCGCGTTCCGGAACCTCCGCAAGGTCGCGCTCCGCGCCCTCGTGATCGAGGAGAACGACAATCTGATCGCCGCCGACCTCGCCGACGGTTCCAGCGAGATCATCCTCTCCACGGCGAAGGGCATGGCGTGCCGCTTCAGCGAATCCAGGGTCCGCCCCATGGGCCGCGCCGCACGCGGCGTCCACGGCCTCAAGTTCAAGATCGAAGGCGACTATGTGGTCAGCATGGAAGTCGTCGCGACCGGCCTGCCGCCCGTCCTCGAAGCGCCCGCGTCCGATCTGGACGTCGATGCGGACAACGAAGAGAATGTCGCCCCAATCAGCGACGCCGACGTCGATGCCGACGCCGCGGAGGAAGCTGCCGCGATCGACGGCGCCGAAGCAGCTGCGGAAGAATCCGCCGGGGAACCTGCGGAAGGCGCCGACGAGACGATCCCCGAAGACGCCTCCAAGCCGCAGCTCCTCGTCGTCACCAGCCGTGGCATGGGCAAGCGCAGCTACGTCGACTCCTACCGTCTCACCGGACGCGGCGCGATGGGCGTCCGCAACATCAAGCTCGGCGAAGGCGAAACCGTCGTGGCGGCCATCAAGGTCCACCCCGGCGAAGACATCATCCTCACGACCCAGCGCGGCCAGGTGGTCCGCACACGCGTCGACGAGATCCGTCTCGTCGGCCGCAACTCCATGGGCGTCCGCATCATAGCTCTCCGCAAGAACGACAGCATCATCGGCGTTTCCACCGTGATGCAGGTCGAAGAGGAAGAGCCGAAGGAAGAGGCCGAAAACACCGGCGTCTTCGCTGCCGCCGGCGAACCGCTCCCCGTCCGCGAGGATGCGGAAGCCGAGGCGGAAGAAGTCGCGGAAGAGACCGGAAGCGACGACGATTTCGACGACGACGCACCGAAGAAACAGGCCGAAGAGGAAGACGATTACGTCGATCCCTCCGACTTCGGCGGAGGCGACGATGGCGGCGTCCCGTTCTGACCGTTTCTTCGAAAGATTGAACCAACCGATGCGGCCGGGCGAAAAATCCCGGCCGCGTCTTTTCGGCATCCTGAACCTCACGCCGGATTCCTTCAGCGACGGCGGCGTGCATACGGCCTCGCCGGAAGCCTCTTTGGAATTTGCCGCACAGATGGTCGCCGACGGTGCGGACGCGCTTGATCTGGGGGCGGAGTCGACGCGGCCCGGTTCGGGCGCGGTCCCGGCAGACGAGGAGATCCGCCGTCTGCTCCCTGCCCTGAAGCTCATCCGCGCGCGTTTTCCAGACCTTTTCCTCAGCGTCGACACGCGCAAGGCGGACGTCGCCGACGCCGCGCTTGCCGCCGGAGCAGACTGCGTCAACGACGTGAGCGGGCTTCAGTTCGACCCGCGCATGCCGGACGTCGTCGCGGCGCATCATGCCGCGCTCATCATCATGCACATGCGCGGCACGCCGGAGACCATGCAGGCCCCGGAAAACCTCGTTTACGACGACCTGATCGCCGACGTCGCGGCGTTCCTGCTGGATGCCGTGGAAAAGGCCGTCCGCGCGGGCGTCGATCCCGCCCGCATCATGCTCGATCCTGGCGTCGGATTCTCCAAGAACGACGAACAGAACATGTTGCTCATCCGCCGCGCCGCCGAGTTCAAACGGCTCGGCTTCCCCCTCTTCTACGGCATCTCGCGCAAAGGCTTCATCGGGCGCATGTACGGCATCCCCTGCCCCGCCGACCGCGACGAGGCCACGGCACAGCTCCAGCTCGGCCTCTGCCGCGCCGGAGTCGAAGCGCTCCGCGTCCACAACGTAAAAGTCAGCCTTCAGAAAATACTTGATACCGGAGCTTGAACCGTGCCCGAGCGCAGCCGGGCACTACCGCAGTGGAGGCTTTGCCTCCCGTCGCCGTCACCCTCCGCGCGATCACGGTCGCCGGACTCTGAGCACTAAAAACCGGGGCGAAACAGGTTCGTTCCGCCCCGGAGCAATGAATCCTTTGCTTCTTTCCTATTCCTCTTCTTCGGATTCGATCTTTTCTTCGTTCTTCTTTCTGTTGTCTACCACATCTTCAGAAAGCTTCGAGCCTTCCACGGGATAATAGTCGAACCAGTCGAAATCGGCGCGGCCGCCCGGCTGCCCGGCGGTCTGCGCGTAGAGCGCCAGATAGACGCCGGTAAAACCGCCCGCCGTCTCGCTGCTGAGGAACGTGGTGTCGATGGTCCCGAGCGGGATATAGATGTAATCATTGGTGCAATAGTAGAACTCGTAGGCGTCTTTCGAACCGCTGACAAGCAGATACACGACGGATGAATCGAGCGGGATCACCTTTTCCGTGTGTTCCAGTCGGCTCAGTTTGTACTTCAGGACGAGGGAAAGCTTTCCGTCGCGTTTCCGCACCGCCAGGTCGTAATGGGAATCCTTGGACATGAAGACGGTCAAACCCGCCTCGTCGCCATCCTTCAGCCCGGAGGCGTCCAGCTTCGTCTTTGCCGAAAAATCGATGTGCTGCTGACGGCGCCCCAGCCATGTGGGGGAGTCGGATTCGCTGATCGTGACCTTGCACGGACGCAGACGCAGCCAGCCTTCGCGTTCGGGGAGCAGATAGCCCGCGGCGGAAACGGAATAATTCTCGTAGCGCGGAGCGCAGTTGTAATTCCATTCCAGCCCGAGTTTCGACGTATCGAAGTCGGTACGGACGAGTTTCTTCGCCACGGGGACCTGCGGCAGCGTCGGCACATTCATTTCGAGCGAGATCGCGCCATTGCCGTTCACGACCGGCCAGCCGTTTTCATCCCATTTGACGGGCGCAAGCATCGTTTCGCGTCCGGTGATATGATGGAATCCGCCGAGCACGCGGAACCCGAGGCAGACCATCCACCACGAGCCGTCGTGCGCCTGGATGAGGTCGGCGTGCCCGGTGCCCTGAATGGGGTTCTGATAGCCCCGCGCCGGGGCGTGCGAGAGGATCGGATTCGAGGGACATGCCTCGAACGGTCCGCGGAGATTGCGGCTGCGTGCGATCGTCTCGCTGTGGCCGTATTCCGTGCCGCCCTCGGCGATCATCAGGTAGTACCAGCCGTCCTTTTTGTACATGTGCGGTCCCTCGGCGCAGCGTCCGCCCGTGCCGCGCCAGATGATCTCGCTCCGGCTGAGCAGACGCCCCGTCTTCAGGTCGATCTCCGCCAGATGGATCTCGCCCGCGCCCTGCGCCGACAGGAGATAGGTCTTTCCGTCGTCGTCGAAGAAGAGGTCGGGGTCGATGCCGCCCTCGCGCACATAAATCGGGTCGGACCATTCGCCCGCCGGGTCCTTCGTCGTGACGTAGAAATTCCCCCCGCCGGACACGTTGGTCGTGACCATGTAGAACGTCCCCTCGTGGTAACGGATCGTCGGCGCGTAAATACCGTTCCACACGCCGATGTTCTGCAGCCGGGTCTGCGTCGGACGCGTGATGCAGTGTCCGATCTGCTCCCAGTGGATCAGGTCCCGGCTGTGATGGACCGGCACGGCGGGAAAATAGTTGAACGTGCTGTTCACCATGTAGTAATCGTCGCCCACGCGGCACACGCTCGGATCGGGATAGAATCCCGGCAGGACGGGATTGCGGTAGCCGAACGTTTTCGGTTCCGCCGTCGCGTCGGATTTCGCGTCAGGTTTCGCGTCAGGTTTCGCGGCCTGGGATTCCTGCGCGATCGAGGTCAGCCCGGCGCACAGGCCGAGCGCTGCCAGAGCGAGAATGGAATACTGTTTCATGGATTTCAGCGGGAAGAACCGGTTCATGGAGTACATCCTTATCGATACGAGGTTGTTGTTCAGACGGTTTCGCTTGCTTGAAGAAACAATAGCATAGATTCTGCTGTTTTCAACTTTACGAAAGAAGTTTTTCGCGTTAAAAATGCGTTAAAGCGGTTCTAATACACAATCGTTAACGTTATACACCGTTTCAGCGTTCTTCGAGATGCAAATCACACCTCTTTCCCTCTGTCCGCCGTTCAAAGTTTGACAAAGGTTCGTTTTCATGCTATTTTATAATTTACTTTTTTGCATTCATTTTTAAGAAGGTTTTTCTATTATGGAACAAATCGCCGAATGGATCAGCCAGCTTGATTCCTTTCTCTGGGGGCCGCCCCTGCTGATTCTGCTGGTCGGATGCCACATTTTTCTGACGTTTTACCTGAGATTCATCCAGCGATACGTCTTTCTCGGGATTAAGCTGAGCATACGGAACGATTCCGCCGCGGACGGCGACATCTCGCAGTTCGGCGCGCTCTCGATCGCGCTCGCCGCGACCATCGGCACGGGCAACATCATCGGTGTCGGGACGGCGATCGTGTGCGGCGGTCCGGGCGCGGTCTTCTGGTGCTGGCTCTGCGGCGTCTTCGGCATCGCCACCAAGTACGCGGAGGCCCTGCTCTCGATCAAATATCGCATCGTCGACACGGACGGCACGATCCGCGGCGGCCCGATGTACGCGATCGAACGCGGCATGAAGTGCAAATGGCTGGCGGTCGTCTTTTCCGTTTTCACGCTGCTGGCATGTTCCGGGATCGGGAGCATGACGCAGAGCAACGCCGTGGCGGAGACCCTTCAGAAGACGTTCTCCGCGCCGATGTGGGCGACCGGCGCGGCCGAGGCGCTGCTGTTCCTGCTCGTCGTGGTCGGCGGCCTCAAATTCATCTCGCGTGTCTGCGGCGCGCTGGTCCCCGCCATGGCGGCCCTGTACGTGCTCGGATGCATCGTCATCCTCGGCTGCAACGCCTCCACGGTCCTGCCCGCGCTCCGTCTGATCGTGACCGAGGCGTTCAGCATGAAGTCCGTCGGGGGCGGAGTCCTCGGCGTCGCGATGATGACCGCGATCCGCTACGGCGTGGCGCGCGGACTCTTCTCCAACGAATCCGGCCTGGGCTCCGCGCCGCTCGTCGCCGCCAGCGCGAAGACCGCGAATCCCGTCCGGCAGGCGCTGATCTCGTCCACCGGGACGTTCTGGGACACGGTCTGCATCTGCGCGCTGACGGGCGTCTGCCTGGTCTCCTCTGCGCTGAAACTGAACCCGAATCCCGACTTCTCGCAGCTCACGGCATCGGAGCTCGCCTTCATCGCCTTCGACCGGATCCCGTACGCGGGCAAATACATCCTCGCCGTCTGCCTCTCCATTTTCGCCTACACCACGATCCTCGGCTGGTTCTGCTACGGACGCCAGGCGATCCATTACCTCGGCGGCAAGCTCATGTTTCGGGTCTTCCGCGCGGCGTATGTCCCGCTGGTCTTCCTCGGCGCGGTCCTTACGCTCAAGACCGTCTGGAACATCTCGGACATCGCGAACGGCCTCATGGTGATCCCGAACGTGATCTGCCTGCTGTGGCTCTGCCGCATCGTAAAATCCGAGACGGCGAAGTATCTCTGGACGGGCAGGATCGACGATCCCGATCCCGAGTGCGTCCGGGTCAATCAGGAGGGCAAAGCCATTGACCCCGACCGGATGGACGCCTGAAGGGGAAAACGGTTCGGGAAACGGCGGAAAACAGCATGAAACAGCTTGTCGTTTATGTTCACGGCAGGGGCGGCAGCGCCGATGAGGCGGAACACTATGCGCCGATTTTCCCCGGATGCGAGGTCATCGGGTTCGATTATCGTGCGCAGACGCCGTGGGAGGCGCGCGACGAATTCCCGCGTTTCTTCGAGCCGCTGCGTTCAAGCTGCGATTCCCTGACCTTGATCGCGAACAGCATTGGCGCGTTCTTTTCCATGTCCGCGCTGAACGCAAAACACGTCGACCGCGCGCTGTTTATTTCGCCGGTCGTGGATATGGAGAACCTGATCCGGAACATGATGTCGCGGGCGAACGTCACAGAAGACGACCTCCACGCCCGAAAAGAGATCAAGACGGACTTCGGCGAAACACTCTCCTGGGACTGGCTTTGCGACGTGCGGAATCATCCGCTTCAATGGACCGTCCCCACCCGCATCCTGTACGGCGACCGCGACAACCTGATCTCACCGGAAACGATGGCCACTTTTGCAGCGAAAATCAACGCTCCGCTCACGGTCATGCCCGGCGGCGAACACTGGTTCCACACCCCGGAACAAATGTCCTTCCTCAACAAGTGGATCAGGGATTCGATCTAAAGGGCACTGCTCACCCAAGCGCCACGTCGAGCGCCATCATCAGGGCGAATCCGGCTGCGAACGAGACGACGCCCCAGTCGGAATGCCTGCCCGCAGACATTTCTGGGATCAGCTCCTCCACGACCACATAAAGCATCGCGCCCGCGGCGAAACTCAGCAGATACGGCATGGCAGGAACAATGAGTGCAGCGGCGGCTACGGTCAGCGCACCGAAGACCGGTTCCACGATGCCCGACAGCCCGCCGTACAAAAACGATCTTGTCCGGCTTTTTCCCTCGAAATGGAGCGGCATGGAGATGATCGCGCCCTCGGGGAAATTCTGGATGGCGATGCCGATCGACAGCGCGAGCGCGCCGCCCGCCGTGATGTCGTCCGATCCGGCGAGAAGTCCCGCGTACACCACGCCCACCGCCATGCCCTCCGGGATGTTGTGCAGCGTCACGGCAAGCACCATTTTCGCCGTACGCGAAAGACGGCTCGCCGGTCCCTCGGCGCTTGTGGTGTTCCGGTGCAGGTGCGGCGTCAGGTGGTCCAGAAGCAGCAGGAACATGATCCCGAGCAGAAATCCGGTCACAGCCGGGAGAAACGAGAGCCGTCCAAGTTTGCCCGATTGCTCCATGGCGGGAATCAGCAGGCTCCACACGGACGCCGCCACCATCACGCCCGATGCGAATCCGGTCATCACACGCTGCAACGTGTCGTTCAATGCCCGCCGCATGAAGAAAACACAGCCCGCGCCGCCGACCGTCCCGGCCAGCGGGATCAGCAATCCCAATACAACGTCTCGCATGTTCCGTTCTCCTTCGTGACTCCACTATTGATTTTAATATAGCACGCCCTCCCCCGGAAAACAACCCGAAGGAACGAAATCGCCCTGTTTCTGTTCAGCACTGCAGGAAGTCCAGCACGGCCCGGTTGAATTCCAGCGGATTCCGGTTCGCGATGAAATGATTTCCCTTCACGAAAACGAGCCTGGCGTCCGGGATGGAGTCCGCAATCAGGCGCGTATGCGCCTCCTTGATCATATCGCGCGTTCCGGCGATAACCAGTGTTTTCGCCCGGATTCCGGCAAGCTCCGCCGGAGACACATTCGGCTCATTCACCATCAGTCCGAGCATTTCCGCATTCCGTTTTGCGGATTCGCTTTTGCCGGAGAAACACCTCGCGATCCTGTAGCCGATCTCAATCGGGATCTGGATGCTTCGTTTTATGCCGGCCGCGCTCAGGTTCGCGCCGTTCAGGATCAGCCGGTCGACACGCTCGGGATGCCGAATGGCGAAAACCATCGCGATATTCGCGCCGTCGGAAAAACCGAGCAGATGAGCCTTTTCGATTTGATGTTCGTCCATGAACCCCAGCAGATCGTCCGCGAACTGGCGAATCGTGAACGGCATCCCGCCCCGCGGCGTCCGGCCGTGTCCTCTGGTGTCGATCGCATATACATGGTACTGCCCGGCGAACGCGTCGATCTGCCCACTGAAATAATCGGAACTCGCCCCGTTTCCATGAAGCAGGACCAGAGGCTCTCCCGCCCCTTTTTCGAGGTAAAAATGTCTGATATCCATCAAAAGCTCCGTATGCTCAGAGGAATCCGCCTGTGCGGCTTTCCTTACACCTTCGGATCTCGTCCGGCGTGCCGCACGCGACGATCCGTCCGCCCGCCTTGCCGCCGCCCGGCCCCATGTCGATCACATAATCCGCATTGCGGATCACATCGAGGTCGTGCTCGATCACGACGACCGTCGCGCCGTGGTCGATGAGCTTCTGGAAGACGTCGAGCAGCGTCTGCACGTCCAGCGGATGCAGCCCGATCGTCGGCTCATCGAAGACGAACATGGCGTCCGCCTGACCGCGTCCGATCTCGCCGGAGAGTTTCAGTCGCTGCGCCTCGCCGCCGGACAGGCTCGGCGTTTCCTCGCCGAGAGTGAGATACCCCAGGCCGAGGTCGTCGAGCGTTTTCAGGCGGTCGTGGACCAGCTTCATGCCCTTGCAGAACTCCAGCGCGGAATGGATGTCCATGTCCATCAGCTCCGGCATCGTGAGCGATTCGCCGTTTTTCCCAGCGAGACGGACCGCGCCCGCCTCCTTGCCATAGCGCGAGCCGCGGCACGAGGGACACGGGATGTCGACGTCCGGCAGGAACTGCACGTCGAGGTTGATCTCGCCCGTGCCGTCGCAGACCGGACAGCGGAGTTTTCCTGTGTTGTAGCTGAAATCGCCCGCCTTGAACCCGTGCGCCTTCGCCTCGGGCGTCCGCGCGAAGATCTTCCGCAGTTCGTCGTGGACGTTCGCGTAGGTCGCCACGGTGGAACGCACGTTGATGCCGATGGGCGTGGCGTCGATGAGCTTGACCTGGCGGATGCCGTCCGGCGCGATCTTCACGATGTGATCCGGCGTCCGCCCCTGCCCCGTCGCCGCTTCCAGCGCGGGGATCAGGCTTTCCAGGATCAGCGTCGTCTTGCCGGAACCCGACACCCCGGTCACGACCGTGAGCCGTCCCTTCGGGATATCCACGGATAAAGGCTTGACCGTGTGGATCTGCTTCGTTTCGAGGTGGATCCTGCCGTTTTCGAACAGTTCGCCTTCGGCTTTCTTCCGGGTCAGCTTCGCGCGTCCGGTCAGGAACGGCGCAATCCTGGAGTCTTTCGAGTTCTTGACCGATTCGATCGGCCCCTCGGCGATTACGCGTCCGCCGTCCGCGCCCGCGGCGGGTCCCATTTCGATGAGGTAGTCCGCCTCGGACAGTATCTGTGTATCGTGGTCGACCAGGATCACGGAGTTCCCGTCGGCAATGAGGTCGCGCATCACGCCTTTCAGCCCCTCGATGTTCGCCGGATGCAGCCCGATGCTCGGCTCGTCCAGCACGTACAGCACGCCGGTCGTGCGGTTGCGGACCGCCCGCGCCAGCTGCATGCGCTGGCGTTCGCCCGTGGAGAGTGTGGAGGCCGCGCGGTCGAGCGTGAGGTAGTCAAGCCCGAGGTCGATCAGACGTTTCGCGGCGGAGAAAAACGATTCGCAGATGCTTTCCGCCATCGGGCGCATCGGTTCCGGCAGGGAACCCGGCACGCCGCGCACCCAGTCAATGAGCTCGACAAGCGTCATGCGGCAGACGTCGGCAAGGGAAACGCCGCGCAGACGCGGCGCACGCGCCTTGTCGGACAGCCTCGAGCCGCCGCACTCGGGACACACGCTCTGGCGCAGGAACTTCTCCACGCGCTTCATGCCGTTCTCGTCCTTGACTTTCGCGAGAGCGTTTTCCACCGTGTACGTCGCGTTGAAATACGTGAAGTCCATCTCGCCCGCCGCGCCGTTGGTCCGGTTCTGGTAGATCATGTGCTGTTTGACCGGAGGGCCGTGGAACACGATGTCGCGTTCCTTCGCCGTCAGCTCGCGGAACGGCACGTCGGTCCGCACGCCGAGTTCGCGCGCGATGTCCTTCATCAGCGACCACATGAGCGTCTGCCACGGACGCACCGCCCCCTCGTCGATCGTCAACGATTCGTCCGGCACCAGCGTGGATTCGTCGACCACGTTCACGACGCCCGTCCCATCGCATTTCCGGCACGCGCCCTGGCTGTTGAACGCCAGTTCCTCCGCGCCCGGCGGGAAGAACTTTTCGCCGCATTCGGGGCAGACCAGCTCCTGTTCCGCGGCGACCGCCAGCGTCGGCGGGTGGTAATGCCCGTTCGGGCAGCGGTGGCAGGCGAGGCGCGAGAACATCAGTCTCAGGCTGTTGAGCAGTTCCGTCCCCGTACCGAACGTGCTGCGGATGCCCGGCACGCCCGGCCGCTGATGCAGCGCCAGTGCCGCCGGCACGTACAGAACGTCGTCCACCTGCGCCTTCGCCGCCTGCGTCATGCGCCGCCGTGTGTAAGTCGAGAGGGATTCCAAGTAACGCCGCGAACCCTCCGCGTACAGCACGCCGAGCGCGAGCGACGATTTGCCGGACCCGGACACGCCCGCGATCCCGACGATCTGATAAAGAGGGATCTCGACGTCGATGTTTTTCAGGTTATGAACGCGCGCCCCGCGCACCACCATTTTATTCTGCATCCGGGTCTCCTGTGGTTGCTGTTCGAAGATACGCTATAATGTACTCCCGATTGCACGAAAAAGCAATCCATATCCGGCGGAAAAGCGTCGATTTGCACTCTGAGCCGGACCTGTGTGCCAAACCGGGATGCGGCATCCATAAAAATATAGTGCTTTCCCGCTTGATTTTCATCCGATTTCTGCTATAGTAACCTGATAACGTTTCACACGCATCCAAAATACAACCGGAACGCTCCGCTCAGCGTGTGCTCGCACGAGCACGACGCGCGGGGCTTCGACAAGGAGATTTCAACATGGCACAGCAGAGAAAGCCGCTCATCACCCACATGTTCACCGCGGACCCCTCCGCCCACGTCTTCAACGACAAGCTCTATATCTACCCGTCTCACGACATCCCGCACGACGGCGAGGACAACGACAACGGCGACGAGTACCAGATGGAGGACTACCACGTCTTCCGCATGGACAACGAGACCTCCGATCCGGTCGACTGCGGCCTCGCGCTGTCGCAGTACGACGTGCCGTGGGTGAGCACGCAGATGTGGGCGCCGGACGTCGCATTCAAAAACAATCAGTACTACCTCGTTTTCCCCGCCCGCGACAAGGACGGCAATTTCCGCCTCGGCATCGCCATCAGCGACAAGCCGGAAGGCCCGTTCAAGCCCGAACCCGAATGCATCAAAGGCAGTTTCAGCATCGACCCGTGCGCGTTCCCGGATGACGACGGCAAGGTCTACATGTGCTTCGGCGGACTCTGGGGCGGCCAGCTCGAGAAATACCGCACCGGCAAGTTCGATCCGAACGGCACGGAGCCCGCGAAGGACGAAAACGCCGTCTGCCCGAAGATCGCCCTCATGAAGGACAATATGCTCGAGTTCGCCGAGACGCCGCGCGACATCGTGATCCTGGACGAAAACGGCGCGCCGATCAAGGCGGGCGACGAGGACCGCCGCTACTTCGAAGACCCGTGGATGTTCAAGTACAACGGCAAGTATTATTTCACCTACTCCACCGGCACCACGCACTACATCGTCTACGCCGTGGCGGACAATCCGTACGGGCCGTTTACGTATCAGGGACGCATCCTCGAGCCCGTGCTCGGATGGACCACGCACCATTCCATCCTGGAATACCACGGCAAATGGTATCTCTTCTACCACGACTGCGAGCTCTCAAACGGCATCAACCACCGGCGCAACGTGAAGTTCACCGAGCTGAACTTCGACGCCTCGGGCAGGATCATAACGATCTTCCCGTACAAATAAGCAGAACACCGGGCGGGCTCACGGACACGGGTCCGCCCGTTTTTTGAAACTGAAAACACGCTTGATGAGTTCAGAGAAAGGCGATTGCATGTATCACAGATTCTCCGCTCCGGTTCCGCCCCGAAAGGGATTGATGTTCTCCATGAAAAACGCCATGTTCGTTTTCGTGACGGCTGCGCTCATGCTCGCCGTTTCCGCGTGCAGGATGGATTGCGCGGACGCGACGCCTCCCGGATTCGTGCATCTCGCCGAAGCCGTGCCGGACGCGATCCTGGAAGTCCGCTACTATTCCACGTACAACTTCATCGGGGACCGCATCCGAGGCTACGAACGCCCTACCCCCCTGCTCTCCGTTGAGGCGGCGAAAGCCCTGAAATCCGTCAGCGACGAACTCCTTCCGATGGGCTACCGCCTGAAGATCTACGATTCCTACCGCCCCCAGCGCGCAGTCGATCATTTCGTCGAATGGGCGAAACAGACGGACGACACGCGCATGAAGGCGTATTTTTACCCGGACCTCGACAAATCCCTCCTGTTTCCGCGGGGGTACATCCTTGAGAAATCGGGACACAGCCGCGGCAGTACCGTCGACCTCACCCTGTTCGACATGAAGACCGAAAAGGAGGTCGATATGGGCGGTACGTTCGACTGGTTCGGACGCGAAAGCCATCCCGACTGGGGCGGCAATCCCGAAACGAAGACATTCACGGGCGATTTCCCCGCCGGTACACCGGACAATCGCAAGATCAGCGCCGCGCAGTTCCGCAACCGCATGCTGCTTCGAGAGGTCATGCTGAAACACGGCTTCAAGCCGCTTGATGAGGAGTGGTGGCACTTCACGCTCAAAAACGAGCCGTACCCGGACACCTATTTCGATTATCCGGTCAGATGAGGCGGCGGGAGCGTGTCAGTTTATTGTCAGTTTATTGTCAGTTTATTCGTTGCCTAACATAGTCGAACGGCTGTTCGGAATGGTTCTGAACGGTTAAAAAACAATCAGAAATAATCTCAGAATAGAATCTATCCGGACTAACAAAACTGAGGCAAAAAAAAGGACTTACGATGTCGCAAGCCCTGAAAAATCTTTGGTAGCGGGGGTTGGAATCGAACCAACGGCCTCCAGGTTATGAGCCAACTTATTTAACCTCAATTTTAAGTTTTTGCTATCTTTTTGCTACCTTTTACCATTTTTCATGGGGGTGAACGAACCCCATGAAAAAGTATCAAGGCTCCATCATGAAACGCGGTATTTATTATCACTGGAAATACCGCACCGCACAAGGCACCATTACCACAAAATCCATTAGGAATGCTACTGGCGGAAAGGTTACACAGTTTTCGGAAGCAGAAAAGATCGTTACCCAATGGTCAGCGGAACTCTCGTCTCTGAGTCAGCTGAAAAGTCGAGAGGAAACGATCCAGAAGATTGCAGAGGTCAAATCCCTTTTGAAAGTCTGTCGGGTTCCACTGGTGGAACTGGAAGAAGCCTTCTTCAATCATCCATCAGCACCGACCGTTTCCCCAAAACATCGAAAGACGTATCATTCCGTTTTGAACACACTGATGAACTTCGCCAGTCAGATTCAGGTAAAAACGGTAGCAGACGTTACCGAAGAGGTGGCGCAGTCTTTCTTATCGTACTACTGGAGCAGAGGGATTTCGCCAAAGACGTATAACAGCGTCCTCGATATCCTGAGGTGCGTGTTCCGGCTTATGAACAAAGACAGCAACCCATTTGACGGATTCAAGAAAAAGGTTTGCCATACGGAGGAACGTGTACCATTCACGGTCGAACAGCTTCAGAAGATCTGGGATACGCTGACCTCCCCCACATACCACATGCTGCACAAAGAGGAAATGATCGTCCTCTACAAGTTGGCGCTTTATACTGGCGCTCGTTGTGGCGATCTCTGTCTGTTGCGCTGGTCCTCGGTCGATATGCAGAGCAGGGTTATCCGGTTCATACCTCACAAGACAGCTCACAGCAGCCATAAGATCGTGGAGATTCCCATTGGTGACGTTCTTTTCGAAGCCCTTTCTTCGCTGGATCAGAGTACCGACTATGTTCTGCCCAATGTTGCATATCGTTATCAGCACAATTCAGGAGGCATATCGAGGGATACGAAGAAGCTGTTGGTAGCAGCAGGACTGAAACCGAACGATTCCGGGACTACTCGTCGTGTCCTTGCTGTGTCGAGGATGGGTTTTCATGCCTTTAGACATACGGCAGCATCTCTGATGATTTGCAATGGCGTCAATCCTCTGGTCGTGCGTGATCTTCTGGGACATACCTCGGTCGACATGACAGCACACTATACGCACGTCAACATGGAAACGAAACGAGAAGCCTTGCAGAACCTGAACGTTCTCCCGTGTCTTCCTCAACCTAAACTCATCAATGGAGAGAAGCCCATTGCGGAAATAATCACGGAACTCAACGCTGAAAAGCTTGCCGTTCTCGGGCACTGGCTGGACGACAACCTCACGACAACTCAAAAGGAAAAACTGAGCGAGTTACTGATCTTTGCTGTATAAAGCGCCCAGAAAAAGCTAATCAACAAAACCATACGGGAGGTTGCCATTCGTTGGCAACCTCCTTGATTTAGAAAGACTTCCGACCTCATGTTCGCTATATGGGGATATTCGCGTGGAGGAAGGACGAAACCCGCCCATCCAAGTGATGGGCGGGGAGTAAGTGGCCTGGTTTTATTCCGTCAAAGCATGAATCGCATGAAAGATGTCATCGGTTTCAGCCATGCCGCCCTTGCCGTTGCCGGAGTCGACAGTTCGGACGTCAAGCAGCCGGGAGAGTTTCGCGAGATTGTCCTGAAGAATCGGACTGTTCCACATCTGTTCGTTCATGGTCGGTGCGAGAAGGATTTTCCCGCGGAAGGACAGCGCCGTGGTCGTAAGGGCGTCATCGGCGATGCCGGATGCGAATTTGCCGATGAAGTTGGCCGTGCAGGGAGCGACGACGAGTGCATCCGCCCACACCGCCCAGGAAACGTGTTCCGGAACAGGCTGATATTCGGCGAAAAGGTCGGTCAGGACGCGGTTTTTCGAGAGGGTGAGGAAGAGCTGCGAGGAAATGAGCTGAAGCGCATTTCGTGTCATGATGACCCGCACGTCGAATCCGGCGGAAACGAGTTTCGAGCAGAGGTCTGCCGCCTTGTAGACCGTGATGCCGCCTGTGACGCCGAGGATGATATTTTTGCTCATGGTTGTACTCCTGTGGTATTGGTTGAGCGTGAGGAATCCGGACCTCGTGTTTCAGTGAAACTTCCCGATCACGATAATGGCGACCGCCAGTCCGAGAATGGTGAGGAGGATGTAGATTAGCAGGCGTTTTCCCGGCGAGGCCGGTTTCGAGCAGCAGCAACAGGGTGTCTGTTTCTGTTCGGGCTCCTTTTCGCAACAGCAAGACGCGGGCGGTTCCGGTTTCGGGGAGCCGCAGCCGCAGGAACAGCATGAACCGTTCTTTTCCGCGTTTTTCGAAAGGATACCAAGCCGCTCCTCGACCGAGAGGACCTCTCCGGCGGCAACGATCCTGCCGTCAATTTCGAGGGCGGGTTTCGCGGGCAGATTCGCATTTGCGATGGCTTCCGCGTCCGTGACTTTTTCGATGTCGGCATGGATGCCCAGCGTGTCCAGTGCGGCCTGAACGTTTTCAAGGAGCTGTACACATTTCTGACAGCCTCCTCCGTAAAGAACGATTTTCATGGTAACCTCCGTGGTTATGGGGTAAGCAGGATGTTTTGAAGAAGATTGAACAGGTGTCCGACCAAGATGATGCCGAACGTGCAGATGCCGATGAAGATCCAGAGGAGTTTCGGCTTGACGACCCGCCGGAGCATGACCAGCGACGGCAGGGACAATGTGGTAACAGCCATCATGAAGGAGAGAACGACACCGAGCAGCGCGCCTTTTCCAAGCAGGGCCTCCGCAATGGGGATCGTCCCGAAAATGTCGGCGTACATCGGAATGCCGACCACTGTGGCGACGATCACGCCAAGCGGATTGGTCCCCCCCAATGTGCGGATGACAACCTCCTCCGGAATCCAGTTATGAATCAGTGAGCCGATCGCCACGCCGCACAGAACGTAGGGGTAGACTTTCTCCGCCGTCGAGAGGACCTGTTCCCATGCGTAGACACAGCGCGCCCGGATCGTGAGCGACGACTGTTCCGTATCATGAAGAGTATCCGCGCCGATGATGTTTTCCACCTGATTGTCAAGCCGGAGCTTTTCGATCAACGTGCCGCCCGCCACAGCCACGATCAGGCCGAGGACCACGTATGCAATCGCGACTTTCCAGCCGAATATGCTCGTCAGGAGCACGACGCTGCCCAAATCCACCATCGGAGAGGAGATCAGGAAGGAGAAAGTCACGCCCAGCGGAAGCCCGGCTCTCGTGAACCCGATAAAGAGCGGGATGGAGGAACAGGAACAGAACGGCGTGACCGTTCCAAGCAGCGCGGAGACGATTCGAGCCGTAATGCCGTTGAAGCGTCCCAGAATCCTGCGGCTGCGTTCAGGCGGGAAAAAGCTCTGGATGTAGGAGATGATGAAAATCAGGAAGCAGAGAAGCAGCATGATTTTGATGACGTCGTACAGGAAGAAGTGCAGAGTTCCTCCGATTCGACTGTCGATATCAACGTTGGCGGCGAGCAGGCCGCGTCCCAGCAGACGTTCGAGCCAGTTCATTCCGAGAAGTTCGTCTTGGATGAATTTCCACATGTAAGGGTTCCCTATGTTAATCTATATATCTAAATATGTCGATATTCAGGAGCAAAAAAAGAGAAAAGCGTTGGTTCAGAGAATTAATCATACGTCCTTGCCGTCCTGGCCGGAAATCGCGTTCAGGTATGAAACGGCTTTGCGGAATCCTTCCGGGGAAAGCGAGTAGTGCATCCACTTGCCGTCCTTGCGTCCAACGACCAGCCCAGAATCGCACAGGATTTTCATATGATGCGAAAGAGTGGACTGTCCGACGTTCAAGGCGTCAAGGAGCTTGCATGCGCATTTCTCTCCGCCCATAAGCAGCTTGAGGATTTTCACGCGGTTTTCGTCGCAGAGTGCCTTGAATACTGTCGGTATTTTTTTCTCGTCGAGTCTCATGATGTAGCCTTCGCGTTTGCATGAACAAATATAATATATCGTCATTTGTCGATATGTCAAGGGGCTTTCTTCAAAAAAAACATAAAATCTCCTCCGAAGAGGAGCGGCGGCTGTCATGCCGCGATCACGAACTTGCCCTTGACGTTGCTCTTCGCGATGCGGGGATGCTCCTTCGCGTTGATCTCGCGGTTGTACGACTGCGCGTGCTGGATGTCGTTCACCTGGCGTTCGCCATCTGGGGGGATATTCGCGTGGAGGAAGGATACCCGCCCATCACTCGGATGGGCGGGGAAACTATCCCGCAATCCACTTTCCGAGTTTCGGGATTTTATGTAATGGATAGATGATCAGGAATGCGACAAGATAGGTCGCGACGGCGGTGCCGACGATCGTACAGCCGGTGCCGACATGCCCGGAGAGCCAGCCGCAGATATGACCGAGGAAGATCATGTGGATCAGGTACATGCCGAAACTTGCCTCGCTGAATGGACGGACGATGAACTGGTAGAACTTTCCCTCGGAAGAGAATTTTCTGATAACAAGGAAATACCCTATGACCATCAACGCCACGCCGAGAGAACAGTTTTCCCAGCTCGTTTCAAGCTCGACGACACACGAGTACGGCGCGGAAACAGGGTATCCGCTCCCATCTGGGATGTGGGAATAGAACCATCCGGCGACTATGGCAAAGCCGACTGTCAGAAGCGGGATCGCGAATGCAACTGTCTTTTTCCAGGAGTAGTCCGGCGCAAATTTGCGGAACCACAAGCCGAGCAGGATGTACCCGATAAAGCCGCTCACATAGTGGAATGTTCCGAAAGTGTTCCAGTGACATTCTCCGAATAAGAATGGCACATTGAAAAGGCTTTCCCCTCCGAACATGTGTCCCCAGCCGTTTCCGTAAATGGCGCTGTACAGCTGCCGGATAAACGGGATGGTTGTCGTGAAAAGCCAGAGGATGATCCAACCGAGCAGTTCCTTCTTTGAGACCCGCTCCGCCCAGGGGGAAAGGAGCGGCATCAGCAGATACACGCCGAGCAGCATCGGGACGAACCATAAATGTCCGCCCGCCGTCATCGGGAAATTGAACAGCATCCGCCCCCATTCTCCGTGGTTCAGGATCGTGAAGACGCAGCACCACAGGACAAACGGGATTCCGACGCGCAGGATGCGTCTGCGCAGGAAATCTCCGGTCGTGCGAGTAACGGGGAACAGCAGATACGAGCTCGCCATAACGAAAAGCGGAACACATGCGCGGCACGCGGAGTCGAGTCCGATTGCCCAGCGCGCGCTTTCTGGAGATTTGAGGAAAAGCGTTCCTGCCTCACCATAGTAGAAATTCTCACAGGAGTGAACGATGAACACCATGAAAATGGCGATGGCACGAAGATAATCTAAAAAAATGACTCGTTTCATAATTATCTCATTTGAAATGGTTCAATGTTTCGTTATCCTAAAAAAATACACCCATACGCGCGAGAAAGCAAGCCGGAGGCGAATCTTTTTCAGGGATTCCCTCCGGCTTGCGGGCGGTCTGGCCCATCCAAATGATAGGCGGGGATTCTCAGTTCAGACGTTTTTTAAGTTCCGACTTGACCAAATCTAAATCGCTGCATGTCAGAAGTGGAATCAGACAGTCAATTTCCTCGATGCTCTTTTCCCACCATTTGAAATCCAACAATAACCCGATCAGTTCTTCGTCAAAGCGTTTGCGAATGAGTTTTGCGGGATTGCCAGCAACAATGGAATATGGATTAACATCGCTTCCGACAACACTGCATGCACCGATTATAGCCCCGTCTCCGATATGGACTCCGGGAAGGATTACGGCATTTTGGCCAATCCAGACATCGTTACCAATAACCGTATTCCCTTTGAACGGCATATCGGCAGATGCGGGTGGAGCCATATTCCATCCTTCTAGCGTATAAAATGGAAATGTTGAAACCGCATTCATCTGATGATTTGCACCGTTCATGATGAATTCGACCCCGGCTGCTATCTGGCAGAATTTGCCGATAATCAGCTTGTCTCCAAGCCACTCGTAATGATGGGTGACATGTCTTTCGAAATCCGTATCAGCTATATAGGAAAAATCTCCGACAATAATGTTCGGATTCCTTATCGTCGGCTTGATATAGATTTCCCTGTCGTATCCGGCAATCGGATAAACGGTATTTGGATCAGGTCTTTTTTTATCGTTCATGGCAATCCCAAGCTCCTATTTCAAAACCGTTATTTCCGGTTCGTCACGCCACACGCATCTCTTTACGAATTCGTCATGTTTCTCTTCCGGGAGGTTCATGAAGTCAAGGATTTTTACTCCCGGAAAGCGCGATTCACAATATCGGGGCGTAACGCCTCTGGGCACAATCCCGATTTTGTCTTTCCCCTTGACGCGGTCGGCAAGCTTATTTCCTTCATCAATCATCACAGGCATTCCGGCACGATGAAGAGCAAGATAAAAATGGATGGTTTCGTTGGACCGTCCCCATGAACTGCCAGCAACGGCAAAGTAGAATCCATTGTCGGCTTTGCAAACATACAGCGAGACATGGGTTGAGTTACCACCCCTGCAAACCTCCCATGGATGACCGCCTCTGTTGGCACAATCTTTGAGCCAGTGTGCAAATGCCTCAGGCGAGTTCTCGTCAATATCCATGAGTCCTTCATCACGCCCGTCAGCATATTTCCGATAAAGTGCCTTCGGGGAAAGCGTGTCGCTTCCCTCGTAATGATTGGCTGCGTAACCCATTTGGCAACACCGGAAGAACAATCCTGAAGTCATATCGTGAAGCAGATTATCCGGCAGAGCATCTTCATCGTATTTTTCCATCAACTTCAGAAACTCTTTCTGGTCCGCATCCGAAAGATTCGAGAAATACTCCTCCCGGTCTTCGGGGTAAAGTTCCCAATAATCTTTGCGAGAAATCGTGCCGGTGCGCTGATCCGGGGAGAGCTCCTGCCGGATGATGCGATTGTATTCACCCGATTTTAGTATGGGGAGACATTCCCGGACTTTTACCACGAGCCATTCGACAAATTCACTGGCGTCTTCCGGATACGGCGGAGTAGGTCCCGGCATTGTTTCGAGGACAAGCCGATTATCCAGAAAGATTCCCCGATATCCGTTTTCATTGTCTTCGATGAAAGCAAAGGAGAACCACTGTTTTTCATACGGGTAATCCCGTTTCCATGTTTCATCAAGTTCTTCGGGGCTTATCTCGTCTTCTTCGTCATAATACCCGCAGTAATTCCTGAAATCCTCAACCGTTCCCCTGTCAACCGGAATAAAAAGCTTCCGAAGGCCAGTGGTTTTGTTATAAGGGGAAATACCCCTCACCATCTTGAACAGTTCGTCAAGGGCAGTCATTGTTTCCCGACTGTATGGTTCAGGAAGCCCGTTTCTGTAGTGCGAGCTTTCATGCCAACGATAAGCATTCAGTAATGGTGCACAGAATCTCATTTTTTCTTTTTCCATAATTGGTTCCTTGTTTTTACCCTATTTCCAGAACAAACGATTCGAGATGATCGTAGTCGCTGCCAACATTGACACCCATAAATCCGGGAATGACCTCACCGATAACACGGCGATGAGTATGACCACAGATCAGATAGTTTTCGAATCTCGCATCAAACGGCAGTTCGTGAACAAGATCCTTCATCCCCGAATAAAAGCTGTAATGGCTCGGCTCGTGGCCGTTCAGAAGGACGTGTGGAAGATGATGCGTGCAGAGCACCGTCGATACGCCCGGCTTCATCTTTGAAAGAATCATATCGACATAGTAGGCGTTGAATTCCAGGTAGCGCGTTACGATTTCACCAATGCGCCAGTCCTGCCATCCGTCCCATTCATCAATCCGCTGGCTTTCCCGAATCCGCATGGATCCGTCAAAGAACAGTGTCCCGCCGACGAAATTGAGTCCTCCGAGTTCAACAGCACCGATCAAATCCAGGTAAAAGATGTTTTTATCGTTGAAAGTCTGCTCTTTCAGCTCGGTCAACGTTTCTTCAAAGGTCCGTTCCCAGAACTCATGGTTTCCCAAGGTGGCCACAATCGGGATATCGCCAGGGATAAACTTTCTGAGGACAAACGAAAGCTTGCGCACCTGACGCGCCCAAACAGTATCTCCCGTAACGACCACGACATCAGGTGAGACCTCGGCGACAGTGGCCGTGATTTCGCGCAAAAACGGAGTTGTCTTTTGGGTGTTGAGGAAATCTGATACGGCATTAGACCGCAAGTGTAAATCTGAGAGACAAAGTATTTTCATGGGATGACAGAAAAAAAGCGAGGGACTTTTTCAATCGCTTGTGTTATTTTTCGGGCTTGACTTCCCACACGCCGTTGCGCTTTCCGTTTTTACGGACGAGCAGACCTTTTTCCTGAAGGGCCTTGGTCAAACGTTTTGCTGTTCGTTCCGACTTCCCGATATGCTCCGACAACATTTTCTGTGTTGCCTTTGGATTCTCCCGGAGGAAGTCCAATGCGACCTTTTCCAAAGTGCCACGATGGCACTTTGGAATGGCACTTTGGGCGGATTGCCCTTCTTTCCAAAGGATGTGGCAGAACCGGTTTTTGAGTTCATTCTTCCCTTGAAAGATCAAGTTCTCAAAGAAACGTTCCAGATAAATAGTGGTCGAGGATATGCCGTGAGCATAGTTGTTGTAGTTTGCCCGGACCAGCGCATTGCGGAAATACCATGAATACTGTTTGAACGGTTCGTTACTGACCTGGAATCCGAACTTGCGCAGATAGAGGATGGTGAAAACCGCTGTCGTTCTGGTGTTGCCTTCCATGAACGGATGAATCTGCCAGAGTCCGGCAATGAATTTGCAGATATGTTTGACCGATTCCTGCGGAGAGAGCCCGTAATACGAAAACTTGCGTTCCTGAGAGAAATCGTATTCGATCGTCTCTTTCAACAGATCGGCAGGAGCATAGATAACGCTTTCGCCGTCCAATACCCATTCCTTCTTGGAGATGTTCACAGTACGGTATTTTCCCGCATGAGGAAAAACACCCTTGAACAGTCTTTTGTGAAGACGGGAATACTCCTCAGGAATGAAGGCAAAAGCATCTTCGGCAAGGATCGCTGCAATTCTCGTGGCCACAATGTCCGCTTCGTCAGTTCTGTCGGCAGCGAGCTTGCGGCCTTCTTCCGTCCGGTAATAATCCGCAATGCGTTCTTCCGCCGCTGCCAAGTCAATCTTGCCCTCAATATGCTCTTTAGCGGTGTTCAGCAGATAACGGGAATTCTTCAGCTTGTCGACGTCCTGCAATCCGATGGCAATCTGCCAGTTCTCGGCGCGTTGCTTCTGCGTCGTTTCCCCCTGAACGATATACTCGTCGAAGATATACCGATTGTCCGTGCTCATTTTGCTTTTCCCTCGGACAAAGATATCAGTTCATGGGCCCGGTCGTGAATAAACGTCTCAAGCTTTTTCAGCCGCCATGCAGGGAGATTATAGTAGCGATGCCGTTCAAATCGGAAATCCGCGAGCTTGCGGAGGTCTTTTCTTTGCCGATTGGTCATGAATGCGGAGACAAGGTCACTGAATGGGACGTCGTATGCGGAAAGACGGGTTGCAGCATATCGGTTCAGGTCGTCAAAGTCATCCTTCATGGCGAACGGGAAAAGTGCCATGCCGTTGTCGAAGAGAGGAGCGAACGCAACGGGTTTGTTCCGCTTGTTGTCGATCATCAGTCCGAAGTTACCGAGATGTCGGTCCGTATTGCAGACGAGCGCATCAAAGACGATCATGTCGCAGAACGACTGATAGAATGTGTCGCCCATCTTTTTGAGTTCAGCGGCGATTTCTGTGAGCTTGAGCTTCGGGAAAAAGCGATGTGCAGAGACAAACGAATGATCAATGTCGGTGAAAAGAGGACATGTACTGCAAAGCACTCCCTTCCACTTCGCGAGGTTGTACGGCACATGATTTATGCTCATGGCCGAAGCTACTTGAGCAGCGTAATACTCGGAATATGGTTCGTTTCCTGTGTTGGCCGCCCCTGAGCTACCACCTTTGTACAGCAGAATCTGACCGTTGACTTTGCGCCAGCCTTTCCGGAGATTACCGTTTGTCGTGAACTCCGGCGAGGACGAGAATCCGCTCGGTCGAACGCTGCCGAATCCGGTATATGCAATCAGTGCAAGGGCCTTATTGAACGGATTCTCGTACAGATTGAACTCGCTGAAACGCCCGGAAAAACCTTCCGGCACGCACCAGTAACTATCGTTCAGGGAGAGGCCGAGGCTGAGCTTGATGATCCCCAGGAGATTGTTGTGGCTGAGACCGTATACAGACAGGATTTTATCGACATATTCACGATTACGAGGGATAATGCGTGACCTCAGCCACGCGAGCACACCTTCTCCGTCAACGGACATTCCAATCGGGAGAAGTTTGCGATTCGCCTCATTCACGCTCAAAACTGAACATGCGAACCCATCCAGACCTTCCTGCCGGAGTTCGAAGGTCAGAAGCTCGAAATCGTATTGTTTCAGCGCAAAAATCATGTTGGGACCGACTGGTTCTATTGTGTTCGTGGATTGAGGAAGATATGAGGCAGGAACATGCCGTGAGGAATCAGGAAATATGATTGCCGAATGAACTTAATCTACACCATGCCCGCTTTTTTTTCAAGCAGTTTTTGGTTTTTTCCCTTACATTGTCTTACAAAGCTCAACTGCTCTTAAAAACCTCTTTCTTTGGCTCTTATATTGCTCTTAATTCGGAAATCCTGGGTTTACTGGCGAACAGCATGCGTGTCGTATTCCAGCAGGTCTTCAATTCGGCACGACAACACCTGGGCAAGCGAGCGGAGAGTAGCTCCAGCAGCCTTGTTGATGTCCTTGGATCGCCCTTCGTACTGCTGAATCGTGCGGATGTTCACGCCGGACAACTCGCTCAATTTACGCTGGGTCAGCTTGCAGTTCTTTCTTCTGGCTTGCAGACGAGTTGGAAGTGCCTTTTTGCGGATAATGCTGTTCAGCGAGTCAACGGCTCTGTCTTCGGAAACCTCATGCAATGTTGGATAGAGGCGAAGTATTTCCTGCATGGAGAGTACCTCGCGAATGCTCTGAAACGACCGCCCGGTGTACCACTGGAAATACGCCACGATCCAGCCTGTCCAGTATTCCGGCGAACAGTCGTATTCCACCTGCGCAGATACATGGTTCAGCTCAATACCGGATTTCTGCATGACCCCCATGGCGAACTCGGTGCCGGACATTCCGGAAACGTATTTCGGTGTACCTTGTTCAAACAAGGTTGCAACGCCGGACGAAATCATCATGGAGAGGAACGTGTCGAGCTCGATACGGCAGACGTTCTGGGCAAAATCGAATGCTTCGCCCAGATTGTGCATGGCGTCGCTCAAATACTGTTCATCGTAAGCGTGGATCATCAGGCAGAATTCCTTCTTTTACTATGTCGCGAATGAACAGGCCGTTCAAATCTTCCCGCTCAATCTCCTCGCGGTAGGAAGCACGTGCCTTGTCGTCTCGCTGTTTCCGCTTTGGGAAGTAAACCTCATTGGGAACCACCTCGCTGGAAATGAACCGAATGAGAGAGAACGCCTTTTCGCTTTTCAGGACGAACTGCTCGCCGAGCTCACCCAGCCTCATTGCATAGCTCAGCTGATTGAGCGAGATTTCGTTGTTGACGAACGCCCTGGCGAACGAGAAATAGGAATCGTCAGCCCGATAACCGATGATTGCGTCATAATGCTCAATCTCCGGCAGAAAATGCTTGTTCAGCCACTCGATCCCGCGTTTCATGGTCGGCGTGGAGATGCGGACACCGCGATACTTCGTCAGGAGCGCCAGCCAATGCAGGATCGTGTACTTCTCTGAGTTCAGATTCAGAATGTGCAGTTCGGCAGTGTTGATTTCGTAACGGTTGACTACCCCGTCTGTGTTTTCTCCACAGGCCCATTCTTTGGCGAGGTCGAGGCTTTCGGTACAGTAGAACCCCTGTCCGTAATCATTATACGGCTTACCCTTGCCATATTCTGGGGTCCGCACTATCTCTGATGAACCGTGGTAAAGAATCAAATTGCTCATATTAGCCTCAAGCATACATCTTTAGAGTTATCTTTTTCTAAAATATACACCCATAGAGATATTTTTTCAAGTCTCAATCACACTTTTCTGCAAAAAACAACTTGCAAATAATCTTTACAGTTTAACCATGTCCACTTTTTTCAAGCCATTTTCTTTAACATGTTTGAACCTGGATGGATTGGGAATTGTCCTCATGAGGACGAAATATGTGGACTGCTCGCTTCGACTGAAGAATAACGAACGTCCTTGCTTTGCTTTTTGAGGATGGAACCCAAAACAAGTTCTCCATGTCAGATAAGCTTGGGGTATCCGTAAGAACAATTGAGCGAGCCTTGACGGAACTTCGGAAAGCCAATCTCATCGTTCGCTCCGGTTCAAGGAAACAGGGGAAATGGGTCGTTGTGAAATGACCACTACGGACAGACCAAAAGAGAAGCCGATAACGACTTCTCCATAGCTTTTCTGCTTAAAGCCAGATTACAGAATCATCCCATCATATCTTGATTTGCCAAAGGTAAGACCGACGACGCCAATTGCAACAATTGCCACAAGGGCGACTCTTTCGATGTTGGGTGTGGAAAAGAATGGCGGAATAATCATTGCTTCTGCTCCATTTTGCTCAAATCTTGACGTTATCTGGAATCCGAACGCCGTACCTGCTGAGAATGATCCCTGCTGCGACGGTCAGTATGAGTTTCCCGATCCATTTCAGGGTGTCCCCGGTCGATTCGGGCGTGGAGCTGTTTTCTGTGTTGAGCATGATTTGTGTTCCCTCCTGTAGAATTTGATTGTTTTTGAGGTGGCGGTGGCTCCTTGCCATCGCCACAGTTAAGGTTTGATTGAGTTCAGAACAAGCTCGGCTCGGAATCACGTTCTTCCCCGGAACAGGATTCCGCCGACTGCATACCGAGCAAGCACGGCACCGTTGAGACGTCGAGCAGCCGGAAGCAGTTGAAATACCGCTCGGCTCCTTCGGCCATTTCCGGCGTGAACTCCTCCGCGATGTCGGACGGTTTGCGAATCCAGCCGAGCTTACGGGCAACAGCAACGTTCAATGCTTTCATCAGCTCGATGTTGAACTTGATGTGAACGTTCCGGTTCAGGTAGCAACGGAATGCGAAGAGCACGGTCTTTTCATCAGCCATGTAGACCGTACCACGCTTTCCCCAGGTCTCCGGCAACTGGATTTCACCTGCTTGGAATCCGAGACTGTTCGCCACGGCACAGACATCTTCGATCTTCGTCCGGCAGGCATACTCGATGTGATTGTCCCAGCTGTGCCATCCCTCACCCGGCAGGGCATATTCTGTACAGATGATCCGGTAGTCGAGCGTGTAAGGCGTGTTCTTCTTCGCATCCGAGCTGTACCGC
>JAEEGG010002535.1_pt1 | contig 46925 bp, 39 predicted proteins | sample 9134161 | NCBI WGS metagenome assembly JAEEGG01 (sample SAMN16246543, study PRJNA631951) | gut metagenome | biome: gut microbiome; feature: rumen; material: CR-attached | host: Bos | place: Iran: Karaj | collected 2018-10
TTAACACATGGATGCTATCCTGTATTGTACAGGTGGCATCCATTTTGTTTTTGCCTGGATTCTTTTGTTATTATAGTAATCTATATATTCCTCAACCGCTATACTGAACTCTTCAAAGGATGAATACTCTTTTTCATATCCATAATACATTTCGTTTTTCATTCTTCCAAAGAATGTTTCCATTATACAATTATCGTAACAGTTACCTTTCCTCGACATAGATTGAATAATCCCATGCTTCTTTAACTCTTTTATATAATAAGCATGCTGGTACTGCCAACCTTGATCAGAATGAAAGATTACCCCATTTACATTGGGGAATTTTTCAAATGCTTTTCCTAGCATTCTTTTAACTTGGTCTAAAGTTGGATGCAATGAAAGATCATAAGAAATGATCTCATTTGTGTTCATATCTAGAATAGGAGAAATATAACATTTGCCCCAGGAAAAGTTAAACTGTGATACATCTGTAGTCCACTTCTGCAAAGGTGCTGTTGTTTTAAAGTCACGATTAATTACATTATCAGCAATCTTTCCTATTTCACCCTTATAAGAGTGATATTTCTCCTTAGGTCTTTTTCCTAATAAGCCTTCTTTATGCATGAGACGTTGTACACGTTTGTGGTTAACGTTAAAACCTCTGTTAACTAATTCCTGATGAACACGTCTAACACCATATCTACGTTTGTTTTGTTCAAAAATCGTCCTTATTTCATCAAGTAGTTCAATGTTTCTTTCTGCAACAACATCGGTTTTACTAATTTCATAGTAGTAGGTGGACTTTGGTAAATGCATAGCTTTAAGAAGATACTTTAATTGGTGTCCTTCTTCTCGGAGTTCTTTGATGATTGCTGCTTTTTCGCCTTGAGTCGCGCAGCTTCCTTTTCTTCTCTCAAGGCGATCTCTTTTTTTATTACTTCAATTTCAGCCCTCATTAATTCATTTTCAGCTCTTAGCCTGATTAATTCTTCGTACTCAGATTCATTAGGCTTTGGAGGCTTTCTGGTTCCTACTTTTTTCATATCCGGATTTTTTGATTTACGACCTTTCTTCTTTGGAATAAGACCATTATAACTGTAAATCCTATATTTGCGAACCCATTGAGAAAGTTGACCACTATTAATGCCAGCTGAAATAGCTACAGAGCTTATTGAGTCTCCAGCCATAACACGAGCAACCAATGCATAGCGTTCCTCTGGAGTCCAATCTTTATTTTGACTATTATGCTTTAATGCGTCAGGACCACAGGTTTCTTCAATCTTTACCCATTCACGTATCTTTTGGTGAAATCGTTTTAGTCCTATTCCTTCGGGAGTTTCTGGATATTCTCCACGATAATACATCTCAACACATTTTCTTTTAAATTCATAACTATAACGCATAAAAATACCCTCCTTACTGGTTGTCCAGTAAAGAGGGTACATATCAGCTGGCGTCCTTTTTAATTATTCTCAACAAGCTTTTTGCCGTACCATTTCTTTTTATACCAGTAGAACATGACTATGAGTCCGCGGATGCATTCATCTGTTGCAGTCCCGCAGAATACTCCGGCTACTCCAAGTCCTGCTGCAATCCCGAGTCCGTAGCCGACAGTCGCACCCAGTCCCCACATTGTTACCAGACCGACAATCAACGGAAAGATATAAGCACCGGCTGCCTTGAGGCTGTTGACAAATGTCATGTTAAGGCATCTGCCAAATTCTATGAATATATCAACGAACATGATTGTTCTTGCAAGTCTTATTATCGGTTCGCTGTCGGTAAACAGACGCAGCGTGTAAGGACATATGAGCCAGTTTATGGTTGCTAATGCTACCGTTATCGGCAAAGATGTGCCGAGCGTTTTAAATACCCTCTTATATGCGGCATCCTCTCTGCCCGCACCGACCAGATGTCCTGTTATGATCTGGGTGGACATTGCGGATGCGTTTGAGAATACCATCGCAAATGCTATAAGTGAATTGCAGTATACTCTTGCGTTTACCGAATCATTTCCCATCGTGTTGACAAAGGAGAGCAGTACCATCTGATACATGCTGTATGAGAAATTCTCTCCGGCTGAAGGAAGACCAACCTTTATCATCTTTATAAGAAAATCGGTCGGGAATGGTCTTAACAGTCCCAAAGAGATACGTCCTATCTTCATTCTGTAAAAGAAGATGAAGGCTACCAAAAATGCGATGGCCCTTGCTGTGACGGTTGAGATCGCAACACCGGCAACTCCGAGATTCAAAAACTTAAGCGGTCCGTAAAGGAATGAATAGTTTCCGACAATGTTGACCAGATTGATTATCAGCGACAGATACATTCCTATCTTTGTGTAGCCGTTGCATCTTAAGATCTGCAGCATGACATTTGTACATGCCTGAAGAAACATCGAACTGCCGACTATCAGTATATAAGTGGTGGCATAGTTCATCATCTCATCCGAGACATGAAGCATGTTCATGAGCTTGAAACGTGAGAATACCAGAGCAAGGCTTAGGATTATGCCTATCGTAAAGTTGAAAGCCACAGCCAGGGTATAGATCATGTTCATCTTTTCATACTGCTTTGCGCCAAGGTACTGGGCGACCACGACACTTGTTGCGGTAGCTATTATATTGAACATGATGATGACAAGAAACATTACCTGATTGGCATTGCCTACGGCGCCTACCGCATTTTCCGAGTAGTGCGAGAGCATCATGGTATCAACATTGTTTAAAAGGATATTCAAAAACAGCTCTATGAACATAGGCCCGGCTATGAGCATAAGAGGCGTTTTTTCATCGATTGTAAGTGTTTTGCTGTTTTTCATAGCATAAAATATAAGATTTTTTTTTACTGCTTTCAATCCTAAAAGTAGACATTTTTTCTTTTAAAAATACGCAAATATTTATTTTTTATGCCCTAATTATTTCCAGAAAATAAAAAGTTATAAACCATTTATAAACATTTAGCACTCCGCGTTGACGAGTGCTAAAAATGGGTGTAAAACATAATCAGATTCGGAAAGAAACACTGGATCGAAACGTAAAAGAGGGTAGTTAAAACAGAATAAGGAGGAAAAAACAATGTTGATGCCCAGCTTATTTGGAGAGGATTTTTTTGATAACTTTTTTGATGATTTCACAAGACCGGTAAGAAGTGCCGCTAAGGGTCACGGTTTTGCGAACATGCCTCAGGTACTGCCTCAGGTGCAGATGCCTTCAATGAGGACAGATATCCAGGAGACAGCAGACGGATATGAATTTGATGTCGAGCTTCCCGGATATACAAAGGAAGATATCACAGCAGAATTAAAGGACGGATATCTTACAATAACAGCAAAGAAGGAGACTTGCGAGAATAACTGCGCTGAAGGTGAAGAAGCTGTGGTTGATGCTAAGAAATATATCAGACGCGAGAGATACTACGGCACCTGCAGAAGAGCCTTCTATGTTGGTGAAGAAGTAACTCAGAACGATATCAAGGCTAAGTACGACAACGGAATACTTCAACTTTTCGTTCCGAAGATCGAGCCTGCAAAGGTTGAAGAAGAAAAGAAATTCATAAATATCGAAGGTTAATGTTTACATTGACTAATAAATTCCTTTCCCTTACTTTTAGCTCCCGGATTGTTCCGGGAGCTTTTTTTTGATATAATAACCATACTTTTAAAAGTGGAGGAGGATTATTATGTCTGAGATTAATTATGACAAGCCGTCAAAAGCACCGCTGATCATAGCGATATCGGTTGTCGTTGTGCTGCTTTTAGCAGGCGGCGGAGTGCTGTTCTGGTTAAACAGACCTATAAACAAGGTAAACAAGGCTATTGAGAATAATGACTTAAAGGCAGTAAACGAAAACTTTGAAAAGCTTTCCGATGATGACAAGGATGACATCGAGGAACAGATGCTTGACTATGCAAAGGATCTTGCAAAGGATTTCACAAACGGCAAGAAGGATTACGATGATATAGAAAAGGATCTGAGGACTCTCGGAAAAGGCGTTTTAAAGGATAATGACGATTTCGAAGAGCTGACAAAGCAGGTTGAAGAGCTTAAGCAGTCAAAGGATGATTACGAGGCAGCCGAAAAGGCCTTCAAGGATGAGGATTATCAGAAGGCAATGGATCTGTATGCCAAGGTAATAAAAGATGATCCCAACTATAAGACTGCAAGAGACAAGATCGCTGAATGCGAGTCAAAGATGACACCCGATGTTGTCGGAGAGTGGGCATGTTCTGTAGATATAGGAAATGCAATGCTCAAGCAGATCGGTCTTAATTCTTCTGAAAAGGATTTTTCTTTCCCTGTAGTATTCCTTTATATCTTCAATGAAGACGGAACAGGCAGGATGACTCTTGACAAGACCGGATTTGAAGAAAAGATAAGAGAATATGCTGATATAGCCATCGAAGAGATAATCAAGCAGTACAAGTTAAACTTCGGCATGTCTGAAGAAGACATTGACAAGCAGTTTAAATCATTCTACGGAATGGGTTTCAGGGATTACATCGACAGAGAGCTTGAAAAAGAGGATATAACAGCAAGCCTTGAAGAGGCTGATATGGACTTTACCTATGAGATAGTTGACGACAAGGTCAATATCAAGACAAGCGACGGAAAGTCTGATACTCTCGAGATGGTAGACGATACACTTCAGCTTAAGGATATGGATTATAATTCGTATGCTGCATTTGCTGAATTCGGTGTAGAGCTTCCTCTCGTATTTAACAAGAGATAATCTTTTATGAAGGAAAAGAATCTGACATTTACAATTCTTTCGACCATAGGAATAGTATTGATCCTCCTGGGGCATCTGGATTTTAACATCCTTGCCCTGGGGGGACTTTTTCCGTATTATTCATATCATGTGATGATATTTGTATTCATATCCGGATACTTTTCAAAGAACAAGGATGAGGATGATATCATCGCTTTTATTATCAGGAAGTTTAAGCATCTGATGATACCGTATTTCATATGGAACTTAATCTACGGTATTATCTGTTTGCTTCTTAAAAAGGCAGATATAAATGTCGGATCCGATATAACGCTCTACAATCTTTTTATCGCGCCATTTGTGGGCGGACATCAATTCGGACTCAACGCACCTGCATGGTTTGTGCCTGCGCTGTTTTTACTTCAGATCTGCGACATACTGGCAAGAAAGATCTGGCATATGCTCACAAAAAAACGTGACGCAGTAAGTGAATGGATGTTAATGCTTCTTTATCTTTTAGTCGGAATGACTGTAGTGGCTCTTGCCAAAAGAGGAAGTGTCTATGACTGGTACAAGCTTCCAGGAAGACTCATGCTGATGGCACCTGCCTATCAGTTTGGAAGACTGTATAGGATTGATCTTGAAAAAAGAGACAGGCTGACCTCAGTCATATATTTCCCGATACTTATACTGATCAATCTGATACTGATATATGTTACTGGCGGACTTGCATACAGTACGGTATGGGTAACGGGATTTGCGGGTTCGGTTCTTACTCCGTTTATAACAACATTTACGGGAATAGCACTGTGGCTTAGAGTATCAAAAATCCTGGCATCACGGATAAACAAAGATAAGCTTTCATATAAGGCAGTATCTGCGCTGTCAGACCACACATACGATATTATGATGCATCATCTTTTGGTGTTCATGCTGATAAAAGCCGTTATGTATATGACAGGATGCAGTATGGATGTCACTGCATTTAAGAGCGATGTTTACTATGTTGCCACACTTCAGGGTGTGGAAGAGTTCAAATGGATATATCTGATCCTTGGTCTGAGCCTGCCTCTACTTATCGGTATGATGACAGACAGACTAAAAAGGATAAAAAAATAGGGAAGCGAATGCTTCCCTTTTTGTTTACTCTTTTACTGAATTAAGTTTTGCCTCGTCTATCTTGCCTTCGGCTATCATGTTCTTGATCCACAGCTGAAGTGAATCCGCAGTACATGAGATCTTGTTCAGCTTGTCCTGTATGCTTATGAAATCCACAAATTCATCTTCGGTGACCTCGCTGTCTGCGCTTATCTCTATGAGACGGTTTTTGTCATCGTTTATGGAATTTAAAGTAGCCAGCATCTCGAGAACTATCTGCGAAAGATCCTTAAGCTGGATCTCAGGAATGTATTCTATGCCTATGGGACAGTCATGCGAGCAGTAGTAGTTGCATAACTGAGCCTTTTTATAGCACTTGCTCATAGCCAGTACCTCATCGGGATGAGGAAGTGATTTCTCGCTCTCGATCTTTTCTATCCTCTCCGGAGATACAAATCCCATTGCCTCGCTTGCCTTTTCACGCGACATGCCGGTCTCTTCACGGCTTACATGATAGATATTCTTATTTTCCTTAACTGATTTCTTACCCATTACAATCCCCTTTACATTATGCGATTTACAATCAAGGATAGTATAACATGTCCGCAAAATAATTGTATACATATATTTGGAGTATAGGACAGGAATGTGCTATACTATATGTTGTTGTTAAATGAACGGGTGGAGTCATGAACATACTACTATTTTTAATAATATTACTGGCATTTATCGTATTTATAGGCATTGTCAATGAGAGGATATTTCATATCCAGAGTGATATTGCCCTTATATTCTTTTCGCTGATCATAGCGCTCATTCTTGCTCTTGTAAGGATCTTATTCCCAACAACGCCGCTAAACAGCTTCATAGACAATCTGGGAGACTTCGGTTTTGAGGAATACCTCATGGACGGAGTGCTGTGCTTCATGCTCTTTGCTGGAGCAAGCAAGGTAAACATGGGAAAGTTTAAGCAGAACCTTCGCCCCATATGTCTGCTAGCGCTTTTAACAACGCTTATCTCATCATTTCTATACGGTGCGATATTCTTTCTTATTGCATCAGCGTTTAATATCCCGATGGATATATGGATGTGCGTTTTACTCGGATGCGTGGTATCTCCCACGGATCCGATCGCTGCAACGGGCATTCTTAACAAGATAGGACTTTCAAAGAATGTATGCTCAGTCATAGAAAACGAGTCGCTTTTCAATGACGGAACGGGGGTAACACTGTTCATCTTTGTAAGATCCATAATAATACACAGCTCAGACAGCAATTTTGCAAAACTGATGTTTAAGGAGATAGTAGGTGCGATAGCGGTGGCTCTCATTGTATCGTTCATACTCTTCAGGCTCATGGAGCTTACAAGAGATCCCATAAGATATATCCTCATATCGCTTCTTGATGTTTCGTCTGTTTACATGATATGCGAACATATGGGATTTTCCGGTGTCATCGCATCCGTTGTATGCGGCATGTTCTTCTCATATTCGATGGACAAGATGGAAAGAAGAGTAAAGGTCATCGATAACAGGGAATACTACGAGGATTTCTGGGAGATAATCGAGAGCATCTTAAATGCGATACTGTTTGTAATGATAGGGCTTTTGATCCTTAATCTGAGGATCAGTCCTTATATATGCATACTTATACCAACAGCTATTCTGGTACTCGTATTCTCAAGAGCCATGGGCGTGTTTGTGAGCAGCATCCTTACCGGAAAGCACATCCCGGGAAATTATAACCTTGGCGAATTTACAACACTGATGACATGGTCTGCGCTAAAGGGAGGACTTTCTCTGGCGCTTGCCATAGGAACTGCGGAATATCTTCCTCAGGAAATAAACGATGTATTCATGAATGTTACATATCTTACGATCTTCTTTACCGTACTCGTACAGGGACTTACGGTAAAGAAAGTATATTTTGCACTTGAGAAGCATAAAGCAAACAGGATCTTAAATAAGTCGGTCATGAAAGGTGGGAGTCTATGAAGATCATAATAGTCGGTCTGGGAAGAGCGGGAAGCTATCTGACAAAGGTTCTTTCAAATGAAGCATATGATGTAACTGTAGTCGATACTGACAAGAGCCTTGTTGATGAGATTACGGATAAATACAATGTTAACGGCGTTGTGGGCAGCGGTGCATCAAAAGAGACACTTCTTAAGGCAGGTGCAGACAGTGCGGATTCACTGGTCGCATTAACTCATGTTGATGAGATAAATCTTCTAAGCTGCATGCAGGCTAAATCACTGGGAACAAGAAGATGCGCGGCAAGACTATTACTTCCTGATTTCATACACGAGTCTGATTCCATTAAAAAGGAATACAACATAGATTATCTTGTAAAGCCGAAACTCGACATAGCAGAGGAGATATACAGAAATATCGGACTGCCAGGCTTTGTAAAGATGGAGGGATTTTTCGGAAACGAAGTGCAGATGATAAATCTTTCCGTTCTGGAGTATTCACCGCTTAACGGAAAGTCTCTTATCGAGATCAAGCAGTCGCTTGATCTTAACATGCTGGTATGTACTGTCATAAGAGACGGCAAGCTCTATGTTCCCGACGGTACCTTTGTTTTGGAGGCAGACGATCAGATAGGTATCGTTGCCGCAAAGAATGACATAGAAGAGATACTGGATAAACTCGGCATAATAGTAGAGCCTGCAAAGAATATCGCGATAGTAGGTGGAGGAATAACAGGAGAGTATCTTTGCAATCTTCTCATAAAGGATAAAAAGAATCTGACGATAATAGACAACAACATAAACAGATGCCGTGATCTTATGGAGAAATTCCCCAAAGCCAGGGTGTCATATTGCGAAGGCGATATAATGGAAGTCCTCGAAGAGGAGAAGATAGAAAAGAAGGATGCACTGGTCTCTCTTACAGACAATGATGAAACAAATCTTGTAATAAGCATGTTCGCATGGTCACTTAATGTACCTTCCATAATAACAAGAGTCGACAAGACCGGACATGTAAGACTGCTTCACAAGGTAAACATGGATATAACGGTATCGCCTACAGAGCTGTCTGTTTTAAAGATGCTAAGATTCATCAGATACTATGAGATGGGAGATGCAGAGAACGATATCGGAAAATTCTATAACGTCGCAGACGGCAAGGCTGAAGTAATGGAATTCATAGCTTCCGATACATTCTCAAAGCTTGATGTGGAATTTAGGGAAAAGGCATTCAAGCTTAAAAAGGATATTCTTATCGCCGGAATAATAAGAGAAGGAAGGCTCATAATCCCTTCAGGCAATTCTAAGATTGTTACGGGTGACAGGGTTATAGTAGCTACTTCAAAGAAAAATCAGATCAGAAACCTTAACGAGATATTAGCCAGATGATCACTAAAGAGTTGACAAGGAATGCTGATATATAACATAATTAGCATGTTGATTAACACTTTTTTATAAAGGAAAGGGAAAGTATGGCTAACAAAAAGGAATGGAATTTTTCAACTGACGGCGAGAACAATTTTAATGTTGTTTTTGAGAAGAACAAGCTTGTATCCGTTAACGGCGGCGAGGCTGTAAAGGTTGCAAAGCTTAAATCAAAGGAAAGCAACATGCTTGAGACTGTCTATGATGTTGATCTCGGCAACGGACAGATCGCTAAGCTGTGCATCAGAAAGAAAGAGGCAACTCTTGTTTATGACGGCAAGAACGTTGAGAACGGACAGAAGTATGAAGTTACTCAGATACCGAAGTGGGCATATGTATTCGTTGCACTCTATGTAGTAAACTTCTTTTTGATCATCGGCGGAGCTCTCGGCGGTGCAATAAACATGGCATCAGCTGTTATTTCAGCAACCATAGCATCAAACACAAAGAAGAATGTGGCAATAAGAGTTATATCATGTATCGTGATATATGTTGTTGTAACAGCTCTTTCATATTTCTTTGCTGCAACACTTACAAGTGCTCTGATGAAATAACAATAAAGGATTTAAGGACGGAATTGCCTCTGGTGGTTCCGTCTTTTTTTGTGAATTTGCATAAAAAAGTGATATTATAAAAAAGTAACCATAAATCATGGGCGGTTAATACGTAACTTAGGTAAGAAAGACAAATGCGTTATGATCGCTCACATAACGAAAGGAAGCAGTAAGTTGACTGAGGCGGCATTTGACGCCTGCATTCAAAGGATACTTAACGGCGACAAAAACGGGCTTAGAGAGATCTACGATGCGTATCTTTCCTATATATATCAGATAGTGTACGGTGTCGTGGGACGAAAAGAAGATGCGGAAGATATAACCAGTGACTTCTTTATCAAGTTCTGGCAGCAGGCCGATAAGTACAAGAGCGGAAGCGGGCATAAGGGGTATCTTGCCACCATGGCAAGAAATATGGCGATCGATCATCTGCGAAAATACAAGAGAGAAGTTCTTGACAGTTTCAGCGCAGATGAAGAGGAAGGACCGGTCACGGAGCCGGTTGCCAAGGAAGATACCGAGAATCAGGTTATAGAGGATATCGGTATAAAGGAAGCAATAGAAAAACTGAATCCGAAGGAGCAGCAGATAATAAATATGAAGGTCCTTGCGGATATGACATTTGCCGAGATATCGGATGAACTCGGAGTACCGATGGGTACAGTCACCTGGCGATACAGGGAAGCGATTAAAAAACTAAGGAGGTACGGCTATTATGAAACAGCTTGAAATTGAATATAAGAACGCTATAAGCCTTGAAGTGCCGGATCTCTGGAACCGTATCGAGGCAGGAATCGATGAATATGAAGCAACAAAGAAAACAGATAATATCTCATATATAAAAGAAGAAACAGCAAAAGAAAAGAAAACAAATAAAATAAACACTAAAAAAGTAATAGCATACATCGGAAGATTTTCGGCAGCAGCCGTATGTCTGATCCTTGCTATGGGAGCATTCAGATTAATAGGCGGCTCTAACAAGGCAGCAAGCGAAGCACCGGCAATGGCGGACAGTGCAGCGAGTGAGGCCAGCTACGATGCAGCACCGGCAGTCGCAGAGTATGCGGACAGCGAAATGGAAGCTGAGGAAAGCTTTGACAGCTCATATTCCATGAGTGAAGCAGCAGCTGAAGCCACAGCTGAGGAAAGCGATGACCATTCTCGTGAGGGCCAGAAGAAAGCAACTTCTTATAAGGGCGAGACAAACAGTCTCCAGGCGGATTCGGTAGCAGTTTTTGTAGTACCCGTAGAAAGCCTTAAAGCAGCACTTGACTGTGATGAAGATGAAGCAAGAAAGATCATAATGTTACTTCCCGCAAACGGAATAAAAGGAGCATATGATTTCAAACTTGCTGAAGATGACGAGCCTGACAGCGAAGCTGTTAAAGAGATCGAAGGCATCGGAGATGATACGATAAGGATAAGTTTTGTCGATGAAGAAGACAGCAGATATCTTATGTACTGTAACAGAAATACTGACGAAACTATCACTGTTTTAGCCATTATCAGAGATGATGAAAAAATTTTTGAAATATTACCATAAATATCCATAACCTTATCCGTATCCTAGATAGAAGGACCTGAAGAGAACATCAGGAACGATAAAAAACGGATGAATGATAAATGGGAGGAATTTATTATGAAGAAGAAAATGGTTATATGGTTACTTACACTGGTAATGGCTGTATCAACAGTTGCAGGATGCGGATCAAGAGAGAACACTGCTCCTACAAGCGACGTAGCTGCAACAGCTGGAGATGCTGATTATGCTGATTACGCACCTGTTGAGTATGAACCCGCAGCTGAATATCCGGCAGAGAGCTCATCTTCAAGTTATAAGAAAGAAGGGAACCAAAGAGACAATTCTCTTTCAATGAGCAACTCGGCTACATCAGCTAAGGCAGAAGCCTGGTACGATACAGAAGATTATTCATACGTAAGAGTACCGGATGCTTCAGGCGAGGATTACACGGTTAATGAAGAGAACGGATTCTTTAACGTAATGGAATCACCGCTTTCAACATTTGCGGCAGATGTGGATACGGCAAGCTACTCAAACATGAGAAGATTTGTCAACGAAGGTTACGGCCTGTATGATTTCCCTGCAGGATCAATAAGAGCAGAAGAACTCATCAACTACTTCAAATATGATTATGCTGCACCTAAAAACGGCGACAGATTCGGAGTTGATGCACAGGTTTCTGACTGTCCCTGGAATAAAAACAACAAGCTTATGATCCTTGGTGTAAACACAAAGGAACTTAAGGAGAAGAACAAACCCGATTCCAATATCGTTTTCCTTCTTGATATTTCAGGATCAATGAGCAGCTCAAACAAGCTTCCTCTTCTTAAGGATGCAATGGAGCTTCTTGCAGACAACCTTACAGAAAACGACAGGGTTTCGATCGTAACATATGCAAGCGGAACAAATGTAGTACTCGACGGTGTTCCGGGTGATCAGACAAACAAGATAAACAGAGCATTTGAAAAGCTTAAAGCCGGCGGTTCCACAAACGGTGAAGGCGGTATAGAACTCGCATACGAGATAGCTCAGGAAAACTTTATAAAGGACGGAAACAACAGAGTCATCCTTGCAACAGACGGTGATTTCAATGTAGGAAAGTGCACAGGCGACGATCTTAAGGAACTCATAAGCGAGAAGAAGGAGTCAGGAGTATTCTTATCAGTACTCGGATTCGGAATGGGCAACTACAGCGATACAACAGCTGAGACTCTGGCAGATGCAGGAAACGGCAACTACGCTTATATCGATTCAATAAAGGAAGCAAAGAAGGTGCTGGTTGACGAGATGTCATCTACACTCTATACGGTAGCTAAGGATACAAAGCTTCAGGTTGAATTCAATCCCGCACTCGTTTCAGAATACAGACTCATCGGTTATGAAAACAGAGCTCTTGCAGCACAGGATTTCACGGATGATACAAAGGACGGCGGAGAACTCGGAGCAGGTCATCAGGTAACAGCTGTATACGAGATCAGACTTGCTGATTCAAGAGACGGCGGTTCAGATCTTAAGTATCAGGACAATGTGATCTCAGACAAAGGCTGGTCAAAGGATGAGTGGTGCACACTTTCAATAGCTTTCAAGGATCCCGACAAGAACGAGTCACAGTATATGGAGTTCCCTATAGGTGCAGATAACTACACAGCTAAGCCTTCAGAGGATTTCATGTTCGCAACAAGCGTAGCAGAATATGCAATGGCTCTTACAGACAGTGAATACCTTGTAGACATGACAAGGGAAGAAGCTATCGACCAGGCAATAAAGAATGTTAAGAAGATCGATCCAGATGACGAGTACAAGCAGGAATTCCTTGAACTCATGGAAATGGTTACAGGCACTGCAACAGGCACAGCATGGTACGAATAAGAATTACTTACGAAGTCCCCTTTTTACAAAGGGGACTTTTTTTGATGTCTGATAAGTGATAAAATATAGGGACCAAACAGGAGGGTACTATGGATAAAAACAGACCTACAGGCCGTCAGAAAAATGTCACAGGCGGTTCAAGCAGTGTAAATAAAACAGGAAGCGGACTGGGAACAGGACCGGTCGGTAATGTCGGATCTCATTCCAACAGCCAATCTTCGGGTAATCATACTCAGCTTTCGGGTGGCGGAAGCGGAAGAAGGGCAGGAACCAGAGCAGGAGGCATGGGACTTGGCGGTGTAGCCGTTCTCATCATTTTCTTCCTTATCAAGTCCTTCCTTGGCGGAGGCGGCAGCGTTTCCACAGGACAGTCTGATCTGTATGACTTTACCGGACAGACTCAGTCGCAGACCCAGGATTATACATCTTCTACCGCTGCAAATACCCAGGCGGACATGACTGTTGCTGAGTCAGCAAGAGACAAGAGATTCAGTGTCAAGGGCAACGGTGAAGATACCGTGACCATCATGGTATATATGTGCGGTACCGATCTTGAGTCAAAGAGCGGTATGGCAACCAATGACCTTAATGAGATGCTTCAGGCAAATCTTTCAGACAAGGTCAACCTGATAGTATACACAGGCGGATGCAGAGCATGGAAGAACAATGTAATAAGCTCTTCAAAGAATCAGATATATCAGATAAAGGACGGCAAATTTGTATGTCTTGAATCCGATATGGGTTCGGGAGCCATGGTCGATCCTGCCACGCTTACATCATTCATCAAGTACGGCGCACAGAATTTTCCTGCCGACAGGATGAATCTCATCTTATGGGATCACGGCGGCGGTTCAATTACAGGCTACGGATACGATGAAAAGAATTCCTCAGCAGGTTCAATGAACCTTGCGGGACTTGATACGGCACTTTCCAATGCGGGGATCTATTATGATTTCATAGGCTTTGACACCTGCCTTATGGCAACGGTTGAAAACGGCCTGATGCTCGAAAAGTACGCAGACTACATGATAGCTTCCGAAGAAACGGAACCCGGTGTGGGCTGGTATTATACCAACTGGCTCACAAAGCTTTCTTCAAATACTTCGATGCCTACTGTAGAGATAGGAAAGAACATCATAGATGACTTTGTAGATGTCTGCAATCAGAAGTGCAGAGGTCAGAAGACCACGCTTTCAATTGTTGACCTTGCCGAGCTTAAGGCAACGGTTCCAGATGAACTGACAGATTTTGCAAAATCAACCAATGATCTTATAAAGAATGACGGTTACAAGCAGGTAGCCAATGCAAGAAGAAACACACGTGAATTTGCCCAGTCTTCAAAGATAGATCAGATCGATCTGGTTCATTTCTGCGAAAACATAGGCAACAGTGAAGGCAAAGAGCTTGCAAATGCACTTAAGGGAGCGATAAAGTACAACAGAACATCATCAAGCATGACTGATGCTCACGGACTTGCCATTTATTTCCCTTATCAGAAGACAGGAAAAGTAAGCAATGCGCTTAACCTGTTTAAGAAGATAGGAATGGATAATGAATATTCAAAGTGCATCCAGCAGTTTGCTTCAACAGAAGTAACAGGTCAGATGGCAGCCGGCGGTGCATCTAATCCATATTCTTCACTTACTGGCTCGCTCATAGGCGGCGGAAGCACGAGTGCTCCTTCCGGCGGAAATTCGGATATGATCATGTCGCTCCTTGGCGGAATGCTAGGTTCGGGAGGCTCATCAAGCTCAAGTGCATCTTCATACGGATTTGATCCTTCAGTCCTTGATCTTTTCATGGGCAGGGATATAAGCGATCAGGAAACAGCTGATTACATATCAAACAACTATCTTGATGCAAACAACCTTGTTTGGACAAAGAGCGGTTCGACTTACAAGATCGTAATGGATGAAGATCAGTGGGATCTTGTTCAGGATGTTGAACTAAATGTTTTTGTCGATGACGGTGAAGGATACATTGATCTTGGTATAGACAATGTATTTGAATTCGATGATGACGGAGCCCTTATCGGAGAGTACGACGGCACATGGCTAGCCCTCGACGGACAGGTCGTTCCATATTATCACATGGATACGATAGATTATTCAGATTCATATACGATCACGGGATATGTTCCCTGTTTCCTTAACGGCGAGAGAGCAGAACTGCTACTTACATTTGATTCAGAAAACCCCAACGGCTATATCGCCGGTGCGCGTTACGTATATACACAGGGTGAGACTGAAGCTATAGCAAAGAATATCGAGGAAGTAAAAGCCGGAGATGTTGTTGAACCGATCTGTGATTATTACACATATGACGGAGACTACAGCGACAGCTACAAGCTTGATGCAAAGATCACACTTAGCGCGAATACACAGATTTCCAATGTAAAGATCGCTGATTCGCCCACACAGGCAACCTACAGATTTACAGATATATACAATCAGAAGTACTGGACTCCTGTAATACCGTAACGATAAGGAGAAAGATAAATGGCATTTGACGGGATCACAGTTTCTGCCATAGTGCATGAACTCAGGCAGACTTGCTTGGACGGAAGGATAAGCAAGATCGCACAGCCTGAGACAGACGAACTTATGTTAACCATAAAGACAAGCCGCCGTGAAAACGGCGGCTCTTTGTCGTCCTCTCAGTGCAAGGTAGTATTAAGTGCAAATCCGACTCTGCCATTAGTTTACATAACACAAACAAACAAGATAAGTCCCGAGACGGCTCCCGCGTTTTGCATGTTTTTAAGAAAGCATATATTAAACGGAAGGATAACCGATATCTATCAGCCGGACTATGAGAGGATAATCATATTTGAGGTTGAGCATCTTGACGAGATGGGAGATCTCAGGCATAAAAAGCTCATTGTTGAGCTCATGGGCAAATACAGCAATATCATTTTCACTGATGAGAATGATAAGATACTCGACAGCATAAAGCATATATCTGGTCTTATAAGCTCTGTAAGAGAGGTCCTGCCAGGACATGACTACTTTATACCAAAGACAGAAGACAAGCTCGATCCGACAAAGACAAACGAAAAGGAATTCACAGATATTGCGTTATGTAAACCAACTGAAACGACCAAAGCTATCTATTCGACATATACCGGAATATCTCCTATGATCGCAGGTCAGATGTGCGCATTTGCCGAAGTTGAGACTGACAGCACTAGCAGATTAAGTGATGATGACAGACACAGGCTCTATAAGGTGTTTGAAGATTACATGAACAGCGTGAAACAAAAGGAGTATTCACCTGTAATACTGTATGAAAACGGCTCCCCGAAGGATTACTGCATGCTCAAGGTCTGCACTTATCCCGAAGAAGCTAAAAAGCATTATGAAAATGCATCCGAACTTATTGTTGCTTTCTATGCAGAAAAAGAAAAGCTTACAAGGATAAAGCAAAAGAGCGTTGATCTTAGAAAGATCGTTTCTACACACCTTGAAAGAGACATCAAAAAGTATGACCTTCAGCTAAAGCAGCTCAAAGATACCGACAAGATGGACAAGTACAAGGTATACGGCGAGCTTTTGCATACATACGGATATAACATCAAAGAGGGCGAAAGATCATATGAGGCTGATAATTACTATACCGGCGAAAAGATAACTATACCTCTTGATCCTGATCTTAGTGCAATGGAAAATGCCGCAAGATACTTTGACAAGTACGGAAAGCTGAAGAGAACAAAGGAAGCACTCGAACAGCTGACTGTTCAGGTTAAAAACGAGATAGATCATTTAGAGTCCATAATGGCTGCTCTTGATATAGCGGAGAAAGAAGAAGATCTGAATGAGATCAAGCGTGAGCTTATGGAAAACGGCTTTATCAAGAAAAAGTCCAATACGAAGAAACAAAGATTCATAAGCCAGCCGTTTCACTATATCAGTTCTGACGGTTTTCATATCTATGTCGGCAAGAACAACTATCAGAACGATGAACTCACTTTCAAGATGGCGACCGGTAATGACTGGTGGTTTCATGCAAAGAAAAGACCGGGAAGCCATGTGATTGTTAAGAGCGAGAACAAGGAACTGCCGGATCGGACATTCGAGGAAGCAGCAAGACTGGCTGCTCATTACAGCAAGACTGACGGTGAATCACAGGTCGAAATTGACTACGTTCAGAAGAAGCATGTCAAGAAATCACCGGGACAGCCGGCGGGTTTTGTGATATATCACACAAACTATTCAATGCTGATAGATTCGGATATTTCAGGGATCGAGAGAGTACAATAGCGTCTATTGACTAACAATTAAGTTACAGATATAATATTTCCTGATATATCACCACTTAAAGAAAGAAAGAAATATGATAAAGAGCATGACAGGCTTCGGCAGATTTGAGATAGCCGAAGACAATCGCAAAGTAACGGTTGAGATAAAATCCGTTAACCACAGATATCTGGATGTTTCCATCAAGATGCCGAAGAAACTTAATTTCTTTGACGCTTCAATCAGAAATCTCCTCAAAGAATACATGCAGAGAGGAAAGATAGACCTCTTTATAACATACGAAGACACATCGGAGAACAATGTTACGATAAAGTATCATCCCGAAGTGGCTGCCGAGTATATGAAATATCTGACGCAGATGGCAGAAGAGTTTCATATAGACAACGATGTGAGAGTTTCTCTCATCTCGCGTTATCCCGAAGTCTTCACATGGGATGATGTGGAGATTGATGAGGAAGGTATCTGGAAATCGCTTGAGAAAGCTATCAGAGGTGCTGCAGAAGGCTTTGTCGAGAGCAGGATCAAGGAAGGTGAGAACCTGAAAAACGATCTTATCGAAAAGCTTGACAACATGCTCGCAGCGGTTGATTTCATAGAAGAAAAGAGTCCTCAGATAATCGAGGATTACAGAAGCAAGCTTATGGCCAGAGTCAGTGAGATGCTCGAGGATGCGGCTATAGATGAGAGCAGGATAGTGCAGGAAGTTACAATCTTTGCCGACAAGATATGTGTTGATGAGGAAATGGTAAGACTCAGAAGCCATATCGAGACCATGAAAGCTCTTCTTATAGAAGGCGGAAGCATAGGAAGAAAGCTTGATTTCATCGCTCAGGAAATGAACAGAGAGGCAAACACGACTCTCAGCAAATCAAGTGATCTTGAGATAGCAAACAGGGGTATCGAGCTTAAGACCGAGATTGAAAAGGTAAGAGAGCAGATACAGAATATAGAATAAGGGATCAGGATGAAAGAAAAAGGATTACTTACAGTAGTATCAGGTTTTTCCGGAGCCGGCAAGGGAACTCTTATGAAAGGGCTTCTTTCCAAATACGACAACTATGCTCTTTCTGTTTCCATGACAACAAGAGCACCCAGACCAGGAGAAGTCGACGGAAGAGAGTATTTCTTCATCACCAAAGAGCAGTTTGAGAAAAACATAGCTGACGGAAAGCTCATCGAGCATGCGCAGTATGTGGGAAACTACTACGGTACACCGAAAGATTATGTGTTTGAACAGCTTGAAGCGGGAAAGGACGTACTGCTCGAGATCGAGATCCAGGGAGCTCTGCAGATAAAGGAACGCTTCCCTGAGGCACTGCTTTTATTCGTCACGACAAAAGATGCACAGACTCTTGTAAACAGACTCAAAGGAAGAGGAACTGAAGAAGAGGATGTCATCTTAAAGAGACTCAGACGTGCGGCTGAGGAATCAGAAGGCATCGAGGAGTATGAGTATCTTATAATCAACGATGATCTTGATACCTGTATAGAAGACATGAATGACATTATTCAGAAAGCCAAGCTAAAGGCTGACAGGAATAAGGAATTTATAGAAAAGATAAGAAAAGAATTGAAAAATATCTGATGACATCAGAAAGGAGATAACATGTTACATCCATCTTATTCAGATTTAATGAAGGTAGTTAATAGCGAGGTAGAACCCGGAGAGGCAAAGGTAGTAAATTCCCGTTATTCAATAGTTATGGCGACATCAAAGAGAGCAAGACAGATAATTGCAGGAGATGATCCGCTGGTTAACGGTGAAGGAAGAAAAGCTCTTTCGGTTGCTATTGACGAGCTTAATGAGTCAAAGATACATATTATCGGCGATGACGAGGAATAATAAGAAAGTAAAACCCGGTAACGGGTTTTATTTTTTATGTATGAATATGGAGAACATATGAAGATACTTTTTATATCACTCGGATGTGATAAGAATACCGTAGACAGTGAGATGATGCTAGGCATACTGTCAGAGCACGGATACGAGATAACAGACAGCGAGGATGATGCGGACGCAGCTGTCATCAATACATGCTGCTTTATTGGTGATGCAAAACAGGAATCGATCGATAACATACTGCAGATGACTGCCTTAAAGGATCAGGGAAAGCTTAAGGCTGTTATAGTTACCGGGTGCCTTGGAGAAAGATATACTGAGGACATCCATAAGGAAATACCGCAGGTTGATGCAATCCTTGGAATAAGCGGATGGGATAAGATAGCAGAGTGTCTTGATACTATCCTTAACAAAAACAAAAAGGCTTCTGATGTGGTCGGAAACATCCAGTCAAGGCCTTTGTACGGATTTGACAGACTTCTGACAAACGGCGGCCACTATGCATATTTAAAGATCGCTGAAGGATGCAATAAGCGCTGCACTTACTGCGTTATACCATATGTCAGGGGAAATTACAGATCCGTTCCGATTGAGACTCTTGTTGATGAAGCAAAAAGACTTGCTGACAGAGGCGTAAAGGAACTGATACTGGTAGCCCAGGAAACGACTCTTTACGGAGTCGATCTTTACAATGAAAAGTCTCTTTCCAGACTCCTCAAGGCTCTGGCTGAGATCGAAGAGATCAGATGGATAAGGATACTTTACTGCTATCCGGAAGAGATAACGGATGAACTCATACAGACCATAAAAGATGAACCCAAGATATGCCATTATCTGGATATACCTATCCAGCATGCTTCAGACGAGGTATTAAAGAGGATGGCAAGAAAGACCACAAGGGCTGAGATCACCGAAAGGATAGCGAGGTTAAGAAAAGAGATACCGGATATCGCTCTTAGGACAACGTTCATTACAGGTTTCCCCGGCGAGACAATAAAGGATCATAAACAGATGCTCGAGTTTGTTAAGGAAATGAGGTTTGACAGACTAGGAGTATTCACATATTCACGTGAAGAAGGTACAAAAGCAGGGCAGATGAAGGGGCAGATCCCGGAATTCATAAAGAGAAGACGCAGGGATAAGGTGATGAGACTCCAGCAGCAGATCGCCTGGGATAAGGCTAAACAGACTGCAGGAGAGATAATGGACGTTATGATCGAAGGAAAACTGGTAAAAGAAGGCGTTTATGTCGCTAGGACGTACAAGGATGCTCCTTCGGTTGACGGTGAAGTTTTTGTTGAATGCGATCGCGAGCTTATGAGCGGTGATTTTGTAAAGGTAAAAGTTACCGGTTCAAGAGAATATGACCTTGTTGGAGAGGTGATTGAGTGATATTATAAAGGGTAGAACGAAACTTGGAGAAAAATATGAATTTACCTAACAAATTAACTATACTCAGGACTATTCTTATCATACCTTTTGTTATCATCCTGTTAACGGGATGCTTCGGTTCATGGAGTGACTGGATAGCACTTTTCATATTCATTCTTGCCAGTATAACCGATCTTTTGGACGGCAAGATAGCAAGAAAGTATAATCTTATAACAAATTTCGGAAAATTCATGGATCCGCTTGCCGATAAGCTTTTGGTATGCTCGGCGCTGATATGTCTCCTTTCTCTTGAGAGAATACCGGCATGGGCGGTGCTGATAATCATGGCAAGGGAGTTCATTATTTCGGGATTCAGACTTGTGGCTGCCGATAACGGGGTTGTGATAGCGGCCAGCATGTGGGGGAAATCAAAGACCGTGAGTCAGATGATAACCATAGGCATACTGATAGCGGATATAGATTTTATACTTTTTAAGGTTTTGGGAATAATCGGAATATATGTGTCAGTCATACTGACGATCATATCGTTAATCGATTATATAGCAAAAAACAAGGATGTCATGAAAGAAAAGTAGACACAATTCTATTGGCGAGGTTACAGTATGGGGAAACTCAATATCAATCCGGATTTTAGCAAGATCAAGGAAAAGGCGTTAAGTGTAAAAAAGATCGGCGAAGAAAAGACCAAAGAGATCATATCAAAGGTTAAGAAAGCTCAGGCAAATGAGTCTGTAGGAGACGACAGGCCGCTTGGAAAGAGGTATCACAAGATTGGAGTGAAGCTTCTTGCGGCTTATTGCGTCCCTGTGATACTCATTATTCTGCTGGGCTTTTTTTCATATCGCACAGCTTCTCAGGTAATAGAAGAAAAGTATCTTACAAGTGTTGAGAGTGCCATAGCTGCGACAGGCAACTATATGTCGATGATATGTTCAAGCATCGAGAACAAGGCTCAGACTCTTAATACGGATGACAATGTCACAAAGTATTATCAGGTCCTTTATAAGAAGACAAGCAGTGAGAAGGACAAGACTTATACCAATATTTTCAATGAGATAGGCAACTATATCAAATCCACGGATTTCGTATCGGATGCATATATCATTTCGGAAAACGGAAGAGCTACCCTTAACAATAACAGATCGGAAACACAGATAAGAGAATCAGAAAACGGAAGATTTGTTGAATTCTGGGATCAGCCCGAGGCTGAACTTGTTAAAGACTATGAAACCACAAGCATACGTAACGGATGGATCGGCAAGCATCCCTTCATTGATGAGGTATGGTTTGGAGATCCCGATTCATATGAGTTTTCATACATTCAGTTATTCATGTATGGCGACGGTATTGTTGTCATAGATATGGATAAGGAAAACCTTAAGAATACATTAGAGACTCTTAATCTGGGCGATGGAAGCTATGCGGGCTTTGTATCAGATAAGAATGAGTTATGCATGAAGCATACTGTAAGCGACGGAGTTGATTCTTTCAGCTTTACTAATGAGGGTGAGGGATTCTTTTCTGACAAGAGCTTCTATACACAGGCTGTTGCCGGAGGAACGCTCATAGAAGGAAGCGAGGTAGAAGTCGAAGGAACCAAGTACTTCTTCTACTTTACTCCTATTGACGAGACTGGAATATCACTCTGTGCACTTATACCCGAGGATAATATCACTGCTGAAATGGCCGGTATCAGAAATGTTACCGTGATCATGGTTATAATCGGAATAATCGTTGCTCTGGGCATCGGTCTTGCGCTTGCAAGAGGAATCAGTTCAACACTGAGCAATGTATGCAACAATCTGGGCAAAGTTGCAAAGGGCGACTTTACAAGAAAGTTCAGAACCAACAGAAATGACGAGATGAGATATCTGACAGATACGCTCAATGAGACTGTCGCGGGAATTCACTCTATCATGGGCAATGTAAGAGGCTTCGGTGATGATGTTACGGAGTCTGCTAACAAGGTATACGAGTCCAGCGACAACATGAAGGATATCATGCAGAATATCTCTCAGGAACTTGATCAGCTCGCAGACGGTGCAGAACTCCAGGCAAAGGATGCGGATGTATGTGCTCACGAGATGAACGAGTTCTCAGATAAACTTGACGGTGTTGTTAACAGTACACAGCAGATGGAGGATACCATCGGCAAGACTCTGGATTCAACACAGCTTGGAAGAACAAAGATATCTTCACTGAATGAAAAGAGTGCGCTGACCACAGAACTGGTACAGCAGCTGATCGTTGAGATAGAGGACGTTATAAGAAAGACGGATGTTATCAGTAACTTCGTTGAGGTTATAAACGAGATAGCGGATCAGACAAACCTGCTTTCTCTTAACGCTTCCATTGAAGCGGCAAGAGCAGGCGAGGCCGGAAGAGGATTTGCCGTAGTTGCTGAAGAGATCAGAAAACTTGCTGACGAGTCAATGAAGGCATCTTCACAGATTGAAAGTATCCTGGGTGATATCAGAGTAGCAAGTGAAAAGGCTACAGGTTCTGCTAAACGCACTACCGGATATATCAGCGAACAGGGAGAAGCCCTTGAGGATACAACTGAAGTATTTGCCGATATAACAAGATGTGTCGAGGATATGGTAGACGGACTAAACAACATATCCGAAAACATGGAAGTAATGGTAAGAGAAAAAGAGATGATCGTGAACTCTATCACGAGCATTGCATCTGTCAGCGAAGAAACTGCGGCTGTTACAAGGAGTGTAACGGATTCGATTGGATCTCAGCTTGATACGGCGGTTTCACTTGCAGGAGAGGCAGATACTCTGAATGAAAAGGTAAATTCTCTCAGCGAGAGCATGGACCACGTAATATTATAAAGACGGAAGGTAAACAAAGATGATAGTCGAACTGATTTCGGTAGGGACAGAGATACTTCTTGGCAACATAGTAAATACCAATGCCGCGTTTTTATCTGAAGAATGCGCCAAGCTCGGACTCTCATGTTACTATCAGACTGTTGTCGGTGACAATGAAGAAAGACTTACTCAGACCTTAAAGACAGCTCTTTCAAGATCGGATATAGTAATTCTGGGAGGAGGTCTCGGGCCTACCCAGGATGATCTGACAAAGGAAGTCGCAGCAAAGGTCTGCAATAAAAAGATGTATCTTGACGAGGATTGCAAAAAACACATCGAGGATTATTTTGCAGCCAAGAACATCAAGATACCCGATAATAACTGGAAGCAGGCGATGATACCCGAGGATTCGCAGATACTGCCCAATCCCAACGGTACGGCACCCGGTGTCATCATTGAATACGGAGAGCAGAGAGTTGTTCTTCTTCCCGGTCCTCCGAATGAATTAAAGCCGATGTTCAAGGATCAGGTTGAGCCGTATTTCAGAAACATGCTTCCGCGTACGATCCTTTCTAAGACTGTCAAGATATGCGGAATCGGTGAGAGCAGTGTTGAAAAGCAGGTGGAGGATCTGATCAATGCTCAGAGCAATCCGACCATAGCAACATATGCAAAGACCGGTGAAGTTCATCTTCGCGTAACGGCATCAGCTGAGGACGAAGCTGCGGCAAAGAAACTCTTAAAGCCAGTAGTAAAGGAATTAAAGAACAGATTCGGAACATATATATATTCAACGGATGAGAATGTTACTCTTGAAATGGCAATAGCAGATTTGCTGATCGCCAACAATCTGACGATCTCGACCGTGGAATCCTGTTCGGGAGGCCTGCTGGCCGGAAGACTGATCAATGTTCCCGGAATATCCGAGACATTCAAAACAGGTTTTGTGACATATTCAAACAAGGCCAAGAGAAAATTTGCGGGTGTCAGAAAGTCATCACTTGAAAAGTACGGCGCCGTAAGCAAGCAGGTGGCACAGGAAATGGCTGAGGGAATGCATGACGTGAGCAAGGCCGATGTAGTCATATCCACGACAGGAATAGCCGGACCCGACGGCGGAACCGATGAGAAGCCTGTCGGACTGGTATATATGTGCTGCTACGTTTGCGGTAGAGTAACTGTAAAGGAATATCATTTCCACGGAAACAGAGCAAAGATAAGAGAAACAGCTGTTGCAAACGCTCTCATACTGTTAAGAGAGTGTCTCCTTGAATACTTCAGCGAGAACACATTCGGAAAAGAATAAATGAGTTAAAAAATATTCGCATGGGCATTTTGTGTGTTCATGCGAATATCTGAGTAACAGAGTTTTTATTTCAAAAACTTTTCAAAAGGGAGATAAAACGGACTATTAAAAATATATTTTTATATATGTAAACTACGTGTTGACAAATACGAACATATGTTTTAATATACATATCAGAACATACGTTCAAAAATGTCGTGCTTTTTAGACTATATAAGGAGACAGATTATGGAAAGAGAAGAAAAATTAAAAGCATTGGATGCGGCTATAGCACATATTGAGAAACAGTACGGCAAAGGGGCTGTCATGAAACTGGGAGATCCTGCTTCTCAGATGAATGTTGAGACAATACCTACAGGATCTTTAAGTCTTGATATAGCACTCGGACTTGGCGGCATACCCAAGGGACGTATAGTCGAGATATACGGTCCGGAATCATCCGGCAAAACAACAGTTACACTCCATATGATAGCGGAGGTTCAAAAGCGCGGCGGTATCGCAGGCTTTATCGATGCCGAGCATGCTCTTGATCCTACATATGCTAAAAATATCGGAGTTGATATAGATGATCTTTATATCTCACAGCCTGATAACGGTGAACAGGCTCTTGAGATAACCGAGACCATGGTGCGTTCAGGCGCTGTAGACATCGTTGTAGTTGACTCTGTTGCCGCACTTGTTCCGAAGGCTGAGATAGACGGTGATATGGGAGATTCACATGTCGGCTTACAGGCAAGACTCATGTCACAGGCCCTCAGAAAGCTCACTGCTGTAATAAGCAAGTCAAACTGCACAGTTATATTTATCAACCAGCTTCGTGAAAAAGTCGGTGTAATGTTCGGTAATCCCGAGACAACAACAGGCGGTAGAGCACTTAAGTTCTATTCGTCAGTGAGACTTGATGTAAGACGTATCGAATCTCTTAAGTCTGGTGGTGAAGTGATCGGTAACAGAACAAGAGTAAAGGTCGTAAAGAACAAGATCGCTCCTCCTTTCAAGGAAGCAGAGTTTGATATAATGTTCGGCAAGGGTATCTCAAAAGTCGGAGATATCGTTGATCTTGCTTCAAATCTCGAGATCATTAACAAGAGCGGAGCATGGTATGCATATCAGGGCAACAAGATCGGACAGGGACGTGAGAATACAAAGCTCTATCTTGAAGAGCATCCTGATATCTGCCAGGAGATCGAGAACAAAGTAAGAGATCACTACAAATTTGAAGGATCTAGTGAAGAAGAGGTTACAAAAGAATCTGAGGATTGAGAAGTATGATCATTACTGATATCACAGAACTTTCAAAATCCAAATATAAGATATTTATTGATAATGAGTTCGCCTTTGTTTTATACAAAGGCGAACTTCGTCAATATGGGATAAAGAAAGATGAAGAGATAAAAAAAGATATATATGACGAGATCGTTTCAAAGGTCATTCCCAAAAGAGCAAAGCTAAGAGCCATGCATCTGTTAGAAAAGAGGCCTTATACCGAGCGGGATATGAGAAACAAGCTAAAGGAAGGGCTGTATGATCAGGATTCGATAGATGAGGCTATAGATTATCTAAAAAGCTTTGGCTACATAGATGATCATGCATATGCGACTCAGTATATAGATACATATACACAGAACAGATCTGCAAGACGTCTTGAGCAGGACCTTATGAAAAAAGGTATAAACAAGGATGTGATCAGCGAAGTTTTAGCTATAAAACGTGATGAGGGTGAACTTGGAGACGAAGAGAGCATGATTAGGAGCCTGCTCGAAAAAAGAGGCTTTGATCCTGAAAATTCAGACAGCAAAACCATAGCTAAAAATGTACGGTTTTTATACCAGAAAGGATTCGCTCCGGAGACTATTGCCAGAGTCATGAGACAGGATTTTTAACTTGACATAAGTTGGCGTTTCATATAGAATTGATTTGTTGTAGATTGCTAAAAGAGGGTTTAACAGCCTTTTGGTATGATACATAAAATTAAATAAGAAATAGGAGGTGCTCCTGACATGCAGATGGCATTAGCTATAGCACTCGCTGTCGTGGCAACTCTTGTGATCGTTGCTCCCGTTACTTATCTGATAACATCAAATTATCAGAAAAAGAGCGCAGATTCCAAGATCAGCAAAGCTGAGGAACAGGCAAGAGCAATTATCGATGAAGCTGTAGTAGCGGCTGAAACAAAGAAACGTGAAGGCTTGCTTGAGATCAAGGAAGAATCTATCAAGGCTAAGAATGAGCTTGATAAGGAGATAAAGGATCGTCGTAGCGAGATTCAGCGTAACGAGCGTCGTATACAGCAGAAAGAAGAGAACATCGATCGCAAGACAGAGGCCATTGAGAAAAAGGAAGCTTCTCTGAATGCTAAGGAAGAAAGCCTTAACAAGCAGAAAGAAGTTATTTCCAAGCTTAATGAAGAACGCTTGCAGGAACTGGAAAGAATCTCAGGTTTGACCTCCGACCAGGCAAAAGATTATCTACTGAAAATTGTTGAAGAAGATGTCAAGCACGAGACAGCCGTCATGATAAAAGAGATGGAAAGTCGTGCTAAGGAAGAAGCTGATAAAAAGGCTAAGGAATATGTTGTCAATGCTATTCAGCGTTGTGCAGCCGATCATGTATCGGAGACGACAATCTCTGTAGTTCAGCTTCCGAATGATGAGATGAAAGGAAGGATCATCGGTAGAGAAGGTAGAAATATCAGAACTATCGAGACGCTCACAGGTGTCGATCTTATCATAGATGATACACCCGAAGCGGTTATCTTATCAGGATTTGATCCTATCAGAAGAGAGGTTGCCCGTATAGCTCTCGAAAAACTAATCGTTGACGGGCGTATTCATCCGGCAAGGATCGAAGAAATGGTTGAGAAGGCTCAGCGTGAAGTTGAGGTCATGATCAAGGAAGAGGGTGAAGCCGCAGTACTTGAAGTAGGCGTTCACGGTATTCATCCCGAACTTATCAAGCTTCTCGGCAGGATGAAGTTTAGAACAAGTTACGGCCAGAATGCACTCAAGCATTCGATTGAGGTCGCTCAGCTGTCAGGTCTTCTGGCAAGCGAGATGGGACTTGATGTACGTATGGCTAAGAGAGCCGGTCTGTTGCATGATATCGGTAAATCCGTGGATCACGAGATGGAAGGATCACATGTACAGATTGGTACAGACCTTTGTAAGAAATATAAAGAGTCGGCTCTTATTATCAATGCCGTAGAGGCTCACCACGGTGATGTTGAACCTCAGAGTCTGATCGCATGTATTGTTCAGGCTGCAGATGCGATAAGCGCTGCAAGACCGGGAGCAAGACGTGAGACCCTTGAAACATACACAACAAGACTTCGTCAATTAGAAGAAATAGCTAACAATTTCAAAGGTGTAGACAAATCATTTGCTATCCAGGCAGGTCGTGAGATTCGTGTTATGGTAGTTCCAGAGCAGATTACCGATTCTGATATGGTATTGCTTGCTAGAGATATTTCAAAGCAGATCGAGGCAGAGCTTCAGTATCCTGGTCAGATCAAGGTAAATGTTATACGTGAAAGCCGTGTAACAGATTATGCAAAATAATGATTGCAGTTATGAGAGAGAGTCAGTCGACTCTCTCTTTTTGTATGTATTAAATTGGCTTGATGACGTCAAAAATTAACGATATAATTGAAAGTGGAGGATTGTAGATATGAGAAAAAGAATACTGATCATTGATGATTCCGAGATAGACAGAGAGATACTCTCATGTATCTTAAGCATAGATGATTATGATATCGACACCGCTGAAAACGGATATCTCGGATTAGAGAAGATACTCAGGTCAACCAGACCGATCGACTGTATAATTCTTGACCTTCATATGCCGATAATGAACGGCTTCAGTGTCTTGGAGATCATGAAGCAGAATGAAGTTAAGAATATACCGGTAGTTATTATGACTGCCGAAAGCACCAGTGAGAATCTCATGAAGACATTTCCGTACAATATTGCAGATTTTATCTGCAAGCCATATGAGCCAGAGCTGATCCTAATGAGATTGAGGAATGTATTGAAGGATAGATAGGACAGTTTTTTGAAGGTGCGGAACATGAATAATGCGATTATTTCAACGGACGATTTTTTAACAAAACAGCTGAGTATGAAAAGAAGAGTCCTGATAGTTGATGATGAAGAGATCAACAGACTCATGCTTAAGAATACTCTTGACGATGACTATACCGTTTTGCTTGCACAAAACGGCAGAGAGGCATATGACATCGTAAAAAACGAGAACGGAAGGCTTTCACTTATCCTGTTGGATCTTCATATGCCTGTCATGGACGGATATGAGTTTTATGATCTTCTGCAAAAGGATAAGGAGTTTGCAAAGATCCCGGTAATAGTTCTAACATCGGAAAAAGAAGCCGAAGTAAAGAGCTTAAAGATGGGTGTGGCGGATTTCATTCCCAAACCCTATGATGTGCCGGAAGTTATTCATGCACGTATAGACAGGATCATACAGCTGTACGAGGACAAGAATATAATAACCTCAACACAGTTTGATCCGCTTACGGGACTTTTTAACAGAGAATACTTTTTGGAGTATTCCACGATCTTTGATCAGTACTATCCGGATTATGCAAAGGATGTGATAGCTCTTAACTTCAACAGATTTCATGTAATAAATGCGGTACATGGAAGAGAATTCGGAGACAGCATATTAGCGGCCATAGGAAAAGCTATCAAAGAGTATGTAGATTCTTCAAAAGGACTTGCATGCCGTTACAGTGCAGATCTGTTTTATCTTTATATTAAGAGCGCAGATCATGCGGATGCGCTGTACAGTTTGATAAATGATACACTTAACAACCTTTTGGGAATTTCGGATACGCGTGTAAGGATCGGCATATTTAAGAATGCGGATTCGGAACCTGATCTAAGAAAAAGATTTGATCAGGCCCTTCTTGCATGCAACAGCATTAGAAGGAATTATAACCTGCATATAGCTTATTACGATGATAAGATCAGGGAAAAGGAACGCTTTGAAGAGATACTTATCAGAGAGCTTGACAGAGCTTTGGAGGAAGAACAGTTCAAGGTATTCTATCAGCCCAAATATTCAATCCAGGCTGACAAGCCTGTGCTTAGCAGTGCCGAGGCACTTATAAGATGGGAACATCCAAAGCTTGGAATGATAAGCCCCGGTGCTTTCATACCGCTGTTCGAGAATAACGGTCTCATAGGAAAAGTCGATCGCTTTGTATGGAGACATGCTGCTGAACAGATAGCTGAATGGAAGAAAAAATATGGAAAAACTATTCCTGTTTCCGTCAATGTATCAAGGATCGATATAATGAACGAAGGACTGACAGATGAACTGAAGGAGATCGTGGCAAATGCCGGTATCAGTCCGAAGGAATACTTTTTAGAGGTTACAGAGTCTGCATATACGGACAATCAGTCTGATATCTTCAGTATAGTCGAAGGCCTCAGAAAAGAAGGATTTACCATCGAGATGGATGACTTCGGTACAGGATATTCATCGCTCAACATGCTAACGAATCTGCCGTTTGATGTGTTGAAGCTTGATATGGTGTTTGTAAGAAATATACATACAGACACAAGAGCAAAGAAACTGGTTGAGTTCATTCTTGATATCGCTAAATACCTGAATGTCAGGATAATAGCTGAAGGCGTTGAATGCAAAGAGCAATATGAGATATTAAAGGAACTCGGATGTGACGTAATACAGGGATACTATTTCTCAAAACCTGTTGATTCAAATGATTTTGAGAGATTCATAGAAGAAGGAATGACTGCGGAGGTGAAACAATGACTATAGAACAACTTAAGGAACTTGGAGCAGATACTGAACAGGGACTTGCAAGATGCGGCAATAACGAGGCATTTTACTTAAGACTTGTAGGGATGGCTCTTGAACCGAAGACTTTTGAAGAACTCGAGAGCAAGATAAATGAAAACAAGCTTACCGAAGCTTTTGAGGCGGCACATGCTCTTAAGGGCGTGCTTTCCAATCTGTCTTTAACACCCATATATGAGCCGGTCTATGAGATCACGGAACTCTTAAGGAACAGACAGGAGACTGATTACAGTGAGCTTCTTGAAAAGATAATGGAAGAAAGAAAGAGATTTGCAGACCTGTAGTATCATGTCTGACCTGTGAGGTATATATGTTTGGTAAAAACCTTGAATTAAATGAGCAGACAATGAATACCATAGAAGAGATCGGACGTCATATGCCCGGCGGCTTCTTTATCTACAGGGCAGAGGGAAACGAGGAACTTCTGTATGCAAATGAAGCCACGATAAAGATTTTCGGATGCAATGATCTTGAAGATTTTAAGAGTCTTACGGGTTATACATTTAAGGGCATGCTCCATCCCGATGATTATCTGAAGGTATCGGAATCGGTCATAGATCAGATAAGAAAGAGTGATGAAAGTCTGGATCATGTTGAATACCGTATCATAAGAAAAGACGGTTCTGTCAGATGGATCGATGATTACGGCCATTATACGGAAACGCAGAATTATGGCGGTATTTACTATGTTTTCATTTCTGATATAACCGAAAAGCATGAGCAGGTCATCGAAGAAGCAAAGATCGCAGAGGAAAAGCTTTTAAAGGAGAAGGTCAGGAGAGAACAGCAGGACAGGATGATAACGGCACTGGCATCGGACTATCGCAGTGTATATCATGTTGATCTTGATAAGAATGATGCGGTCTGCTACAGAGCGGATCCGACTGACAAGCAGCAGACCGGGGAAGGGATACATTTTCCTTATATCGAACGCTTCAGTCTTTATGCGAACATGGCCGTCGATGAAAGCTATCGTGAAGGCTTTTTAAAGTTTATAGAACCCGACAATATCAGAAAGAATCTTGAAACAGACCCCATAATCTCATATCGCTATCTCGTTCACAGAAACGGTGAAAACTATTATGAGATGATACGTATGGCGGGTGTAAGACATGCGGCTGACAGGGATGACAAGACAGTACATGCAATAGGGCTTGGACTTACTAATATCGATTCAGAAATGCGTGAATCCATGGCAAGGAACAAGGCTCTAAGTGAAGCGCTTAATGCAGCTGAGGAAGCAAATAAAGCCAAGACCGCATTTCTGTCCAATATGAGTCATGAGATAAGAACGCCTATGAATGCGATCATAGGCTTGGACAGTCTTGCACTCAGAAATGAAAGTCTTGATACGGGTACCAGAGAATACCTTGAAAAGATCGGAGAAAGCGCTCGTCATCTTTTGGGACTCATAAACGATATCCTGGATATGAGCAGGATAGAATCCGGAAGGATGATACTAAGAAAAGAAGAGTTCTCATTCAGATCGATGCTTGAGCAGATCAATATCATGGTAATGACCCAGTGCAGTGACAAGGGGCTTAAGTATGAGTGCAGAGTCATAGGCGGTGTTTCTGATTTTTATATCGGTGACGATATGAAACTCAAGCAGATCCTCATAAATATCCTTAGCAATGCGATCAAGTTTACGGATCCGCCGGGAGCTGTAAGCCTGACCGTTGAGAGGACAGCTGTTTTTGAGGATCAGTCCACACTGAAATTTACAATAAGTGATACCGGAATAGGAATGGATGAGGAATTCATTCCAAAGGTATTTGATACATTCACCCAGGAAGACAGTAGCAGAAACAACAAGTACGGAAGCACCGGTCTGGGTATGGCCATAACAAAGAATATCGTTGAGATAATGAACGGCACCATCGCTGTAGCTTCAAAGAAGGGTGTCGGTACACAGTTTACTGTGGTCGTTACTCTTAAAAACTGTGATCATGACTGCGCAGAAGGAATAATAATCAATCCCAAGGATATGCGCGTACTGGTTGTTGATGATGAAGAGATAGCAGCCGAGCATGCTCGGATCGTGCTGGATGAGGCAGGCATCAAGGCAGACACATGTCTTAACGGTAAAGATGCCCTTCACATGCTAGAGCTTAAACATACCAAGCAGGAGCCTTATAACCTGGTACTGCTTGACTGGAGAATGCCGGATATGGACGGCATAGAAGTTGCAAAAGAGATAAGAAAGCTCTACAGCAGCGAAACGACCATTATCATCCTTACTTCATTTAACTGGGATGAGATCATGGATGAGGCGCTCCATATAGGAGTGGACAGCTTTTTGGCGAAGCCTCTTTTTGCTTCAAACGTTATCGGTGAGTTTGAGCGCATCGCAAGAAGAAACAACATGTCCATGTTCAAGGAGAAAAGACGCATCGATCTTAAGGATAAGAACATCCTTATGGCAGAAGATGTGATCATCAATGCCGAGATCATGAAGGAACTTATCAGGTTAAAGGGTGCAAATATCGACCATGCTCTCAACGGCAGTATAGCACTTGAAATGTTTGACAAGAGTGCCTTGGGATATTATGATGCTGTTCTTATGGATGTGCGTATGCCTGAGATGGACGGACTTGAAGCTACATCAAAGATACGTGCGCTTGACAGGACCGATGCAAAGAACGTGCCTATAATAGCCATGACTGCAAACGCGTTTGACGAGGATGTGCAGCGTTCGCTTCAGGTCGGCATGAATGCGCATCTTTCCAAACCTGTTGAAACGGAAAGACTGTATCAGACTCTCGAGGAACTGATATGGGAATACTATATGAAGAATAAGCCTGAGAGCATATCAAAAGATAACAGGTAAACCAGCGTATTTTTGCATTATTGATAAAAAAGTAGTATAAAGTTATTTGGGATTCAGGAAAACATTGAGGCAAAAAAATGGATAAGCAGATGTTTTGCAAATATTGCGGAAAGAAAATAGAAGTTGAGAATGCCATATTCTGTACGGGGTGCGGCAAGAGACTGGATGATGCACAACAGGCAAAGCCTGAGGAAGAAAAGGAACCTGTTAAAGAAGAGCAGGTAGAAAACGAAGAAACAAAGCCTGTTGAGAATAATAATGCTTCTAATGATGATGATCCTAAAAAGCCGGTATCTATCGTTAAGGTCGCACTGATAGTATTTGGAGCACTGCTTGCCATATCACTTATCGGTTTTGGAATCTACAAGCTTGCTACAAGAAGTGTTGTAGAAGATGAGGTCACTAATGATGACGGTGATGACGATGATGATATCACAGAAGCCAACCCGACAGATACGCCTGATGAACCTGAACCGACAAAAGAACCCGAAATAATATCATATGACAGAGCCCCTGATCCGACAGAACCTGTTATAGCTGCATCAGTACCGGGAAGTGATGATACTGATCCAAACGGCCTGCATATCTATAAGATCGTCATAGATGATGTGACATGGGAGGAAGCATGTAGGGATACCAAAACTCTCTTTGGAGATGAGGGCGGATATCTTGTGCATATCAATACCCAGGAAGAATATGATTACATCGTTGATTTTATTGAAAAGGCCGGATATGAAGACAGGATATTCTGGATAGGGGCAAAGAGAGAAGAGAGCCCTGCAGTGTATAAGTGGGTCGATCAGGATGGAAATCTTGTAGGCGACAATCTGAACAACCTGGAATACTGGCTTGAAGGCGAGCCGAGCTTTTACGATGACAGCACAAGCACATTCGAGACCTGTGTTGAGATGTTCTATTCAAAGAAGAACAAGAAGTGGGTACTCAATGATGTGCAGAATGATGTACTTGAACTGCTTCCGTCATATACGGGAAAGATGGGATATATAATAGAGATCGATTAGTATGAAAAGAGTATTTATGCGCATGCTCATTGCATTTAGCATTACAGTATGTGCAGCAGCATCTTTAAAACTAAATACTAAAGCAGCTGATCTTAGCGGCGACTGGAAGGATAATGTCAGGGCCGGTTTTGAGAGCAGATACTCAAAAGAAGAACTCAAGGAGTTCATGGAGGAAGTAGACAAGCTTGTAGCTGTAAGGGATAAGCAGCAAAAGGCTGAGGCTTTGGAAACAGCAAATGAAAGCGATGAAGAAGCCGACGAATACAGCAATTTTGCCATTGCCGATGTGGACAAGTATGTAAATGTAAGAACGCAGGCAAATACCGATTCCGAGATAGTCGGCAGGATGTATGACGGCGCCGTTGCCCAGATACAGGAAGAGGTTGACGGAGAGGACGGCAAATGGCTGCTTGTTACGTCAGGAAACCTTAACGGATATATCAAGGCGGAGTATTTCATCTATGGTGATGATGCCGTTGCTGTTATCGATGATTACATAGACAGATATGCCGTTGTTAAGGCAGACTGCTTGAATATCAGAGAAAACCCTGATATAGAATCCAAGAGAATAGGATATGCTCTTACCGGTGAAAAGCTTAAGCTGACAGGCAAAGCCGGTGACGAGGAATGGATAAATGTAAACTATGCTGATGATAAGACAGGCTTCGTAAGTGCCGATTATGTTTCAGTCGTAGAAGAATTCATCTATGCAAAGACTATGGATGAGATAAAGGCGGAAGAGGAAGAGCAGAAGAAACTGCTTGCCAGACAGAAGGAAGACGAAAAGCAAAAGCCTGAGAACGTAACCATAACAGAAACTGAACAGCCCGCCACAGCTCAGTATGCAGCAAGCGGAGATCTGAGAAACGATATCGTTAATTTTGCACTCCAGTATGTGGGATGTCCTTATGTACACGGAGGAAACAGTCTGACAAACGGGACAGACTGCTCAGGATTTACCAGTCTCGTATATGCGAATTTCGGATACGGACTGTCAAGAACTCCTTCGGGACAGCTGTCAAGCAACGGAAGAAGTGTAAGTCTTGATGAGATACAGCCCGGAGATATCGTATGCTACGGAAAGAGCAAGTGTACTCATGTGGGAATATACATCGGTGACGGACAGATAGTCCATGCCGCAAATCCCAGAAAGGGCATAGTAGTATACAACGTGGGATATGACAATATCCTTGGTGTAAAGAACGTTATTGACTGAGGATGTAGTCCTTTGAGATGCTCCATTCACCGAAGATCTCAGAACTCCACTCCTTTAATTTATCAACACTTATGCTGACACCGCCCCAGCTTCTTATACCATGCTTTGAAGCCAGTTCGTCGGTGTAATCCTCAAGTGCATAAACACCTTCAAATCTAAGAGGTCCGGACAGATACTCCATAACAAGCGGGAGTACTCCGGACTTGTTTTCGTCTATGTACACATCGTTTTCGGTCACATGAAATACTACCCAGGCCATGCCTTCAAGCATTGACTGGCCGTTCTGGCCGGTAGATATATAATTTCCCAGAGAATAATAACAAAGGCAGCTCCTACCTGAGGAAGTGGTTATCTTTTCAACCGGCTCGGGTACGTGAGGGTGAGCTCCGATGATAAGATCGGCGCCTGCATCAGCCATCTGATATGCAAACTCTGTCTGATATTTTGAAGGCTCTATGGCATATTCCGTGCCCCAGTGAGGGCATACTATGACGATATCAGCCATCTCATCGGCTCTTTTGATGTCATCTATTACAGCAGGATCGAGTCTGGTAAAATCCAGTTCACCTGTCTTGCTTCCTTCCTTTGTGGCACACAGGATATTCATGTGTCCCTGTACGTTAGACGGAACCGCTCCAAGATTGGGTCCGTATGTGTAATTCAATATCGCAAATTTGATACCCTCTATCTCCATAACAGGGATATCATGCAGTTCATCGGGATTCTCATGTATACCTACCATGAGCACGCCCGGATGCTGCTTCCAGACATTGCAGGCATTAAGAAGACCTTCAATACCCTGATCTATCGTATGGTTCGAAGACTGAAGAACAACATTGAATCCGGCCTTTTCAATGGCATCGGCTATCTCGACGGGAGAATTGAAATACGGAAAACCGCTGAAGCCCTTTTCATTGCCGGCCATAATGGTCTCCTGATTGATTATGCTTATATCAGCCTTATCAAGATATGGAGCTATATCTTCATAAAGAAGATCAAAGTTGTATGTGCCGTCTGACTGCCTTCCGCTGTTTACAAGACCCATGTGCATGAGGTTATCGCCTACAGCAAGCAGACTGATATCATATTCTTCAAACGGGGGAGGTGTAGGAGTCGGGATCGCTTCGATCTCGATCTTAACGGTTTCCTGACTCTCCTGCGTAACATCATCTGCTACAGTAGTTTCATTTATCTGTTCTTCAGAGCTTTCTTTTATAAGTACTGACCATTTAGGATATGTGATTATCGCACCGCATAAAAGCGTTCCGATAAGGCTTATTAAAAATACCCATATTATCTTTTTATTCATGGCTTGCCTCGTTTGATTATATTTCTCAGATAGTTTATCACATAAGCCTGTTTTATGGTACAATTAAATCGCTTAATCTGATTTAGTGGATGGAGAGAAATGATATGAAAAAAAGACTGATAATGATCATGATGTCCGTTATGCTCACAGTTTCGTTTGCGGCATGCACAAAAGAAGTAAATGAAGATGTTGAAACAATTGACGAAACCGATGAAGATGCAGACGATGAAGATGATGAAGATGTGATAGATAACGATAACAGCGATGATATAAAAGAGCCATCTGAAGAAAAGCCTGCTGAAAAGGTCGACAGAGTTTTGGGCAATGATGAATACCGCGTATATTTTATAGACGGTGACAAGCCCGTGCTTATATGTGATCTTTCGGACTCAAAAGGATATATAAGAAGCGCAAGACTTATCAGAAACCGTATCTATGTGGTTGCCTACAGTAATGATTCAAGTAAACTTAGACTTTCAGTCTATGACTGTGAAGGAAATCTTGTTGATACTCCGTATACCGGAAAGAGCGGCATATTCTTAAATGTGGCGGATTATCAGGATAAGGTTTATATCGATGTATATGACTATACCACTGACTTAAGCTATAATTCCGAGGTGCTCATATATGATCCTGAGACTAAGAAATGCTCGCGTGACAATGATCTTGAGGATGTAGAGAACAAGATACGTGAGAACGATTATACTTTCCTGATCTCGGGAGAAAACAGCTTACTCAGAACTCTTGAAGACTTTAACGGAAGGATTTATGTAAAAAACGATAACGGCACGATCTTTGAGCTGGATCCAAAGAGCGGAGATATGATAAAGGAGATCGTAACCGTAAACGGTTCATGGTATGCGGCTGCAGTAAGCGGAGATTATGTCTGGGTGAACGGTTATTCCGAGGATAATCAGGAGGAGTACTGCACTGTCTATAATCTGAAAAATGCGGACAGCGAGAAGCTGTATGGCGGCTCGGCAGATAACAGACCGGAAGTAGTGTGCGGAAGAAACGGTATATTCTACGGATATAATCAGACGGATGCGTATTTTCATCCCGACAGACAGCTCTTTAAGTATAATGCTGCAAGCAGGAAGATGGATATTCTCATAGAAGAGAAGGAAAAGCCCGGACTTACGGGGTATTACTACTCGCCGTTTATGTCAGGAGCGACCGTTACCGATACGGATTATTACTATCTTTCCGATTATGATACAAAGATCGGATGGAAGAGATACAACTTTGCCGATAAAAAGGTCTATGATACCGGTGCCTTTGTTCATGAATATTCCTGGGGCGAGTTTGCACAGGTGGATGCAAAAAAGAGCATAGATTATTATCCGGACAATAAAGATAAGGCACTTTACAAGTCATACCTGGAAGTTGTAACGATAAAAGACAGCGTACCAAATGCAGATAAGATTAATAAGATATTAAGGGACATGGATGACAGGTTCCTTGAGTCATGCGCGGACCATACAACAGTCGATGTACTTGATTTTGACAATGAAAATTACTGGTACAGCGAGTCTAATGAACGAACATTAAACGATATATACAAGATCGGATCTCATTATCTGGTAATCAACTATGACGGTTATGATTACTATGGCGGAGCACACGGTATGCCTTACAGAATCCATATTCTCTTTGATATGAATACCGGAGATGAGATAAAGCTTGCTGATATCTGCAGCATGAATGATTCTGCGTTTAAGAACCTCGTTGCAATGAAGACAGTCGAAGACTGGAAGACAGGCGATAATTACTATTACAATACATACGAGGACAATCCCGATTATCAGAACGAGCTGTTTGAAGAGGCAAAGGAATATGCTTCAAAGGATATGGATGTCAACTATCTTGCAGACGGTATAGAGGTTGAATATCCTCCATATTACATGGGACCTTATGCATCCGGATATATATGTGTTTTTATCAGCTATGAGGAACTGGGAATCAATATAAACAACTGATATGACTGATATCGATAAGATCACACAATACTACAATAAATTCAATGAGGACAAACGCTTAAGATCCAGACACGGACAGGTCGAGTATCGCGTTTCCATGAAATATATCAATGAATATCTTAAGGACATGGGAAAGGAAGCAAGGATACTAGATGTAGGCGCTGCAACAGGAGCGTACAGCATACCGCTTGCCGATGAAGGATACGAGGTTCATGCGATCGAGCTTGTAAAGCACAATGTTCAGAGACTGCGTGCCGCAAGCGACAGGGTGCATGCTCTTCAGGGAAATGCTCTAAAACTGACAAGAAAGTTTGAAAAGGAATACTTTGACCTTGTTCTTGTCTTCGGACCTATGTATCATCTGTTTTCGCATGAGGAGAGAGCAACTGTCCTTGATCAGACAAAAAGAGTGTTAAAGCCCGGCGGTATCGCGATGGTGGCATACTGCATGAATGATTATGCGGTAGTAAAACACGGATTCATGGAAGGAACCATAAAAGAGGCATTCAATAACAACAAGGTTGACATAAATTACAATGTTATGTCAACAGATGATGACCTCTATGATTATGTTTCGATAGATGAGATCGATGCGCTTGCAAGCGAGAGCGGTCTGATAAGACATAAGATAATCACTCCCGACGGACCTGCCAATTACATACGACATATCTTAAGGGACATGGATGAAGAAAGTTTTGAGTTATTTGTTAAATATGTTGAGAGCATAGCAGAAAGAAAGGATATGATCGGAGCAGCTGCTCATACGGTTGACATACTGCAAAAGCCTATTGACTAAACATATATATAAATCTAAAATATAATTTAGCGGTTTAAAGCGTCAAACAATTAAAATAAATATATATCTGATAGGAGAAATACGATGCCAATTACAGAGATTCTTGAAGAAAACTGCAAAAAATACGGAAATGATATCTGTCTTGTAGAGATCAATCCCGAGATACAGGAAGCCAGACATGTGAGCTGGAAGGAGTATGAGCTCATCGAGTCCAATCCTTCGAATTTCTACAGAAGAGAGATCACATGGAACGTATTCAACGAAAAAGCCAACAGGTTTGCAAATCTGCTTTTAAGCAGAGGTGTAAAGAAAGAAGACAAGGTGGGCATTCTGTTAATGAACTGTCTCGAGTGGCTCCCGATTTATTTCGGAATACTTAAGACAGGTGCGATAGCTGTACCGTTAAACTTCCGTTATGCGGCAGATGAGATAGAGTACTGCGTGAATCTCGCTGAGATAAATGTTCTTGTATTCGGTCCCGAGTTCATCGGACGTGTGGAAGAGATAGTTGAGAATATCAGCAAGAACAGGATCCTTTTATATGTAGGTGACGGATGTCCTGAATTTGCAGAAAGCTATGACAAGCTCACAGCAAACTGCTCAAGCATCTCACCTGACATAAAGCTTACCGACGATGATTACGGCGCTATCTATTTTTCTTCGGGAACAACGGGATTTCCCAAGGCTATACTGCATAAGCACAGAAGTCTGATGCATTCATGCAAGGTTGAACAGGCCCATCACGGACAGACAAAGGATGATATCTTCCTCTGCATACCTCCACTTTATCATACAGGCGCAAAGATGCACTGGTTCGGTTCATTTTTGGTAGGTGCAAAGTCCGTACTGTTAAAGGGAACAAAGCCGAAGGCTATTCTTGATGCGGTAAGCAACGAGAAATGTTCTATCGTATGGCTTTTGGTTCCGTGGGCACAGGATATACTCGATGCCATTGACAGCGGTGAAGTGAGATTAGAGGATTATGATCTGAGTGCATGGAGACTCATGCACATAGGAGCTCAGCCCGTTCCTCCGAGTCTTATCGCACGCTGGAAGAAGGTATTCCCGCACCATGATTATGATACAAACTACGGACTCAGCGAGTCTATCGGACCCGGTGCAGTTCATCTGGGTGTTGAGAACATACATAAAGTCGGTGCCATCGGAAAGGCAGGCTACGGCTGGCAGACAAAGATTGTTGATGAGAACGGAGTAGATGTAAAGCAGGGCGAGGTCGGAGAGCTTTGTCTTAAGGGACCCGGTGTCATGGAATGCTACTACAACGATCCCAAGTCAACTGCAGAAGTACTTAAGGACGGATGGCTCTTTACAGGAGATATGGCTATGGAGGACGAGGACGGATTCATCTTCCTTGTAGACAGAAAGAAGGACGTTGTCATCTCCGGCGGTGAGAATATCTATCCGGTTCAGATAGAGAACTTCTTGCGTGCAAATCCGAAGATAAAGGACGTTGCTGTAATCGGAGTTCCGGACAGCAGACTAGGTGAAGCTACACTTGCTGTAATAGAACTTAAAGACGGCGAGGAGAGTTCGGAAGACGAGATCAACGCATTCTGTCACAAGCTTCCCAGATACAAGAGACCCAGACACATCGTATTTGCGGATATACCCCGTAACCCTACAGGAAAGATCGAGAAGCCGAAGTTAAGAAAGATATACTGTGGTGAAAGCGTAGTCGCAAAGCAGAACAGAGGATAATATATGGCAGAACTCAGGTGCCCGCACTGCGGACAGGCATTTACGGTTGATGATACGGAATTAAGTTCCATAGTTAAGCAGATAAGGGATGCTGAATTTGAACGTGATCTCAGAGACAGGATCGATGAACTCAAGGAGCATCTTGATAAAGAGCATAAAGCAGAGATAAAGACTGCGCTTGCCGAGGCTGAAAACAAGATCATGAAGCTTAAGTCTGAACTTGACAGCAGCGAGGACAAGAAGCAGATCGCTGTCATGGAGGCTGTCAAAAAAGTCGAGGACAAGAATCATGATCTTGAAAAGGATCTGTTAAACGAGAAGGAAAACACAAAGGTTTTATTGGCCGAAAAGGATGCCCAGATCGAGTTTTACAAGGATCTTAAGACCAAGATGTCCACAAAGATGATCGGAGAAACTCTCGAACAGCACTGCGAGATACAGTTCAATCAGCTTCGTGCCACTGCTTTTAAGAATGCCTATTTCGAAAAAGACAATGATGCAAGAACTGGCAGCAAGGGAGATTTTATCTTCAGGGAGAATGATGAATACGGCAATGAGATCGTATCTATCATGTTTGAGATGAAGAATGAGAGTGATACTACTGCCACTAAGCATAAGAACGAGGATTTCTTTAAGGAGCTTGACAAGGACAGAAGAGAAAAGAACTGCGAGTATGCTGTTCTGGTGACTCTACTTGAAGCAGACAGCGAGCTTTACAATGCAGGTATCGTGGATGTTTCATACAAATATGACAAGATGTACGTTGTAAGACCCCAGTGCTTCATACCGATCATAACACTACTTAGAAATGCAGCGCTTAATGCTATTGCATACAAGCAGGAACTTGCGATCGTAAGAAACCAGGATATAGATATATCAAACTTTGAGGATTCACTGCTCAAGTTCAAGAATGATTTCGGCCGCAATTATGAGCTGGCTCACAGTCATTTTGACAAGGCGATAGAAGAGATAGACAAGACAATCCAGCATCTTGAAAAGGTCAAGAAGGAACTGCAGGGATCTGATTCACAGCTGCGCATCGCAACAAACAAAGTCGAGGATGTGAGCATAAAGAAGCTGACAAAAGACAATCCTACAATGCAGGAAAAGTTTGAACAGGCACGTAAGGAAAAACTGGAAAGATGAGCAAAGAAAAAAAGGATAAGACCATACATCCAGCAAAATGGCTGCTTTTAATACCTTTTCAGCTTGTTGCGGATGTAGTGCTGCTTGTACTCGGCGCATATATCGATTCCAATCTGTATACGAATGCGGCTCAGACACCGGGGCATCCCGCACCGGCCTTTACGCTGATCTCGGGCATGCTTGTTATTGTTCTTACCGTTATAGCAGTAATCGTTGCGATCATCATGTTTATTTCTTCACTGATAAAAAAACACAGGATAGAAAAGCAATAATATACATTATTTCAACTAACCACCCTTAAAACGGGTGGTTTTTTGTATATTTGCACATAGTCAAAATCACATGTATTTGTGATAATTCATATTGTTGTGTAAAGAAACTATCGGAGAAAATATGATGAAAGAATTCACACCAAAATTATTTGATGTAATGAAAAACTATAATGCAAAGCAGTTCGGAAAGGATGTGGTCAGCGGTATCATAGTCGCTATCATCGCACTTCCCTTGTCAATTGCTTTGGCACTTGCTTCGGGTGTTGGACCCGAGCAGGGTATATATACTGCGATATTTGCAGGTTTTGTAATAGCGTTCCTTGGAGGATCGAGAGTCCAGATAGCAGGACCCACGGCAGCGTTTGCCACGATCGTTGCGGGAATTGTTGCAAAAAACGGAATGGAAGGACTTGTGCTTGCCACCATCATGGCAGGAATAATCCTCATAATCATGGGTCTTTTCAAGTTCGGAAATCTGATAAAGTATATCCCTTATACGATAACCACAGGATTCACCTTCGGTATAGCGGTGACTATCCTGATAGGACAGATCAAGGATTTCTTCGGGATGACATTTACAACTTCACCCATAGAGACACCTGAAAAGGTCATGGCCATAGTACATGCAATACCAACCATAAACGTACAGGCTCTGATAGTCGGAATAGTATGTCTTGCAATCCTCATCGTATGGCCTAAGATAACTGAGGTCATCCCCGGATCGCTCATAGCTGTAATAGTGGCGATTGTCATGGTCAAGGGTCTTAAGATGGATGTAAAGACCATAGGAGATCTTTACGTGATATCAAACAAGCTTCCGCCTCTGTCAGTACCTCACTTTGACTTTGAGACGGTAAGACTTCTTCTTCCCGATGCGTTTACGATAGCGATACTTGCTGGTATCGAATCACTCTTATCATGTGTTGTTTCAGACGGTATGATAGGAAGCAGACACAAGCCTAACATGGAGCTTATAGCTCAGGGTGCAGGAAACCTGGCAAGCGCACTGTTTGGAGGAATACCCGCAACGGGAGCGATAGCCCGTACTGCAGCAAATATAAAGAGCGGCGGACGTACACCCATAGCAGGAATGGTCCATTCAGTTACGCTTCTTATAATCCTTGTTGTACTCATGCCTTATGCGGCATGGATACCGATGCCTGCGATTGCAGCGATACTTTTCATGGTTGCCTACAACATGAGCGGATGGAGAGAATTTGTACATCTTTGCAAATGTTCGCCAAAGAGCGATATCCTTGTTCTCGTGATCACATTTGTCCTTACCGTGGTATTTGACCTTGTGGTTGCTATAGAAGTTGGCATCATCATGGCAGCATTCCTCTTCCTAAAGAGAATGAGCGAGGTTACCGAAGTAAAGAGCTGGGAATATCTTGATGAAAATTATGATGAGAACAATGACCCCATGGCACTTTCACTGCGTCAGGTACCCAAGGGAGTTTTAGTATATGAGATAAACGGCCCCATGTTCTTTGCAGCTGCAGACAAGTTCATGCAGATCAATACCCAGAAGGGAATAAAAGCTGTCATCTTAAGAATGAGAGGAGTTCCCGCGCTTGATATCTCTGCATTAAGGACTCTTGAACAGATACATGAGACATGTGAAAAGCACGGTATAAGACTGATCCTTTCGCACGTAAACGAACAGCCCATGAACGTCATGAAAAAAGACAGATTCGATGAAAAGATCGGTGCAGAGAACTTTGCGGCTCATATAGATGATGCTCTTGCTATGGCCGGCGAGATTTAATAAATTATTAAGACAAACAAAATTAATATATGATATAATCTTCTAAGATAAGGACGATCTATATGAAGCTTAGGGGATGTATAAGAAAAACTTCATTAATTCTTGTTATAAGTGTGATCTTTCTTGCCGGATGCGGACGCATGAAGCAGGGTGAATACACTCAGGCCGGATATGATTCCATTGAGAACAACCAGTTTTCTCAGGCGATGGATTCCTTTAACCGAGCTGAGGAAAACGGAGAGGATCCACTTATGATCGCACGCGGAAGGGGTATTGCCAGCTATTATCTGATGGATTATCAGGCAGCCGTTGATTACTATCACGAGAGCATGACATATACCGGAAGCAGTGTCAGGGATATAGACTATGATCTGAATTTCTATCTGGCTCAGGCATATGAGAAGCTGGATGAATTCAATGAAGCGATAGCAACATATTCTGCCATTCTTGATCTAAATGATAAGGATGTAATGGCTTATTACCGCAGAGGTGCCGATTACTTAAAGGTCGGAGAGCATGATCTTGCGATCACTGACTTTGAAAAGGCACTGGAACTTGCGCCCGGCAATTACGACCTGAGAATTGAAGTGGCAGGACGTCTTTCTGATAACTACTATGAGGAAGAGGGTATCAAGTATCTTCAGAACTTCCTTGTAGATAATGAAAAGAAACTCTCAAGCTTTGACAAGGGCAGGATATATTATTATATGGGCGATCTGGAAAACGCCAAAGTATATCTTGAGGATGCAAGAGACGACGATGACCAGAACACCGTGCTGTTTCTGGGAAAGACGTATGAGAAGCTCGGAGACTACAACTATGCTGCGAGCGTATATGACAACTTTTTAAAGAGACATCCCGAAAGCGCCATCATATATAATCAGCTCGGACTGAGCAAGCTTGAAGCGGGAGACTACGAGGCTGCGCTCAATGCATTTATGAGTGCAAAGAATATAGAGAACAACGGTATTGAACAGACACTTTCGTATAACGAGATAGTTGCCACCGAGTATATGGGTGATTTTAGGAAGGCCAAGAACCTTATGGCTTCATATATGACAAGCTATCCTGATGACGAAGCTGCCAAAAAGGAAAACGTATTTCTCTCTACAAGATGATGCTCTAGTATAGTGAATTATATAATGAATTAACATAAAAAAGAGCCTGTTTTTGTGGGTATATTCGTATATCCGCTAAAATCGGCTCTTTTTGCGTTGATACAATATTTAGGTAAAGTTTACATAATAAAACACAATATCTTGTGTTTTTTGTTGACTTTTATACTAGGTGATGGTATCATGGCTAATGTAGGGCGTTTTTCGAATGCTACAAAAATATTCTTATAAGAAAGTCGGGGTTATCCAATGTTTCAGGTAGTCAAAAGGGACGGGGAAGAGACAGAGTTTGCTTTAGCAAGGATCAGCGATGCGATCATCAAAGCTTTCAATGCTACAGATGCATCATTCACAAATGATGTTATCGATCTGCTTTCGCTTCGAGTTACTGCTGATTTTCAGAACAAGGTAAAAGACAACAAGATTGCTGTAGAGGATATTCAGGATTCGGTTGAGAGAGTCCTGGAGCAGGCGGGGTATTCCGAAGCGGCAAAGGCTTTCATTCTCTATCGTAAACAGAGAGAAAAGCTTCGTAACATGAAATCGACCATCCTTGATTACAAGGATGTTGTAAACAGCTATGTAAAGGTTGAGGACTGGAGAGTAAAGGAGAATTCCACCGTAACATATTCTGTCGGCGGACTTATCTTATCAAATTCCGGTGCCGTTACAGCCAACTACTGGCTGTCAGAGGTTTATGATGAGGAGATCGCAAAGGCTCATCGTAATGCCGACATACATATACATGACCTTTCTATGCTTACCGGATACTGCGCCGGATGGTCTTTAAAGCAGCTTATCAAAGAAGGACTGGGAGGAATTCCTGGCAAGATCACATCTGCACCTGCAGCACATCTTTCAGTACTCTGCAACCAGATGGTAAACTTCCTTGGTATCATGCAGAATGAATGGGCAGGAGCTCAGGCATTCTCTTCATTCGATACTTATCTTGCACCTTTTGTAAAGGTTGACAATCTTACATATAAAGAAGTTAAGAAATGCATAGAGGCATTTATCTACGGTGTAAACACACCTTCAAGATGGGGAACACAGGCTCCTTTCTCAAATGTAACACTTGACTGGACGGTTCCTGCGGATCTGGCTGAGCTTCCTGCGATCGTAGGCGGCAAGGAGATGGATTTCTGCTACAAGGACTGCAATGAAGAGATGGAC
>JAEEGG010002536.1_pt1 | contig 46924 bp, 34 predicted proteins | sample 9134161 | NCBI WGS metagenome assembly JAEEGG01 (sample SAMN16246543, study PRJNA631951) | gut metagenome | biome: gut microbiome; feature: rumen; material: CR-attached | host: Bos | place: Iran: Karaj | collected 2018-10
GAACTGTCGGGGCGGGAGTAGGGGGCATCCAGCATGATCTTCGTGGCGGTCTCAATGAAGTTGCGCTTCAGAATCTTCGATACGAAGGGGAACGAACGTGAGGCACGCAGGTTACACTCGATAACCTTCACCTCGCGGTTCTTAGCTAAGAACTGGATGTTGAAAGGACCACTGATGTTCAGCTCCTTGGCTATCTTGCGTGAAATCTTCTTTATCTGGCGCACGGTTGAGAAATAGATGTGTTGAGCGGGGAACACCATCGTGGCATCGCCCGAGTGAACACCGGCATACTCAATGTGCTCTGAGATTGCATACTCCACCACTTCGCCCTTGTCAGCTACGGCATCAAACTCAATCTCCTTCGTCTCCTGCATGAACTGGCTGACCACTACGGGGAACTCCTTCGACACCTCCGTAGCCATGCCTAAGAAGCGGTGCAGCTCCTCATCGTCATAGCACACGTTCATGGCAGCGCCTGAGAGCACGTAGCTGGGGCGGACCAATACAGGATAGCCCACTTCCGAAACGAACTCCTTGATGTCCTCGAATGAGGTGAGGGCACGCCAAGCGGGCTGGTCAATGCCCAGTTTGTCGAGCATGGCAGAGAACTTGTCGCGGTTCTCGGCACGGTCAATGTCAACAGGACTTGTTCCGAGCACGGGCACTCCCTGACGGTAGAGCTTCATAGCCAGGTTGTTAGGTATCTGTCCACCTACCGATACAATCACACCTCGGGGCGATTCCAAATCGATGACATCAAGTACGCGCTCCAGTGACAGCTCGTCGAAGTAGAGTCGGTCACACATGTCGTAGTCGGTTGATACCGTCTCAGGGTTATAGTTGATCATGATGCTCTTGTAACCCTGCTTGCGAGCGGTCTGAATAGCATTCACCGAGCACCAGTCAAACTCTACGCTCGAACCGATGCGATAGGCACCGCTTCCCAGTACTACTACCGACTTGTCGTTGTTGTAGTAGTTGATGTCGTGGGCAGGCTTGTACTGCTCACCACTCGTGTTGCCGAATGCAGGCACGTGCGTATAAGTGAAGTAGAGGTAGTTGGTCAGTTCGGGATGCTCTGAGGCAACCGTCGGAATGCGCTTCACTGAGGGCAGGATGCCGTGCTGCTTGCGGTGACGGCGCACCTCCAGATTCTCCTTTTCCATGTTTCCATTCTGTGGTTTCAGTACGAAGCGAGCTATCTGGAAATCGCTGAATCCAGCCTGCTTAACCTCTAAAAGTAAAGCATCGGGAATTTCTTCTAACTTATTGAATTGTTGTAGTTTATGCTTGAGGTCAACAATTCTTTTTAAGCGGTTGAGGAACCAGACGTCAATCTTGGTCAGCTCTTCAATTCGCTCTACAGTGTAGCCCTCTTCCAGTGCCTGAGCGATGGCAAAGATACGCAAGTCCGTGGGATTCTGCAGCGCGTCGTCAAGGTTGTCGAAACGGGTGTGGTCATTGCCCACGAATCCGTGCATGCCTTGTCCGATCATTCGCAGGCCCTTCTGGATCATCTCCTCAAACGAGCGGCCTATGCTCATGATTTCGCCTACTGACTTCATCGACGAGCCAATCTGGCGGCTCACGCCTGCAAACTTCGTGAGGTCCCAGCGGGGTATCTTACAGATCATGTAGTCCAGTGAGGGAGCTACGTAGGCACTCGAAGTGGTGCCCATCTCGCCAATCTGATCGAGCGTGTAGCCCAAGGCAATCTTGGCTGCAACAAAAGCGAGGGGATAGCCCGTAGCCTTTGATGCCAGGGCGCTGGAGCGCGACAGGCGGGCGTTGATCTCAATGATTCGGTAGTCGTTGGTCTGGGCATTGAAGGCAAACTGGATGTTGCACTCGCCTATGATGTTCAGATGACGTACGCAGCGGATAGTGATGTCTTGCAGCATCTTCACCTGCTCCTCGGTGAGCGAACATGTGGGCGCTACTACGATTGACTCGCCTGTGTGAATACCTAAGGGGTCGAAGTTCTCCATCGAGGCTACTGTGAAGCAGCGGTCGTTCTTATCGCGAATGCACTCAAACTCAATTTCCTTCCATCCCTTGAGGCTCTCCTCCACAAGAATCTGCGGCGCAAACGTGAAGGCACTCTCGGCCAGTGTCGTGAATGCCTTTTCATCGGGGCAGATGCCCGAACCCAGACCACCCAGGGCATAAGCTGAGCGAATCATGATGGGGAAGCCAATCTCGTGAGCAGCCTTGAGCGCATCTTCCATATTCTCTACGGCATGGCTTACGGGGGTCTTCAGCTTAATCTCGTCAAGTTTCTTTACGAACAAATCACGGTCCTCAGTATTCATGATGGCTTCTACGCTGGTGCCGAGCACCTGAACGCCATATTCCTGGAGCACACCAGTCTGATAGAGCTCTGTGCCGCAGTTTAGAGCGGTCTGACCGCCAAATGCAAGCAGAATACCATCGGGACGCTCCTTTTTGATGATTTCGGTGACAAAGTGAGTGGTAACTGGCTGGAAATACACCTTGTCCGCTATTCCCTCTGAGGTCTGAATAGTAGCGATGTTCGGATTGACGAGCACGCTTTTGATTCCTTCCTCGCGCAATGCTTTCAGCGCCTGTGATCCCGAATAGTCAAACTCGCCTGCTTGGCCGATTTTCAGGGCTCCTGAGCCCAAGACTAATACTTTACTGAATTTCGTTTTGTTCATAATCGTCTTTAAATAATTCTTACGAGTGATTATTTCCGGTGCAAAAGTAGATAAAAATTTCGAAATATCACGAAATGGGCGGAAAAAACTTCAATAATTAATTGAAATCATTTTTGTGGTTACATTTATTTAATGGTTTCATCTTTGAGAAATTCCTCCCATTGAGGTTCGTATCCGTTGAATACGTTCACGTCCACATCGGTTTGAATGCCCTTTACACGACTGTCAGCAGATAGTTGCCACATCACCAGGTGTAAGCCAGGCTTATATTCACCATATCGAGCTATCCACACTAAGTAATTTTCTAACAAGTCGGGAGCCTCAGACAGATAGTTGGTCACAAATCGCTGGTTGACGTACAGGATTGGGCGAACTTTCAGTCGCTTTTCTACTGTAGTTATCCATTGGCGCACTTCTCTTAGAAGCACTTCCTTGCCTCCCATCTTTTTTATTTGTTTGTCTGTAGGTTCTATGTCCAGCACTGGCGGCAGGTCACCCCTTTTAAAGAGTGTCTGGTTCAGAAAGTAGTGGGCCTGCTCCTTGCCGCTTCTTACAGTTGAGAAGAAGTGGTAGGCACCGATGGGTATGCCGTGTTTACGTGCAGCCATATAGTCGGTGGCATAATAACGATTGCGAATGCTTGTCCCTTGTGTTGATTTGATATAGACGAAGCGTACAGGGTAGTCTATCTCTCCTTTGATTCCGTTCTTGATGCGACGTCCCAGGTTGGTCACGCGAAGATCGTTCCAGTTAATACCGTATCGCTTTCGTCCAGACTCGTGTTGGTAGCGCGAGATGTCAATGCCATAGATCCGGTCGTTTGTGTGCTGAATTCGCTCACCATGGAACCTATCAGCCCGCCAAGTCCCAGCTTGAAGGTTTTGGACCGATACTAAAAAGCCGTTGCCCTCACGTTGGTCATTGTACCATTGACCTTCGTAGAAAGTACCATCGTGTGAGCTGTAGCAACCATGTCCAGATGCCACAAGGTTGTGGTCGAACTCGCCTGCATATATGCCGGCAGAGTCCAAACGCAGTCCGTAACGTAGTGTATCACTATCCCATATACCTATATATATACGCCCGCGCCCGTCGCGCGTAAGGCCGAATCCTTGCCTCTCGAGATGTCTAAGTTTAAACATACCCAACAGATTTGGTAGTTTTTGGGGCATATAGACAGCCATCACTGAATCGCCCTTTTCAGCATAGCGTACCACCATGTCATATCCTTCGTCTGTTAAGCGGTGGCGCTGAAGATAATATTCCAACTCCGATTTGATGCGTTTTTGCCGATGGGCAAGCACTTCCGCGTTCAGACGTTTTGGAGGAGCAATGTGCAGGTCGATGATGTTCTCTATTTGGGGTGGGGTGGGCTGCTCTTGTTTGCATGCCGTGAGCAGCAACAATATTATGATATAGAAGAATGTCTTTTGCATAACAATATGCAAATTTACAAAGAAATGTTAATATATGGGCTGTACTTAGTAGAAAATTTGGAGAAAATGTTTTTAAAGTGTTACTTTTGCAAACTGAAGTTGGCAAAATGAAGGTTGTTTGGGAGAATCGAAGTGAAAGTTAAGAGAAATATAATCAACAAGATATGGAGAAAGAAGTAGAAAAAATAATCGCTACAAATGGTGCTAATAATACCAATTTTCTTGAAGTGCATGAAGCTCTGACTATGAAGCAAGCCATTGACGAGGCCAAGCGCTGTTTGCACTGTAAGATTCCCCAGTGTCGTAAGGGATGCCCTATTGAGAATGATATTCCTTCATTCACATCGGCTCTCGCAATGGGTAACATTGGTCAGGCTATGAGTATTATCAACGAGCGCTCTAACTTGCCTGCTATCTGCGGGCGTGTTTGTCCCCATGAGAAGCAGTGTCAGGGCAGTTGTGTACTGGCCAAGAAGGGGCAGGCCATTCAGATTGGTAAACTTGAGGAGTTTATTGCCGACTTCGATACTGATATGGAGCTTATCCGTGAACGCTTACCTCAGAAGACTCGTGGGCGTATAGCAGTCATTGGTAGTGGTCCTGCAGGACTGACTGTCGCTGGCGATTTAGCCCGTCAAGGATTCAACGTTACCATTTTTGAGTCACAGGAAGAGGCCGGTGGTGTGTTGATGTACGGTATTCCTGAATATCGACTACCCAAATCCATCGTTCGTAAAGAGATTGAGAAAATTGTGGCCTTAGGTGTTGATGTGCGTCTTAATACCACGGTGGGCAAGAATGGTGTTACCATTGATTCTCTTTTTGCTGAAGGTTTCGATGCCATATTTATCGGAACAGGAACGTCGGTTCCCCAGAATATGAATTCTACTCCAGGCTCACAATTGCGAGGTGTCAACCAGTCCACATATCTGTTACATCAAGTAAATGTGTTTAATGAGGGCTTGACCACACGCGACAAAGTACCCGTTGATCCAGGTGATCGTGTGGCAGTTATTGGTGGTGGTAATGTAGCTATGGATGCTGCTCGTACGGCTATTCGACTGGGGGCTGATGTGAAGGTACTCTACCGCCGAACCCTTGAAGAGATGCCTGCCATTAAGAGCGAGTATGAAGAGGCCGTTGCCGAGGGTGTCGAGTTTTGGTGGAACACATCCTGCGTAGAGTTTATTGGTGGAGAGAATGGCAGACTTAAGGCTTTACGCTTGCATACCTCCGAGGGTGAGCGCATTGAACCGTTTAATCGCGTGTTTCTTGCAATAGGTTCTCGTCCTGCCAATCGCATCGTTTCTACAACCGAAGGAATAGAGGTCGATGAGAAGGGCTATGTGAAAACCGTAGAAAGGCCCTTTGGAATGACCACACGTCGTGGCGTGTTTGCTGGCGGTGATGTTGTACATCGTCCCCAGACAGTGGTCTTGGCCATGAAAGCTGCCAAGGAAGTAGCAGCGGGCATTGCTCAGTACGTAGATGCTGTGAAACTTTTGCAAATTTGCTCTTGATTTATATCAAATCATTTGCTGATTTCTATGGTTTCCATGAAAAAGTTGAGAAAAAATTTTGTTGTTTCATGAAAAATGTCTAATTTTGCACTCGCAAACAAAAGGATGGCTCCCTAGCTCAACTGAATAGAGCATCTGACTACGGATCAGAAGGTTGTGGGTTTGAATCCCGCGGGAGTCACTAAGTGAATAAAGATGGAGAATCGAAAGGTTCCCCATCTTTTTCTTTAGAGTCAAGCATTTATAGCTCTAAACATTGACTTTTAGCCACCTCAGAAATTATTCGTAATGTCTGATTCTAACGTCGATTCCCTCTTCCTTTAGTTTTTCCGGAATATCCTTCACATTCGTCTCTCCATAATGATATGGGAACAAAACTTTTGGCCTCACCGTTTTGGCAGCTTTCACTAACTGTTCAGGAGTCATTGTGTACGGCTGGTTGCAAGGCATGAAAGCGATATCGATGTCCTTGATGTCTGCCATTTCGGGAATATCTTCCGTATCGCCAGCGATGTATATTCTCAGTCCGTCGATGGTCAGGATAAAGCCGTTGTCGCGCCCTCTTGGGTGGAACTTCCGGTTGGCTTCCGTCGTGTTGTAGGCCGGAACTGCTTCCACAGTGAAGTCATCGCTCATTTGGCGGCTGTCCCCGTTCTTCATGATGATGCCATAACCCAGCATGTCAGCGCAGTTCTTGTTGGTAATCAACAGCGTACCCTCTTTCGAGAGCTGTTCTATAGCCACCTTGTCGAAGTGGTCCATGTGTTCATGGGTGACGAAGATATAGTCAGCCTTAGGCATCTTACTGAAGTCGATGATCCTCTCACGGAGCTTGCTCACAGGGTCAATCTCTATTTCCTTTCCGTCATACTCCATCCTGATACTGCCGTGCATCAGTGCATGGAACTTGACCGTTTTTCCACTCTTTGTCTTGAACACGTCCACCTCATAGGTGTCGGTCGTTACAGGCTTCTTAGCCTCCTGCCAGGCTATGATGCCACCCTTCAGGTTCACCAGCTTGAAGCCTTCTTTTGCCAGAAGATCAGCAGCACCAGCAGAGCGCCTGCCACTACGACAATAGACGGCAATGATCCGGTCTTTGGGCAGTGTGGCCTTTGACCTTTCCACGAAGTCACCCTGTTTATAGTCGATGTTGATGGCTCCCTCGATATGCCCTTCCGCAAATTCGCTGGCCGTTCTTACATCGAATATCACCACATCCTGATTTGCAATCAGTTCGGCGAATCCGTTCACGTCTGCATCTTCAAAATCCTTCTGACCACAAGCGGAGGTTAGCCCCATTAAGGCCAGCAGACAAGTTAACATTTTCTTCATAGATGTTTCACTTACAATCAGACCTCAGCCTACAGTTTGCTGACCAGTTCCATAACCTTTTGTTTGGTCTCTTCTGTTTTCTGCTCGTCAATCTTGGCAGTTACATACCCCATGTTTTCAGCCTTCCAGTAGTTGCAGATGTCGCGGAACTCTGCAATGGCACCGTCATAGACACCAGGAGAATAAGATGACATCAGCAGAGCCATCTTCTTCACCTTTGCAGGAGCGTTTACGCAGTACATGCGCTGTATGGGAGCCTGAATCTGAGCATTCAGTGTGAAGTAGTAGATGGGTGCGGCCAGTACCAGCACCTCTGCCTCTGCCATCAGCGGATACAACTCCTGCATGTCATCTTTCTGGATGCAGGCACCGTTACCCTTATTGTGACAATACTCACAAGCCAGACAACCGGCAATCTTCTTTCTCGATACGTTTACCAAAGTAACCTGATGACCTGCTGTTTCTGCTGCTTTCTTGTACTCTTCCGCCATCCATGCGGTGTTGCCATTTGCCCGTGGAGAGGCTTGTAAAATTAGAATGTTCATAATGTATTTGTTTTAGTTTAACAAATGATACCGCAAAGATAAACAAAAAGTCTGTAACGAACAATGTATTTTGTAGAATAAAACGCAGAAAGTGCGTAAATAAAAGGCAAGACGGGGAATAATGGGGAATCAAAAGGACGAAGGGAAAAGACAACTTGATGCGGATTGGCCATACTTCACCGCTCGACCTCACGTTGCCTTGTCTTTTGGGATGTTCCTACAGCTTGGAACAAATGTTCCATGCTGTGGGACAAATGTTCCAGGGCGTTGGAACGCCCGAAAAGTGCCACTTTCTGTCGGTCGTTGGCGCTCTTCGGTGTAGGAGGCCTTTTCGTGAAAAACACCAGTTCCCGTTTGTTTTTAAACGTTTTTGCATAGTTGCCTACACTAAATAAAATTTGCTTACACTGAATAATTCATTGATTATTAATCATTTAAGTTTAAATGTAAGCAGTGTATGCATTTTTAAACTTTCATTTTTTTATCTGATATCGTCCAGATGAAACGGGGTTTTACGGAAGCGTGGTCAGCGTACGTTCGGTCGGATGTTCGGTCGGATTTGAAATCCGACCGCTGTGTATATGAGGATTTTTAATCCGCTTTATCTGTTTCGTATCTTCTGGCCCAATGCATTATAACGCGAGCCGTTCTTCCAGATGACCAATCGGCCACCTTTGTCAATGACCTTCCGCGTGAGGGACTTGACATCAGGAGCCGACAGACCGTCGATGGCTGATGAAGACTTTTCCGGACGTTCGTAGGGACCCAGGTCGCGAGCTGTGCCAGTGACGGTGCGCTTGAGGAAGGGGAAGTCGGTGACGAGTGCCGTCCATACGTTATCGACATCGTCGAGCATAGCGTTGCCGGCATCTACCAGCGGATTCTCAGGATCGGCATTGAGACGGCCGAAACGACGCGGCAACCCACCGTTGATATCGCGTGGCAGCAGGGCATCATCCTCGTCGAGGGAGACAAAGTGGTCAGCAGATGCACCTGTAGTCAGATGATGAGTCCAGCCATTCTTTGACATCGCAGCAGTCAGGGCGTTATAGTCATCGGTTCCAACGCAGATTTCCTGCTTGCCTAAGCATACATTATTATAATAGTATGTCTTGGCATCAGAGCCGCCGCTCTCGAACATGAAGTCGTAGCCGCTGTCGAAGCCCAGGCAGCCCACCAGCACGTGTCCGTCTTTATGGCTATTGCAGTCGAAGCCTTTCGTAGAGCCACTCTTGTTGCAGCCAAAGGCGATGCTGTTGAAGACATAGTGGACACCCTTCGACGAACCGCCAGTGCCGTTGCCACCCAGTTTGATGCCATTGCCGTTGCCTGAGAACGAGGCTGATGTGTCCAGATAGTCCTTGACCCACAGGTGGTCACTGGCTTCGCCCGATTTCCATGCCCAGCATTCGGCAAGAATCACGGAGTAGTCGGTCTCGTAGAGATCCCATGCATCATCGCTGTTTCGCCAGGCACGGCAGCGGATGAAGCGGTTGCCCTTACCGTTGTGCATCTTGCAGGCAAAGCCGTCAGCATCCGAGCCATAGTTGGCATCGCAATCACAGTTGTGGTGCGAATCGCAGTCGATGATGTCGTTGTAAGCGCAATAGGAGCCGTCGTTGCTGCTGATGCCTGGATGGGCGTCGCTGAAGTTATGGCCAAAGCCCAACTGAATGCCGGAGTCGAGATTATAGGAGAACTCGCAACGCTCGATACGGTTGTGATTGCCCTCCAGTTTGATGGCATTGTCGGCAGCATGCATGATATGAATGCCGAAGATGATGTGGTAGTCGCCTGAGAGGAGGATGCCTCGGTCGCCTACATTCGCGGGCTTGCGGTTGCAGTCGATGAGTTGCTGTTCAAAGTCAAAGACAGGCTTCTCGCCATCGGCACAGCGGATTACGATGGGCTGTTCCTCAGTGCCTATCTTGTTCATGCGGATCGTCAGTTTGCCGTCAGTGCCATACTTGTTGATCTTGTACGTGCCACCCCTGCAGATGATGTGGTCGCCAGCTTGTGCTGCTGCGTATGCAACTGCGATGTTGTACCAAGGCTTAGCCTCTGAGCCGTCGCCAGTATTGTCGTTGCCGTCAGGGGAGATGTAGTAGGTGTTTCTGGCTGCTGGGAAGGGCTTGACGGGAATCCACACGCCCTCTGTGATATAGGTGGGGTCGTCGGGGTCAACAGGAATCACATTGGCCGACTTGATGCTCACCTTGCTGACATAAGTGTTGCTGGAACTGCCCACGAAACGGAAGCGCACGTTCGACAGTCCGTCGAGGCCCGTCTTGGCGCTGTACGACTTAGCGCCTGAGCCGCCTGAGGAAATCTCGGCCAGCTGCTGCCAGGCACCAAGGTTGACAGAATAACTGATGGTCAGTTTGTTGTTGCCGCCAGAGCCCCAGTCAACGGCAATCTTGCCTGGGTCATCAAGGGCTGGGGTGATGAGATAGGAGCTAGTTCCGCTGGAAAAGGTGAACTGCTTCTGTCCGCTGTTCTCTTTCATCTCCATCTTCAGTACCTCCCAGTCGCCGGAAGGCAGCGACAATGTGGCGGCACCACTGCTGGTGCCATACTTTCCTTTGGGTACAGAAGAGAAGTTCTCTGACAGGTCGGCTGCCTGTGCTCCGAATGCGCAGAGCAGCAGGACGATTGTTGAAAGGATTTTATTCATAGTCAGGATTATTTGACAATTTGTCCCTGCACGTTGTAGTGCTGGCCGTTTTTCATAATGACAATACGACCATTTTCCATCAGCTTCATGACACGCTCTTGCTGACTGGTACGCTTAGCAGCACTGACAGAAGAAGCAGAGGTGTCAGGAATACGAACATACATGTCGTAGATACGTGCACCGCCACTCGACTTCGTGTTCAGAATCTCTATCGAGCGAACCTTTTTGGCCTGTTCCTCTGAGAGACCGGCATTCTGCAGCACATCCCATTCAAGGTATGTACCCTTAGCGATGTCGCCCGTACTCTTCGACCCTGTGGTGCCGTCAGCATTCGTCCATTTGATGGTGTAGTCTCGCTTACCAGTAAAGTGCAGGTTGATCTTCAGTTGTAACACGCCCTCATCGAGATGCCATCTGACACCACCGCTATTCTTGGCCATATCAATACCGCCAATCGTACAGCCACCAGGCACATTGCCGTCACTCTCGGTCTTTTCCGGATTATAGGCCGTAACAGATTCATCGGTGCCGTTTATCAGTTCGAGCACCCCTTGCAGGTCGGTTGGTAGTGCATCCCAAGCATCCTGGAAGTGGTACCAGTCGCCTGTCAGCACTATAAAAGGAGTGACCAGGGTGATGATGCCTGTAGTGACATAGTCCTTTACACCAGCCTCTTTGTTGCCTGAAGCTGTCAGCTTAAAGGCACATTCTGCGGCAGGCGTTCCACTGATGGTGACGAGATGATTGACTGTATCGAAGTTGTAAGAAAGCCCCTCGCTGAGACCCTCAATGACAACACTTGTCGCTACGTCGTTGAGTTCATAGACGATGTCAATAATTGCTTGACCCTCAATCACTTCCTGTGACGAGTTTGCGGTTTTACATTTGACCTCTATCTTATCGGCAACGGTATAATCGAAAGGTACACCGTCTGTCTCGAATGCGCCAAAATCTGGCGCATTGTCGTTGAAAGGAATGTAGATGTCATCGGCAGTGATATATTCCAAGCCGACAGAAGTACACTCTGCCTCCGTCATCTTGCGAGTAGGGGTATAACCGATAATGGGCATACCCATATCCTTAAAGATGCTGTTGGGCTTCAGACGGGCGAAGTTATTATCGGGCAGTGAGCCGTCAGCCTCACGGGGTGCCATGAAGTCGGCCACACTCAGCGACAGAAATTCACCGCTATGGTCCTTGGTCTCTATCTGAATCTTCCCTTCTTTATATCCCTCCTTGATGGGGCTGCAGCCGTCAATTGTAGTCCATGAGTTATAGGTAGTGTACGGGGTGGGGTCTTGATACCCCTCCTTGTCGGGCGACAGGAACTCATGGTTACCTATATGTACCCCGCTCTTCGTTGCCGTTGCCCCCCAGCCGATACAGTTATGAATATCGACCATACCATACTTGAATAGGGTCGGGAAGCGATAGTTGTATTCGTTGCCCCAAGCGGTACAGTTGAGGATGTACATGCCCTCGTAGGCATTATTCTGGTCAAAGCCCTTGTGCAGGTTGTCGAATGCCACACAGTTTGTTACCACATGAGCACCTGTTGACTGGTCGAAGGCGGCACCACCGGCAGAGCCACCGCCACCCAGTTTGAAGCCGTTACCATTACCTACTGCACTTCCGTTCTTGGTATAACCAGCATGATAAGCCCAGCAGTGGTCAATAACCACAGGATAGTAAACCATGTAGAGGTCCCAGTTGTCATCGGAGTTGGTCCACGCACGGCAGCCATAGAACTTATTGCCTGGTCCAGGAAACAGTTTCACGGCAAAGCCGTCGGCATCACCGTGATCATCGGAACCGTTATACGTTCTGGCATCGTCGTTCTCATAGGCATCGCAATTGATGACCGTGTTGTTGCGGCAATATTTGTAGCCAGGGTTAAACGCTGGCGTGCCAGCGCCAAGGGTCTTCGTCTCTTCAATTTTCCAGTCCTTGTACATACCAATCTGCAGTCCTGTGTCGTTGTTCCAGCGAAAGACGCAATGCTCTATGATGTTGTAGGAACCTTCTACCTTCATACCGTTGTCCTCAGCATTCTGCAGCACCAGTCCGTAGAATGTCCAGTAGTTAGCCAAGTGGTTGACGTAGATGCAGCGTCCCATCTTGAAAGCAGCCTCTGTGGTGTGCGCCATGTTCGAACCGTCTATGATGACCTTGCCTGCAGCATCATCGGGCCAAGCACGCATCTCGCAGCGCAAGTCGGGGTTGGTGGGGAGTTCGGGAATCTTGATTCGTTCAGAGATCATGTACGTTCCCTCATGGATGAGGATGCGGTCGCCTGCCTTCACCAGCTCAATGGCCTTGTGAATGGTGAGCAGGGGCGCTTCCTCCGTACCACTGTTGTCGTCGCTACCAGTGGTAGCCACATGGATGTCGGCTGCAAAAGTTGTTGCCATTGTTAGAGCCAGCATGCTGCACAGAGCAGCCAGCCTCTGAAAGTAATAGTTTTTTGTCATGTTAGTAGTTGCTGATGATTGAATATTTTTTTGCGTCTTTACGCATCTGTTTCGAGTGCAAAGATAACTAAAAGAAATGATTTGCCAACATGTTCACCGAAAATATTTGTTGCCGTATTGGCGTGAGACAGGTGCCAGTCCGCAAGCGGGAGGACACTAAGCCTCCCGTTTGTATTTGCTGGGTGGTACACCGTAGGCCGACTTGAACAGTTTGTTGAAATAGGATGGATCCTGTATGCCTACCTTGTAGCACACTTCAGCCACCGTCAGTTCACCATCTGCCAGCAAGTCGGCAGCACGTTGCATACGGGCATTCAGCAGGTACTTGTTAGGCGAGAGGCCCGTCAGTTCCTTCACCTTTCCGAAGAACTTCGTGCGTCCCATATTCATCATTTGTGCCAGTGTGTCGAGGGTGAGGTTGCCGTCACTCATGTGTTGCGCTGTGAGCATGGAAAGCTTATCCAAGAAAACCTTGTCGGCACGCGAAGTGAGGATTGTAGTCCCCTCCTGGCTTTCCCCAATAGGTGACAGGGCTGTTCCTCCTTGTTGAGGGGGTGGGAGGGGAACCTCCTGTTTCTGTCGCCACTTGATGAGCTGGATGGTGCGGGCAATCAGCAGACGGAAGTTGCAAGGCTTTACCATGTAGTCGTCGGCACCTGCCTGATAGGCTTTTATCTGATGCGCCTCGTCGTCGAGTGCTGTCAGCATGATGATAGGCAACGTAGCTGTGGCCTGTCGCTCTTTGATTCTACGCACAATGTCGTAGCCGCTCATATCTGGCAGCATCACGTCACAGATCAGGAGAGCGGGAGCCTCTCCCTCGGGGGCTTTCTGCAAAAGGGCATCAAGGGCCGACTGACCGTTGCTGAAACTAAGCGTACGAAAATAGACGCCCACCTCATTGCATATCTGGAGCATCATGTCAGGGTCGTCTTCCACAATGGCTACGATGATGTTGTTGTAAGCTTGTGGCTGTAGCTCCCGAATCAGTTCATTGGTGCGCTGCATGCTGTCCTCGCCAGTGCTCTGTGTGTCGATTGCCGTCACGTTGAGGAAGTCCTCAGCTTCGTAGGCACTTTCGTCGGCAGGCAATGTCAGCACAAACGACGAGCCACCCAGTTCCCTGCTGCGTTCGTAGGTAAGTGTCCCCTTGTGCGCCTTCGCCGTTTCGTAAGCTGTATAGAGGCCTATGCCCATGCCGCCCTGACTCACCAGCCCGTGCAGGAAGGGCTTGAACAGCACACTTTGCTGTTCGTCGCTGATGCCGGGTCCGCTGTCCGAAACGGTGAGAACGAAGAGGTGAGAAAGGCTATGAGGTCTTTCTTGGGAAAGCGTTTCAGAAGGCTGAGCGGGCGTGTTAGCGGGTATGTTGTCAAATTGCAAATGAATCTTGATGGTGCCGCGATTGGGGGTGTATTTCACGGCATTCGAGAGCAGGTTGTAAACAATCGATTCCACGTGCTGCTTGTCGAAAGGCATATCATAGTGTCGTGTCGTCGGCATGAAGATTAGGCTGATGTTCTTCTGGCTGGCCATTGGACGGAAGTCTTGTACGAACTCCTGAACGAAACCGACGATATCGGCCTGTTCGACCTGTATGCGCAAGCTGCCTGTGCGTATTTTCCGGAACTCAATGAACTGGTTGACGATGCGCAGAAGTCTTGTAGTGCCTCGGCTCACGGTCTGCATGGCGGCACGGTTGCTGCTGTCCTCAGCCAGTTTATCGACTCCCCCCTTGATGATGGCAAGCGGGGTGCGGAACTCATGAGTGATGCTGGTGAACAGGCGAGTACGCATGTCCATCACTTCTTTCTCGACCTTCAGCTGCTGGTGCAGCAGGAATCGCTCGCGGTGGTGCTTATAGAAGGTGTAGGCGATGATGCCGATGAAGAGCAGATAGAGCATCCAAGCCCACCACGTGTTCCACCAGGGCTGACGGATGGTGATGGCGAGCAGGGTCTCGTCGTTGCCCTCCGTTGTCTGCAAGTGGAAGACATATTTGCCTGGTGGCAGGTTGTTGAAGCCGATGCTGTTCTGAGCCGAAGGCTCTCGCCAGGTATGGTCGGCTCCCTCTAAATAGCAGCGGTACATCAGCTCGTCAGCATGAGCGTAGTCGAGACAGGAGAAATAGATGGTCAGCGAGTTCTCGTCGTAGGCAAGGGTAATCTGGTCGTTTGGAATAGAAAGACCCTTCACTTTGATGTCGGTGATGATGGGCTTGCGGTGACGATGCGCTCTCGGTGTGATTTCTGAAGGTGTGATGAGGGTAATGCCGTCATGGGTACCGAACATGAGTCTGCCATCGGTAAGCAGTAGTGCGCAGTTATTCGAATAGATACGGTTCAGAAAGGAGGTGCCAGGCCTGTAGGCCACCGCTATCATCTGCTGTGGCTGCACGCAGAACATGTTTTCATCACCTCCAACCCAGACGTTACCCTGATGGTCGCATACCAGTGATTGTACGTTGTCGAGATTTCGTCCTGTGAGTGCAACAGCGGTCTGCAGCTGTCCGTCGCTACCCAGTATGCACCTGACGATGCCTGTTCCTATGCCTCCCGTCCAAACGGTGTCGCCCGCTGTAGCCATCACACACAATAGTTGGTTGGAGGGCAGGCCTGAACTGGTGTTATGGTTCTTGAAACTATCGTTGCTGATTTCCTTCTGAGCCGTGTCCACCCAGTAGAGCCCGTTGTATGTGGCTATCCACAACCGTTGCTGGCTGTCCATCGAGATGGCATTGATGCGGCTCTCGTTAGTGTTTCTGTTGAGGAAAAACTGCTGTCGGGTCGTCCCGTCGGGCTGAGGGCTGATGAGTGCCAGTCCTTTTTCCCAGGCTGACTGCCACTTGCGTCCATATCGGTCGGTGATGCTGTCGCCAGGCAGAATGTCGAAGTCAGACATACCCACTCGCTGAATGGTGTTTGTGGCTGGCTGAAAGCGGAAGGTCATGCGGCTGCGGGTGCCTATCATGACGCTACCGTCGGCCTGCGGCTGCAGCTGACTGATGTAGTTCATCATCTCGCCTCGGTGGTCGGCAACAGGAAACACGTAGTCGGCCTCGGGCTCCTCCACCTCTTTTATATATACGAGTCCGGCATCCTCTTGACTGACCCAGATGCCGCCGTCGCGGTCGCACAGGATGTTGGTCAGATAGTTCGATGCCAGCTGTGACTGCTTGTCGGTAGCCGAATAGTGGGTTGTGGCATCTGTGGCGGGATCGTAAACGAAGAGTCCATTGCCATACGTGGCTATATAGTATTTTCCTTCGGCACCTTTCACCGTTGAGAAGCGACGCTTGCGTGTGATGTTATAGCCCACATCGTTGAGCAGGTGGAAGGTCTTGTGAGCTCCTGTCTTAGGGAAGAAGTGGAGCACGTTGTCTCGGTCTGACACCCAGTAGTCACCGTCGGTCTGGTCCATAATGATGCCGAATGCCATCTGCAAGTGCTGCGGGCGATGGAAGGTGAAGTCGTGACAGTTCATCGTGATGACAGCAGAACGAGTCAGCACCACCCATTGGTCTTGCCACACAAAGCTACCGTTCACGCCCTCGGGCTGAGCGAGTGGGGTAGGGATGGCGGCTTCCTTGACGAGTCGTCCGTCACGGAACACCTTCACCTCGTAGCGGTTGGTCAGGAAAAAAGCATAGTCGCCCCACGTGTTGCCCACCAAGGTGTGGTCGGCAAGCATCTCCTTCACTTTGCCGTCGTTGTTGATATAGAAGAGCCCCTCAGACGTGATCACCCACACGCCCTTTCCCTCATCGGGTATGAGTTGCTTGATTCTTGCCTGAGGTTTCAGACCATTCTCGTGATTGTAGTCCCTACAGGTGAAACGTCCGTCCTGATAGCTCACGTGGCGGATGTCACCTCCCTGTTCGTACATCCAGACACCATTAGGTTCAGTCACAAAGCGTTGGAAGGTCTTCTGCGGGTCGCATGCTCCACTGAAAGACCGGAAACATCCTCGCTGCAGGTCATAGCATGCATAGTTGAATGTAGCGGTACGCATCCACAGCAACGCGTTCTTCTCATCCAAGAAGAGCGTGCCTACATTGCCTCTGGTGCTACCGTCATCCAGCCCCACGTTCTGGAAGTTCACGGTGGCATAGCCATCGTAGCGACTCAGTCCGTTGTTGGTGCCTATCCAGATGTAGCCCGTTGAGTCTTGCAACAGCGTTTGCACATGATTGGAGGGCAGTCCGTCTTGTGTAGTAATGATTCTTCCGTTCAGCCGTGTGGCAGCCGTCATGATAATAGTGAACAGGCTGAGCAGGCAAACGGTCAGTACTATCTGGAATGTTCTTCGCATGGCCTCGTATGTTATGATGTTGCAAAAGTAGCAATTCTTCATGAAAAGGCAAAATCAATATCTCACTTTTTAACAAAACAGTCCTTTGCGAACATCTTTTCCTAATCCTGAACGTTTTTACCACTTCTGTTCAGTCCCAATCCCCTACTTTTGCAAACAGAAAGCGAACACAAGCAATTGTACAAAGGAAACAAACTACTTTATATAAAATAATAGTCCTCGTTCGGCAAGGATGCTGGGAACATGAAATAAAATTATGGCTAAAATTTAAAGAATAATGGCCATAATTTAAAGAATAATGGCCATAATTTTTCATGATGATGCCCATCGTCTGTGATGAAGTATCATCTATGACATCATAAATGCCTTTTGGGTGATGCGTCGCTGAAGTGAGGAGAACCAGCAATAAACTCTGCCACAATCGTTGTTCGGCGGTAAATGTACGATTTTCGGACAAAAACGAACGAAATTACCATTTCTGAATAATAAATTATTATTATCTTTGCAGCGAAACCTAACAAGAAATAACTACTTAAAAAAAATAACAGCACTTATGAGAAGATTTTTCTACGCAATTGCAGTGATGGGGCTAATGACCGCCAGTTCACTAACTATTCAGGCGCAGACCGCCAACATGAAGGATCGTGGGCTTTGGGGGTCTATAGCGGCCGCACCCAGTAGCGGGGCAATCAATTTGGGCGACTATCAGCAGGCCAACGGAAAACTGCTGCTCACCTGGCGCATGCTGCCCGGCGACGATGAGAACACTGCATTCGACCTTTACCGCACGATAGGCTCAGGCAAAGAGTCGCAGCTGAACGGCAAGACGGTCTTTACAGGCGGTGCACACTTTGAGGTGCAGCCCATCTATGCAACCAGCTACACAGAGACCTCCAGCACTGTGCTCGCAGGCAACAACGACGTGACCTACCGTCTGACGCTCACCGGCAGCGACGAGACCATTGGCACCTATACCATTAAGAAGGAGCAAATCAAGAACAAACTACCTTATATATCTATTCCCCTGCAGTCTACCGACGACTGCTCTAACTATCCCCAGTATCTGAAGTATCAGGCCAACGACTGCTCTGTGGGTGACCTCGATGGTGACGGACAGATGGAAATTGTGGTGAAGCGCCTGCTTACCGTTTATGATGCTAATGGCACGATTACCGCAACTAGTGAGGGAGCCGGTGATAGTGACCGTCGTGCCCGTCATATCATTATTTGGGATGCTTATAAACTTGACGGTACATTGATGTGGCGCGTTAAGTCGGGTCCGAACATCATTACTGGCAATAGCTCCAGTGTGATGCTGGGCGACCTCGATGGCGATGGCTGTGCAGAGTTCGTGACCAAGACGGGCGAAGGAACCGTCTTTGGTGATGGTACTGAGATGGGTGATACCGATGGTGATGGTATCACCGATTATCGTGACCGTTGGAACGGACACTATACTGGCGACAGCAATAAGGGCTATGGTGGTCCGGAGTATTTCTCTGTGATTGATGGTAAAACTGGTCGCGAACTGGCCCGAAGCAATTTTATTGCTCGTGGTCCCGAAGGGCAGACACCTCAGCAGTGGGTGAACAACTATGTTGCTAACAGCGAGTCGTGGGGTGATAACTACTGGAAGCGTGCCAACTCGTTGCGCTTGGGTCTGGCACAGTTCACAGGCAAGGGCATGCAGATCTTCCTGGGTCGTGGCGTCTATGCCCGCACTGTAGTAGAGGGCTGGGACTACATCCCCAATACCCCTGATAGCAAATGGGGGCTGGAAGGTTCGCTCACCCGTCTGTGGAAGTTCGACTCAGCCGTTGCTGGTGGTCATTGGTCGAACGTGAATGGTGAATGGAAGAAGGACGGGGTGAAAAACAAGGATGGCAAGGCTAACTCGGCATATACAGGTCAGGGCAATCATGCCTTCAACGTGGCCGACCTCGATGGTGACGGGCTGGACGAAGTGATGTACGGCTCATGTGCCTTCGACAACGACGGCACCGGACTGTGGACCACAGGCCTGGGGCATGGAGATGCCAACCATGTGGGTGTGTTCCAACTGGGTTATGAAGGTCTGCAGGTGTACCACTGCTTAGAGAGTGGAAAGACGGAGGTGGCCCTGCACGATGGAAAGACTGGAGCCACCATCTGGGCTATTGTTGCTGACGTCGAGGGCGATCAGGGCCGCTGCATGGTGGCCGACGTTGACCCCAAGTCGCCAGGCTGTGAGTTCTGGAAGTATGGCAACGAACTTTACAATCAGAATTGTGCTGCAATCATGAATAGTGCCGGTACAGACCGTGCTAAAGAAAGCTCATGCAATGCTGGCATCTGGTTCGATGGCTATCTGAACCGTCAGATGATTGACGGTGGCATCATCAATAGCTATTCTCACGGACGTACCTTCACGATGTATCGCTTCAACATGTCGTTCAACAACAGCACGAAGTCGAACCCTGGCTGGTACGGTGATATGCTGGGCGACTGGCGTGAAGAGGTCATCTGCCCCAGCAGCGACAAGCTGACCGACATCAAGATATTCTCTACCTGGTATCCCACAGAGCACCGCATTCCCTGGCTCATGACCGACCATACCTACTACATGCAGGCCATCCAGGAGAACGTGGGCTACAACCAGCCTACCAACGTAGGCTACTACTTAGGCAGTGACTATGCGAATGATGCTGAGATATGGGCTGCTGCAAAGGTTGCCGACAAAGCTCGCGAGAGCATCTTCTCTGGCATCAGCACCATCAGCTCTTCTACGCCTGCAACGGTTCGCAAGGGCGTTTACAGCCTGAGTGGTCAGAAGGTAGAGAACCCCACACACGGGCTTTACATCATCGATGGAAAGAAAGTGTATGTCAGATAAGACAATAAGTAAAAGCGATTTTTATGACGAAGACAAACTTTTTCCCGATTCTCTGCCTTTGTTTATTCCTTGCTTCCCCCCTGTCTGCCCAGAAGTTCGCCCAGGAGTTCGGCAACCCACGTAAAGTGTTTGTGGAGACAGTGGCCACACCCAATCATGCCGACAGCTACTATGCTGTAGGTCAGCAGGCTACGCTGCGTATCGTAGCCCGTGAAGGTGGAGTGCCCGTACAAGGAACAACGGTACGCTATAAGGTAGGACCTGAGATGCTGCTCCCTGAGACCTTCGATTCGACTGCATTCGTAAATGGTGAGGTCACAATCGTCATGGGGACGATGCGGGAACCTGGCTTTTTGGCTTGTCAGTATGAATTTAAGACCGCTGATGGCAAGATGCAGAAAGACTTAGTGAAGCTGGCTTTCTCGCCTGAACAGATTAAGTCATTCACTCCCATGCCCAAGGACTTTGAGCAGTTCTGGCAGAAAGCTGTGAAAGAGGCCCGCAAGGTTGACCTTGAGCCTGAATACTTCGATGTGCCCGATGCCACCAACGAGAAATTCATGACGAAGTTAGTCCGCCTGCATGTAGGCAAGAACAAGTGGATTTACGGCATGCTGACTATTCCGCGTAGCGGCTCCCTTCCTCTTGGGGAGGGCGGGGGAAAAGGTCTTCCCGTTGTTCTCTGTCCTCCAGGAGCTGGCAGTACGAAGGTGTTCCCCAGTGACTACTTCGGTCGTGAGGGCATGATCTACATGAAGATAGAGATTCACGACAACGACCCTCGCATTCCCGACGATGAATACAACGCTATGCGACAGAAGAAGTGCGACGGCTATATACGTCGCGGAATGGAGTCGAAAGATACCTATTATTATAAAGATGTGTATGTGGGGTGTGTGCGTGCCATCGACTTCCTTTGCTCGCTACCTGAGTGGGATGGCAAGAACGTCATCGTCACCGGAGGTTCGCAGGGTGGGGCGCTCACCATCGTCACTGCTGCTCTTAACGAGAAGGTCACTTTCTGTGCTCCGTTCTATCCTGCCCTCTGCGACCTCACTGGTTTCTTGCATCAGCGAGCCGGTGGATGGCCGAAGTTCTTTGCAGGGCAAAGCAGCGTGGCGGGGGCCGAGCGTTTCACCAGCTCCAATAAAGAAGGCAAAACAGATATCCTTGACAATCAAGCTGTTGAGACGCTGCAGTACTTCGATGTGGTCAACTTCGCCCGCCTTCTGAAAGTTCCCACCTTCCTGTCGTGGGGCTACAACGACGATACTTGTTCGCCCACATCCGTATGGGCAGCGTGGAATGTCATCACCGCTCCGAAGCAGAAAGACGTCACCCCGTCGAGCGGCCATTGGCGTTTTCCCACCAGTCAGCAAAAATGCTTGGAGTGGATGAAAGGAAACTTGCGATAGTCTTTTATTTCTTTAAATGCATTTAACGCCTTGTTAAACGCATCGGACAGCGCGTCCGATGCATCGGACGTTGTGTTGTAGTTGATGACTTGGCTGACTTACATCTATTGGTGTCATTTGTAGTGGCAGCAGCTGTCTGGCAAACGATATTAATAGAGTGGATTTATCGGTTCATCCAGTGGTTGATTGACGAGCGTGGAATGCCCCTTTTTACTGCTTTTTCCAACTCTTCACGCGCTTCGGCATTGCGTTTCTGGGTGAGAAGGACTTCGACTTTGGATACTACGAAGTCGGGATTGAGCGGACTGCGCTTGATGGCCTCGTCCCAGTCGTAGAGCGACACATCGTACTGACCAAGTTCGGCTTCATAGCCAGCGCGAGCTACGTAAGACAAGGCAGAGTCGGGATACATCTCAACCAACCGGTTCATCTCTTCGAGGGCATCGGTCTGGCGTCCCATTCTTCGCTTGACCATTGCCAGTCCTAACTGTGCATCGAAGTTGCGTGGCACGATGGAGAGAAAGGTCTCATAGTCGTATTTGGCCTGGTCGTAGTGCTTCAGCTGGGTGTGGGCGTAGGCGCGGTAGTAAAGTGCAGCAAGGCTCTTTGGGTCAATGCTCAGCACATTGCCATACTCCTCAATGGCATATTCCCACTGGTTCAGTTCGATATTGATAGCAGCCTTCTTCAGTCGCAAGTCTGTTGACTTTGGAAAGCGCCTAATCTGCTTGTTGAGAACGGCTAACGAGTCGCGCCACTGTTGTGACGTCTGCGCCTGAAGGACTGACGGCGACAGAAGAAGAATGAGGGTGAAAAGCAAAACTCTCGTCATATTCGGTTGTAGGTGCATCAATAATTGCTGCAAAATTACTTAAATAAGCTGGAAACGTCGGCTTATGGAAAATAACAATAACGCTAATTACATTTTTTTAGCTAACATACCAGTTACGATTTGCACTTATTTTCGTAATTTTGCACTCTAAAATGTAAATGAGCAATAAGTGAAAAATATGACTGAGACCAGTATAGGGGAAAATGAAAAGAGGAAGAACCCGTTCTTCGAGCCGTATGCCACACCTCACGATACGGTGCCTTTCGATAAGATTCGCATTGAGGACTTTGAAGAGGCGTTTATGGAGGGCATACGCCGCGACAACGAGCATATAGAGAAGACCATCAATAATCCTGCCAAGCCAACATTCGACAATACAATCATTGACAAGGATGATGATACCGATGGCTATTATGACTTGTTGGATCGCGTGTCGACAGTGTTCTATAACCTGACCTCGGCTGAGACCAATGACGAACTGGATGCACTGGCACAGAAGATGAGCCCCATCTTGACGCAGCATGCCAACGATGTGAGACTGAACGAGAAACTGTTCGAACGTATCAAATATGTGCACCGTCACCATCGTAAGCTAACACCTGAGGAGAAAATGCTGCTCGAAACGACCTACGAGGGATTTGCCAGAAGCGGTGCGCTGCTCGATGCCGAAGGAAAGGAGAAACTGAGAAAGCTGACCGAGGAGGCTTCGATGCTGTCGTTGCAGTTCTCGCAGAACCTGTTGAAGGAGAACAAGGCATACACACTGCACATTACTGATAGAACACAGCTCGACGGTCTGCCTGACATAGCTATTGAGGCTGCCGCCCAGACGGCTAAGGAGCAGAAGAAAGACGGATGGGTGTTTACACTCGATTTCCCGTCTTATCAGCCGTTTATGACCTACAGCACGCAGCGCGAACTGCGCCGTGAGATGTATATGGCCAGAAACACGGTGTGTACACATGATAACACAGAGAACAACCTGGAAATATGCAAACGGCTCATCAACCTGCGGAGAGAGATTGCCCAGCTGCTGGGCTTCAAGACGTATGCCGACTATGTGCTGAAACACAGGATGGCCAGCAACACGCGCAACGTGTATAAGCTGCTGAACGACCTGATAGATGCCTACAAGCCGACGGCACTGAAGGAGAGGGACGCGCTGCTGAAGATGGCTCAGAAAATGGAGGGCAAGGACTTCAAGATGGAGCCGTGGGACTCGGCCTTCTACTCGCACAAGCTGCAGATGAAGAAGTATAACCTGGATGCGGAGATGCTGCGCCCATACTTTGAACTGCAGAAGGTGATAGATGGCGTGTTCGGACTGGCCAACAGACTGTACGGCATTACATTTAAGGAGAACAAGGACATACCTGTTTATCATCCCGACGTGAAGGCATACGAGGTGTTCGACAAGGACGGCAGTTATCTGGCTGTGTTCTATGCCGACTTCCATCCGAGAAAGGGAAAGCAGGGCGGTGCCTGGATGACGGAGTATCAGGGACAATACATTGACCGTAAGAAGGACAAGGAGGGGAAGGAGATACTGGAGAATGTACGCCCCCACGTGTGCGTGGTGATGAACTTCTCGAAACCTACGGAGGAGAAGCCCGCGCTGCTCACGCTGAGCGAGGTGGAGACCTTCCTGCATGAGTTCGGCCACTCGCTGCACGGCATGTTTGCCAATACGCGCTTTGAGAGTCTGAGCGGCACAAACGTATGGTGGGACTTTGTGGAATTGCCTTCACAGTTCATGGAGAACTATGCGGTGGAGAAGGACTTCCTGCGCACGTTTGCTTTTCACTATCAGACGGGGGAGCCTATTCCCGAGGAACTCATAGAGCGCATCGTGAAGAGCCGTAACTTCATGGTGGCGATGGCCTGTCTGAGACAGGTGAGCTTCGGCCTGCTGGACATGGCTTACTACACGCAGCGTAAGGAGTTCACCGACGACATCATACCCTTTGAGAAGCATGCCTGGAAAAAAGCCATCCTGGGCAAACAGCTGCCTGATACATGTATGACGGTGCAGTTCTCGCACATCATGGCAGGAGGCTATGCTGCCGGATACTACAGCTATAAGTGGGCCGAGGTGCTCGATGCCGATGCTTTCAGCCTGTTCAAGAAGAACGGCATCTTCGACAAGGCTACGGCTGAGAGCTTCAGGGAGAACGTGCTGTCGAAAGGCGGAACGGAACATCCGATGACTCTCTACAAGAGATTCCGTGGAGAAGAACCAACGATCAAAGCTTTACTGAAGAGAAATGGAATCAGACGATAAACAATACAAGCTGGACTGCCGCTATCTGCGCATGGCCCGCATCTGGGCAGAGAACTCCTACTGTCAGAGAAGGCAGGTGGGCGCTCTGGTCGTGAAGAACAAGATGATTATCAGTGACGGCTACAACGGCACACCGAGCGGATTCGAGAATGTGTGCGAGGACGCGGGGGGCGTGACGAAGCCCTACGTGCTGCATGCCGAGGCCAATGCCATCACGAAGCTGGCACGCAGTTCGAACAATAGCGACGGAGCCACCATCTATATCACGGCCTCGCCCTGTATAGAGTGTGCTAAGCTCATCATACAGGCAGGCATCAAGCGCGTGGTGTATGGTGAGAAATACCGGCTCACCGACGGCATTGAACTGCTGGAACGCGCTGGTATCGAGGTTGTTTATCTTGCTCTCTAATCATAAGAAATGAACAAACAGAATCACTTCTCGCCCCTATGGCTTGCACTCAGTGCGGTGGTGGGCATCTTCATTGGAACTTTCTATGCCAATCATTTTGGCGGCAACAGGTTGAGCATCATTAATTCAGGAACGAACAAACTGAACAACCTGCTGCATATCGTGGACGATCAGTATGTAGATACAGTCGATGTGGCCGATCTTGTAGAAAAGGCTGTACCGCAACTGCTGTCAGAACTCGATCCGCATTCGGTCTATATCTCAGCAAAGGATAAGCAGATGGCAGAAGACGACCTGCGTGGATCGTTCTCCGGCGTTGGCATCGAGTTCATCATCAGGAAAGACACTCTTCGCGTACAGAATGTTATCAAGAACGGCCCATCAGAGCGTGCCGGTGTGCTTGCAGGCGATAAAATTGTGGAAGTGGACGACTCGGCTTTCGTAGGCAAGACTCTGACAAATGAGGAAGCAATGCACCGACTCAAGGGACCGAAGGATACAAAGGTGAAACTGGGCATCGTGAGACGGGGAGAGAAAGAACTGCGCTATATCACAGTGACCAGGGGAGAGATTCCAATGAAGAGCGTCAACGCGCTCTATATGCTGGATGATGAGACTGGATATATTCGAATCAAGAACTTCGGAGAGAATACATATCCCGAACTGCTCATCGCTCTTGCTCAGTTGGCACAGGAGGACTTTAGCAATCTCGTGATTGACTTGCGAGGAAATACGGGTGGGTATCTCGGCTCTGCCGTGCAGATAGCTAACGAATTCTTGCCAAAGAACCAACTCATTGTATATACTGAAGGACGACGCTCGCCCAGACAAGAATACCGTTCAGACGGACGTGGCAGTTATCAGAACATTCCGCTTGTCGTGCTTATCGATGAAGGATCGGCATCGGCAAGTGAGATTCTGGCAGGTGCCATTCAGGATAATGATCGTGGCACAATCATTGGAAGAAGGTCGTTTGGAAAAGGATTGGTGCAACAGCCTATCGAATTTAACGACGGCTCGTTGATGAGGCTCACCATCGCCCGTTACTATTCACCTTCAGGACGTTGCATACAAAAGCCCTACACAAGTGGACAGGACAAGAACTATGAGGAGGATCTCATGATTCGCTATCAGCATGGAGAGTTCTTCTCACAGGACAGCATCAAGCATACTGGACCTGAGTTCAAGACGACTAACGGTCGTGTGGTCTATGGCGGTGGTGGCATCACACCCGACATCTTCGTGGGCGAGGATACTACTGCATATACCTCTTATTATAAAGAGGCATCGCTCTCGGGGCTGATTCTTCAGTTCTGCTATGACTATACTGACGACCATCGTGCAGAACTCGCGGCTAATGGAGATTTCGTGGCACTGGAGAAGTATCTGAAACGACAGAATATTGTGGAGAAGTTCGTGAGCTATGCTGACCGTCAGGGACTGAAACGCCGAAATCTGCTCATTCAGCGCTCTTACCGACTGCTGGAGCGCGCCCTCATCAGCCGTCTCATCTATAACGTGCTGGACGAACAGGCTTGGATTGAGTTCCTGAACGTTGACGATCCTGCTATCAAGGAAACTCTCAAACTGTTTAAAGAAGGAAATGCTTTCCCGACAGGGGAGGAGTAATCCTCCCCCGGCTTTCCCTTCAATTCAGAGTGAGCCAGAGAGTTTTCTCCCTAGTTCTCCTCTCAAGTCAGTGTGAGAACAGAGAGTCTTCTTCCAGATTCTTTTCTTAAGTCAGGGTGAACGAGAGGGTGGGGAACGGATGATGTCATAATAATAAAAGAAATGGAGGAATACGAAATCACATTCCTCCATTTCTTTATAGTAGAGTATCAACTGATTAGTTGTTGACTGAACCTCCTACAATGTCGAGCAGCTCATTCGTGATGGCCTGCTGGCGACCCTTGTTGTACTGTAAGTTCAACTGGCGCAACAACTCATCGGCATTGTCGGTGGCTGTCTGCATGGCTACCATACGGGCGGCATGCTCAGAAGCAACGCTGTCGAGCACAGCCGTGTAGAGCATCAGATGAGCATACTTCGGCATGAGTTCCGAGAGCACTGTGTTCATGTCGGGCTCAACAATGAAGTTGTCGTTCAGAGGCGCAACCTCTTTCCCTGCTCTCTCTTCTTCTTCTTCTTGACGTGCCTGACGTCTGCGCTTCAGGTAGTCCACTGCCTTCTTTGTGGCAATGCGAGTGGTCAGGTCGCGTTCATGATCACGGTTCAGCTCCTCCTCAATGTCAATGGGCAGGAACTGCTTGGTGGTCAGAATCTGAGAGCCAGCGCTCTTGAAGTGGTGGTAGATAATCTCCACACTGTCGAGCTCGCCATTGGCAAAACGTTCGCCCAGTTCCATTGCCAAATCAATGCAGTCGTGCACATTGGGCTTATCGACCAAGGTGTTGCGTTCACCCTTGACAATATAGCCCAGCTTACGAGCCTTCTCTGTCACCTTGCGACCGATTGGGTAGATCTCAACATTCTCGGCTCCTAACTCCTGAATGTAAGCATTCGCGGTGTGTTGTAGTCTTCTGATAATGTTGGCATTGAATCCGCCACAGAGGGATGAGTTCGACGAGATGACAACCAGCGCCGCACGTTTTACAGGGCGTACCTGGTCAAAAATCGTCTGAGCCTCAGCCTCAGCCGCCAGGAATGATAAGAGGATATGTTCGAGCATTGTCTCATAGGGCAGCATGTTCTGGATGGCAATCTGCGCATGATGGAGCTTTGAACTCGCTACCATCTTCATAGCAGACGTAATCTTTCGCGTGCTGTTGACTGAAGCAATACGGCCTTTTATCTCTTTTAAACTTGGCATAGTTCTCGATATTGAAGATTGAATATTGAAAATTGAATATTAAAGGCTGCGCTTGCAATCTTCAATCTTCAATTTCCAATTTCCAATTTATTTGAATGTTCCAGCGATGTCGGCCATGACTGCCTCAATCTTCTGGGTTGTCTCATCATCAATCTTTCCGCTGCCTAAGGTGGCAATCACCTCAGGGGCAGTAGAACGCAGCTTGTCAAGGAACTGATTCTGGCACTGACGTACCTTGTCAATGGGTACTTCGCGCATCAGACCGTGAACGCCGCAATAGAGGATGGCAATCTGCTCACCCACAGGCATAGGACTGTACTGAGGCTGAATGAGCAACTGGTTGTTCTTACGTCCACGATCCAGTGTCATAGCGGTCACGGCATCCATATCTGACGAGAACTTGGAGAATGCCTCCAGCTCACGATACTGTGCCTGGTCAATCTTCAGCGTACCTGCCACTTTCTTCATTGACTTGATTTGAGCCGAACCACCCACACGTGATACGGAGATACCTACGTTGATGGCGGGACGGAAGCCCTGATTGAACAGATGGCTCTCGAGGAAGATCTGTCCGTCGGTGATAGAAATCACGTTGGTAGGAATGTAGGCTGATACGTCGCCGGCCTGCGTCTCGATAATGGGGAGAGCGGTGAGCGAGCCACCACCACGCACATGACCCTTCATGCACTCGGGCAGGTCGTTCATCTGCTCGGCCACTTCCTGCTGCTCGTTGATCTTAGCTGCACGTTCCAACAAACGGCTGTGAAGATAGAACACGTCGCCGGGGTAAGCCTCACGTCCTGAAGGACGACGAAGAATCAGTGACACCTCACGATAGGCAACAGCCTGCTTCGACAGGTCGTCGTAAACAACGAGTGCGGGAAGACCGCGGTCGCGGAAATACTCGCCAATAGCAGCACCTGCAAACGGAGCATAATACTGCATGGCTGCAGGATCGGCTGCCGTTGCGGCTACAATAATAGAATAGGGGAGGGCACCATGCTCCTTCAGGGTCTGTACTAAAGCTGCTACGGTACTGGCTTTCTGACCAATAGCTACATAGATGCAATAGACAGGCTTGCCGGCTTCGTAGAAACTCTTCTGGTTGATAATCGTATCGACAGCAATAGCAGTCTTACCAGTCTGACGGTCACCGATGATTAACTCACGCTGACCACGACCAATAGGAATCATTGAGTCGATAGCTTTCAAGCCAGTCTGTAGCGGCTCCTTCACGGGCTGACGATAGATTACACCCGGAGCCTTGCGGTCGAGGGGCATCTCGAAGGAATTGCTCAAGTCGATTTCACCCTTACCGTCAATGGCCTGACCCAATGGATTGATGACACGGCCCAGCATGTTATCGTTCACGCGGATGCTGGCAATGCGGCGAGTGCGCTTCACTACCATTCCCTCCTTGATGCCCGACGTCTGGCCCAGCAGCACACAACCCACGTTGTCTTCCTCCAGGTTCATCACGATAGCCATAGTGCCGTTCTCAAACTCTAACAGTTCGTTGGCCTCAGCATTACGAAGACCGTATATGCGAGCCACACCGTCAGATACCTGTAGTACGGTACCTACTTCATCGAACTGAGCACCATCGCTGATGCCTTTCAGTTGTTCGAGAAGCACTTGACTGACTTCGCTTGGTTTGATTTTATCTGACATAATTTGATTTTACTTTTTAAGTGTGTTAAGAATATCGCGCAGCTTGCTTTGCACGCTTGCGTCCATTCTGTAAGTGTCGTATTCAAGGATGAATCCGCCCACAATGTCGGGATTCACCTCTGATTCAAACTCCACTGTTCCCTGAGTCTTGCTCTCTACCATCTTGCGCATCTTCTGCTCAGTCTCGGCAGTGACGGCCATTGCGGTAATGAGCTTACCACGGATGATGTTCTTCTGCTTACGATAGAGGGTGACGTACGAATTGGCCATGAACTGAATCATATTCTCGCGGTCTTCCTTCAAAATCAAACTGATGAAAGCCTTGGTCAGAGGAGAAATGCTGTCGCCGCCACAGGCTGTGAGCAAAAGCGTCTCCTTCTTGTCCTTCGAGAGCATCGGATTGTCTATCGTATGCCGAAGCTGAGGCACAGTGATGTAGCTCTTGGCCAAAAGCATCATCTGCTGATAGACAGCATCCTCAACCTTTGCATCGGTGGCACTTTTCAGTAGTGCCCGTGCATATCGAACCGATATTACTCCTATATCCATACGTACCTACGTTTATTTATTAAAAGAAGCGTCATCCAGCATACGGTTAATTAAATCCATCTGCGCCTTGTCGCCCTGCAGGTTCTGGCGAAGAACCTTCTCGGCAATCTCGACACTCAGCGTAGCTACTTGCTTACGGATGTCGGCAATCGCTGCCTTGCGCTCCTGGTCGATGGCTATACGGGCATCTTCCAGCAAGCGGGCACCTTCCTGCCGAGCCTTCTCCTGTGCTTTCTCTACGATGGCATCACGCGCATCAGCGGCCTCTTTCAGAATCAGGGCCTGCTTTTCACGCGCTTCCTGCAGGATGGATTCACTTTCTTTCTGTATATTGGCCAGTCGCTCGTTTGCCTCATGAGCCTTGCGCAGTGAATCATCAATGAAAGCCTTTCGCTCAGCTACCATGTTGGTGATAACAGGAAAGCCAAACTTCCATAGGATGAATAGCACCACGAAGAATGTCAGAGACATCCAGAATAACAGACCAGTACTTGGAATCAATAAATCCATATTGCTGCACTTCTTAAAAGATTATAGACACATGAAGGCAATCACAGCTGCGAACAGAGCCACACCCTCAATCAGAGCGGCAGCAATAATCATGTTCGTCATCAGCTTACCAATTACCTCTGGCTGGCGAGCCATAGCATCCATAGCTGAACCACCAATTCTACCGATACCAATACCTGCGCCAATGGCTGCGAGACCTGCACCTACTGCGGCGCCTAACTTTGCAACACCTTCTGCTGCTAACAATGTTGTAATCATAATTGTAATGTTGTTTTAATTGTGAATATTTTTTGTTTTTTTGTTTTGTTTCTTATTCATGCTCAGGAACGGCCCTTGCCATACCGATGAACACAGAGGAGAGAAGTGTAAACACCATAGCCTGGATGAAACAGACTAAACATTCGAGGCACATCATGAAGATAGCCATAATCACGCTTACTGCACTCATGCTGTAGAATACACCTGCCGACATGGATGCCACAAGGAAAATGATACAGGGCATTGCCACAGCAATAGCGTGACCTGCCATCATGTTGGCAAAAAGTCGGATCATCAGTGCAAACGGTTTCGTGAATATGCCTACGAACTCAATCACTGGCATCAAGGGAACCGGACACTTCAGCAGGAAAGGTACTTCTGGCCAGAATATCTCTTTCCAGTAATGCTTTTTTCCGGAGAACTGCACGATGACAAAGGTGCAAAATGCCAGGAAGAATGTCACGGCAATATTGCCAGTCACGTTGCCCGATCCGGGAGGGAATGGTATCAGGCCCATCACGTTGCAGGTGAAGATGAAGAAGAAACATGTTAGCAGGTAGGGAACATATTTCTCATATCCTTTACCGATGCCGGGCTTGATAATGTCCTCAACAACATACATGACAAGCATCTCAACTGCTCCGACAAATCCACCAGGGGCATTGTCGGAAGGCTTGTGGTTCTTGTACCATCGGGCGCTGAACAGAATGCAGCACAGCAATAGTATGACATTGATGAACATGACAGCGACTGTCTTTGTAATAGAAAGGTCTGTCACAGGCTCACCGTTCTCAAGAATCTTGCCAACATGCTCGCCTTCTGTTGCGATAGCCAGTCCTTGCAGCTCGGCAGGGGCATCTGCTTTCAATGGGCGTACACCGTCGTGAGCATGATGCTCGAACTGAGAGGACATGAACGCATGCCAACCGGTTGAGCTCTTGACAATGACGGGCAGCGGAATCGCAATGGGTTCCAGCGTACCATCGGCTTTCTTGATGTCGGTGACGTGCCAGTCGTGTGAGTCCTTGATGTGCTCAAGCACAACTTCTTTGGCCGAGAAACCTTCTGCCTTTGTCGTGGGCATCAGGGCAGCCAGCAAGAACGCCATGCAAAGCAATCGTTTTAAATTATTCATAGTTCAATTTTTATATGCTGCTCAAGCAAATTTTATTGAAATCAGTGTCTAAGAGTTAATGTCGTTATCATCATCACCACATACATACCTAAGCATGCAAGGGCGAAATGAATGGCATCTTCTCTACTCGATGCGAATAATACGTAAACGCCAACGACCGTAAGGGTCAGCAAGATGCGTATTACTGCCACGATGAGGTAGAACTGGGGTAGATGGTCGGGCGACTTCGCTTTGACGAGATCGTAGCCTTTCACGTAGATAACCCCGAGGAGAATGAACAACAGTGCTGCGAGAATATACGAAATCATTCGCTTATCTCTACACAAAGTGACACTTCATTCTTCTGCACTTCCACGAATCCGCCAAGTATGGCTAATTGCTTCCCGTCGTATTCCACGATGCCTTTCTGGAGGGTGGAGATGATGGGTGCGTGGTTGTTCAGAATCTCAAAACTACCTGTTGTTCCAGGTACTTTGACACTCGTTACCTCACCTGAGAATTCTACCTTTTCCGGAGAAACTATTTTCAATTTCAGCATGGGCATTTATCCTTTAGCAGCCTCAAGAAGTTTCTGGGCTTTGGCTTTCGCATCATCGATTGTACCAACATTGAGGAATGCCTGCTCAGGCAGATCGTCCACTTCACCGTCGAGAATGGCATTGAAGCCCTTGATGGTGTCTTCAATGGGTACCATCACACCGGGCAGACCAGTGAACTGTTCTGCTACAGAGAACGGCTGTGACAGGAAGCGCTGCACACGACGTGCGCGGTTGACCGTCAGTTTGTCCTCATCGCTCAGCTCATCCATACCGAGAATGGCAATGATGTCTTGCAGCTCCTTATAGCGCTGGAGAATCTCCTTCACTCGCTGAGCGCACTCGTAGTGCTCTTTACCTACAATCAGCGGGTCGAGAATACGAGAGGTTGAACCCAGCGGATCTACGGCAGGATAGATACCCAGCTCGGCAATCTTACGGTCGAGCACGGTCGTAGCATCCAAGTGCGTAAAGGTCGTTGCAGGAGCAGGGTCGGTCAAGTCGTCGGCAGGCACATAAACTGCTTGTACTGAGGTGATTGACCCCGTCTTGGTAGAGGTAATTCTTTCCTGCATGGCACCCATCTCAGAAGCCAGTGTCGGCTGGTAACCTACTGCAGACGGCATACGTCCTAACAGAGCTGATACCTCAGAACCTGCCTGAGTGAAGCGGAAGATATTGTCGATGAAGAACAGAATATCGGCTGCGCCACCGTCCTTGCCGCCACCATCGCGGAATCCCTCGGCAACGGTCAGACCAGAAAGAGCTACAGAAGCACGTGCGCCAGGCGGCTCGTTCATCTGGCCATAGACCAGTGTGGCCTGACTCTTCTTGAGCTCTTCAGGATCAACAAGTGAGAGATCCCACTTGCCTTCATCCATTGCCTTGCGGAACTTCTCGCCGTAGCGGATAACGCCCGACTCAATCATCTCACGAATGAGGTCGTTGCCCTCACGTGTACGTTCTCCTACACCAGCAAATACTGAGAATCCGTTGTGACCTTTGGCGATGTTGTTGATCAGCTCCATGATGAGCACCGTCTTACCTACACCAGCACCACCGAACAGACCAATCTTACCACCTTTCATGTAAGGCTCCAATAGGTCAATCACCTTGATACCTGTCGAAAGGATCTCTTTCTTGGTTGACAGTTCTTCAAACTCAGGTGCTTCACGATGAATGGGGTAAGCACCCTGCATGTCAAGTTGTTTCATGCCGTCGATTGGCTGGCCAATCACGTTCAGCATGCGACCCTTGATTTGGTCGCCGGCAGGCATCAGAATCGGTGAACCCATAGGTACGGCCTCGAGTCCACGTTGCAGACCGTCGGTGTTGTCCATAGCCACGCAGCGCACTGTGTCTTCACCGATGTGCTGCTGCACCTCGACAATCAGTTCTTTGCCCTGGCCACGATTGATGCGTAGTGCCTCGTGAATTTTTGGTAGCACTTTCTCAGCATCAAGTCCGTTTGTGTCGAAATAAACGTCAATCACAGGACCGATGATCTGAGAAATGTGTCCTTTAATCTGTGACATAAGCGAATAAATAATATTTTGATAAGTATTGTTGCTTTAAGTTTAAACTGTTTGCAAAGATACAAAAAAATACTATTTTGAAGAATGTTTTTTGATAAAACTTTGTAAAAGAATGAAATTAGACGTTATTTCTGAGTTGATTGCTGATGGCTGATGCCACTGTGTAGGCTGTTGTCCAAGCTGCTTGGAAGTTGAATCCGCCAGTAATTCCGTCTATGTCGAGCACTTCACCGGCAAAGTATAGTCCCTGTTTGTTCTTGCTTTCTAACGTTGAAGGATTGATAGCTTGTAGTGATACGCCTCCACAGGTAACAAATTCTTCCTTGAAGACGGCTCGACCTTCAATTGCGTGTTGATCGTTGGTAAGGGTGTTGGTGAGTCGGTTGAGTTCTTTCTGGTTGATGTCTTTCCAGCAGTATTTGGCTCTGGCTCCTAAACATTTCTCTGCGAGGTAGCTCCATAGTCTTGCTGGAAGGGCAAATGGTCTGACTGTGGTGATTTGTTTCTGAGAATGGATTGAAATGATGTCGCGCAACTCTTGAATCGTCTCTGATTCATTTGTGCTCGTCCAGTTTACGTTGAGTGGCATGCGATAATTCCTTTCGGCTAATTCGCGTGCTGCATAGCTTGATAGGCGTAGAATAGCTGGACCACTCATGCCCCAATGGGTGATGAGAAGTGGGCCTGTTGCCCGTAGCTTTGTGCCAGGAATAAAGGCAGTCGCCTGCTCGACTACTGTACCCATCAGACTTTGTAAGTGATGGTCGTTGATATTAAAGGTAAACAATGACGGAACTGGCTTAATGATTTCAGAATCAGTTGATTGTGTAAGGCTTGTGATGGAGCCTCCACCAGTTGTGACGACAATGAAGTCGTAGTCAGTGAGTTCACTCAGTGTGTTTATCCTTTGGTTGGTTCGGATTTCGATGCCCAGTTCTCGGCTGGCATGTAGAAAGCAATTAATGATGGAATGAGAGTCTTGCGATGCAGGGAATACGCATTGGTCATCCTGTGTCGTGAGTTTCACGCCGTGTCGTTCGAACCAGTTGTAGGCATCTTGATGGTCGAATGTCTTGAAGAGACGTTTTAAGAGTCTGTGTCCACGTGGGTAAACTTGGGAAAGGTCTGTCACCTCAGCAAATGAATTGGTACAGTTGCATCGTCCTCCACCGGAAATTTCTACTTTCCTCAGCACTCGTGAAGCTGCTTCGAAAATGGTGACTTCCATTTCCGGAACCATTTCCTTCAGATTGATGGCTGTAAAGAAGCCAGCAGCTCCTCCGCCAATGATAGCTGTATGCCTTTTGCGTATTTCCACCTTACACCTTATTATAATATATAGGAGATGCTCTTATCAAATAATGGTGGTCACTTGTTGCGAAGTAACCACCATTTTTTTTGATTCGAAAAGAGCGTTGATCACTCTATCACAACGAGTGCGTCGTCTTCCATCACGCTCTCGCCAATCTTGACGCAGATAGCTGTCACTTTGCCGCCTTTTTCAGCTTGCAGGTTGTTAGCCATCTTCATAGCCTCAAGCACGACAACTGTATCTCCAGCCTGAACCTCATCGCCTACATTGACTTTGATGTCAGTAATCACACCGGGGAGTGGTGCCTTGATGGCATTGTTCTTGTTGATAGGAGCCTTTTCAGCCTCGCCACTTTCATCTGCAGATGCAGTAGCGGCAGCGGGCTTACCCAATACGGGCTTCTTCTTCTCAGGTTCAGCCGGCATTTCCAGTTCTACCTTGAAGTCCTCTCCGTTTACAGTCACGGTTACGATGTTTTCCTCGATGTCGCCTACTGCAACTTCGTATTTCGTACCGTTAATGGTATACTTGTATTCTTTCATTGTCTTTAGATTCATTAGGGGTGAGCTGTCATAGTCTGTGCATAGCCGTTCCACTGGGTAGGATGCTCGGCAATCGTAATGATGCCGGGCTCCTTGTCGTGGACGTTGTTGCCAAGATGCTCGTGCAGAGCCATCACAATGGCAGCATATACTTCGTTGTTTTTCATACGCTTACTTGATTACATTGGAATGTTACCGTGCTTCTTTGCAGGCAGGGCATCACGCTTTGTTGCGAGCTGTGCCAATGCGCGGCAAATGCGGAAACGAGTGTTGCGTGGCTCAATCACGTCATCAATGTAGCCATACTTGGCTGCCTGATAAGGATTTGCAAAGAGCTCATTGTACTCATCTTCCTTCTCTGCGATGAATGCTTTCACATCTTCGCCAGCCTCTTTCTTGGCTTTAGCTTCCTTGGCGTAGAGCACTGCTGCGGCACCTGAAGCGCCCATCACAGCAATCTCTGCTGAAGGCCATGCATAGTTGAGGTCGGTGTGGAGCTGCTTCGAGCCCATCACGATGTGAGAACCACCGTAAGATTTACGCAGTGTTACGGTAATCTTGGGTACGGTAGCTTCTCCGTAGGCATACAGCAACTGAGCACCGTGAAGAATGACAGCATTGTATTCCTGACCAGTACCGGGGAGGAATCCTGGAACGTCAACGAGTGAAACGATGGGGATGTTGAATGCATCACAGAAGCGAACGAAGCGTGCGCCCTTACGTGAAGCATTGACGTCAAGTACACCAGCATAGCATGAAGGCTGGTTGGCCACGATACCTACCGACTGTCCGTTGAAGCGTGCAAATCCCACGATGATGTTCTTGGCAAACTTTGGCTGTACTTCGAAGAACTCGCCATTGTCCACGATGGCACCAATCACCTTATACATGTCGTAGGCTTCATTAGGATTCTCTGGAATAATCTGGTTGAGCAGGTCTTCCATACGGTTGATGGGATCGTCGCACTTCTTGCGAGGAGCCAGCTCCATATTGTTCGACGGGATGTATGACAGGAGGGTCTTGAGCATAGCGACACCTTCTTCCTCGGTCTTGGCTGTGAAGTGAGTTACGCCAGACTTTGTGGCATGAACCGAAGCTCCGCCCAGGTGCTCCTGGTCAATGTCCTCGCCTGTAACGGTCTTCACCACTTTCGGACCAGTGAGGAACATGTAGCTTGTGCCTTCCATCATCAGCGTGAAGTCTGTGAGGGCAGGGGAGTAAACGGCTCCACCGGCGCAGGGACCGAAGATACCGCTAATCTGAGGAATCACACCCGAGGCAAGAATATTGCGCTCGAATATTTCTGCGTAACCAGCCAGTGCATTGATACCTTCCTGAATACGGGCACCGCCTGAGTCATTGATACCAATGACGGGAGCGCCCATCTTCATAGCCATATCCATGACCTTGCAAATCTTCTGGCTCATGGTCTCTGACAGAGAGCCTGCGTGTACGGTAAAGTCCTGTGCAAAGATGAACACCAGACGTCCATCAATCGTGCCGCTACCAGCAACAACACCGTCACCGAGGAATTGTTTCTTTTCCATGCCGAAGTTGTGGCAACGGTGCTCTTTGAACATGTCATATTCCTCGAATGAACCTTCATCGAGGATCATGTCAATACGTTCGCGAGCAGTATATTTGCCGCGCTCATGCTGTTTCTGAATAGCTTTTTCTCCACCACCGAGGCGAGCCTGTTCGCGCTTCTCGATGAGCTGCTTGATTTTGTCTAATTGCTTACTCATTTTGTATTTAATACGTGTTATGGGTTAATGGGGTATTAATGCTCGCAGAGTTCTGTTAATACTCCTGCTGTTGACTTCGGATGCAGGAAGGCAATGTTCAGGTTCTCAGCGCCTTTGCGAGGAGCCTGGTCAATGAGGCGTACACCTTTTTCGCTCACTTCGGCAAGCGCATTTGCAACTCCGTCCTCAATGCAGAAAGCTACATGATGAACACCCTTGTTGCCTTTGTCAAGCCACTTCTGAATGGTGCTTTCGGGTGATGTGGGTTCCAGCAACTCCAGTTTTACCTCGCCACATTTCAAGAATGCGGTCTTCACTTTCTGGTCTTCTACAACTTCTGTGGCATAGCACTCCAGGCCGAGCACATCCGTAAAGAACGGCAGGCTTTCTTCAATGCTCTGGACAGCAATACCCAAATGTTCAATGTGTGAAATCTTCATATCAATATCCGTTAATTATTAGTATTAATATTTTTCGTATAGTATCTACTGATAAAATGCTTCTGTACACGATGTCTGATGAATCGTACGGATGCAAAGTTACGAATTATTTCTTTATCGTGCAAACGTTTCTTGATTTACTTCTTTAACAAAACTAAAAACCATTTGATTAATCTGGGGGAAACGGAAAAAGGAAGCCGTCCGGATTGGATTACAGCTTCCCTTTTCATATTGTTGCGAATCAGATTACAGGATGGTCTTCACAGCTTCAAGCATACCCTTCTGCTGGATGAGGTCAAGATACTGCTTAACCAGTGCATTGAGTCCGCTGATCTTGTTGAGGTCTTCCTGCCAGATGAATTCAGCTGCCAGCACGCCGTCGGCTACTTTCTGTGTGTCGCCTGTTGCCCAGAGCTGCTGCAGGAGCTCGATGATCTTCGGATCGTCGTTTGGAACAATCTCGGTACCGTCTTCGCGCTTTCCACCTTTATAATATGTAATGATGGCGGCCAGACCGAACACGAGTCCCTTTGGCAGTTCGCCTTTGCGCTCCAGATAGGTCTTCACGCCGGGCAGGTCGCGAGCCTGGAACTTGGGGAACGAGTTCAGCATGATGCTTGTCACCTGATGATCGACAAATGGGTTGTCGAAGCGCTCCAGCACGTCGCTTGCAAACTTCTCCAGTTCTTCCATTGGGAGGTCGAGTGTCTGCATGAGCTCGTCGAACTGTACCTTGTGGATGTATTTGCCGATGACCTCATGGTTGCAGGCATCGCGCACGATATTGACACCACTCAGGAATGCTACAGGCGAGAGCACTGTGTGCGGGCCGTTCAGCAAGGTTACCTTGCGCTTGTGGTAGGGCTCCTCAGAAGGAACGAAGAGCACATGCAGTCCAGCCTTGTCGGCAGGGAACTCCTGGGCCACTTCCTTCGGAGCTTCAATCACCCAGAGGTGGAAGTTCTCAGCCTGAACAACGAGGTTGTCGCGATAGCCGATCTTCTCCTGAATCTGTGCAATCTCCTTGCGGGGGAATCCGGGAACGATACGGTCAACGAGTGTTGCATAAACGCCGCAACTGTTCTCGAACCACTGGCGGAATCCTTCGGGCAACTGCCACAGGTCGATGTACTTGCGGATGCAATCCTTCAGCACGTGGCCATTGAGGAAAATCAGCTCACAGGGGAAGATGATGAGGCCTTTTGTGGGATCGCCGTTGAAAGCCTGGTAGCGGCGGTAGAGCAGCTGTACCAGTTTGCCAGGATATGAAGCAGCAGGCTTGTCCTCCAGTTTGCAGGTAGGATCGAATGCGATACCGGCTTCAGTGGTGTTAGAGATGACGAAACGAATCTCGGGCTGTTCGGCAAGTGCCAGATAAGCATCGTTCTGTGCATACGGATTCACACAGCGGCTGATCACGTCGATACGCTCAAGTGTGTTGACGGGCTTTCCGTTCTCACGTCCTTGCAAGTTGACGTGGTACAGGCAGTCTTGGCCGTTTAACCAGTCAATCATACCTCCATTCAGAGGTTGAACAACTACGACAGAACCATTGAAATTGGTCTTCTGATCCATGTTCCAGATAATCCAGTCAACAAAAGCGCGCAGGAAATTACCTTCACCAAACTGAATTACTTTCTCAGGCATCACGCTCTTAGGCGCAAAGTGTTTGTTTAATGGCTTTAACATGATTGTTAGCTTGTTTTGGAAGTTATTTTATGTTATTCATTTCTAGTTGCAAAGATACAAGATAGTTCTGAAAATTCCAAATTAATCTGTATAGTTTTACCTTTTTTTACGTAATTGTTTACGATTCGCTTTCCGTGTTCGTGTTCTTGCCATGTTGGCGGTCCCCTCTATGGCGCGGCTTCCTGCTGTTGCGCCCCCGCGACCGGCCCTGAGCTGACCTGCGCTGTCTGCCGTGCTCTTTCTTGCGTCCGCTTCTGCCGATGTATTCAGGTCCTTCACCGATTCCTTCTGGCAGAGGGTTCTTTTCAACATCCTTCTGCAGGAAGTGTTCTATAGCCATGAAGCGGCTCACGTCTTTCTCGTTGACAAACGTGATGGCAGCCCCGTCGCGGTCGGCGCGAGCTGTTCTGCCTATGCGGTGAACGTAGTCTTCGGCATCGTGAGGCACGTCATAGTTGATGACCATTCGAATATCGTCGATGTCGATGCCGCGTGCAACAATGTCGGTAGCCACGAGCACATCAATATGTCCGGCTTTGAACTTATACATCACCTCATCACGCTCAGCTTGCGTAAGGTCTGAATGCATGGGGGCACAGTTGATGTCCATTCTTTTCAGTTCGCGTGCAATCTCCTTCACGCGGTCTTTCTTTCCGCAGAAGATGATGACTCGTTGCAAATCTCCGCCTTTGAACAGGTGCTGAATGATTTTCAGTTTCTGTGGGTCATAGCACACATAAGCAGATTGCTTGATTTTCTCGGCAGGACGGCTGACAGCGATTTTCACTTCCACAGGGTCGTGTAGGAGTGATACGGCAAGTTCTCGGATCTTAGCTGGCATGGTGGCTGAGAACATGATCTTTTGGCATGTAGGGGGCAGCAGTTTGTTGATCTGCATGATGTCCTCAGAGAATCCCATGTCGAGCATACGGTCTGCTTCGTCAAGAACAAAGAAAGATGTACGCGAGAGGTCCAGGTTGCCTACTTTCATGTGGCTCAGCAGTCGTCCCGGGGTCGCTATCACTACGGGAGCTCCGCCACGCAGGCTTTTCAGCTCCTGGTCGAACCGGCTGCCATCGTTACCGCCATAGACGGCTATTGACGAAATGTTTTCCAAGTAGTAGCTGAATCCTTCCATCGCCTGATCTATTTGCTGTGCCAGTTCGCGAGTGGGCGACATGACAACGCAGTTGATGGCATCTTCTGGGAAGCCGCCATCGTCTAACATGGATAGAATGGGCAGGAGGTATGCAGCGGTCTTGCCAGTTCCCGTCTGAGCTACACCCAGCACGTCGTGTCCGTCAAGGATTTCGGGGATACACTTTTCTTGTATGGGTGTCATGTCCTCGAAGTGCATGTCGTAGAGTGCATCAAGGATGTTGTCGTTGAGATATGTTTCTTCGAAAGTCATTGATTGTTTTTATTAATTAGGTGACTGCCTGTAGCAGAAGTAGGCAATGAAAACATAAAGGATGTTGGGCATCCATGCAGCGAGTATAGGTGGTGTGCCTGCATTGATAGCGAATGTGGCACTGATTGTCTGCAGCAAGATATAGGTAAACGACAGCGCCAGTCCTATGCCCAGATACATGCCCATACCGCCTTTGCGCTTACGGGAGGAGAGTGATGCACCAATGACGGTCAGGATGAAGGATGCAAACGATGTGGCTATGCGTTTATGATATTCTACCTCGTATTGCACCACATTCAGCGAACCGCGATCCTTTTGCTTCGTGATGTATCGCTTGAGCTCTGGCGAAGTGAAGGTTTCTTGCTGTCCTTTGTTGAATACCAGGTCCATAGGCTCCATCATAATCAGCGTGTCTATTTCCGACCCTGTCTCAATGTGCTCACGAAGTCCTTTCAGAGTGCGAATCTTGTAGTTGATGGCTTTCCAGTGATAGCGCTCGTCGGCAATCGTGTCATACTGAATGATGTTGGCTGTCATGTGACTGACAAGCTGTTTCTTCTCAAACTTGTCAAGCGAGAAGCCGTAGCCTCGCTTTGAGATGTCGTCATAGGTCTGAATGTAGGCCACTACTCCTGGCGCCACTTGCAGCTGCACATTCTGCGCGCTGGTATTCTTCCGGTCGTTTTTATAGAGCGCCTCAAAGTTCTGACGAATGATGTTGCCGTTGGGGATAACATAGGCTCCGAGATAGTAATTGACAGCTGCAATGATGGCAGCCGAAACCATGTAAGGCCGCATGAGTCGCTTGAAGCTTGTGCCACTTGCCAGCATGGCAATGATCTCAGAATTGGTAGCCAGCTTTGAGGTGAAGAAGATAACGGCAATGAAGACAAAAAGGGGAGAGAACAGGTTGGCGAAATAGGGCACGAAATTAGCGTAATAGTCGAACACGATAGCTTGCCAAGGTGCATGATTGGTGGCAAACTTCGACATGTGCTCGTTGAAGTCGAAGACGATGGAGATAGAGATAATCAGAGCAATGGCATAGATATATGTGCCAATAAACTTCTTGATGATGTATTTATCAAGCAGTTTTACTCTGTTCAGTGGATTCAGTTTTCTCCAGTCCATCCTAGTCCCTTCTCTTTGTTGAATTACAATCTGTGTCCTAATTGCTCCACCACGCCACGCTTCCACGTTGTGAAGTCGCCATTCTCAATATGGGTTCGGGCATCTGTGACCAGTCGCAGGTAGAAGGCCAGATTGTGGATAGAGGCTATCTGCATAGCCAATAGCTCTTGTGCTTTGAACAGGTGGTGCAGGTAGGCTTTGGAGTGCAGACGGTCAATGTCGCAACCGTCGGGGTCGATGGGCGAGAAGTCCTGCTCCCATTTCTTGTTGCGCATGTTCATCGTACCATTATAGGTGAAGAGCATAGCATTGCGCCCGTTGCGTGTAGGCATCACACAGTCAAACATGTCAACACCACGCTCTATGGCTTCAAGAATGTTTTGAGGCGTGCCCACCCCCATCAGATAGCGCGGCTTGTCTTTAGGAAGAATCTCGTTGACCACTTCTATCATCTCGTACATCACTTCTGTTGGCTCTCCCACAGCCAGTCCGCCAATGGCATTTCCTTCAGCACCTTTGTCGGCTACATATTTTGCAGCCTCTCTGCGCAGATCCTTGAAAGTGCATCCCTGCACAATGGGGAACAACGCCTGATGATAGCCATACAAGGGTTCGGTCTCATTGAAGCGCTTGATGCAACGGTCCAGCCACCGCTGAGTGAGCCCTAATGATTTCTTGGCATATTGGTAGTCACTCTGTCCGGGAGGACATTCGTCGAGTGCCATCATAATGTCGGCGCCAATGATTCGCTCGGTGTCCATCACATTCTCAGGGGTGAAGATGTGTTTTGAGCCGTCAATATGGCTCCTGAATTCGCATCCCTCTTCGCGAAGCTTGCGAATGCCCGTAAGTGAGAACACTTGAAAACCGCCCGAATCGGTCAGGATGGGGCGGTCCCAGGTGTTAAACTTGTGCAGACCGCCAGCCTTGCGAAGTGTGTCAAGTCCTGGACGGAGATACAGATGATAGGTGTTGCCAAGAATGATTTGGGCTTTCACTTGCTCGCGCAGTTCAGAGAAGTGAACCCCCTTCACGCTGCCGCAGGTGCCCACGGGCATGAAGATAGGTGTCTTGATCTGTCCGTGGTCTGTGGTGATCAGTCCTGTGCGAGCATCGCTGGCACTATCAGTATGTTGCAGTTCAAATGTCACTGTCTGTTACTCTTTGGATTCTTCTTTGGATTCTTCTTTAATATCAAATGTCAACGGGTGTTCTACGTACTCATCGGTAAGCGCAAACTTCCATACGTCTTGCACATTCTCAACGTAGTGGAAAGTGACTCCTTTGAGGTACATCTCAGGTATCTCATTGATGTCCTTCTCGTTCTCGCGGCACATGATGATGTCAGTAATGCCAGCTCGCTTGGCTGCAAGAATCTTCTCTTTGATGCCTCCTACGGGCAGCACCTTTCCTCGGAGCGTAATCTCACCTGTCATGGCAGTATTCTTGCGCACTTTCCGCTGTGTGAGGGCTGAGGCTATACTGGTGGCAATCGTGATGCCTGCCGAAGGGCCGTCCTTGGGCGTGGCTCCTTCCGGCACGTGGATGTGCATGTTCCAGTTGTCGAAAATCCTGTAGTCGATGCCTAAAGTGTCGGCATGCGCTTTCACGTATTCCAGGGCCAGGATGGCACTTTCCTTCATCACATCGCCCAAGTTTCCGGTGAGTGTGAGCTTCTGTCCCTTGCCCTTCGAGAGTGAGGTCTCAATGAACAGGATTTCACCGCCCACACTTGTCCAAGCCAGACCCGTCACCACGCCTGCATAGGCATTTCCTTGATAGATATCTCGGTAGTAAGGTGGCTTGCCGAGCAGACTCTCCAAACGTTCGGGTGTAATCTTCACATCCTGCTTCTCTTCCTGATTCATCTGGCGGTTGAAGGCCAGTTTGCGCAAGGCCTTGTTCACCTCTTTCTCTAATTGGCGCACACCGCTCTCACGCGTGTATGACTCAATGATTTTCTCAATGGCAGCCTTGTTGAACGATGGCTTGGGCTTGATGGTGTTCAGACCTGTGTTCTCTAATTCGCGAGGAATGAGATGACGCTTGGCTATCTCTATCTTCTCCTCGGTGATATAGCCGCTCACTTCGATAATCTCCATACGGTCGAGCAGGGGGCGGGGAATCGTTCCGAGGTTATTGGCAGTCGCAATGAAGAGCACCTTCGACAGGTCATAGTCTGTGTCAAGATAGTTGTCGTGGAAAGCCGTGTTCTGCTCTGGGTCAAGCACTTCCAGCAATGCTGATGCCGGATCACCGTTCACGGTGTTCTGAGTCACTTTGTCTATCTCGTCAAGAATGAAGACGGGATTGCTGGAACCTGCCTTCTGAAGACTCTTGATGATTCGGCCAGGCATAGCGCCGATATAGGTACGGCGATGACCTCGGATCTCAGCTTCGTCGTGCAGTCCTCCCAAGGAGATTCGTACATACTTGCGCTTCATGGCCTCAGCTATTGACTTACCGAGTGAAGTCTTGCCCACACCCGGAGGACCGTACAGGCAGATGATAGGACTCTTCAGGTCACCACGCAGAGAGAGTACGGCAATGTATTCCAAGATGCGCTCTTTCACCTTCTCCATGCCGTAGTGGTCGTGGTCCAGGATTTTCTGAGCACGCTGCAAGTTCAGGTCATCCTTCGTGTATTCACCCCAAGGGAGCGAGATGAAAGTCTGAAGATAGTTCAGTTGCACGTTGAAGTCGGGCGACTGAGGCGACAGGTTGTCGAGCTTGTCCAGTTCTTTATAGAACAGCTTCTCTGTCTCTTCGTTCCACTTTTTCGTTAATGCCTTATCCAGCAGTTCATTCTTCTCTGGAGTGGTCTCATTGCCAATCTCAGCCTGAATGTTCTTGATCTGCTGCTGAAGGAAATAATTCTTTTGTTGCTCATCAATATCCTCGCGCGTCTTGTTTCGTATGTTAGCCTTCAGGTTCTGCAGGTTGATCTCCCTGTTGAGGGCTTTCATCGTGCCAAACAGGCGTTCTTTCATTGACTCAACGCTCAGGAGCTTTATTTTCTCCTTAATGCTGAATGGCATGTTGGTGCACACGAAGTTGAGCATCATGATGTTGTTGTGGATATTGTGGATGGCGAATGTGGCTTCATCGGGAATGTCGTCTGAAACCGTCACATATTCATCGGCCATCTTCCGCAAGTCTTCAATGGCAGTCTCCCATTCGCGGTCTCGCTTTTCCGGGAGAATCTCCGGTGCGGCTTCAATTCTTCCTTTCAGATAGGGTGAAGTTCCGGTGATGCCGAGCAGGTGCATGCGTCCGAATCCCTGCACGATGGCTGTCACATTGCCGTTGGGGAGCGTCAGTTGTTTTACTACTTTAGCCAGTACGCCATATTCGTGAAGGTCTTCGTCAGATGGCAGTTCAACCTCCGGATCGCGCTGGCATACAATACCAATCAGCATGTTCTTTTTCTCCGCTTGCTTTACAAGTGTCAAACTTGAATCGCGGCCAATAAGAATCGGAGAGACCACACCGGGAAAGAGCACTAAGTTCCTGACAGGTAGAATAGGTATTTCGTTAGGTGCTTCAACCTCTAATAATTCATTGAAATCACCTTCAATATCGGCAATCATCGAGAATGCCTTGTTACTTTGGTTATCACTCATTTCAAATCTAAACTGCATAATTGGTTGCAAAATTACTAAATAATGCTGACGTAGCAAAGCGATTTGGGAAGATTAACGCAGTTCGCCTCATAAATAAAGGCATTTCGAGAGAAATTGGGGAAAGTTCGCAAGATGCCACTACGCAAATCGGGGCGGATTGTGGAACGAATAAGATATCTTATTCGTAACCCGATTGGGTTGAGCATCAACTATAGCGGTGGCTTCACTCCAGCGAGTACAGGCGCAAACTCCTGCGTAAGGGCGTTACGCGTTAAATTGATAGAGGGAGTGAGATTACTATAACTTGCTCCTTTTTTTCGTCATTATATTGACCTAAAGGCCTGCTATTTTGCATATTTTATTTTGAAATGTCTATTGTTTGGGAAACTTTTTGTAAATTTGCACCCAAATAACAAGTGATTATGAGTCCAGTATTCCGACGCGAAAGCGAATATACGTTCAAGAGGAGGAACGGATACACATCCATGTGCTCTGCGGCGGCAAGGAAGCCAAGTTTTGGCTGGAGCCACAGGTAGAACTTGTCAAGAATACAGGCATTCCCGAGCATAAGTTGAGTGAAATTAAGAAAATTGTAGAAAAATATGCAGACAACTTCAAAGAGCAATTCCGCCAGCACATCGGCAAGCGTATTAATGATTAACGCGCAGGGTATCATGCTCTCTGTGCTGGGGCACGACTATTTTCTGTCATACAATCGCATTCCGTGGATGCAGGACGCGCCCATTCGCAGCGTCTTGAATGTGCAGATGAGTGGTTCAGAAGCCATAGAATGGCCCGACCTTGACGTGGATCTCGAAATTGACAGTCTTCGCCATCCAGAACGCTATCCGCTTGTCATCAAACGGAATCAGATGGATTTTGTTGGGGTATAGAATGATTTAATTGTAATTCAAAATTACTAAATATTGCTGACGTAGCAAAGCGATTTGGGAAGATTAACGAAAATAGCCCCATGCAGGGTTTACGCAGATTTACTGCGGAAAGCGACCATGCTGATTGCAAGAAGGGTTTAGGACAAACGCACCGAGCGACCGTGCTGAACGCTTATGGCCACTCGCGCGCACGTACACGCGAGTTAAATCCGTTAACTTCGTGAAAAGTCCGTTAAAGCGGTTGGGCTGAAATGAGCCCTTTGCGTACCTTTGTAGTGTGTTCAGGACAAAGCGCGTAGGGCCAAGACACAACTACTGAGAATCAACATTTTTTA
>JAEEGG010002537.1_pt1 | contig 46919 bp, 40 predicted proteins | sample 9134161 | NCBI WGS metagenome assembly JAEEGG01 (sample SAMN16246543, study PRJNA631951) | gut metagenome | biome: gut microbiome; feature: rumen; material: CR-attached | host: Bos | place: Iran: Karaj | collected 2018-10
ACATCGTTCGCACTCAACAACCTTGACGAGTTCGACAAGATTACCAAGCGCCAGCAAATCGTGCTGAAGTACCTCGTATCGACGGCAGACCTGAGGTATCGCCCACCCTACGGCAAAGCCTACACCGTCAATCGCCGCTATGCCTCGTTCATCGGCACCACCAACGAGCCGATGCCCCTCACCGATCCCAGCGGTTCACGCCGCTTCGTATGCGTCACCGTCGACGGGCTCATCGACTTCCTGACACCCATCTACCACGACCAGCTGTATGCCCAGCTGCTGCAGGAGATAGACCAGGGTGAACGCTACTGGCTGACGAAGGATGAGGAGCGTAGCCTGATGCAGCACAACGAGCAATACCAGCAGCTGAACGGCTTGGGCGAGATGCTGCTAAGCCTCATCGACCGTCCTCTGGCCGACAAGGAGGGACAGTGGATGGGCCTGAAAGATTTGTCGGCACTCCTCAAGCAGCACTTCACGAACTACAAAGAAGATGCTGGCACGTTCCAAAAAATCGGGCAATTCCTGAGCCGTCCGGAATACCAATTCCAGATGCGCCATACTAAAAGCGGCAATAAATACTGGGTAAGACAAAAATGACATGAAGCTGTTAATAGCCGGGATTGCGCATCATTCATTACCAGGTGAGACAAAAACAACAGGATGGATTTGTACAGTTGGGCGTTGCCTGAGTCTTATCAGATATTCATCAGCCAGAAGTTTCCAGTGTGCCATTGTCGGGACATCGTAGAGGCTCCATGCGGAACCGAAGTAATAGGTGTATGGTTCTCCCTTGTATGAATGGAGGATACCGATGCCGTGGTTTGCTGCGCCTTTCAGCAGGACCGTTTCATCCACTCCGTTGGGGAACAGCGTACCTACAAAAATTTGCGACTGGTGGACGTTGGGGTTGTCCGTAGGGTCGGCATACAGCACATAGTCTTTGCCTAAGACCATGTCCTTGCGTCCCTTCAGCAACAAGGAGTCAGAGGTCGGAAGGTCGTCTTCGTGAAGCACCACACCTGTAGCCAACGGAGTGGGGTTGGTGATGCCGTCGTACCATACTGTTATTTTGTTGAAGTGCGAACCTTTGTCCAAAGAAATCAGCCGATGTTCGGTAATGCCTTCGGCGGTAGTTCCATAAATGAGTTCAGCCGTAAAGCGCAAGGGGCCGTTGTCGCGTATCTTACACTCCTTGAAACAATAAGGAAACACGAGCCCGCCGTCTTTCATCAGGGCTGGAGCGCCACAACCCAGACTTGCCCCTACGGAATAGACATCCATGCCATAGCCGTGGTCAAGATGGAAGGAGGTGTCGAGGAACAGCCTGTTGCCGTCTTCGGGCTTACCGGCCTTTTTCAGCGAGTCACCTTTGTGCCATCCCAACATGTGGAGACGGTAACGTTCTTCAGCCACAAGGTCGGGGGTGTTTTTCACCCATACGTCGGTACCAAACGACCGTTCCCCCTTCTTCTGAAGCGCCGGACCGTAGATGCGATAGATACCACGGTCGTTCTCCCATGTCAGGTCGTCTATCCGCTCAGGATAGACTCTGCCGAAGACACACAACTTGAAGGCAGAAGGTTTCCCCCTGACAATGGTATAGACCAATTCGCCTTTGGGCTGCATGGCTACCGACAGCAACAGTTTGCCGTCATAACTTTTCTGATAGGTCATCTCCTGCCCCAAGGCATTCTTTACCACCAGTGATGTATCGCTGTCAACACCCAGCATCTGGCAAATAGCCGACAGGTCAGCCTCTATCACCTCCTGACGCTGGAGACAGGTGGGATTAGCCACCCGGAGCGACACTTCCTGAGCTTCTGTTGTTACGGGGAAGACCATGACTGTAAAGACAACTGTCAGCACACGAATGAAACACTTTTTCATGAAGATACTTTTTCTTATTTAAGACGCTTAAGATATTCCGTTGGTGTCATGCCATACTCCGCCTTGAAGCAGTTGCGGAAATAGGGAATGTTGCTAAAGCCGCTTTCGTAGGCAGCCTCAGAGATGTTACGATGCTCATGGATGATGAGATGCAGACAGTAGCGGAGACGCACCTTGCGAATGAATTCGTTGCCCGAGAGGCCTGTCAGCGCCTTCATCTTACGATAGAACGTAGAATGACTCATGTGAACACTTTCGCCGACCATCGCAATGGTGATATTTGGGTCGGCTATGTTTTGTTCGATATAGGCAGTGATGTCGTTGAGGAACTGACGGTCTATCAGACTGAGCGTGTCGGCTTCCGACGCCGGTTCTTGCTTGCCTGTAACATTCAGATAAGCGGCAAGACGCTTGCGTGCCGTCAGAAGATTGACGATGCGCGAACGAAGCATGGCGATGCTGAAGGGTTTAGTCAGATAGGAGTCTGCACCCACTTCATAACCCTCCTGCTGGTCGCCCTGCGTGTTTTTGGCTGTCAGCATAATGACAGGGATATGGCTGGTGCGTACATCCTGCTTCAGCCTTCGGCATAGCTCCGTGCCGTTCATCACCGGCATCACGATGTGTCTTGCCAGGAGCGGGGTAAAAGACGAGTGGGGAAACAGCTACGGCGACAACTGGGATAAGCAGAGCGGTACCGATGCTACGGGCGGCAGCTACTGGTATCAGCGCTGCATCAGGTACTCGTTCTATAACCGTGGCTATACCATTAGCTCGGGGCGTGCCACTGCCCTGAATTATACGATGGACAAGCGCAACCTCTTCTGGCCTGTGCCTAACTCTGCCATCACTGCCAACAACAAGGCCCGGCTGGCTCAGAACTACGGCTATGACGGCTATGATGCTTCCGTCCCTATGTTCGACAATTGGGAGGATGCTGTGGCCGACGAGCAATCTACGGACTAATTGTTTTTGAGTTTGCAAAAAAAATGACTATCTTTGCATCGAAAAATTCTAATTGACAAGATGAAGAAAACTGTTTTTCTATTAGCAACACTGTTGGCAGTCTCGGCGACTGCCACAGTGCAGGCACAGCACGCCGAGGAGCCGATGGCACAAGTTATTGAACGCGGACTGAGCCGGGCCAGGGGCCAGTCGCTGATTCTGGCCGACGCACTGAAAGACCGGCCGAACGCCCTGCCCCGCACTTTCGAACCGTCGAAAGGGGCCAGGGAACCGTCGCTGCAGACCGTCCGTTACGACCACTGGGTGTCGGGTTTCTTCCCCGGCGTGCTGTGGATGCTGTATGAGAACTCGGCATGCAAGGACAGCCTACTGCGCCAATATGCCGAGATGTTCACCGCGCGGGTGGAGCCAGCCAAGAGGGTGACCAACACCCACGACCTCGGCTTCATGCTCTACTGCAGTTTCGGGCAGGGCTATCGCTTGACGGGCAACAAGCACTACCTTGACGTCATTGACGAGGGTACTCAGAGCCTGCTTACCCGTTGGAATGACAAGCTCGGCGTCATCAAGTCGTGGGATTCGAATCCCCGCTGGCAGTACCCCGTCATCATCGACAATATGATGAACCTGGAGATGCTCTGTTTCATGACCCGACAGACGGGTAACATGCGCTATGAGCGCATCGCCCAGAAGCACGCCAACACTACGATCAAGAACCATTTCCGTCCGGACTTCTCGACCTTCCACGTCGTGAGTTACGATACCATCAGCGGTCAGCCCCACGCCAAGAACACGGCCCAGGGCTATGCCGACGGCAGTTCGTGGTCACGCGGCCAGGCCTGGGGGCTCTACGGCTACACGATGATGTACCGTGAGACGCTCAACCCGAAGTATCTGGAGCAGGCCCGTAACATCGGCAAGTTCCTGATGAACCATCCCCGACTGCCGGAGGATAAGGTACCCTACTGGGACTACGACGCCCCCGGCATCCCCGTGAAGGGCAAGAAGGCCCCCAAGAAGGTAGCCCTCCGCGATGCCTCCGCCGCTGCCGTCATGGCCTCGGCCCTTATCGAACTGAGCCAGCTCGACCCCTCTGAGATGGCACCGCAGTGGCTCGCCCTCGCCGAGCAGCAGTTGCGTACGCTCTCTTCGCCCGAGTACCTCGCCGCTGAAGGTGAGCAGGGCGGCTTTATCATCAAGCACGGCGTGGGTCATCATCAAGCCGGAGCAGAGGTGGACGTGCCTCTGACCTATGGTGACTATTATTATGTGGAGGCGCTGATGCGCATGAAGCAACTCTTGGAGAAACCATGTGGCAAGTGCGACCGCAAGCTGTGGGTGGAGCAGATGACGAAGATTGCTGCCCCCGTCTTGGAGAACCTCGCTGCAGGCACGCTAAAGCAGAACATGCCCTTCGAGTCGCTGTCACAGGAACCAATGCGCCGTGAGGTTTCTTACCTTGAAGCGGTAGGCCGTACCATCTGTGGTATCGCCCCGTGGCTCGAACTCGGTCCCGACGACACTGAAGAAGGCAAGCTCCGTGCGAAGTATATCGACCTTGCGGTGCGCGGCCTGAAAAACGGCGTCAATCCGCAGTCGCCCGACCATCTGATGTTCGACAATCGTCACCCGCAGCCATTAGTAGATGCGGCATTCCTTGCAGAAGGCATTCTGCGAGCCCCCACGCAGATATGGGGCAGACTCGACCAACAGACCAAGGACCGGCTTGTGAAAGAATGGAAAACCTCACGGGGCATCAAGCCTTTTGAGTGCAACTGGCTGCTCTTCGCTTCCATCATCGAGGCTGCACTGCTGGAGTTTACAGGCGAGTGCGACATGGAGCGACTGATGTATGGCGTCAACCGCTTCCGCAATGACTGGTATAAAGGCGACGGATGGTATGGCGACGGGCCTGACTTCCACCTCGACTTTTACAACTCGCTCGTGATACATCCGATGTTCACAGAGACGCTGCAGATACTGAAGAAGCATCGTCTTGCAGGAGCAGACTTTCTGCCTGTGCAAACTGAGCGTCACAGTCGTCTGGCTGCCGAATTGGAGCGTATGATATCGCCTGAGGGCAGTTATCCTGTCACGGGACGCAGCATCGTCTATCGCTTTGGTTCGTTTCATGGATTGGCCGATGCTGCCCTGCTCGGCATCCTGCCGTCGGACGTCAGTGCAGCGCAGGTGCGCTGCGCTCTGACCGCCGTCATCCGGCGTCAGCTTGCCCAGCCGCGCACGTTCGACAAAGACGGATGGTTGCGCGTAGGCTACACGGGCAGTCAAATCCGTATGTCGGAAGACTATATCAACACTGGCAGCCTGTATCTCTGCACCACGGTCTTTCTGCCTTTAGGTCTGCCTGCCGATAACACTTTCTGGTCTGCACCAGCCAGAGACTGGACATCGAAAAAGGCGTGGAACAATCAGGATGTTAATGCCGACCACGCCATACGGTGAATGTTGGATGTCCTGCTGCTTTTTTGAGCGGACAACGGGGGTTCAATAGCCGGGGTTCTGCGTCAGGTTCTGGTTCAGGGCACGCACATCGGCAGGGATGGGATAGACGGTAGTGTGGCCGTCGCTCTCGTCGACAGCATCGGGACCAGTATAGAGTGACTTGTACTGTCCGAAGCGGATGAGGTCCTGGCGGCGCCAGCCTTCCCAGCAGAGCTCTAACAGGCGCTCGTCGAGGATGTTCTGCAGCGTACACTCACGTTTTTCAAAGGTAGAGCGCAACCGGACGCGGTCGAAGTCGGTTTGTCCGTCCCTGCCCAGTCTTTCCAAAGCCTCGGCACGCATGAGCAGCACGTCGGCAAAGCGGAACAGCACGATGTCATTGTCCATCAGTTTGCCGTCCTTGGATGCATTTTTATCTACTTCGTATTTCTTCATTCGTGCGCCTGCCGTCTCGACGTAGGGTGAACCGCTGAGGTCGAGCTGTACCTTATCAGGATAGTAGACCAGGGGCTGTCCGGTGCGGTCGAGGACAACGTTGTAGTTCAGGTCTGCCACCTCTCCGACATAGAAGGTAGCATAGAGGCGGGGGTCCGGGGCTGTCGTATCATAGCCGAACTTCTGTATGGTGTTCAGTGTGGCGCAGGTGCCGTTTTCGCCCGTAAAGCCATAGGCTGCGGCATGGCGGTAGTGGTACGAGCGGAAGAGGTTCTGCTGCTGGTTGGCGTAGAGGTTCTTGTCCATGGGGATGACGAAGATGTTCTCCTTGGAATACTGGTTATAGACCAGGAAGTTGTCGGACATCTTCTCCTCCAAGTCGTAGCCGAAGCCTTCGATGACGTCGCAATAGAAGAGGCACTGCTCATAGTAATCGCTGACGTCGTCGGAACCCAAGTAGACGCTGCTGTTGAGCATGAGCTTGGCTAACACGAAACAGGCTGCGCTAATGGTCATGCGCCCGTAGTTGTCGCCCTCGCGGACGCTGTTATAGGGTGACAGGTAGCCGATGACTTGCTGCAGTTCGTCAATGCAGAAATGGAACACCTCAGCCCTTGGCGTGCGCGTCACCTGGTTCATCGACACGGCGGTGGAGGTCACTAAGGGCACATCGCCGAAGAGGTCTGTCAGATACCAGTAGTACATGGCACGGATGGCGCGTATCTCGGCACGCCAAACTTCATAAGCATCGCCTGCCAGTGCATAGTGGGCATCCAGTTTCTCGATGGAGCGATTGCAAAGGGTGATGACCTTGTAGAGGTACAGCCAGGCATTTTTAGGCATTTCGTGGCCTGCCGTCCAGGAGTGTTTGTACATGGCCTGCCAAATGCCGCCATCGAACCAGTCGCCGCCACGGGTGGGCACCATGGCCTCGTCGGAACCGAAGGTCTGCAGGTCGTAGATGCCGCGGCAGGTGCCTTGCAGACCTTGTCCGTCCTCATGGCCTCCTATATAATTATATAAGGTGGCGACGGTATTGCGGAACAGGGCGTCAGCCGAGGTGTACGCCTCGTCCTCGGGTATCTGGTCGCGGGATTGCTCGTCCAACGAGCACGATACGAGGAAACAAGGAGCGAGCGAGAGGAGGATTAGGTAGAATAGCCTGGTCATCATAGAATCCAATGGTTTAGAATTGTATGTTCAGTCCGACGGAGTAGGAACGGTAGACGGGGATGCTACGCTTGTCGTCGACACCCAGCGTGGAGTCGATGACTGACGAGTTGATCATGGGCGTCAGACCGGAATAGCCCGTGATGGTCGCCACATTGTTGACAGAGCAAGAGACGCGCAGGTTCTTGACATAGCGGGAACGCAGGGGGATATTCCAGCCGACGGTGACGTAGTCGATGTTCACGTAGTCGCCACGTTCCAGCCAGTAGTCGCTGATGTCCTGGTCCTGGATGTTCATCTCAGGGGCGCCCTGCATGACATTGTAGTTGGGCAGCGACAGCATGTTCATGTAGGTGAGTGACGTACCGTTGTATATTTTATGCCCGAAGGCACCGTTCACTTGTACGGTGACGTCCCATTGGCGATAGCGGAAGGCGATGTTGGAACCCATCATGGCCTTCGGCGTGGCCTGTCCACAGATATATTTTTCTTCGCTGATGACATACTCCTTGCCGCCGTTGGCATTTTCACGGAAACCCAGGAAATGAGGCAGGTAGAAGATGCCTAACGTCTGTCCCACCATTTGGAAGCACACGTCGCTGGCACCGTGATAGCCCGGGCCATAGAGTCCGCTGATGCCTTTCAGGTCAGGGGCGGTCAGATACTGCCCGTTGTAGAAGCCGTTCAGCGTGACGAGCCTGTTGCGCTCAAAAGTCCAGTTCATGTTAATGTCCAGCTCCATGTCCTTCTGCCGGATGGCGGTGACGCCAAAACCGAACTCAAAACCGTGGTTGCGCATCTCACCCAGGTTGGCAAGCAGCTTGTTGTAGGGGAAGGGCGGAACACTGACGTCGTAGACGTACAGCATATCGCTGGTCAGCGAGGTGTAGAAGTCGGCTGTCAGCACGATACGGTTATCCCAAAAGGCCATGTCGACACCCACGTTGAAGGTTTTCTTCAACTCCCAGCGCAGGTCGGGATTGGCATTGCGGATGATGCCCAGCGTGGTAACAGGGGTGCCACCCACACTCACCACGCCATTGGGCTGGATGAGTTGCTGCGACATATAGGAATCGATACCGCCCAGATTACCGCTCTTACCGTAACCGACACGCAGCTTCAGCTTGTTGAGCCACTGGACCGGCGCCATCCACGGCTCGTCGCTGACCATCCATAAGCCGTTGACGGAGGGGAAGAAGCCCCAGCGGTTGTTGCGGCCTACCTTCGACGAGCCGTCGGCACGGGCATTGACAGCCAGCGTATAGCGGTTGTTGAAGGTGTATTGTGCCCTGAAAAGGAACGATGCCAAATGGTTGTCGGCATAGAAGGAATTGGTACCTTCCCACAACCTCACGGCACCGGCTGACAGGTTGTTGTAGCCGTAGGCATCGGTCGAGAAGTTCGATGCCGTGACATAGAAGCCCTTCTTCGACTCCTGCTCAGCCTCCACCAGTCCTAACAGGTCCAAGTGGTGCCGGTCGAAGTCGTGCTGCCAGTTCAGCGATAGGTTGCCAAAATATTCTTCGCTTTTGAGGTGGTGTCTGTAGGCTTCGCCATGACTCCACACGTAGGTGGGATAGTAGTGGCCGTTGTCGATGCTGTTATACGAGTAGGAACCGAAGGCCGTCATGGTCAGACCATAGCCCAGGTTGACTGTCGCCTTGACATGCACGTTGAAGTGGCCATTGTTTTCGTCGTCTTGCATTTTCAGCAGCGAGTTGGGATTGTTAATCCACAGCGCCTCCGTTACCTGGTCATAGCTGTCGTCAGCATTCGCTCCGTCGGGGAAGGTGGGATTGAAAGTGGCTGCCGAGTAGAACAGCTTCTGCTGGAAGGGAATGCGGTCGAACTTCTGCAGCGAACCGAGTATGCCGAGGTCAAAGGTCACATGGTTGTCAAAGGCAAGCTGTGTCAGGTCCAGCTTGGCAATGTAGTTGCGCAGACGGTTATTCTTGACGACCGTCTGGTGGTCCTGAATACCCACCGAGGCACGGTAGTTGGCAGTTTCCGAACCACCACCAAAGGCAATATGGTGATTGTGGACGAAGCCCGTGCGTGTCGGCGACTTCGTGAAATCGGTGTCGAAGCCCTTGTCGATGATGCTGAAACCCAGTTGCCGGGCAGCACTGCGGAACTGGCTGGCATTGAGCATCTCTAAGCGTTTGTAAATACTTTCAAAGCCCACGGCACCGTCGTACGAGATATGGAACTGTCCTCCCCTGCCCTTCTTGGTGGCTACCTCGATGACACCGGCAGCTCCTCGGCTACCGTACTGGGCCGTCTCAGAGGCATCTTTCAGAATGGTAAAACTCTCGATGTCAGCAGGATAGATAGTCGACAGCGTCATGATATCCGACTGCACGCCGTCGATGATGACCAGCGGGTCGTTGCCACCCGTCAGCGACGTAGTACCTCTCACTCGCACGGCACTCAGCATGGCTTCCTGATTGCCGCCAGTCTGCACCTGCACACCTGCCGCCTGACCGGTCAGCGCATCTAACGAGCTATTGACCAGACCTTTGTTCATGCGTCCTTCCGTCACTTTGTCAACGGCTCCGGCTGTCGTCATGGCATTGCCTCCGCCATAGCCGATGAGTACGCGTGTGGAGTCCTGTGCTGTCTGCGCTGAAACAGCAGAAACTATCAGCGCCAGCATCATCGTCATTACTGTCCGTTCTATTCTCATGCCGATTCTTCTTATTCTGATAGTATGCTAACTGTCATGGTCGCGGGGTCAATACTTGCGGAATACCAGCCGCGAGGTGCTCGATTCCAGTATCATGTCATCGCTGTTGAGCGTTATCACCTTCAGATACTCTTCCAAGGCAGACAAGCCGTAAGGCTCCACCACGCTGACATCTTCCAGTTTGACATCAGTCCCCTGTTCACCAAAGCGGGCTGAAAGATACGGGTCTGACAGCACAAGCACGTCGTCCTTGTGGTTGAAGCGCCAGATGAGTTCCGGACTGCCGTTCATGCGCATCATCAGCAGGTCGCCCTGGACGCTCCAAGTGGCACTGTAGTCGCGCATATCGACGGTCTCGCCCGTGGTCAGGTTTTCCTTGACCATGACTTGCCACAGACCGTCAAGTTTTCCGTTATGCGAGGTATGCAACTTGCAGGACGAAAGCACCATACAAGCACAAACCATCAGAAATATATATAGCTTCTTCAATTCTTTAATTCTTTAATTTTTTAATTTTTTAATTTTTTAATTTTCACCAGTCCCGTCTTGGCCACTGTCAGCTGGAAGCCGTAGTTCTTGCCGTATAACTCGCCCGTGTCAAAGGCCGCAGCGGCCTTGACGCTCCACCCTTTCAGTGCCGACCAACTGGGGAAGTTGTACGCTGCCTCGGCCAGCATGCTGACCGTCTTGCGAGGGTCGCGATACAGGGCATCGTAGGTGCCATGGCCACGCTGCCATGTCGCCAGCACGCGGTAGTGCAGCTGCTCCGAGGGGTCGCCAGACAGTCCTAAGTGCCACGCCACAAAGCGGTTGTTGCGCACTCTGATGGTACCGTCATCGTTATACAGCGGCGACATATACAAGGGATTACCCATCACCATGCCCCAGTGCTGCCAACCCGTGAAGAGGCTGTGGTTATAGTAGTTGTCACGGCCGCTGATATGGTCGCTGATGGCCGAGGTATGGTCATGGTAGAGCGGACCGCCCTGATATTTGGTGTACATATACTCCAAAACAATGTTGTTGAGCCATGTGGCATCCTTCAGGCGCAGTTCGGCACCAAGCAGCCAGTCCTTGAAGTCGTAGAGGAAGTAGCGATGCTCCTTCTTGACGTTCCACTCGTCGCCGGAGCCATAGCCGTCGTAGTCGAGGTGCAGCATCATGGAGTGGTCTTCAAAATACTGGTCGGCATAGAGTCCGAGATACCACGAGTCGTAGTTGAAGTTCAACCGTGCCACCCAGCTGCCGAGGTGGTTGCCGCCGGCATTCTCCCAGGCATCACCATCGGTAGAGTCGCCGCCACCAGGCAGAAAGGCGTGCCACATGCCCTTCAGTCCGCCCTCATTGCTGACGGTGGTGCCATTGCCTCTGTACGTCGTACCGCCAAACTGGCAGGCCATCTCCAATCCTAACTCCAACGACACGGGATAAAAGCGGTATTCGTTGCCGATCTTCAGGTAGCCAGCCTTGCTGTGATAACGGCTGCGCTCCGCATAGCGGCTCTTTTGGCCTGTAAACTCGCGCTGCCACTGGTCGTCGGTCTGCATGCCATAGGCCACATGACCCTTGATGCTGAGCCAGCCCTTGGCGAAAGGCAGCACCCAGTAGTCGGGCAAGGCAATACGGGCCTGAGGGATGGGACGGGCATTGATGCCGAGGGTCTGCGAACCGGTACTCAGTTCCTGGTTTTTCAGCTCCATGGGGTATTCCTTGCTACCGACGGTCAGCACACCCTTCAGCCAGCGCACCTCGGCGAAGGCCTGTTGGATGATCAGCGTACTGGTGAAACCCTTGGCCACGGCGACATCAAGGCCATAGCCGACATCCCAGTGGCGGTCGGTACCTGTGAGGAGCGGACGCAGGGCAGCAGCCCGCACATAGCCGTTGGTCGTCTCCAACGAACTCAGTCCGTAACGGTTGGCATTCAGCCACAATGGGGTATGGTCGCCATGCGACAGCGTGGCCTGCATCTCCACCTTGTAGTGCAGGCTGTCCAAGGGCGAATAAGCCTCCTGTGCCGCTGCTGACAACGTACATACAGATAATAATAATGTAAGGATATGTCTCATTGTGTCTGCAAAGAAAACATAAATTATTCAATAATCCAAATATTTTCCAACCTTTTTATTGGAAATGGAGATTTCTTGCAAAAGATTTGGAAATCTCATTAATAGTTCCTATCTTTGCAGTCTGGAAATAGTATCTTTGTGCCAAAACATGAGTAGTAAAGAGTGCATGGAGAATTTGTCATCTGTCCTTTTTTGGGATATTGACAGGAATCAGGCGGATATGGATAAATATCCAGCCCATTTCATCCAACGTGTACTTGAATATGGTAACATGGACGATTGGAGACTTCTGCGTTCTTATTATGGACTACAAAAGATCGTTGATGAATGTAAGCAGTTGCGCACGCTCGATCCTGTATGCCTTTCTTATATCTGTGCTATCTCCCACACCAAACCCGAAGAGTACCGATGTTATCATACCAGACAATTGAACCCCACACCCTGGAATTACTGAAAAAATTGATGGCTGAGCCGTCATTAACAGGTACGCGACTTGTTGGAGGCACGTCGCTTGCATTACAGTACGGTCATCGCAGTTCTGTTGATTTGGATTTCTTTGGAACTCTTGACGATGACCCTCTTTCTATTCGAGAATGTCTGGAAAGGATAGGACATGTTGGGGTACTTAAAGAGACTAAGACAATCAGAATCTATGATTTGGATATTCACTCTATTATCTCCCAATAGCCAAACCTTGTTGAACCGATTCGCCGTATTAACCCTAACTCTTTGAGCCTATTTATATGCTTCTGAACGTTTTTGAGCGAAATTCCTGTAAGGTTAACCAACTCGTTTCTGCTGATATTAGGATCTGCTTGAATATGAGAATATATAGCCTTCGCAGTATCAGACACCCCATTAGGCACCCTATTAGACACCCCTTCGGACACCCCAGTACTATTTGACTTAGGTGAAGGCACAGGTAGTATCAGTTCAACTTCGTCAACATCCAGTTTGTTCAGCAGTTGTGGTTCGCCCCAATTGGTTTCTTTCCATGCAGCGATTATCTTTGGGAATCCGGAACCGACATTCTCACCAAAGCCAATCATACGCAGCATATTCTGAATCTTTGGATTGCGAGCCTTGGAGTTTCCACCTCGATATATTGTCTCTACAGGCAACTTCAACAAGCCAGGATTACGGAAACAGAGCCGGTCGTCATGTTTCTCTATTCTCAGGATACCTGCATCCATCATCAGGTCGCAGTGGATAATCGAGTTCGTGAAAGCTTCACGGACAGCCTCATGCTGTGGTGTGTCATCGTTTCTTTTCCCTCCCTTCTCCAATTTGAACGGTCTCGGCAAGTCAAACTGAACCTTTGGCGATACAATACGGAAGAACTGGTACAAGTTATTCTCCCAAAGTCCGTCGTATGTCAGGCGATCATGATAACGCTCATCACCCACCAAATGACTCATGTCCAGATAGTCCATACGGAAGTTAGCAAATCTGTTTCTAATGGCAAGTCCTTTGCCAAACATCATCAGTCCTGCCAATGTCAGACCCTCTCTACCAGTCTGCCTATCTTCAGTATATCCACCAAGATTTCTGAGGAAAGTCTTGTCATCAACCCTATTCCAGACATGGGTATTATTCTCCAGTCTGAACTCTGTGCGATACTGGCGCAAGGAATCGGGATCAATATCATCCATGCCATAATACTCTATCAGAATGCTATCGTTACCATCAGCATTAGAGTCACGTATCATAGCCTTTACTTGAGCCTCTGTGCAATGATAGTCACCTTCATTGTTACGCCTATATGTACCTTTATATACATTACCATTCAGATAGATGGGTTTTGTTCTCCAGTCAGCCTGAGGAACATGGATGCAGACAATCTGTGCCCTATCCACGTTCACCACCTCCACATCGCTGTCAACGAGAATGTTCTCATTCACCTTGTCGCTGTTGATGGTATTCCAGAAGTCTGTAATAATCTTACTTGGTTCGTCAACACCAATTATCTGGAATCGCTTGCTAACATCTTTCTCCTGCAAGTCTTCATCTACACCAAGCAGAATCAGTCCGCCTATAGTATTAGCAAAAGCCGAATAAGTCGCCCAAACAGACTTTGGCACCTCTGCTTTCGCCCGTTTGCACTCCAAGGTCACTCGCTCACCTTTGTACAATGCTTCTTTTATTGTTTTTTCGTCCATAATCATATTTCGTTTGCAAAGTTAAACAAATCTTTCTGGTTTTATTACTCATTGATTAGAAATCAAGTACCTGTCCCCGTGATTTTTCCCCATCTTGCCGCTCTACTTTGAACGGAAATGTATCCACCTATGGCATAGTAAAGAGCCAGTACTTCCTTGTTTACTAACCGTGCAGCACGATAGCGACTTTCAAGTATCGCCTCCTTAATTGCCCTAACTGCTTCTGCGTATGCTGCTGTTACCTGTTTTTGTTCCATATCTCGTTTCGTTTGCAAAGTTAATCAATTACTATGAAATTACCGATAATTATTAGTCATCATTAGCATCAAATATCTCTGGCGGGAAACTTATTTCGTCTTCAGGGTCATCCTGATATTCATCGTAATGGTCTTGGTAATAAGAAGCCTCGTCAATGGGATTGCTCAATCCTCGCTTTTTGACTTCTTGCATCTGTCTGACAATCGTCTTATGATGAGCCGCCACGTAATCAAACATCTGTTGAGTGGTCGTTAGCTTCTCGTTGCAATACCATTCAAAGTGTCCGCTGATGTCTGGCCAGTCGTTGTGCTTTCTCACTATCAGATTACCTCCAGATTCTCCAACCACCTCGTATTCTTCATTCTCCATTTCATAGCCAGGGGCAATATCAATAGTGTAGAAGTATTTGCCTAAATCCAACGGCCAATCGGCAGACAGAGATTTGGGTTGCCGTTTCTCTGTCTGCCGACTTTCTGGTTGTTGCATCACCGAATTCTTCTCCGTCTTCTTTGTCGTCTCTTTCTTAGGTTCAATCAGCCAAGCATAGCCAATCATGTAGAGGACGAAGAAAAGAACGATGATAACTATATCAGTCTTATGGAACAAACGCGGTTGTTTCACTACCTATATCCTGTGAATATAATCAGCAACTTCCTCATTCCATTTTATTTCTAATTGTCCGTTCTCAATAGAAGGATAGAAATAAATAGAGTCTTTATCTGGTGATAGATGTTTGGCTTCAATTTGATAACTTGAGGTCTCGCCATTATAGGTTATGTTTAATTGCAATATGTTGAATCTGATAGGCTTGCCGTATTTGCATCTACATTTCTCGCTTTTGGCGATGTTTCGATTTACTGTTTTAATTTGAGATTCCATATTAATAAGTAATTTTGTTAGAATAGGGAATGGTAGCAATGATACTACCATTCCCCTGAAAATTAGTCCATCAAGTTTGCAAAGGGCCTTTTACCTGCATGACCGGCTTTAAACTCCGTAATCATTTGGCGTTCCACCTCTCTTGGATCGTCATCTGTTAACGTTTTCCAGCATACGACTAAATCTCTTGAGTCGGCCAACTGCCAAATGTAACGTCCTCCCCAATGGCCTACATTGGCTCCCTGCCCGAAACGTAAATATTGTCCTAAACGTTTATTGAGCGTAGCGGTACTACCTGCTCCACCAGCCTTACCTATGTAAACAACAGGTGTACCTTCCACCCAATTATCTTTCAACTCTGACAAAGACACATTTGGATCTTGGCCTTTAAAGTGCCCTCCTGAACCCTCTGACAAGAACTGTGGCTCCGACTTGCTTTCCCGAAGCACAACATAAACGCCCATCTGTGCAGGAATCCGTGCCCTTGCTCCATCCATCAACTCGCCCACAGTCTTGAATCCCTCGAAGCCTTGGGCCTGAAAAAAAACTCTGTTCATCATTATGCAATATAGTTATATCTTTTTGTTTTCAAATTGCTTACACCACACGATTATATTTATCAAATCATAGACAAGAGAGGTTGTAAGATATGGAGAAACGCCTTCGGTCCTAATTAGTTTTTGAATATTTGCACCATCATAATCGTGAGAGCCTTCAGGAGCAAGAAAAGAAATTGTATAAAAGCCCCCTTTAATATATGCAGGAGTATCATTGGGGAGTGCCTTGCTATATCCAGCGATGTTTGTTTTAGGATTAGGTCCTTTATCATCACTTTCCTTTTTTGCAGGGCTTATTCCTTTTTTCAACAGCAATGGTAAGACATAGTTTTCCATTACATTTCTTACCTTATTAGGTACACTTGTATCTTTCTTTATTTCCTCTCTTCCAAGCTCTGCCATTAAGTAGAGCAAATCAGGGTGTGTGCAGTATTCGCAGACATCTTGAAATTTGTTTTGAACGAAAGACTCTCTTTGCAACTCTATTGATGATTTGTCATCTGTATCTTTTGGTATATGAATGCGAAGATAAGAAACAAATCCTTTTCTCCATTTATCAAGTTGCAGTGTAACATATGGCTTTCGCAATTCACTTATGACATAATCACAGAGCAAATCATCTTTATCAATGTTTATTGCTGTTATTTCCTCACAAGGAACATATATGGCGTGTCCTTTTGTGTCAACTATACTCGGACGTAGTTTTCCTGTTTGTGCAACAAGGATAAAAATACCATTAAGAGTATAGAAATCACCTGTTTCTTCAGAGGTTTCTATGTTTGATAAGTCTATGTCATAGTGAGATGCAGAGTCTTTCAAGTCATAATCATGAATTATTCTGCCTTTAGCGTTCTTTACCTTAGCAGTATCCCATATATCACACAACTCACATAAAACATACCCATCATAAGACGGAATACGTTTTATATATTTGTAGGGAGCCAAAGAATATTCTTTATTCCTGATTTCGTAGTGTCCTGCCACATAAATAAACTCATCAAAATATTCTTGGAGTAAATCCATTTGTTCTTCATCTATCACTATGGGTAGGTTTTCCAAATCAGGGAAAGCGTCACATAAGATAAGATTTGCAACGCTTCTTCCATTAGGGCCAATATCGCTACCACTGTCATAAGTGACATCAACAAACTTCACGATTCCCTTTTGACGATTGACAGTATTTAGGTACAGCAAAGCGATATCTTCATTCGCATTGTCTAACCAGTACGAGGGAATGACTACGACTGTATCAAGCAAATCCCGTTTAACAAGTTCTTGCCTAATATTTCTTGCCTTTTCTTCTGACAAAAACGAGCTTGGCAATGCAAAAACCATGGACATGCCTTTTTCCATTTCTTTATCTATCACATTAAGCAAGGGAGTATAGTCTTTAGTTACAGACATTTCAAGGTGTACCATAGACGTTGTTTTCTTCGCGCCTCTGTTGATGAATAAAGCTTCAATCGCGATGAGGAGATTCTCATTCCCCTTAAACTTCCTGCTAAATTCTGCTATTTTCATATTATTAATTCTTTTTTCAGGTGCAAAGGTAGGAATCATCTGTGCAGTCTTTCTGCATAGACAAATATTTTTTTAAGTTTTCCTCGATTTTTTCCATTATTCGCTGCCTGTACCACTCGGGATAGAGCACTTCAACGTCTGGAACGAAGGAAAAAAGTTGCTGGTCAAGTTCCCTCGTGGGACGAACTTGGATTTCCACTATACAGTTTGATTCGTCAACGACTCTCTGAGATTTGTGTATTGGTTTAGACACAACGTAGGGATAGCGATTGGCAGAGAATCGCAAGCCAATGGTCTCTTTCGCCACATCTTCGCTTGGAATGGTGGCCCCCATGACATCATCGAAATATGTGGAGAAATCTATTTGCTCATTCTTCTTGAAAGGTTTCTCCGAGATCTTGTAACTCTGAATTCTGTCGAGTGCCAGATTGCTGATTTCATTACGTTCATCGTTCAGCCCATAGAGGAACCAACGGCCATTATACTGTTTAACATAATATGGATGGATGGTCATCTGTATCTCTTTTCCTCTGAAAGTCAGATAGACAATTTCCTGTGTCTGATGGTTTATTGTTGCATCAATGATGTCTGCCAAGTGCTCAATACCCTTCAGTTGCTCATTCTGCTCAAAGGACACAAGATGTTTAGCATTTGCCTTCAGACCAAAACGACACTCTAAATTGGATATGACTTCTTCAAGCCAAATGTTTGTGGCAGTACCCCTGAAACGAGCCAACATGTCTATTGTGGACTGTAACTTGTTGAGATCGGCTACTGATAACTCATTATTGTAGATGGAGAAATTTCGGTCGGAATAACGATAGTAACATCTCTTTCCATCGTATGGGTAGGCAATAATGGGGGCATTGAAAGAAACGCGGTCACGCATGTACTTTATATCTTCACGTATTTGGCGAGTGCTTACCCTAGTGCCAAACATGTCAAGTAACTGCTCGTTGACTTCATCCAGCAAATCATCTATCTCATATCTTTTCTGGAAATTTCTAAAACATCTGTCCAGTATCTGATAGCGTAATTGTGCATTCTTGTTTGTAGCCATTGCTGTTGATGCTTATTTCGATGACACCAATAGTTCCTTTACATCCACATCGAGGTGGTGTGCAATCTCATAGAGCTGTTCCACTGATGGCTGCACCTTGTTGGTCATCCAGCGTGAAACGGTACTGATGCTGTGGCCCATCTGCTCTGAGAGCCAGGTGCCTGTTCTTTCTTTCTCGGCCAGTACTATCTTTAGCCTGTTATAGCGTTGTATCTCCATATTGCTTTTAGTTATTCTTGCCCAACATTGAGCGTTCTGTGCGCAAATATAATAAAAATTATCGAGGATAGGATAATTCGTGAAAATAAATTAAGAAAAAGGGTGACTTTTCTTTTGATTGGGCATTATTTCGCCCTGATTCCCGCATACGATTCCACAGAAGGGCCATTTCTCTCGACTTTTCGTAACTTTGGCTTCGCCGATGTTTTTCGCTTTACTCAAGGAAACTCCTGCGTCTCGGAAATGAAAAGAAAAACAAGTTTTCCTTTTGCATTTCTCTCGACTTTTCGTAACTTTGCCAACAAGTTAGCGAAACTCCTACGTCTCGGCAAAAAAAGAAATGAATTTCTTTGTTTTGCTCTCGACTTTTCGTAACTTTGTAAGAAGTCGCAGGATTTCTTTATATAAAGGCAGTTTGGAGAATTGAGGGAAAACGGGGTTACGATTTGGAGACCGTTCTCAATTCTACATTCTGCTACAAATTGCTCTCAAAGAACTCCTGACGTTGAGCCACCAGCCGTTTTATGGCTCACTGTCGGGTGCAAAGTTAGGCATTTCTTCCCTGACGACCAAATATTAATGCCATCTTGAAGCCTTGTTTGCCATATTTCATAAAATGACCCGCTGGCAGTTCTAATGGTATGCACAGCGGGTACTGTTATCGTAAGACGGGCTAACAACCCTTTGTCTTTCTGATTTTCGGTGCAAAGATAGGCTTTTTATTTCAAATAAACAAACTTTTCCCCTAAATATTCATAAAAGAGGGCTGAAAAAAACGTTCAATTCCTTTTTCGTCAAAAAAAGAACTAACTTTGCAGCAAATTAGTAATGAGCGACGATGAGAGAGCGAAAAATTGTAATCTTTATACTCCTTGCCGTGCTGACCTTTGCGGGCTGTACGAAGTCTGATCGCAGCGAGGAGGCGGACAGGGTGACTGACGAACTGAAAGAACTGATGTTCAAGAACCCGGAACGGGCGTTGGCATTGGTTGACAGTGCGGAGCAGGCGGGCGTGTACGCTGCGGCAGATGCCAACCTCTTAAGGGTCAACATTTATTGGAATACAGGGCAGAAGCGGATGGCGGCGTTCTACGGCGAACAGGCCCTGGCCGATACCGGCGTGAAACGCAAAAGCAAGACCTATTATTCGGCCCTCATGGTGATGGTCAAGTGGTACGAGGAAAACGGCGAGTACGGGAAAGCCAACGAAATGGCTGACGAGATATTGGCTGACGTGGAAAGAGACACAAGTCAGGTGGCACAGACGATGCGGAGCAGTGCGCTGACGCGCAAGGCAGAGTGCGAAATACATACGGGACATATCGACGAGGCTGAGCGTCTGTACTTGGAGAGCATCGACCTGCTGATGAAGGGCATGACGCATCCGAAGGGCTACTGGGAGATAGACCCTCTGTTCTATAGCGTTCTGGAAACCTCAGACTTCTACCTTGAGCATGGAAAGCCGGAAAAGGCATTGGACCTGATTGCGAAGGGCGACACGGCGTTGGCCCGGTTGGCGCGCAGCCCCGAGGTGCCGGACAAAGTGCTCCAGTTCCGCCGCAACAACGTGACCATCAGTCAGGCAATGGTCTATGCCGCCAACGGCCAGCGCGACAAAGCCGAGGCCCTTTACCAGAAACACCGCCAGACCGAGGGATTGTCGCATACCGACATTTTCGTCGAAGGCCGCTATCTGGCCATGATCGACCGCTACGACGAGGCCGTCCGTCTCTACCGCCAGTCCGACTCCATCTACCGCGCTGCGGGCGGCCCACTTTCCAGTGCCTACATCAATTCCCGCATGTCGCTCGAATACGACGCGCTGCAAAAGGCCGGGCGCACCGCCGAGGCACTGGCCATGGGAAACCGCATACGCCAGTTGAGCGATTCCGTGCGTTTGCAGGAGCGGCGGGCCGACATGGAGCAGCAGCAGGAAATCAAGCGACAGGAAACCGAAATTATCGACAAGCAACATTCGCTCACCGTCCACCGCATCATTCTCGTTGCCGCCATCCTCGTCTGTCTGCTCATCGCCTGGCTGCTCTGGCACTCCTACAAATATAATAAGGTGTTGACGGCCAAGAACCGCAAACTCTACGAGGAGATAGAGCAACGCCGACAGGAAGAGCAGCAGGAGATGGCACAGTTGCAGGCCGCGCCCGAGGAACAGTTGAACGCCGACCAGCAACTCTTCCGCCGTCTCTGCACACTGATGGACGAGCAGCAGCCCTACACCGACGAGACCCTGAACCGCGACTCGCTGGCACGGTTGCTCGGCACCAACGCGAAGTATTTGGAGCAGGCCATCCGCCAATGCTCGAAAGGCGAGACCCCAGGCGACTTCATCACCCGCTATCGTCTGGAGCACGTCGCCCGTCTGCTGAAGACCACCGACGACCCCATCGCCATCATCGGCGAACTCTCCGGCATCCCCAGCCGCGCCACCCTCGCCCGCCTCTTCCGCAACGCCTACGGCATGTCGCCTTCCGAGTACCGAAAGATATAGTTTTTCCAAAAATTGAGAAAAATCCGCACCAATAACTACAAATTATTCATGAATTCGTGACTCATTTCAGATAAATTTGTAACTTTGCACGCGAAAGGTAAATACAAGAACAGAGATGGAAGCAACGGTTAGAAAAAGACGTACCACCCGCCCCATCAGCCACTATTGGGAGTTGGTGAAGGACATGGAAGACAATCAGATGCTGGAGTTGGCTTCTTTGCTCGTAAACTATGTCCGTATGCACCCCGCCAAAGCCAATGACGATGAGGAGCGTGAACGCGGATTCCGCAGCCTCGCCGGGTGCTGGGCCAATGACCAGGGCGACGATGACATGGAAGCCATTATTCGTCAGGGCCGTGAGAGTCGCCGCGGCAATCGCATTGTTCCATCATTTGATGAGTAGCCATGGCAAAGTACATCATAGACACCAACACATGCATCGAGTATTTCAAGCACCGCAACGGAGTACCCGAGAAAATGAACAGCATCAGCCGTGACGACCTTTGTGTCAGTGAGGTAACCATAGCCGAGTTGGTCTATGGAGCCGTACACAGCAAGAGTGTGGAACGTCATCTCAGAGAAGTGCGCGAGCTGCAAAGCGACATTTCTGTAATTCCCATCAGCGATGTTATTGACGACTACGCTGACATCCGCCACGTTTTGACTTCGCAAGGCATAACTGTGGAGGACTTCGACATCCTTATCGGTGCTACCGCCAGACATTATGGCCTCATTGCAGTAACAGACAATTTGAAGCATTTCAATCCAATGCCTGGCGTAGAGGTTGAGAACTGGATTGTGCGGGAATCACAAGACTAACTCCCCACCATAACGTGAAGCGACCGCCGCCGAGACCCCGAAAGGAGCCTCGGCGGCGGTCTTTTTGCTCGTCAGCAGCAGAAATTCCTAATTTGAGACATATTTTTCCGCCAGTGAGACATCGGTCTTGCTGGCGGATTGTAATTTTGCGGCAAATTTCGAAACAATATGGATACATCATTTGTAATAGCAGTTGGCTTGGGCGTCGCCGTCGTGGTGGTGCTGCTGGTCTTGGTGGCCGTCATCGTCTTTCAGCGGTGGCGCATCAGCGACAACAATGCACACCTGAAGTCGTTTCTCGACGAGAACATGGAAATGCGCGACAAGTTGCGCCGGTATGAGAGATAATAGTTTTTTTAGTTTATAAACCCTTTAAACATTATTTATTATGAGAAAGATTTTTGTAATGGCAGCGTTTGTCTGCATCGCTGTAACGGGCGTGAACGCCCAAACGGGAGAGACGGAAAGCAAGAACGAAAAGATGCTTCGCCTGACGAAAGCGGCGGACGAGAACCCTACGGACTGGAATGCTCAGTTGGAGGCGGGACACTTTCTGCTCGACAACCCGTCGCAGGCTGAGAAATACTACGAGCGCGTCTTTCACCTTGCCACGGACTATAACAAGGCAGTCCCCGACTCGGTGATTCGTATGACGGGGTGGACGTTGGCGATGATGTCGATGGCTCCCGAGAAGCAGAACCTGGACCGCGCCTTGTTTTACATAGACGTGATGAGACATGCCGACAAGATGGGCGTGGACATGGGCGAAAGCTTCATCTATTCGTTCGACGTGATAGGCGTGATGTGCGGCATGATGAAAGAAGAGAGTGAAAGGTCGTTGTATTACATGACAGAGCTTCGCAATCATCTGGCCAAGGACAAGAAGCCGGGAATAGAGTGCACGGACATGATGACGGCCATGCTGTACGACGAGCTGATGTCGAAATACAAGGAGATGTTCGGCGACAAGCTCCTGGAACTGACCATCGACGGCAAGAAGTACATCGCGCTTTCCATGAACGAATGGAACATCGAGAAGCCTTTCATGGGATGGAAGAAGGAAGCGGAAGAGGGTCTGTCGCTATACTACTGCTGTGACGACGGCACGGTCATGGATGAACTGCACGGCCAGATGGAGTTCAATTTCTACTACGACAAAGACGGTATGAAGCCGAAGGAGGGGACAAATGCACGGCTGATTACCGTCACGCCCGAGCGCCGCCAGCAGCTGGTCGAGGCATACCGCAAATACATGAAGAAAGCAAAGAAGAACAAGTAATCCGACGGTGATGACCGCCAAGAGCTGAAGTAATCATTATGAACGTGAAATTCAAGATGCCCAAGTTCGGGCGCAAACTGACAGGCAGTGGCATGTTGAGGGAACTGCTGCTGACCACGCTCGGCACCGCAATCGGTGTGGGGCTGACCTTCTTTGTGAACAACATGGTGGAGAAAAACCATCAGCGGGCAGCACAACGCGAGACGGCCATCATGGCGGTGTGCGACATCGATGAGATTGTGCAAGGACTCAAGGACGAGATACAGCTGGAGGACAGCCTGTTCAAGGTGACGATGTATGTCGCGACCCATCAGGAACTGATCGACTCGCTGTCGATGGACACGCTGGATATGGCGTTCAAGTATCTTTACGACGATCCTATGGTGGTGAAGCCGTGGACGGCCGACACGAAGGAGAACGCCTTCAACAGCGGTATCGATGCCCGCATGAACCTGGGAAACAACCAGTTCTACGACAATGTGCAGTCGTGCTACTACGTGCGCCGCTCGCTGATGAAGGTGATGGCGGATGCTCCCATGTTCCGCCGTCCGCTCAGCAAGGATGCATACGAGGACTTTCTGTACGAGTTGCCTCCCGCCGACATCTATAACGACGGCGTTCCGCTCCCCGATGCCCGGCGTCATGTGATGAAGCAGGTTTTCGCACAAAAATCGACAACGCTCTATATCAAGCGCTATTTCCCCCGGAAAAATGCCTATCAGGATGCTGTTACAAAGCTGGAAGGGCTGAACCGCGAGAACAAGCTGCTGATGGACATCACCGACGAGGATATAGAAAAGTATATCAGGCAGAATTCGGAGAATGTATCGCAGCAGGCCATAGCCGACCTAATTATTGGCACATGGCTGTTGAATAAGGATACCATCGCGTTTCATGAGGACAACACCTTCGAAAGGACTTGGGTCGCAGAGTTCCAGGCGGAGATTCAACTCGAGAAGGATCAGAAAGAGGTCTTAGTGTTGGTTCCAACGGCCTTCTGCACGAAAGGGCAGTGGACGCTGAATGGCGACACGCTGACATACGACTGCGATAACAGTAGTGCAGAAATGCTTTCGTTTGACTTTGACACGAGCAATTTCCCGCAGTCGACATTGGAACGCCTGAAAGACAGCCTGGAATTCGTTAAAGAAATGATGAGGAGAAGCATCCTGGAAAATTTCCGGCAACAGACCATGAAGTTTGATGAGGTTGTTTCGTTTGACAAGAGCGGCAACACGATGGTGTGGACACATGAGGAATCAACCCCTGCCGGCAACAAACAAACGACTTCTATGCAACTATACAGGAAACCGGAATAAGATGAAGTTATGAGAAAGATTCTATTGGCGGCAGCGGCCTTACCAGCCTTTACCTTCCTGTTTGGGGAAAGGTATCCTGTTTGCCGTCTCATGCTCATATAGTTCACTCTTCTTGTAGATGGAGCGGATGGTGCGGAAGATCAAAGCCTCCGGCAGACCGAACATGTCAGCAATCTCTTCTTTCGTCATCCACACGTCTATCTGCGGCATATTCACTTTGCCGCCCTCCGTCATTCTGATGATTCCTCTTCTCATGGTCATGCTATTTAGATGTTACTGAATGATGCATTAAGTTTGTCGCCTAACATGGTCAGGTCATTGTTCAACTTCTGGGACGTTATCTTCGCATAAATCTGTGTCGTGGTAATGTTTGTATGTCCCAGAACACGGCTGACACTCTCGATGGGCATGCCATTTGTCAAAGCGATTGTGGCAAATGAATGGCGTCCGCAGTGATATGAGGTCAGATATGCCTTTTCCTTGCAATTCGGGCTAATGTGGAACTGTGCAAATCCTGCCCATGATAGGAACAATCCCATCCTTCTCCTTACCCTTGTTCACGTAGAACAAAATCTTGAATGTACTTCTCATTTCTAATTCCTTTTTAACTTCAGGCTGCAAATATAATACCTTTTTCTGAGATGTTTTTTCGGCAATTCATTGCAGATTGTTGAGTCGAAAAACTGTCAGTTTGAACTACGTCATTCTGCCTTTTTCGCGCCTCTGGAATTAGAAAAGTTTAACTGTCAGATAAGGCTCAAAAGGGTTCTTGCTCTGGCAAGCGGCATGGCCGAGTCCGATTTAGAGACCTAACTCTTGCACCAATCCGCATCAAGTTGCCTTTTCCCTTCATCCTTCAATTCTCCATTATTCCCTGTCTTGCCCTTTATTTACGTGCTTTCTGCGTTAATCTTCGAAAATTGCTCGTTTGTTACAGGCTTTTTTCGTAACTTTGCGCTTTGAAACCAAAAAACTACGGAGAGATGATGAAGAAAATGATCTTGACAGCTGCTTTGCTGGCAGCAGCATGGATGCCGACGGGCGCACAGACCTTGGCAAAAGAATATAAGACCGCAAGCGAGGGCAACCCTATCAGCTCTTGCGTGTTTTGCGCCGACCCGACGGCCTTGGTCTACAACGGACGCGTCTATGTCTACGGCAGTAACGACCACCAGCAGTATATCAAAAACGGCAAGAAAGGGAACAACGGCTACGGCGACATCAAGTCGCTGGTGGTGTTCTCGAGCGACGACATGGTGAACTGGACCTTCCACGGCACCATCGACGTGGCGAAGATCTGCTCCTCGTGGGGCTGGCGCTTTGCTGCCTCGTGGGCCCCGTCGGCAGTGTGGCGCACCAACGCCAACGGCAAAGACGAGTTCTTCCTCTACTTCGCCAACAGCGGCGGCAGCGTAGGCGTGCTGAAAGCGCCATCGCCCACCGGCCCTTGGTCGTCGCCGCTGTCGAAACCGATGATTGACAGCGACACGCCCGGCGTGAAGCCCTGCAACTGGATCTTCGACCCCGGGGCAGTCATCGACGAGAATGGCACGGGCTGGATTGCCTTTGGCGGCGGCGACCCGCAGTCCACCGGCTCGAAGCTGTGGCCCGGCAACTCGCGCATCGCGAAGCTGAAGACCTCGATGACGGCGCTCGACGGCAGCGCTGTCAACATGCCCGCTCCCTACCTGTTTGAGGCCAGTGAGCTGAACATCATCGGCGGGCGCTACGTCTATACGTACAACACCTCGTGGTCGGACCGCAACGAATGGAACAGCTATGCGGGGCGCAACGGACAACCAGCGCCGTCGTCGTGCAGCATGTGCTACATGGTCAGCGACACACCGCTCGTGCCCGACTCCTGGGAGTATCGCGGCGAGTATGTGCCCAACGAGGGGAACTTCGGCATGGGATGGGGCAACAACCATACTCACCTGCAGAAGTTCAAGGACAAGTATTACCTGTTCTACCACTCCACGCTGCTGGAGCAGAACATGAAAAACGGTGGTGCGATGAACAGCGATGCCTCCGGCTACCGTTCCATCGGCGTGGACGTGGCAACAGTCAACGAGGACACTCAGACCATCAAGAAGATGACGCTGACAAAGACGGGTGTGAGCAGCAACGGCAACCTAAACCCCTACGTGCTTCAGGAGGCCGAGACCATGGCCACCAGTGGCGGCATCAGCTACGAGAACTTCACGAACATCACGAAGAACACCAGCGTCAGCACCCTGGGCAACGACGTCTCACGCAACCTGCAGGTGAAGATGGCGGCCGGCTCGTGGACACAGCTGCGCCGCGTGGACTTCGGCACGCAGGGCGCCTCAGCGCTGACGGTGCGTGCCAAGGGCGAGGGCACCGTGGAGGTGCGCTTCGGCAGAAAGAATGCCACGGCTGCAGCTACGGTCAACATCTCGTCGAGCGCCATGAGCGACTTCACCGTCGATGTCGACCCCACCGTGTTCAAGGGACTGAAGAACGTCTATCTGGTCGTTACCACCGGCTCCAATGTCTATCTGGATGCCTGGCAGGCCACCGAGGCACAGATGGATGCCATCGACCACATAAAGAATGACAAACCCGCCAGAGCCAGACGCTTCGACCTCTCAGGCCGCCGCCTCACCGACAGCCGCCAGCACCGTGGCATCGTCATCGAGCAATACACCGACGAGAACGGGGTGAAGCACAGCCGCAAAAGGCAGTAGCTCTGCTTGCTTGTAAGGCAAAAACTAAAACACCCGGCCAACACCCCTCCTCTTACAGGGGCGAGGAGGAGCGGCGGAGAGGCTTTGGGATTGCCATGCGAAATGTGCCCGAAAAAGTCCGAAGGCTTCGGACTGTTCGTCCGAAGGCTTCGGACAGTCTGTCCGAAGCCTTCGGACAAAACTAAGCGTCATGAAAAGAACCATGACGTAGTTGTTGGAAAGGACAGGTAGCACCTATTTTTTGTTGCACAGGTACATGCCTGTCAGGATGAGGAGGGTGCCAATGATGAAATAGGCCGTGATCTGCTCTGACAGGATGAGCCAGGCAAAAACAACGGTGACGACAGGATTGAGGTAGACATAGTTGGTGACGGCGACGGCTCCCAGCTTCCTGATGACCCAGTTCCACAACAGGAAACAGGCCATCGACGCCACACAGCCCAGGAACAAGAGGTGGGCCAGCACGTCGTGCCTGAACACCAAAGCCAGCGACGGCATCTCAGGGCGTGCGATGAAATAAGGCACCATGGACAACAGCCCATAAACGAACACCTTGCGGGTGATGAAAACCGTGTCATAACGCTTGACAGCGGGTATCATCAGCAACGAGTAGACGGCCCAGCAGAGACAGGCGGCAAAGGCCAGCGAATCGCCCAAGGGTGAGAGGTGGAGCACGAAGTGCCCATTGAGTACGACGACCACCACCCCCAGGGCTGCCATCAGCGTGCCGGCTATCTGGATGCGGTTGAGCCGCTCAGTGCGATAGAAGATGGCGATGAGCAGGCTGGCGAACAGTGGACAGAGACAGACGATGAGCGAGGTGTTGGTGGTAGTGGTGTAGATCATGGCGCTGTTCTCGGTGAGGAAATACAGCGAGCCGCCCGTCACCCCCAGCCCTATCATCAGCAGCTCGTCACGCCAGGAAGAGGCGAACAGGCGGAAGGGCCGACGCAAGAGCGAATAGCCCAGCAACAGCACGTAGGCCACGATGAAGCGCAGCACAAAAATCTGCGCCGCCGACAGCCCTGCTATCAGCAGCAGTTTGGTGATGACGAATGTGGTGCCCCACACCGTCACCACCAAAAATGCTACAAGATGGTAAATCAGAAGATTCTTATTTGACAAACGTTTCTCACTTCACCATCACCACTCGCCCGTTGACGATGTTCAGACCCTTGCGGGGCGCATGGAGGCGCTGTCCGGAGAGGTTGAAATAGACGGTCTTGGCAGCCTGCTGGCCCACAGCGATGTCGCTGATGCCCGTGCCGAGTTCGGGATTCCCTATCCAGTCGATGTTCGACTTGCGCACCTCGCCGGCACCGTAGTAGATGCTCTGGATGCCCACTTTCGTCCATTCGCTGAACACCTCTGCCTCGTCGTAGAAGTAGATGCTGTGGGAGTTGTCCCACGAGTAGTAGTTGGCGTCCCAGGGCAGTTCCGTAGTGTCCTCGTCAAAGGCGCTGTACATCTCAGCCGTGAAGGTGTAGGGTGCTGTCTCGCCATTTTTCTCTATCCAGACGGTGTAGAACAGCTTCTGCGGATTGAGCGTCTCGCCGTTGCTGCCGACGTTGGGAATGTTGCAGGTGATGTAGTGCGACCATTCTCCGAAGCTGATGCTGAAGATGTCTGGGTCGGCCGGCGTGGCAGCCACCTCGTCGAACTTCGTGATGGTGACATCGGTAAATGTCTGGTAGGGATAGAGCTCGGTGAGCATGGCGTTGAGCACCAATGACTGCGTCGTAGTGAACTGTGCCTTCTCGGCATCGAAGTCGAGCACAGCGTCGACCATGTTGCCGTTTTCATCGACAGCAGTGAAGTAGCAGTCGATGGTAGACATCCAGAAGCTGACGGAGCCCATGAACTGGTTGGCGGGTATGACATACTGCCCTGCCTCGTTCTTGGTGGCCTTCACCCACAGCTGGCTGACGCTGGAGTTGTAGTCGGCAGCGAGGCCCTGAATGTAGGCATCGTTGCCGTCGAAGCCCACCTTCACCCAGAGCGTCAGCTCGGCCGGGTCATAGTAAGGCTTCAGAGAGTTGGCACGGAAGATGTAGGTGTCGGTGACGAGATTCTCAGGAGCTGTCACTGCCGTGGGCACATAGTCTGTGGGATAGACATCGATGCTGTTCAGCTGGGTGTTGGCAGCGATGGTCACCACCACCTTCTTGGCTTCGCCCGTCCATACATTGCCGTCAAACTGGCCGCTGTCGGCGCTGTTGCCATCGTTCCACTTGCCATTGTTGAACACCATCCTCTTGATCACCTTGCCTACGGGAGCCTCGAAGGTGAGGGTGCCGCCATAGACGCGCAGCTGCGGTCCGTTGCTGGTGCTCCAGAAGCGGTTGGGCGTGTTGGTGGTGCTGGGCGAGACGGTCAGCGTCACGTTGTTGGCAGTGAAGGTGCGGTCTTCGGTGATGTCGCCTTCGTGGCCAACGTTGGAGCACGGCTCGTCCTTCATGGCGTTGAAGTCGAAGGTGGCCTTCTCATAAGGCTTGAGGTCGAGCCAGAATATTTCCGACTTGTTCACCTCGCCGCCACCGGCATAGATGGTCTGAATGCCAATCTTGTTCCACGTCTTGTAGTCGGCCTGTCTGAGGATGATGTGCTTCGGGTGGAAGTCGTCGGTATTGGAATAACCGTAGGCAATTTCCGTCATAGGCTCGGTGAGGCATGCATAGTCAGCAGGGTCGAAGGTGACGGGGCTGATGTCCTGCTCCACGTCCTTGAGGAACTGGAAGGTCAGCTTGGCCGATGCCATGGCATTGCCGTTGACATCGGTAGTAGGCACGGTGTACATGGCGATGGGCCCGTCGGTGCCGTCGTAAATCTGCGAGATATTAGGAATGGAGGGTGTGCCAGCCTTCTCTACGACCTTGGTCAGGACCGGATCGTTGTAGACGTCGCCCTTGTAGTTTCTGATGGCCTCACGGATGTAGATCTCGCCGGTGGCCGTCATCTTGCCTGCCTCGGCATCGTAGGTGAACACTACGCCGTCGCTGAGCAGGAAGAACTCGTAGTGGGTATAGTAGTCGGCATCATATCCCCCGAAATACTGGTCGCCGGGGAAGGTGATGGTGTTGCCGTTGAGCGTGCCCTTGATCCATGTCTCAGGCAGGTAGGTGCAGAATCCCTGCAGATAGACGTCGTTGCCGTCGAAGCCGATGTTCAGATAGCCTGAAACGGGGTCGCCAAAGTTGGTCATGGCATTGATGGCCCACTCTTCGGTAACCAAGCCCTCAGGAGCGACGACGGGCTCCGGTCCCTTCGGCTTCTCCTTGGAGAAGACGGGCAGCACCCAGTAGGTGTAGACCGACTCTATCGACTCTGCCGTGGGGCTCTCAGCCAGGATGGCCGTGACGGCTGTGAGCAGGCCGCCGTCGGCATCGTAGTTGAAGACAATGTTGTCGGTGACATTGCCGGTGCGGTCGCCGCCTACCAGATAGTCGAAAGCATCGCCTTGCATGCCGGCCAGCTGTGGATTGTCGAAGACCACCGTGCTGCCGTCGAGACTTCCCTTTATCCACGTCTCGGCGAAGTAATAAGACAAGCCCTGGATGTAGAAGTCGGAGCCGTCGACAGCCACGTTGATGGTCGGCACGTTAGCGGTGTAGTCCTCCCATCCATAACGGCCGTAAACATAAAACGTGCCTTCGGTGGTGTACCATGTCTCCACGGTAGCCGTGGCGGGAGGCGCCACCTGGTCAGCCGCACGCTTAGGCATGTTGGTTGTGGGCTGCGCCATGCGGGCAATGCCCTTGATGGCTGTGCTCGGGCTGTTGACCATGCCCTGCCAAGGCGACGGGGCTTTCTGTGCAAAACTCATCACACCGAACAGTGCCATGAGCATGGTAAGAAAAGTAAATCTTTTCATACGCATAAGTTGTTAGTTTAGTTAATAAAAAAAGATAATGGCCGTTCCCCCTCCCCCATTGGAGGGACGGGGTGGGGCCGCTATTTCACTGTTGTTACTTCCTCACATCGCCCGGCACTATGCCATACTCCTCCTTGAAACACTTGGTGAAGTAGGATGGTGCGGTGAATCCCACGGCGTAGGCCACCTCCGATACGCTCTTGTCGGTGGTGAGCAGCAGCTGGTAGGCTCGCTTCAGCCTTGCCGTGCGCAGCAGCTCTATGGGCGACGAGCCTGTGACGGCCTTCACCTTGCGGTAGAGCTGCACACGGCTCAGGTTCATGTCGTTTGCCAGGTCGTCGACCGACAGCTCGCTGTCCGCCAGCCGTGCCTCTACCGCCTCGCGGAAGCGGTTTAAGAACACGGAGGGCACCGACGATGACGAGGCGGCAGCGCCTTGGTCGTCGGTCGCCGGCTGTTGGGCCGCGGTCTCTGTTCCGTCCGCCTTGTGCTCCGTCGCTTGCCGGCTGGCCTCGGTCGGCGGCTGTTCTTCATTCGCGGCTGTGTCTCTGCTGTCAGCGCTGTCGGTGTTCCCCGTGCTCTCGGCCTTCTCGGTGCTCTCGGTGTTGCCCATGTTCCACAGTGTGTTGACCACGCGCTCACGCTGCATACTGATTTTCCGCAGGTGGTAGAGGTAGAAGAGCACGAAGACCACGACCAGCAGGACGATGATGCCTATGGCGAGCCAGTTGACGACGCGCTGCGAGTCGAGTTCATGCAGATAGCTGTCGGCTTTCTCGTGCAGCTGGTCGAGGCGCAGTGCCTGGTGCATCATCTCCTCGCTCTGCATCTGCAGCACCTTGGCGTTGTCGCGGGTCACCAGCGCCGACATGAGCATCGTCTCCTTCGCGTAGGGCTTGCCCTCAAGGATGTTGACCGCCAAGTCAACAATCTGGTCGCCGTGTGTGGGGTAGATGTAAGAGGCGTCGAGCAGCGAGTCGCGCACCAGCTGTATGCCGCCGTCCTTGCCGGGCAGTCCGTCGATGCCGCAGAACAAAGGCACTGTGGCATTGGCTGCAGTGTCGGCGCCGAGCAGGGCTTTGCGGGCACCCATCGCTGTGCGGTCGTTGGCACCGAAGACGAGGTCAATGGCCCCACCCCGGCCCTCCACTGTGGGAGGGAGAAGGGTCATCCACTGCTTGGTGATGGCATAGGCGGTGGGCTCTGTCCAGTCGCCCTGCAGCGAGGCCACCACCTCAATGCCAGGAGCACTCTTGAGGGCATCCATGAAGCCGTTGTGTCGCTCGATGGCGGGCGACGAGCCTTCCAAGCCCTTGATTTCCAGCACCCGTCCTTTGCTGCCAAGCCGCGTGATGACATATTCGCCCATGGTGCGCCCCATCTCGTAGTTGTCGGCGCTGATGAAGGCTGTGTACTTCTGCGAGTTGGTCTTTCGCTCGAACACGATGACGGGTATTCCTTTGTCGTAGGCGCGGTTGATGGCCGGCGAGATGGTGCGCACCTGGTTGGGTGCCACGATGAGCAGGTCGATGCCGCTCTTCACCAGACTGTCAATCTGTTGCACCTGGCGCTCGTCGCTGTCGTAGGCCGTGGCAAACTTCAGCTCCACGTTGTCGTGGAAATAGGCGCCCATCCTCAGTTCAGCATTCTGCTTGTCGCGCCATATGTCGTCGGAACACTGTGAAACGCCTATGCGGTACTTCATCTTGCCGTCAGAGCATGAGGCAAGGAGCACTGAAATGACTATGAAACAAAAAAGGCTCTTCCGTATCATTGTCTTGCTGCTTCTACCAAAAGATTCTGTCGTATTGTTAGCAATGTTGGGCACAAAGGTACGAATAAGCGAGTGAAACGCAAAAGAAAAACGAGTTTTTTTTTGCTTTCCCGAGCGAAAGTACCTTCGGCGTCAGCCAAAGGTGCAGCACTTTTTTGAGAACGCCAAGGTTTAGGAGCCAAACAGCAGCCTACACGAAATGGTAGTCCAGAAGTCTTTTGGCCTCGTCCTCAAAACGAATCCTCACGGGGTTGACGGCCAGGTGGCTGCGGGCTGTCATCACGTATGGGCGGCAGCTCTCGTCGTAGGCTGTGAAAGCCTGTCCCACCTTTGTTCTGATGTCGTAGATGATGTCACTGGCGCGTCCTGCCCTGGTCTCGCCATGGCGGTTCTTACGGAACAGCAGCTGCTCAAATCGGTTGTATGCCTCCTGGTAGTTGACGTCGTACACCCTGCAATAGAGCCGAATGAACATGGCGCAGTTCCTGCGCAGCTCGATGCAGGTGCTGTCATGCTGCCGGGTGACGTGGTCGATGAGATACATCAGGTAAAACACTGCCGATGGCTGGTGGAGGAACTGCAGCAGGATGGGCTGGCTGTCGTCCTTCTGGGTATAGATGACGAAATGGCCGGTGTTCCCCCTCACCATGCTCAAGTCGGTCATGGGTTTGATGACGATGTCGACCGTTGCCCGCTCTGCCAGGTCGTCCGCCGACATGAGCGAGTCGACGAAATACTGCACGGTGGTCTCGTCGCTGTTGCAGAGGAAGACGCGCAGTGCCTCCAAGGCCTGACGGCCCAGGCGATGGCGAAGATACAGGGCTTCATCATTTCTCGTACCTCGAAACCACAAAGCCCTGTATTTTTATTATTTCACGATTACATTGTCTTTTTTATTCGTTTTTGGTAATTATCCCATCCTCACTTATATGGAACGATATGCCCTCAGGATGCGAAGCGATGTAGTCTATGTAGCCCTTCACATCATCGCGGCTGACATTGCCAACATCCACCTTCTTCCCTCCGATGCTGATGTTGATAGTTAAGTTAACATTTATGCCGTCATATATCTGAAGCTGGTAACCGACATCTGTAGTTCCAGAAGAGATCATTCTGCCCATTGAAAGAGAATGGAGAAAATCGTAATGGTCTTCAGTGGGAACAACATTGTCTTTCGGAATATAACGAATCCTTAAGCCACAATCCAGTCCCCAGGTGAGGTAGCGCACGGTTTTTCTATACCGGTAGGAAAACTCGTTCTCATAAAAGTATTCCTTTGTCCAGTCATTTTCGCCAATCTGGTAAGTGTCCGCTTTGCCCGTACTGTCATAGAACGTAGCTTCCACATCCACGAACTTCAGCAAGTCGGGTGATACTCCTATATAGTAGGGAATGGTTGTGGACCGATTGGATATGACCAAGGAAAAACTCCTTTTTGCCTTATAGCTTATGCTATCCTCATACTCAGCGCTAAGGACAAGGTCGTTCTCGTTTTTCACCACTACATAGTCACCATCATATACCTTCGAGCCAAGGGTATATTTGTGGCTGAAAGCCTTGTCTTCCAGTCCGCTTAACGGAGAGAAAGAAATGTCGAGCGTGTCACCTGCAAGAACCAAATTGTGATTTTCATCAACTTTTTCACCAGTCATTCGGTTCGTAATAGAGAATGTTCCTGCTGCATCCACTACACGTTTTACTGGTTTCTCCTTTACCTTGAAAGAAAAAGACTGTTGGGCCGACAGGTCATAGCCTTCCATCTGGCAGACTGCTTTTGCGACAAGAGTATGCTCACCTATTGACAGACTTGAAGTCAACACCGTATCCCCGACCTGACTGGTATTGTCTAAAATATTGACTGGACGAAACACAATTTTTTCATCTTTATAACTAGATTTAGGAGTAAACTTGATGACTAGAGTATCACCTAACTCACAGTCTATGGTATTGATCCTTTCCTTATAGGAACTGTTGCCATTTTCATAAATCTCAGAGATTCCAGCTCCCTCGTTTGTCCGTAGGTTTTTAAGCCAGAAATATCCTGCTTTATCATCTTTTTTCACTTCAACATCTTCTTTCTTCTTTTCGTCATCATCATCACAACAAGAAGAAAGCACGTAGCTCCATGAGACAATAAAAGAAAATGCAAACAATAAGTGTAAATACTTTCTCATTTTGAAAATGCACTAAGTTCGTGTCGTGCGCAACTTCAAAAGATTTGTTTTTATTTTACATAAACTTTCTTTCCCTGATGCAGATACACGCCCTTGCCCGTGGGCTGGCTCTCCATGCGGATGCCCTGAAGGTTGTGCCACACATTGTTATGATTGGGAATGGTGACGTCGTTGATGCCGCTGATGATTTGCACATTGACGGCAGTAGCCTTGCCGTGGTTGGCGTTGACGAAGAGGGTGTTTTCGAGGTTGAGATCGCCGCTGATGCAGTCGGTACGGAAGGTGAGCAGGGGGCCGTCGTTACCTGTGTAACTGTCGTTGTACAGCGAATAGATGATCACGCGGTAGGCATCATCGGCAATACGCTCGTAGCCTAGGGAGTGGTCTTGGCAGCGTGCAGTTTTCTGCATGTCGCTAATGGTGCAGCCTGCGGGCAACTTGATGTCAAACTGCGAGGCCGTGTATGCCTCGTTGTTTGCCAGAGCTATGGCGTAGTTGCCGTTGCCCATTGCCTGCAGCTTCAACACGTCGGACGAGACGGGAACACTGGCAACCAAGCGGCGGCTTTCACCTTTCTCCAAGATAACCTTGACAACCAAGGTGATGTCGGCCACGTCGATGACTCCATCCTCATCCATGTCAGCGGCCTCAGCGTTTATCGTGTTGGTCTTATGAACAATAAACTCTGCTATCTCAGTTACGTCTTCCACATTGACAACTCCATCGCCATTGACATCGCCCTTAAGGATGCTCTTCTTGACAATGATGTCGAAATTGATGTCTTCAAGTAATATCTTCGTATTGTCATCTTTTACCAGCTTTATGTTGCTGAGTGTTCCCTTATAAGTTCCGAGGCTGAGATTTTCATCGGCAAGCATTCTGAGGGTGAGAATGACCCCTTCGCTACCGCTCATAGGTTGATTATTCTGCGAGTGACTCTCAATGGTATATACACCGTCTGTTGGCGTAGCCGAAATCATTCCTGTAAAGTCGGTACAGCGGTCATGATTGATTTTCCCACCATGCCCTTCGTCAAAATTTGTCAGGGCGATGCCTTCCGGCAGTGCTATGTCAAACTGGTAGGCAATGATTGGTGTGTCTCCGTTTGCAAGGCTAAAGGTTATCTCTGCTTTTTTGCCAGGGTTTAGAGATATGTCGCCGACGGTCAAGACGGGCGTGTTTGCGTCTGGAGTCTCAACAACGTTGCTGAAGTTGTCCGTCCAACCAGTTGTGGCTTCGTAGGCAGCCTTTGTACCGTGAGGAACATAGAGCGTTGCCGTTTTACTAATAGTGCTGAAAGCGGTACTGGGAATAGTGAATGGTGAGGTAATCTCTGAAACTACTGTACTCAAATTTTCACAATTAAAAAATGCAAAGCCACCAATGGCTCGAACAGTGGCAGGAATGGTGATGGATTGTAATGATGTGCCTTCAAACGCACCATTTTCTATAACGGCTAAATTCTCTGGCAAGGAAATGGAACGCAGCGATGAGCAGTGTGCGAATGCAGCTTGTCCTATATGGGTCACGCTGGCAGGGATGTTCACTCCCATCAAGTCTATACAATTATTGAAGGCATAATTTTCAATCGCTGTTATGGTGTATGAGACCCCCTCGTTACTAACTTCTTGTGGAATGTTTACTACTCCTCTGTATTTGGAAAGAGGATCACTGCCCACTTTGGCGTTAGTCCCGTCCACTATATAGTAGATGATAACCCCATCCTCGTTCTGTGCAGAGAAGTCGTAGTAGGCACTGGCATTGGTGGCGCATATCATTCCACCAAGCACAAGCAGCAAGTGCTGCATCATTGTTCTTGTTCTGTTCATAGTTTTGTTCCAGTTTTAGTTATAATTAATAATGTTCCTACACTCGCGTACCATACATTACCATACGAAAAAGGCGCAGGTTCCTACTCGCCATCCGCTTGTCCTGGGAACATGGGCCTTCGCATTGCCTCAACCATCAGGATAAGCAACGAGAGAATGCCCACGCCAGCATTGATGTACCATAAAAGCCGCACCGATGGCTTCGCCACGGGCAGGCGTCACGACACGACGCTTGCTGCGCAGACGCTTCATTGCTCTGTCCGTCACGGTTGTTACTTTTGCGAAGTTTATGTTCCTACAGGACAGACGCCAGTTAACGTCCTTTTCAATATGTTCGCACGCCATACCCGATGGACTGGCCATGCGATGCGACAAAGGTATGAAGAATTGTTGGAACGGGCAATTTTTCTCGGTCTTTTTTTTGCTGTCCATTGCTTTTTTTTCTTTTTCACAGATGACGGGGGCGGCTGTTTAGTACTGCCTGAGCCTGGATGCCATGAGCCGCAGGCGGGCGATGGTCAGGCTGTCGGCGACAGGACGCCCTGCCTTTGCCTGGTGCTCATAGTAGGCGAGGAGCCAGCGCACGCCTGTGCGGTCGAGGCAGAGCTGGTCGTCGGCCATCTTGTAGTAGTGTGCAGCCTGCTCGTCCTCTTCAGGACTGTAGTCGGCGTTGAAACAATTGCGTGCCATGATACAATAGAAGGATGGCAGGCGGCTGGCAATGGCTTGAGATAGGCGATGCCGTCACCTCGACGGGCTTGGTCAGAGTAAGACGATACGCTGTCCTGCCAATTGGCGGACTCACGGTCGGGCACATCAGCCATGGAGTCAGCCATCGGCAGCTGGTCTGAGCAGCCGGCAGACGCCAGAAGCAGTGCTGTTGCTGCGATGATGATTGTTCTGTTCTTCATTTCATTTTTCTTTTTTGTTTGTGGGACGGTACTTTAGGCGATCAACGCCCCTCCCCCACCTCCTCCCCTTACAGAGGCAGGGGAGCGGCGGAGAATGCCATCAGCTTTTTCGGTACATGTATTAGAGCGCGGACAAGATGCCAGCGTCTCCATACTCGGCCACAAAAATAATGATTTTGTCCGTCAAGTCCAAGATTTTTATATTGCCAAAAATGCCCGTCATTTTTCTATCAGTACGGTCAAAAAAATCGTGGTCATGTCGTTTTACTGGTTATTCAGCCCTGAGGTGTCTGTAACCGCTTCATTTTCACTGTTTTTGTAATTGTCTGTGTCTTATTTTCCATTTCGTACTTTTTGTCCGAAGCCTTCGGACAAAAAGTCCGAAGCCTTCGGACAGAGCGTCCGAAGCCTTCGGACTTTTTTGAGGAAGCCATTTTGTAAACGCAAAGGGCTTGGAAAACCCAAAAGTGAACCGTGCAGCTGAATAAGCTATCCATTTTCAACCGCACAGTCCGAACATTCGGAACAATAGTAAAAAATTGGCTGGGGTGGGCGCAGCTTCTGTCGGTGCTTCTTGTTGTAACGTTACTCGGAAGGGGAGCTTCTGTCAGTGCTTTTTGTTATAACGGTACTCGGAAGGGGAGACGCCCAGATGCTTCCTGACGTAGGAGCCGAAGTGGCTCATATTTGTGAAGCCAAGGAGCGCTGAAATCTCCTTGATGCTCAGCTCGGTGTTCTTCAGGTAGTAACGTATCTCCTCGACGGTGTACTGTGCTACCCATTCGGATGCAGTCTTGTTGGAATACTTCAGGCAGAGCATGGTGAGGTATTTGGGCGTGATGGCCAGCTGGCCTGCATATACCGATATGGGCTGCCGCTTGACGTCGCTGCTGGAGACGATGGACAGGAACCGGTTGAAGAGCACCTTGCCTTGCGACATGCGCTGCTCGTGGTGCTTGCTGTCGCCTGTGTGCAGCCTGAAATAGAAATCGAGGAGCATGGCCCTGAGCAGGGCAAGGACTATTTCGTGCGGTGTGGGCGGATTGCTTTTCTTCAGCTTTGCACTGATGACATTGTCGTAGAGGATGAAATCGTCGAGGCACGATTCTGTCAGTGGTAAGACATTGAGATGCCGGATGTAGGACTCTTGCTGCCAGACATCAACTTTATCGCGTAGCAGGCCTCGCACGAGATGCTCGGAAAGGCAAAGCACCTTGCAGTTGAAATCGTCGCTGTGCCGGCCGCTGGCCACTCTCACCTTTGGTGGGCAAAGCAAAAGGCTGTTAGCGGCAAACTCCATTTGCTTGTCTTCACTTTCCAACTCCAGCCTCCCGCTGGTGCAGACGGCAAAGAGCATGGTGGTGGGTTGGAGGGGGAAAAATGGTGAAATGTCTCTGACACTATCAAACAGCAACACGTCACCCTCGTTGAAATCGATGGAGTAACTGCCTAATTCAATATAGTGCGGAGGGTCTTTTGTAGTAACGTATGCCATGGTGCTTGTATTTCGTGTGCAAATATCACCATTTTATTTGAATTATCGTTACTCAAATAGCGACAATTTATGTTGCTTTTCACCAATACTTCCGATTTCAGTGAGGAATAGTGTGTTTTTGAACATTTTTTAATCGTATTCTGCCACAGCGCGTTTGCCCCTCAAAACGGCGAGAGCGTTGAGTGCCAGCGCCTCCATCTCGTCTTCGCCAGGAAAGCAGTAGACGGGTGCCACCCACTCGATGCGCTGCCGGAGTCGTGAGATGACATACTCTGACCGCGCGAGTCCGCCTGTGAGCAGGATGGCATCGACGTTGCCGCAGAGCACAGCGCCCTGGGCCGTGATGTTCTTGGCGATGTGGTAAATCATGGCATTGAGGATAAGCTCGGCGTGGGTGTCGCCGTAATCGCGGATGCGCTCTTCTATCTCCTTCACGTTGGCGGTGCCGAGGTGGGCGTTGAGTCCTGCCTTGCCTGCGATGCGCTTCAGCAGCTGCTTCTCGGTGTATTTGCCGCTGAAGCACAGACGGATGAGGTCGGCAGCAGGCAGCGAGCCGGCACGCTCGGGCGAGAAGGGTCCCTCGCCGTCCAACGCATTGTTGGCATCGACGGCCCGGCCGTGGTCGTGGGCCGCCACGCTGATGCCTCCGCCCAGATGACAGATGATGAGATTGAGATCCTCGTACTGCTTGCCTATCTCCTGTGCAAAGCGTCGGGCTATGGCCCGCTGGTTGAGGGCGTGCCAGATGCAGATGCGTCCCATGAGTGGCGACCCGCTGATGCGGGCATAGTCGTTGAGCTCGTCGACGACGCCCGGGTCGGCTATGAACGAGCGGCATCCGGGGATGGCGCTGGCAATGTCGTGGGCGATGAGGCAGCCCAGGTTGCAGGCGTGGTTGTGCATGGCGATGCCCGAGTGGGTGTCGTCGAGCATCTTCTGATTGATCTCATAGACACCGCCGGCGATGGGTTTCACCAGACCGCCACGGCCGATGACCGCATCGAAGGCGAGCGGCATGCCTACGCGCTCCAGCTCGTCGAGCACCAGCTGGCGGCGGTAGGCGAACTGCTCGATGACATCGTCAAACTGTGCCAGATCCTCGTTGCTGTGGGTAATGCTGCGCAACACCAATGGCTTCTCGTCCTCATAGACGGCCATCTTCGTCGATGTCGAGCCAGGATTGATGACAAGTATCAACATTTGTTTTCAGGAGTTAAAGGAGTCAAAGGAGTCAAAGGAGTTAAAGACAAACGACTCTCCATGAAAAGCCTTTGTCTCTGGGTTAAAAACCATAGCAAAGCTATCGTCTCTGGGGTGAAAGCCATAGCAAAACTATTGTCTTTAACTCCTTTAACTCCCTTAACTCCTTTAACTCCAAAACTTACAGCAGCCTTAAGCATTAATACAAGCCAAGGCTAAGGAATAGAACTTCGAGTCGGCATCGTCGGCACGGCTGGTGAGGACGACGGGCACGTCGGGGCCGGCCAGGACTGCGGCTGTGGTGGCACGGCAGAAGAGGGTGATGGTCTTGTAGAACACGTTGCCCGACTGGATGTCGGGGAAGATGAGGGCATCGGCATGACCGCGCAGCGGCGAGCGCAGGCCCTTCTTCCTCAAGGCCTTGCCCGAGAGCGACGTCTTCAGGTCGAGCGGGCCGTCGATGATACATTCGCCATACTTGCCCTTGCCGACCTCATCGATCAAGCGCTTGTACTCCACGGTGTGGGGGAAGTGCTTCTCATCCACCTTCTCCGAGCAGTTGACGAGGGCCACGCCGGGCTCCTTGATGCCGAACTGGCGGCAGAGGCGCAGCAGGTATTTCAGTTGCTGCTTGCGCTGCTCTTCGGTGGGCTTTGGAATGACGGCCACGTCAGTCATAAAGAGCAGCTTGTCGTACTCAGGCAGCTCGGCACAGGTGAGGTGTGTGACGATGCGCCCCTCCTGCAGGATGCCCGTCTGCTTGTTGAGCACGGCACGCAGCAGGTCGTCGGTGTTGAGCAGACCTTTCATCAGCACGTCGGCCATGCCTTCATGCACCAGCTGCACGGCCTTGGCAGCAGCATCCACCTCGTCGGCGGCCTTCAGGCGCGTCACCTCTTTCATAGCCGGTCCTATCAGCTTGGGGTCGCCAACGAAGATGGGCTTGATGAAGCCGGCATCCATGGCACGCTGGACAGCTTCCTGAGTGCCATCGTCATAAGGACAAACAACAGCCACACGCTTCGGCTCGAAACCGCCGGAGAGGTAGGCAATCAACTCTTCAAAATTCTCAATTGCTTTCATGATAATGGGGTTTTCAGTTCACTGCGTGCAAAGTTAAGCAAAAGTTTTCATACTGCCTCATGTTTTCCGATGAAAGTTGAACAAAACTTGAAAAAAAACTTTGCCGTTTCATTTCCTTTTCGTACCTTTGCCGACACTTAGTAACTTTTCAGCAATTACTTAGTACAAATGTTTGGAAACAGCTATGCGCGGTGCACCGTCCGAGAATAATCCTGGATGACTTTGCCTAATCACCTAACACACAATATATGGAAACATACACGGCTAACACTGCACGCTACGATAGTGGTATGCAATATAACAGATGTGGCACGAGCGGCGTGCTGCTGCCCAAGGTGTCGCTGGGCTTCTGGCACAACTTCGGCAGCGTGGACCCCTTTGAGCGCTCAAGAGAGATAACACGCTATGCCCTGGACCACGGTGTGGTGCACTGGGACCTGGCCAACAACTACGGCCCCGTCTACGGCTCGGCCGAGGAGACGCTGGGACGGCTCATGGACAGCGACTTCCGCCCCTACCGCGACGAGCTGTTCATCGCCACGAAGGCGGGCTACGACATGTGGCCGGGACCTTACGGCAACTGGGGCTCGCGAAAGTATCTCTTCGCCAGCCTCGACCAGTCGCTGCGCAGGATGCACTTAGACTATGTCGACCTCTTCTATTCGCACCGCTACGACCCCGCAACGCCGCTCACCGAGACGCTGCAGGCACTGGTCGACATTGTGCGGGCGGGCAAGGCGCTCTACGTAGGCATCAGCCGCTGGCCGCTGGAGGCTACACGCTTCGCCTACTCCTACCTGAGCCAGCGCGACGTGCCACTGCTCATCTACCAAGGCCGGCTGAACATGCTCGACCGTGAGCCACAGGACGAGGGCATCCTCGACTTCTGTGCCGACAACGGCGTGGGCTTCATCTCGTTCTCGCCTCTGGCACAGGGGCTGCTCACCGACCGCTATCTCAACGGCATACCCGAGGACTCGCGCATGTCGAAGGGCAAGTTCCTCAAGGAGAGCATGCTCACACCCGAGCTGCTGGCCCAGCTGCGCCAATGGAACGACGAGGCTGTGGCTCAGGGTCAGACGTTGGCCGAGCACGCCCTCCGCTGGATTCTCGAGCAGAAGGGTGTCACCAGCGTCCTCGTGGGCGCCAGCTCGACACAACAGCTGGAAAAGAACCTCCGCTGCATAGCATGAAACAGATACTCCTCATCAACGACATTGCCGGCTATGGCAAGGTGGGCATGGCGGCGATGCTGCCAGTGCTGTCGTACATGGGCATACCGGCATTCTGCATGCCCACGGCGCTGGTGTCGAACACGCTGAACTACGGCGAGTTCACGCAGATGGACACCACGGCCTACATGCGCGACACGTTCCCTATATGGAAGCATCTGGGCTTTCACTTCGACGCCATCAGCACAGGTCTGATGTTCAGCCGCGAGCAGGCAGAGCTGGTGGAGGCCTACTGCCGCGAACAGGCGGCACAGGGATGCACCATCTTCGTAGACCCCGTGATGGGCGACGGCGGCGAGCTCTACAACGGCATCGACCAACGACAGGTACAGCTGATGCGCAGCATGGTGAGCGTGGCACATCTGGCAAAGCCCAACTACACCGAGGCCTGCTTCCTGGCAGGAGTGCCGTGCAGCAAAAACGGCATCACGGCCGATGTGGCGCGGCGACTCTTGGACAGCATCCTGCTCCTGGGTGCACGCTCAGCCATCATCACCAGCTGCATCATAGACGGAAAGAACCAGGTGTGCGGCTACGATGCAGAACAGAAAAGCTATTTCTTCCACGAATATGAGGAGATACCCGGACAGTTCCACGGCACAGGCGACATCTTCTCAGCAGTGCTCATAGGCAGCCTGCTGGGGCAGCAGCTGCCACTGCCATTGGCCACACGCAAAGCCATGGACGTGGTCAGCCAGATGATAGACCGCAACCGCGACGTCACAGACCACAACTGCGGCATATTCATAGAGCGGTGCCTCGACTTATTATAATTAAGCATTAAGCATTAAGAATTGGTAAACATGCAAGAAACAAGACAAAACAAAATTGCAAGGCTGCTGCAGAAAGAGCTCAGCCAGATATTTCAGGAACAGACACGCTCCATGCACGGCGTGATGGTCAGCGTCACACAGGTGCGCATCAGCCCCGACCTCGGAGTCTGCACTGCACACCTCAGCATCTTCCCCTCGGAGAAGGGCGAGGAGCTGTTGGCCAACATCAACCGCAACAACGCACAGATACGCTACACACTGGGGCAGCGCGTGCGCCATCAGTTACGCATCATCCCAGAATTGCGCTTCTTCATCGACGACTCGCTCGACTACATCGACCGTATCGACGAACTCCTGAAATCTTGACATGAGCTTTCCCTTCTACATTGCCCGTCGCTACCTCTTCTCGAAGAAGTCGACGAATGTCATCAACATCATCAGCGGCATCTCGATGCTCGGCGTCGCAGTGGCATCGATGGCTATGGTGGTGACGCTGAGTGTGTTCAATGGCTTCAGCGACCTCGTGGCATCGCTCTTCACCAACTTCGACCCACAGATAGAAATCACCCCTACCGAAGGCAAGACAGCACCCGCCGACGACCCTGTGCTGACCAGCATCCGACAGCTGCCTGAGATTGAGGTGGCCACGGAGTGTGTCGAGGATCAGGCGCTCGCAGTCTATAAAGACCGGCAGGCCATGGTGACGGTGAAGGGTGTGGAGGACAACTTCGAACAGCTCACACACATCAACGACATCCTGCAGGGCAACGGACGATTCGAGCTGCATGCCGCCGAACTGCAGTATGGCATACCAGGCGTCCGCCTGGCAGAGGCGCTGGGCATGGGCTATAAGTACGACACACTCTTTATCTATGCACCACGACGCGTGGGACAGATTGACGTGAACGACCCGGAAGAGGGATTCGTCAGAGAGTCGGACGGCAACGCGCCTTACCTCTACTCGCCAGGCGTCGTCTTCAACGTGCAGCAGTCGAAATACGACAGCCGCTACATCCTCACCAGCATCGGCTTCGCAAGGCGCATCTTCGACCAACAGGGATTTCTTTCCTCACTGGAGCTGAGACTGAAGCCCGGCAGCAACTTCGAGGCAGTGAAAAGCCGCATCAAGCAGTTGGCTGGTAATAAATATAATGTACGCGACCGCTTCGAGCAGCAGGACGACACCTTCAGCATCATGAAGATAGAGAAACTGGTGGCCTACATCTTCCTCACGTTCATCCTCATCGTGGCCTGCTTCAACGTCATCGGCTCGCTGTCGATGCTCATCATCGACAAACGCGACGACGTCGGCACGCTGCGTGCACTGGGCGCCAACGACAAACAGATATCAAACATCTTCCTCTTCGAAGGCTGGCTCATCGCCATGTTCGGCGCCATCATCGGCATCCTCATCGGCCTCCTGCTCTGCTGGCTGCAGCAGCAGTATGGTCTCATCGCGCTGGGGCGGTCGGAAGGGTCCTTCGTCGTCAACGCCTATCCGGTCAGCGTGCATCCCTGGGACATCGTCATCGTCTTCATCACCGTCATGGCCGTCAGCTTCCTTGCTGCCTGGTATCCCGTGCACCATTTCTCCCGCCGGCTGCTGTCATAACGCCGGGAAAAGTTAAAAAAATAATACGTAGCAGAAAAAACTCCTCACTCCTCACTCCTAATTCCCAACTTTTCTGTACCTTTGCACCCGCAACGGCAAACATCCTTTGCCGTCATGCTGATGCCCTGATAGTTAAATGGATATAACAAGGCTCTCCTAAAGCTTAGTTCCGAGTTCGATTCTCGGTCGGGGTACAAGGGCACGCTCATTGAGCGTGCCTTTTTGTTGCCGCCAACTACCGCAAAGATTGTCCGAGCTTTTTATAAATTATTGAAAAACAACTGTTTGTTTCTTTCGCAAAACTTGAACCCTAACAATCGGAGAGGATATGGAAATATATTCATTTTCTTCTTATGTTAGCATTATTTACCTTTATTTGGCAAGATTTTGCGAAAAACTTGAGACACGATTTGAAAGCAAAAGAAAATGATTCACAAGCTTTTCACCTTGACACCGTCTCACATTGAATTGTAAAAGTCTTACTTTTTCTATACAATTTACGAATTTAGCCAACGTTTGACGGCGGCTACTTTGTCCTTGCTCACAATGATTTCCTCGTCAGGAGCGGCAGTCATGTGGATGCGCATTTTTCCTAAGAAGTAGGTGGAGAGCTTCTGGACGGCGGCAGCGCTGATGATGAACTGACGATTTACCCGCATGAAGCGTTGCGGGTCGAGCTGGCCTTACCCTCAACAACGATATCACCATTTTGGGCACCAGCTGCTATGAGACGCTTCAAGGTGGCATCGCTACCCTCGAAGGCTGTACCCTTTGCTATCTCATCGCGCGAAGACAGCGGATGATAGTGCAAAAACTGCAGAATCTCTCTTGATATATCCATGCATTTGAGAGTTAAATCGGAGCAAAAATAGTGATTATTTTGCAATTATCGGCTCATGATGAGCTTAAAAAAGCATAATTTATATAAATTTTGAGCCAATTCGATAAAAATGACATTCTTGAGAAGACGTTTATTACTGTTCTTCACTTTTCATCACCATCCGCCGCCCCAGTCGCCGAAGTCACCCCAGTCGCCGTTCCATTCCTCGTGGCCTTCCTTGTTCTTGAGATTTGCGTTTTCAAAATGGAGCACCCCAAAAAAGTCCGAAGGCTTCGGACAAACAGTCCGAAATGTAAAGAAAAATTACGGACAATTGTAAAGCAACAAAAACGAAGAGGTTACAAACACATACGGGCTGAAGAAACGGTAAAACGACACAACCATGGTTGTTTAACCGCACAGCACGGAAATTACGTACTGTGAGGTTGGAATCAGACATAGTTACGTCGCTATCTATGTGAGTTGATACCGCGAAGCGGCCTGAGAGAAAACCAATAAAAACCAATAAAAACAAGAAAAACAAATTGGTAATTTTTCTCATTTGGTACAATAGCTATCGCCTTGTCCGCCGCAGGAACTCCGTGAGGCACTCCCCTCTTGAACCCTGCCCTTACGGGGAGGGGCAGGGGTGGGGTCTGGACTCGGCTATGCCGCTTGCAAAGCAAGAACTTATCCGCTGCCTCTTCTTCGCTGTCCCTTCTTCGCTGCCTCTTCTTCGCTGTCCCTTCTTCGCTGCCCCTTCTTCGCTGTCCCTTCTTCGCTGTCCCTTCTTCGCTGATAAAATATTTCAGATTCAACTTTCGCAAGTTTTGGAGTTAAAGACAATAGCTTTCTATGGATTTCCACCCATGTGAGAATCCTGCAGTTTCAAGGCGGCATGGGTTATAAAAGTTTCCTGCCGAGAAACCATCGGTTTCTCGGCAGGAAACCAAAGGTTTCTCGGCAGGAAACTTATTGCATAAAAGCCCCAGATGGCAAAAAGACACATGCTGTACGGATGGAGTGACATAGTTATGGCGCTAATTAGGTCAGTTTGTTCCGCGAAGCGGACTGAGAGAAAACCAATAAAAACAAATAAAAACAAGAAAAACAATTAGGGACAATAGCTATCGCCTTGCCCGCCGCAGGAACTCCGTGAGGCACTCCCCTCCCTTCAAGGGG